>Ga0316577_10000806_pt1 | contig 13594 bp, 12 predicted proteins | sample S5NA_FD_203073 | JGI IMG/M metagenome (GOLD analysis project Ga0316577, IMG submission 203073) | Rhizosphere microbial communities from salt marsh grasses in Alabama, United States - S5-7_050615r2r1 | ecosystem: Host-associated > Plants > Roots > Rhizosphere | place: USA: Alabama | collected... | reverse complement strand
TTCGAGGGACGGGAGGAGATGCCATGAAGCGAGAAGCGCACGAAACCACGGTACTCGAGAAGAGCAAGAATTACGTGAAGTTCTATAGATTGTTGCGCAAGGCGGAGGAAGACGGGCGGCTCGACGGGAAATACCGGTGTCCAGTATGCGGCATGCGGTATCTCAGCGCGACGGATGCGGACGCGTGCTGCAGGATAGACGACTGAGGGGAGAGCCGGAGGGCTCGATGGAGGCAGTGGTGGCAGCGGGCAAAGGGACAAAGAAGCAGGAGAAGAAACAGACGATCGAGCAGTACTGCTCGGTCTGCAAGCAGTCGTTCGACATGGAAGTGGTCGACGGCGACGATGGCGCCGACGTCCTCTGGCTCAAGTGTCCCGGGTGCGAGGGATACCTCCCGTACATGACCGGAGAGGAGGACCTCGGGGACGAGGACGCCGAGCACGAGGGCCAGGAGACGGCCGGTACGGTCGACCTCGCGCCGGAGGACATAGACAAGGACCAGGCGCGCGAGTACGTCGAGTCGGATGAGTACCAGGTCGACGAGATCGTCTACCATCGCTCGTGGAACGACTACGGCAGGGTGATCGCGAAGGAGACGCTCCCCGGGAGACGGAAGACGATCGTCGTCCACTTCATCAACCAGGGAAAGATCCGGCTGCTCGAGGGAGTGAGCTGAAAGTCTCCGTGGTGAACGTTAGGCACGCACTCGCCGCGGCGCTGATCGCAGCGCTGGTGATCTTACCGGCCCCGTCCCCCGTCCGGGGAACGGGGCTGTATTCCAATCTCCCCTGGTGGTTCGCGCCGGTCGATACGGCGCGCGCGCGCATCCTCGCAGGACAGACATGGATCCGGACGGAGCAGGATGACGCGTCCATGCTCACATTCGAGACGGGGATCCGCACCGGCTCGCGCACCAGCGTGAGGATCCAGCTGATGTATCCCGTGATCAGGCGCGCCGGCGGCTTCGAGCACGGCTTCGGCGACGCGCTGCTCTTCGGGGAGGTGCGCGCCGCAGGGGACACGCTCGGCCGCTCCGGCCTGTTCCTGCAGGGAGTGGCGCGCATCCCCAGCGGATCCGATGCGATGTGGCCGTACTCGCTGGAGAGTCTCGACGGGGGAGCGGGGTTCGAGGCGCGCCGGCTCAGTGACCTGTTCGATATCCGTCTGTCCGCCACCGGCGTGCTCGCCGGCAGGAGGATCCGCGACGGGGACCACCGTCACGAGAACTACGCCCTGTTCGCCGCCGCGCTCGGCATAAGACCGATGGAGGCCGCCGGCGTGACGCTCTCCGCGTTCAGCCAGGTCTTCCGTGGCGGAGGGTACCGCGAGGTCTACCTGCTCGAGCTCGTCGTGAGCCCGTCGCGGCAGTTCGACCTGCGGCTCTCGGGAGGTCTCGATTCGGGGGACGCGGCGGAGCGCGTCTTCAACTCCATCGTCCAGCTCACCGTCGTCTTCCGTTTCCCGCCGGTGGCCGGGCCGGGCCAGGCCCCGGAGCCGGGTCCGAACGAGGGATCCCGGGCGGTCCCCTGAGCGCTTTCGAAACACCTCATCCCCGGTGCAGAATGCGAAATCCCGCCGTTCCCGTCGTTCCCCATCGTGGAGTGACGTGCTGTCCATTCCGGCATCGTTTCCCCGCCTTCGAGGCACGCCCTTTGCGTTTCCCGAAGCAGAGCAGGGTAGACGTCTATTGCGAGGACAGCACGAATGGCGGGGAACACAACCACAATCGACCCCATACGTGATGCGGGGACCGCCGGGAAGACCAGCGACAGGGAAGACGCTCCGCCGGCGCGGAGCGTCGGCACGGAGGACACCGCGCTTGAGCGCGGTGTCGAACGTCTCCTGGATCCGGTCGAGCAGGGTATCGTCATACTCGATACCGACAGGCGTCCTCTCTTCGCCAACCGCAGGGCCCTCGAGATACTCTCCGCACAGTCGCCAGAGGACGCGGCGGCGGTGCTGGCCGACAGCTGCCCCGAGGGAATCTTCGCCTCGTGCAGCGAGCAGGGATCGTGCATCACGTATGTCGACGTGACGCTTCCCGATCACGAGACGAGAAAGCTGCTCGGCCTCGAGATCCGGTGGACGATCCTGCCGACGGAGTGCGAGGCGTATTACCTGCTGATCCATGACTTCTCCCGCTGGAAGCAGCTCGACGAGCTGCGGTCCCGGTTCGCGACCTCGCTGTCCCACCGCATGCGCACGCCGCTGACGGCGATCCGCAACGCGGTGAAGATCCTCAGCGATCAGCCGGTGGAGAGCGGCGAGCGGGAGCGGCTGCTCGATATCGGATGGCGGAACGTCGAGAAGCTGATCGCGAACCTCGACGAGCTCCAGAAGATCTTCATGATCGAGTCCGAAGAGGTGAACGTCTGCCGCACGCTCACGAGGGTGCGGGCCGAGCTGCGGCCGATCTTCGAGCAGCTCTCCGTCGAGGGCAAGGTCCGAGGCTACAAGGTCGGAGTCCCCGACATGACGATCTTCGCCGGCAAGGGGCGGCTCAGGGACTTCGTCGTCACCGCCGTCGAGGCGTACCGCACATGGCTCTCCGAGGCGCCGTTCATAGAGTGCAGCTCCTCGGTCACGGAGGACATGATGTACCACGGCGGCGTGGAGCGCAGCCTGAAGATATACCTGCGTCCCCGCACGACCGGCTGGGTCCGCACCGTCAGGGAGAGCCTGCGGGATTACCTCTCGCTCCACGAGGCCCACCGGGGGCTGGTCCTCGACCGGCTCGCCACCGCCCTGGACGGCCGGCTCGACGTGAGCCCGGGGAACACGATCAGCCTGACCCTTCCGCTCGATCCGCAGTTCGACCGCGAGAAGGACCTCGTCAGCCCGCTTCACATGATGATAGAGCGGGCCGACCTGACGGGAGGGGAGTTCGGTCTGGTCGATCTGCGCCTGCACGGGGCGAGCGGAGCGGTCGGCGCGCGCGCCGTCGCCGCGCTCGAGAAGGTCATGAACGCCTTCATCAGCGACGAGCACGTGATCTCGCGGGGCGAGCGCGACTGTTCGTGGTCCCACTTCATCACCGGCCGGTGCCCCGACGCGATCGAGGAGATCATGCGCTCGATCCAGGAGCGGTATCTCGAGGCGTGCCGCAGCAGCGGCGAGGAGATGATCCCGTCGGTCCACTGGGAGATCCGCTACAGCCGGGTCGCCGGCGAGTGCCAGCCGGTCGCCGGCATCTGCATCGATTGATCATCGGCCGATCAGGTGAGTATCGATTCGAGGTCGCGGTCGCGGTCCGTCCGGCCGCGCGAGCGTTTCTGCTCCTCGCTCTTCATCGAGAGCAGCAGGATGCTCAGCGGATCCGATATCGTGTGCTTGACGTTCGGCAGGTGGTTGTGGAAGACGTACCGTCCGCTGTGCAGCTCCATCAGCCGGAAGAACGCCTGCCGCCCGTCCGTCCCCTTGATGCGCGCATGCACGATCTCCCCCTTCTGGAAGTAGACCTCGCCGCGCGCGCCGGGTCCTGAGACGGTGAGCCGTCCAGACTTGAGGTTTCCGTTCAGGAGCGAGACGATGTCGATCAGCGGCACCAGAGAGATGCTGCCCTGGAGAGCGTAGCCACGCTGACGGCGCCTGGCCCTCAGGTCGGCGGCGACTAGCCCCGATCCGACGAGCACGGCGGCGAGCAGCACATAGAGCGCCACCCTGCCTGCGCCGCCCCCGCCGGCCCGGCGGGGCGTTTCCTGCGCCGTCTCCTCCTCCGGTTCTGAAACCTGTTCGACAACCGGCTCCGCGGGCTTCGGCGCCGGAGGTGGCGTGCTGATCCTGTCGAGCTCCGCCGCCGCCCAGGCGTTCGAGGGGTCGAGCGCGAGCACAGCCCTCAGCGCTTCGAGCGCCCGGTCCCTGTCCTGCGGCGTGTACGAGGCGAGTATCGAGCGGGCACCCGCGACCGCCTCGTCTATCGCGCTGCGCGAGACGCGGCGGTCGACCTCGTCGAGCAGCGAAGCGACCTCGGTGCTCGACGGATCGCGCTCGGAGGCCTGCACGAGGAACTGCCTCGCCTGATCGAGGTTCCCCAGCGCGAGATGGCACCTGGCGATCCGTATCAGTGGCAGGGGGTCGTACGGCTTGATACCCATGTACAGAGAGAGCTTCGGGATCGCCTGCTCGTACTTGCCCGCGCCCATCAGCGATTCGGCCTCGCTGAGCAGCCGCCGCGTGAGGATCCCCTCCATCCGGTCGAGCTTCTCGCGCGCCCAGACGGCGTCAGGCTCCTGCTGCAGCCCCTTGATGATCAGCTCACGCGCCTTCTCGAGCTGTCCGCGCTTCTCGTATATCTGCGCCAGCTGCCAGATCGCCGAGGTGAAGCTCCCGTCGCGCCGCAGGGACTTCTGCAGCAGCGATTCGGCGGCCGCATCGTCGCCTCGCGCAAGCGCCTTCTGCGCGTCGACGAAGAGCTGCTCGGCCTCTATCCGGGCCGTCGACTGCCCGTGCGCCGCTGTGGCCATCACGGCGCAGGCGGCGATGATCGTGACAGCCATCCGTATACTGTTCATCCGCATCCCCTTGCCCGTATCCATCCTCATGCGTACCACACCGCACACCCCTCCGGCCCTGTTCTTCGCAAGGACCGTTCCACCGGCCTGCACGGGCGGATACATATCTGTTGCTTTGAGCGCGGCCATTCTGCTAGACTAGCGGAACTTGATGCAATTTCATGGGTTTAGATACATACTGGACATGGATGGACGGGGCGCGGGACCCGGCGCGAGGAGGAGATGATGGATTTCGAGCTGACGACCGAGCAGAAAGATATCCAGGAGGCGGCACGTAAGTTTGCAAAAGGTGAATTCACAAGAGAGTTGGCGCTGAAGCACGAGGAGGAGCATTCGTTCCCCCGGGAGCTCTGGGGCAAGGCCTGCGAGCTCGGGTTCATCGGCCTGCACTTTCCCGCCGACGCGGGGGGCGCGGGGCTGGGGATCGTCGAGAACGTGCTCGTCGTCGAGGAGTTCTGCCGGCGGGACTCGGGGCTCGGCACGGCGCTGGCCCTCTCCGACTTCGCCTCCGAGATAGTGATGCGCCACGGTTCAGAGGAGCAGAAGGCGAAATACCTCCCCGCCGTCGCCGGCGGGAAGATGATCTCCGCAGGGGCGTTCACCGAGCCGAACCACGGGAGCGACATCACGAGGATGGACACGCGGGCAGTGCGCGACGGGGACGAATGGGTGATCAACGGCACGAAGATGTTCATCACCAACGGGCAGATCGCCGACTTCTACATCGTCCTTTGCCAGACCGACTCCGACGCCGATCCGTCGTACCGCGGGATGGCGACGATCATCGTCGACAAGGACGCCCCGGGGCTCTCCACCGAGGACGTCGGGACCAAGATGGGGATCAAGATGACCTCGACCGCCGAGGTGATCTTCGACAACGTGCGCGTGCCGGCGGCGAACCTGATCGGCAAGGACGGGAAGGGGTTCTACCAGGTCCTCGAGTTCTTCGACGAGAGCCGGATCGAGATCGCCGCTACCGCCCTGGGGATCGCGGCGGGCGCCTTCGACCGCGCCATAGACTACGCCCTCGAGCGCGAACAGTTCGGCAGACCGCTGGCGAAGTTCCAGGTCACGCAGCACAAGCTCGCCGATATGGCGACGGCGATAGAGTACGCGCGGCTGCTCACCTACAAGGCCGCATGGAACTTCGACCAGGGCAGGATAGACCCCAAGCTCACCTCGATGGCCAAGTACATCGCGGCCAGGACCGCCGTGAGCGTCGCCGACGAGGCGATCCAGATCCTCGGCGGGTACGGGTACATGACCGAGTACGAGGTCGAGCGGTTCTACCGTGACGCGAAGATCGCCGAGATATACGAGGGGACCAAGGAGATCCAGAAGAACACGATCGCGGGGCAGCTGATCAAGGAGCGATGAAGGCGATGCGGGGAATCGGGCTATTCGCGCTCGCCGCCCTGCTCGTGGCCGGGTGCGGAGGCGGGGGAAGCGGGGACGGGAGCGGTGGCGGCGCGACCGATACGGTGGCGGCGGGGCCGCCGCTGACGCGCTTCGCCGCGGTGACGTTCCGCGGGACCGACGGTTCGCTGCACCGCATCGCCGATTACCAGGGCAGGATCCTCGTCGTCAACCTCGTCGCCTCCTGGCAGGACGACTCGAGGGCGATCGTCGAGATCATGAACGAGATCCAGCACAAGTTCAAAGCCAACGTGGACGTGATCGCCGTCACGGTCGACGACCGCGGGGCCGAGGGCGCCCGCCAGTTCAAGATGCAGACCGGAGCGACGTTCGACGTCTTCGTCGGCACAGACTCGGTGCGCGGGCAGTTCGGCTCGCCGGGGCGCCTGCCGGCGACCTACGTGTTCATGCGCAACTCCATGGAGTTCGCGAGGCTCGAAGGACTGCACCGGTACATCTACTATCACAACACGATCATCAAGATGTACCAGCAGAGGCTCTGACAGGGCGGATGGTGCGCGATGCCGCTGGCGTTCACACAGGACCAGATAGCGCTGATCAACCTGCTGCTGCGCATGGCGGTGATGGCGGGGATCGTCAGCCTCGTGCTGGGATTCCGTTTCTCGGCGGAGCTGCTCGTCCGCGCCTGCCCCTCGCGGGGGGCGCGCCTGCGGTTCCTGCTGCTCGTGGCGGTGATCTTTCCCGCCGGCATCGTGATACGAAAGCTCTCAGCCCAGGCGGCGATGGACCTCTCGCTCGAAGGCGCGCTCTTCGCCGGTCTCGTCGGCGGCACATGGGTCGGCGCGGGGACCGGGGCCGCGATCGGCCTGACCTGTTTCCTGCTCGGCGAGTGGGTCTCGCTGCCGCTCTACACGGCGGCGGGGTTCGCCGCAGGCCTGCTCGTCGATCTGCTGCGGCGCGGCGGCGAGGTCTGGAACTACTCGCTCAATCCGCTGCTCATAGTCTACAACTTCCTCGAGCGGCTCGCCCACCGCGCCCTCGACCGCAACTTCGTCCCTCTCGTGCTCGCCGTCGGGTTCGCTCTGGTGCGGTACGCGCTGCTCGAGCGTTTCGGCGCGCGGGGGCTGATCTACGGCTACCCGACCCGGGACTGGCTGTTCATCACGATAGATCTCGTCGTCCTCGTCTACACGATGGGATTCGCGCTGAAGCTCGCGGCGAACGCGCGCGCCGAGCTGATCCACCGCGCCGAGGAGCGGCAGCTCGTCCACGCGCGGCTCGCCACGCTCCGCAGCCAGATCAACCCGCATTTCCTCTTCAACACGCTCAACTCGATCTCCGCGCTGATACGGACCGACGCCGATACCGCGCGGGAGATGACCCGGCGCCTCTCGTCGATATTCCGCAAGTCGCTCGAGGACTCGAGCGACACGCATCCGCTCTCGAGCGAGATCGATTTCCTCGACGACTACCTCTCGATAGAGCGGGTCAGGTTCGGGGACGAGCGGTTCCGGTTCGAGCGCGACCTCGAGCCGGGGACGCTCTCCACGGCCGTTCCATCGCTCCTTCTGCAGCCGCTCGTCGAGAACGCCGTCAAGCACGGCATATCGCGCAGGACCGAGGGAGGGACGGTGCGGATCGTCACGCGCGCAGCGCGCGGGGGCGTCGAGATCGGCATAGAGAACGACGGGCCGGTCTTCGGGCCCCTCGAGCTGGAGTCGCTGTTCGAGAAGGGGGTCGGTCTGCGCAACACGGCCGAACGGCTCGATATCTATACGTCCGGGCGAGGACGCCTGAGCATCGCTGCGCGCCCTCAGGGCGGCGCGGTCGTGACGGTATACATCCCGGACGACGCCGAAAGGGGTGACGCGAGTGCCGATACGTGCGCTGATAGTCGATGACGAGCAGCTCGCGCGCGACGAGATGCGGTACCTGCTCGAGGGGGTAGAAGAGGTCGAGATCGTCGGCGAGGCGGCCGGCGGGGAGGAGGCGATCCGGCTCGCCGTCGAGCTCGCTCCCGATCTGCTCTTCCTCGACATACAGATGCCCGTGCTCGACGGATTCGGCGTGGTGCAGAGGCTGATAGAGCGCGGCGCGCCGCCGCTGGTCGTCTTTACCACCGCGTACGACCAGTACGCGATCCGCGCCTTCGAGATCCATGCCGTCGACTATCTTCTCAAACCGATCGAGCGCGAGCGGCTCGCCGAGGCGGTCCAGCGCGTGCGCGAGACCCTGCCGGCCCGCGACGGGGCGATAGAGAAGCTGCGGCGGCTGACAGGGCATATCAAGGCGGGGAGGAAGTTCCTCCCGCGCCTCGTCGTGCGACGCGACGACCAGCTCGACCTCGTCGACACCGGGCGGGTCTCCCTCGTCGAGCGCCGCGAGGATGGGATCGTCGTCCACACCGACACGGGAGACTTCCTCTCGAACTACGCCGACATCGACGAGCTCGACGTCCAGCTCGACCCGGCGGTTTTCCTCCGGCTCGGCCCCGATCACATCGTCAACATCCGCCGGATCGCCGGCGTCGTACCCTGGACCGGTGGACATTACGTGATGACCCTCGACGACGCGTCTTCGACGCAGATCACGCTCACACGGACACAGGCCCAGCTGCTCAAGAACAGGGTCGAGGGCGTGTAGGGAGGAGCCGCACCGATGCCCGACAGATACGATCTCATCGTCCTCGGCGGCGGGCCCGCCGGGTACCCGGCGGCAATCAGGGCCGCCCAGCTCGGGGCACGGGTATGTCTCGTCGAGCGCGGCCCGCTCGGCGGCGTCTGTCTCAACTGGGGCTGCATACCGACCAAGACGCTCCACGCTGCGGCGCATCTTCTCGAGCTCGCCGCGGGCGGCGGTGGTGTCGCGGGGACGCTGTCTGTCGATCCGGCGGCCCTGCTCGATCACAAGGGCAGCGTCGTCTCGTCGCTCGTCGGCGGCGTGGAGAAGCTTCTCAAGGGCCGCAAGATCGACCTGGTGCGCGGCGAGGGACGGCTCGCCGGCCCCGGGACCGTCGATGTCGAGGGACACGGCGCGCTGCATGCGGCGTCGATCATCGTGGCGACAGGCTCGTCCGAGGCATCCCTGCCGGGGATGGCCTTCGACGGCACGCATATACTCAGCTCCACGGACCTGCTCGACCTCGGGCGCATCCCCGCGTCGATGCTTGTCGTCGGCGGCGGGGTGATCGGCTGCGAGTTCGCCTCGATCTTCAACGCCTTCGGGACGAAGGTGACGATAGTCGAGATGCTTCCCTCCCTGATCGCCACAGAGGATCTGCACGTGGTCCGGTTCCTCCAGACATTCCTCAAGAAGAAGGGGATCGCGCTGCACCTGGGGACGAAGGTCACCTCGCTCGAGACGGGCGCCCCGGGCGTTCTGGCGACGCTCGAGGGAGGCGGGACCGTAGAGGCCGAGATCGCGCTCGTCTCGGTCGGCCGCAGGCCGAACATCGCCGGGATCGGTCTCGAGGAGGCCGGAGTCGGCACGACGCGGGCCGGGATAACGGTCGATCCGCATATGCGCACCGGCTCCGAGGGGATCTACGCCGCGGGCGACGTCGTCGGCGGCTGGCTGCTCGCACACGTGGCCACCCGCGAGGGGGTCGTCGCCGCGGCGAACGCGCTCGGCGGCGGCGAGACGGTCGACTACTCCGCCGTGCCGGTGACGATATACACCCTGCCCGAGATCGCCCGCGTGGGCCTTACCGAGCAGGATGCGAAGGCGAAAGGGATCGAGACCGCCGTCGGGCGCTTCCCCTTCGCGGCCAACGGAAAGGCGAAGGGGCTGCGCGAGGAGGACGGGTTCGTCAAGTGGGTCGCCGAGAAGGACGGCGGGCGGCTGCTCGGCCTGCACGTGATCGGGCCGCAGGCGACCGAGCTCCTCGGCGCCGGTATCCTCTCCGTGCAGCGGGGATTGACGGCCCACGACCTCGCCCAGGCGATCTTCCCCCATCCGACACTGTCCGAGGCTCTCGGGGAGGCCGCCGAGGCGGTCGAGGGCCGGGCCATCCATCTGCTCTGATGCTCCACGGGAGGTTTCAAGTGATGCACCGCTGTATTGCCGCCCGGGCGGTCAGGACGCTCTGCGTCGCCGCCGCGGCGCTCGTATGTTGCGCGGACACGCCGGCCGCCGCTCAGACCCTCCGCGCGGCCGGCCCGGAGGTGATACTCGAGCAGCGCCCCGGCTCGGGGGCCGTGCTCGCCGCCGTCGTCGTCGATGCGGGCTCCGCATACGAGACGCCGGAGACCAGGGGCGTCACGCACATGCTCGAGCACCTGCTCTTCGACGGCTCGGAGCGCTTCACGCGCGAGCAGATCTCGCGCTGGACCGATGACAACGGAGTCTTCCTCAACGCCTTCACCCGCAAGGATGCGACGGTCTTCTTCCTGCTCGCACGGGAGGACCTGCTCGAGCAGTCTCTCGATCTCCTCTCGCAGATGCTCCTGCACCCCGTATTCCCTCTCGAGGAGATCGAGAAGGAGCGCGGTGTCGTGGTGGAGGAGATCTCCCACACCCTCTCAGCGCCGGGAGCTGTGCGCGACCGCGAGGCCGACCGCTGTCTCTACCGCGGGTCCCCTCTCACCGAGCCGGTGCTCGGGTACCCCGCGACGATCGCTGCCGTCACTCGCGAGCAGATCGCCGCCTACCACCGCTCCCGATACCGGCCCGGACGGATGCGGGTCCTGCTGATGGGCGATCTAGACCGGCGTGAGGCCCTCGGCTGGGTCGGCGACTATTTCGGCGCCGGGCAGTCGGGAGCCCGTCGGCTGCAGGCCCCCGATCTCGAGCCGCGATGGAGCGGTGAGGTCGCCGTGAAGCCGGCAGGGGACCAGCCGGGGCGGCTCGAGCTCCTCGTGAGGATGCCCGCCCCGGGCGACCGCCTCTTCACGGCGGCGCTGCTGCTCCCTTCGCTGATCACGGACGAGAGATCGCCGCTCGCCGCCGCCGCGCGCGAGGCGGGGCTCGCCCCGCCATCGGCCTCGCTCGAGGTCTACCGCACCTTCAGCGCGCTCCGCCTCGTCTTCGAGCAGGACCGCGGGTCCGGCGACCCCGCCCCGATGCTCGACGCCGTCCGGGCGATGGCAGGCTGGGCGCCTCCCCCCGACGAGCTCGCCGCGGCGCGGACCTCGTTCTCGAGCTCGCACCTCTTCGACGGCGAGAAGTACCATTACTACCTGATGCTCCACGGCGAGGAGATAGCCGCCGCGGGGGAGCGGTACTTCGAGGCTGTCTCAGGGACGGGGAGCGTCGGGGAGAAGGAGATCGAACGGCTGACGCGCGAGTATCTCGGGAAGATCCGCTGTAACGGCGTGCTCTTCTCCGGCGAGGGGGCGGCGAGGCCGCCCGTATCCGCCGCCCCGGTAGAGTCGGTCCTCGTCACCGGCGGATCGGCGCTCGTCGCGGCGACACGGTCCGGTTCGCCGGTCGCCGCCCTGACCCTTCTCTTTCCAGCCGCCTGCACGCCCGACGCTCCGGCGGGGGCGGCGCTGCTGCTGCACGGGATCATGGAGCACGGGGAGGGCGGGACCGCCCTGGTCGCCCGGCTCGGGGCGGCGGGCGCCCGGCTGAGATGGAGCGACAACCCGTTCGTGCCGATGGACGATCACCTGATGAGCCCGTCGTTCGCCTGGGTCACGCTCGAGACGCCGGCCGGCCGGTTCGAGGCGGCCGCGGCCGACCTGATCGGCTTTCTCTCCTCGTTCGAGGTCACGGGCGCCGAGATCGTGTCGGCAGCCCCGGCTCTCGCCCGCGAGACGGCGGCCCGCCGGGGCTCCTCCTCGAACGTCCTGCGCGAGGCCGTCTATGCGAGGCTGTTCCCCGGTCACCCGTACGGCGCCCCGTCCGTTCCTGCAGGACCCGCGCCGACCGGGGGCGCCGAGGCGCTCGAGCGCTATAATGCCGGTCTGCATGCCGGCGCGGGGATGGTCGCGGCGCTTGTCTCGCCGCTCTCCGGAGCCGAAGGGACCGCGCTCCTCGGCCGCCTGCTCGCATCGTATCCCGAGGGGGCCCGTCCTGTCTGCCCGCCCCTGCCGGCCTGGGAGCCGGGCCTTCTCGAGGGGGAGTCGGGGAAGGAGACGGCGATCCTCGCCGCGGCATGGCGCATCGACGGCCTTTCCCCGGAGGACGCCGCCGCGACCGAGATCGCCTGCGAGGTGCTGAGCATGCGGATGCAGTCGCAGATCCGCGAGGTGCTTGGGCTCGCATACTCGACCGGCTGTTCGCTGCGCCTGCTCGAGGGGACCGCCGTCGCGCTCGCCTCGGTGACGACACAGGGCGGGAACGAGGGCGAGGCCGACGCCGCCCTCATGGTCGAACTGGCGCGGCTCGGCGAGGAGCCCCCGGCGCCCGGGGAGATAGCGACGGCCCGCAGCAGGGCCGTCTCCCGCCTCATGCGGCGATCCCTCGACAGCGCCGGGCGCTCGTTCTCGGTCGCCGGGGACCGCTTCCTGCTCGCGGGGAAGGACGAATCGGCCCTTATCGCCGCCATCCCCGACGGGGCGGTCGCCGCGGCAGCCCTGTTTCTGGCGCCGGAAGACGCCCTCAGGGTGCGCCTGAGGGGCTCCGAGGGGACCCCCGAGAAAAAATCGCCCCCTCCGGGTATGATGCGCAGATAAAACGGTTGACCGATGCAGGGGAATCTCTTATGTAATAGGCACTATTTTTCGGCAATCGGACCCGGATTCGACGGAGGATACGATGGCTCACGTTATCAGCGACGAATGCATCAGCTGCGGCGCCTGCTCGAGCGAGTGCCCGGTCGAGGCGATAAGCGAGGGGGACGACAAGTACAAGATCGACCCCGAGATCTGCACCGACTGTGGCGCCTGCGTCGAGGTCTGCCCGGTTGACGCGATCTCCCCTGCTGGAGATTGAACGGCAGTCCTTTGCAGACAGGATCCGCCATGCCCGGCACGTATCACCTGACGGCCATGGCTTCGTGCGCAGGCTGAGCGTCCAAGCTCAGCCCAACGGAGTTGTGGCCAGTCCTACATTCACTGCCCCCGCAGGAGCATCCGGCCCTGCTCATCGGGACGAACCAGGCGGATGACAGCGCCGTACTGCGCCTCAGAGACGACCTCGCGATCATACTCAGCGTAGACTACTTTCCCGCCATCGTCGACGACCCGTACGTCTTCGGGCAGGTCGCAGCGGCGAACGCGCTCAGCGACATCTACGCGATGGGGGGCACCCCGCTCTCGGCGCTGAACATCATCGCCTTTCCCGAGGGGAAGTTGCCCCTCGAGGCGCTCGAGCTCCTGATGCGCGGCGGCGCGGAGAAGGTCAACGAGGCGGGGGCGGTGATCGTCGGCGGCCACACGCTCAAGGGGGACGAGTTGACCTACGGGCTCTCCGTGGTCGGCACGATACACCCCGACCGCGTCGTCCGCAAGGTGGGGGCGAAGCCGGGGGACATCCTCGTGCTGACAAAGCCGCTCGGCACGGGGCTCTACTCGACCGCCCTCAAGCAGGGCTCGCTCGACGAGGAGCAGGAAGCGCACTACAACGGCGTGATGACGGCGCTGAACGCGGCCGGCTCGCGGCGGATGGTCGAGGCGGGGGCCCATGCCTGCACCGACGTCACCGGATTCGGGCTCGCCGGGCACGCTCTCGAGATGGCGCAGCAGTCGGGTGTGACGATGTCTCTCTACTTCGACGCCCTGCCGCTCCTGCCCAGGGCCCTCGAGTTCGCCGCCGGCGGATTC
>Ga0316577_10000805_pt1 | contig 13598 bp, 10 predicted proteins | sample S5NA_FD_203073 | JGI IMG/M metagenome (GOLD analysis project Ga0316577, IMG submission 203073) | Rhizosphere microbial communities from salt marsh grasses in Alabama, United States - S5-7_050615r2r1 | ecosystem: Host-associated > Plants > Roots > Rhizosphere | place: USA: Alabama | collected... | reverse complement strand
TCTACCCCAAGTCTCATGCAAAGAGACCGGGCAGAGCAGGTAGCCGGCCAGGGCTGAGCCAATGGCCGCCATAATAGCCACCACCAGTTCCCAGCGCTGAAAGCCAACAACTAGAGAAGCAACTGCCGCAACAAAAGCTAGTGTTGCAGCCAGCAGGTAGCGGCTCATCTTGAGCCGATGAATCGTCAGATACCGGACATACAACACCCCAAAGGCAGATGACAAACACAATGCCAACAGCCACTTGGGAAGCATCCGTCTATTGCTCCCTCACTCCGCTTCTTCGTGCACTCCGCGCGCCAAAGTGGGCTGTCGCAGGTGAACCGGCGTGCCATCCGGGATGTGGCGAGCTTCCGGCATTGACAGCACCGCGATGTCCCAGTCCCAGGCACCGATGGAGTTATGGGACCAGATGCTGCCCGACTCGGCGATCCCAGCATTCCTGCTCCCATGTCCGCGTCAACAGGCCTGCCACCAGGCCGCAACCGTCTCTTCTGTCCCGTACCAGGGACCGCTAAATCCGGCAAAGTGACCCACTCCCTCCAGGGTGATCTGATGTGAGCCCGCTAGCAAGGCCGACGTCACCGGCACCAGGCCGTCACCCCACGCATCCCCATCGCCCCCGATCTGCTCATAGAAGCTGTGCGCCTGGCGCTCACGCAGGGAGCCCTGGCTGTCACCGCGGATCAGCTTCCCCGCAACGGAGCAATACTGCACCCGAGGAGTGAAATAAGCTCCGGGGACCCGGCTCTCCACCCAGCGGGCCATCATTCCCCCGTGGAGCCACCGGCGCTCGTTGTGATGAGGGCTACCTAGCGTGATCAACCGGTCCACCCACTCCAGCCCCCCAAACACCTGCCCCAGGAACGGCTCAGGGCTTAGATACAGCCGGCCCAGGACACCGCCAGCGCTGTGGCCGATGAGCGTGACCCGCCCGCTCGTCGTGAGCTTGGCCGTGCTGCGCACCGTTCTGTCCAGCTTGCGCAATACGTAGAGCCAGCCTACCGGCAACAGGCTGGGCATCCAATCCATGCTGCGCGTTTCGACGACACAAACTGGCTGTCCGGTGAGTTGCGCCAGGGCCGAGCGCATCTTGCCATACAGGGCCGACAAGCTCATGAACCCGCCCAGAATAACAATGGCCTCTGCACCGCGACCGGGCTGGCCCTGCTCGGATTCTTCTGATGTCGTTCTGACATTATTCAAGATGAAGAGTCTCCAAAACAGAAGCCACCGTCGCTTCAACCACACGCTTGCGGTACGGCCCAACCGGGCAGCCCGCGTAGATCCCGGTCGTCTTTCCGTCGCGAAAGGTCCGTACCAACGGCTGATCCCAATCTGGGTAAGAGACGGGCGCGTTGGGATCATACTCGGCAAAGGCTCGGAACTTTTTCATGGCGTGAAGGAACATCAAGTCCGTGTTCTCCGCCACAAAGTCCGTAGGCACTTCCAGCGCATAGTCGTAGGCCTCTTCGATCGCCCTCCGATAGGCAGCGAAGGTCTCACACTTGGTTTGATTCGGGTCCCAGTATTCGTCGGCATACTCGTCGTCGCTCCAGACCAATTCCCATTGCCCGCCCCATTCCTCCATCACCTGTCGCGCCTGGGCCTCCAGTGGCCGACGGTATTCACGGCCTCGCACATCAAGGGTCTCCCGCTTGAAAGGATGACCATGTCTCGACAGGATCAGGAGGACACTAGACTGGGCTGGCAGCCTTGCGATTTGATCGCGGATGATCTGCACGTAGGCGTCGCGCATCATTGGTTGGTTGCCCAACTGGTCTGCACAGATGACCTTCGCCCGTTCATTCACAAACCGATGCACCATGGGCAGCGCGTAGGCGTAGTCCTCAAAGTCAGAGTAAACCGGATTGGAGAAGCACTGGTAAATGATCGTCTCGCAGCCGGCTGCCAGCAACTCCTCCACGGCCTGCCGCATCGATTCCGGGTAGATGTACCGAACATGGCGGAATTCGACCTGTGGACAACGCCTTTGCAGCGTCTCGACCGCTTCTTCATACACCCTGCTGCACTGATGGGCCCAGGCTACCTTCCTCTCCGGTAGTAGGTGACCGAAGTACCAAGCAACCGCCTTGGCCGCCGCCTTCTGGCAGACCTCGGGTGCCCCGCCTGGCCCCTCCCTCGTGTAGAGGAAATACCCGCTATCCCATGGGTTTCTTTTCATCCCCGGCGGGCGCCAGGTTACATTGCATTCGGCGTAGGGCCGGCCATCGCGATTCCGAAAAGAACCGTGCATGTCCACCAGTTGACGCGGCTCGAACGAATCTCGGGCCAATGGATTCTGGGGATCAATCAGCACGATGCCGCGGTCGGCCAGTACAATACGGTGAAGAAATGGCGGCAGGACATAGTGGAACACATGGTTCATATATCTAATGTAGAACTCCGGCTCGTACTCCTCTGGCATCCCCAGGTCAGCCAGGATCACGCCCGGCCTACCCACCGGGCGCCGATCCTGTGCTCTGAACAACACCTCATAGCCGTACTTCTTTCCCCAACGCCAGCGCTTGAGCCGTTCAAACATCATTGCCCTCACCTGACGGACGACAGTAGGTACGATACGAGGGGATCTGCTGCGAACCCGCCAGCAAGGCCGACGCGACCAGCAACAGGTCGTCCTCCTCCCAGGATAACAATGGCTTCTGCGCTGCCACCAGAACGGGAGGCAAACCTCGATCTGCTGCCGTTGTAGCTAGCTGCCATGTCCTGGACGACTACTGGAGGTCCTGGAACAGGCCCAACCGTTCGCCCATCCTTCTCATCATGCGGAACATCGGGATGGCTTCCCACGAGACCGAATGGTCGACCACGATCCCCTGGCGCGCGCGTTCTCTTCTGGCCCGGATCTCGGGGATCATGGCGAACACAATGATCAGGTTGACCGCGACAGCGTAGGCTAGGTGCCAGGGATCACGGGTTCGGAACCAGAGCCAGGGGACCATCAGCCACGGGCCAACGAGAAAGCCCAACATGGTGTTTCTCAAGACCACCATGCCCAGGAGCATGCCGCCGAAAGAGGTGACCAAGGTGCCCAGCCAGTCGGCGACCAGGAACCCCCCGATCATGGGCGATTGGCCCCGCCCCCCCTTGAAGCGGTTATATACAGGCCAGTTGTGGCCGACAATGGCCGTCGTCGCCGCAAAGAGATAGTAGGGCATCCCCGGATAGAGCAACTTTAGGGCCAGCGCCGGGACCACGGCCTTGAGAATGTCGGCCAAGGCGGTGATCGCACCATACTTGGCCCCTAGTTTGACCGAGATCGCGGTGCCTCCCACTGTCTCGACCCGGACCGGCTCCTCAGCACCGATATCCAGCTCCATCCCGGTCAGCTCTTCCCCCGGGGCTGCAACCTTCATGACGATCAGGGCAAAGGGGATGGAACCTAGCAGGTAACCGACCAACGCAGATAGCAGGGCAATCCAGGCGTTCATTCCACCACCTCCTGTTCCGTCGAGCCCATGAACCTGGCAAGCAGCAAGGTTCACGGGCATGTGGGCATCAGCCCTCTTTTAGAATCACGCAGCCACGATTACCGTCCACCACAATTGCCTGCCCCTCGTGGATCAGGCGCGTCGCGTTTTTGACGTTTACCACAGCCGGCAGGCCGTACTCACGGGCGACAATGGCACTGTGGGAGAGCTGTCCGCCCGTCTCTGCCACGACGCCGCCGACACCGCAGAAGAGTGGAGTCCAACTGGTGTCGGCAAAGGGAATGATCAGAATATCGTCTGAACTGAAGGCAAACCGGGCCTGGATGGGATCCAGGATGATGCGGGCCCGGCCTTCGGCCAGGCCAGAACTACCGCTGATGCCTTCTAGGATCGCCGCACCCACTGTCTTGAGCAGCGGCCGGGTTGGCACATGGTCGCCGTAGATCGTGTCGGGCAGATCAATCTCAGCGTCTGTCGCCATTTCGTCCCGGCGTTCAGCAACCCGATCCCTTGCTTCCTGCCGTGCCAGGTGACCGTGTACCAAGTCGCCGAGTTCGTCGTGCGCCAGGAAAAAGACGTCATCCTGTCCTTCTAGGATACCGCCCGCCACAAGATGGTCGGCCAGGCTCACGTAAATGCGCCGCAGATGGTACGAGTCTTCAGAAACCAGAAAGCTGGTCCGCTCGCGCAGATCGATGTAGGTGACGGTCGACCTCAGGAGGCGGTCGAAGGCATAGCGCTGCGGCCGGCTGAGGTTCTCCCGCACGCGAGCCTGGGCCTCGCTGCGAGTTTGTTCTGCGCATTGTGCTCCACTCCTGGCCGGCTGCGCTGCCAGACGCCCAATGGAACGCCAGATAATGGTCGGATCTTCAGACCAGGGCGTCCGTGACAGGTCGGTCCCAGACGCACTCAGGAAACCAAACCGCTCCAGGAATCGGCTAACATCATCCGCCAAGGCCCTGCCTCCACCCGTAGCAGCGAGCTCTGTCTCGATGCGCGCCTCCCTGGCCTCCATCAATAGCGTCGGGATTGCGGGTCCCAGCGTCCTGGCCTGGTCTGCCAGACGCTGCAGCATCTGGTTGGTTTCGAGCGACTTGAGTCCTGTCAAGCCGCGGACGACATCGGTGGGTGGCACGTCGGGCGCATGGCGCTGCACGAGCCGGCTCATCATCCGGTTACGCCCCATCATGTTGAGCTGCCCGAGGAAATCGAACCACATCGTCTCGCTGTACAGGCCAGTAAGCTCCTCGGCGTGCCCCAGCAGTTGCTCCGGCGATTGGGAAGACCAATCTGCCCGGCGGTACGGTTCCAAGCAGCGGTCATGGCGTTCGAGAAAGGCACGCATCTCGCCCGCGATCTGGGCATGCCGCCAGCCGACACGCACCAGGCGCGATAGGGTGCGCATCGTTTTGAGGTTGAGAGGCGGTCGACCCCGGCGCTCGGCCGCGGCATCGCGGGACATCACCTCGAAAAAGTTGGGAGGCAGGCCCATCTGTTCCAGCAGCTGGCCGATCAGCGTGTTGTCGGCATAGATGCGGGAATGGATCCGCTTGGCCAGTTTCCGGAAATCGACGTCGCTGGGCCCCACAAGCTCCGTGAATACCCGGCCCATGACGTTCTCCAGCTTGCTAGTCGTGCTTACCGACCAAACCAGGGGCTTGATAAGCCCGGGCAGCATGTCTGAAACCATGTTGGCGGAGTAGACCCTCTGGTCGGCTAGGGTGCTGATCGGCCGGGCTTGCAAAAGGTAAAGGCGCGCACCATCCCAGGCCCACTCCACATCTTGGGGACTCTGCATCCTGTAGGCCACATCCCGCACCGTCTCTGCCAAGTGCAGGATCTGCTCCGTGGGGAGGATGGGCGCGCCGTCGCCGTGTGTCGTTGTCTCGAGATGTACCTCTTGGCGCTCCACGATGTAGCGATCGGGCTCCACCAGCCCTTGGACCAGTGCCGTGCCCAGGCCTGCCACGGCTTCGATCACGACGTGGCGCTCGCCGGTGATCGGATCGGCGCTAAAGGCCACCCCCGCCGCTTGGGTCTCGACCATCTGCTGGACGACCACGGCCATTGGGGGAATAGTCAGGCCGGAGGTACCTTGAGCCGCACCGATCGCTTTCCGGTAGCACCATAGGTCCGGATTGAATAATGAAGCCCAACAGGTTCTTGTGGCCTGCAGCAACGCCGCCTCGCCTGCCACACCTAGGACTGTATCCAACTGGCCGGCAAAGGAGGCCCCGCTGCTGTCCTCACCGACCATCGAGGAGCGAACTGCCACCCGGTCGCCCAGCTTCCGATAAGATCGCTGGATTCTTTGCTGCATGCGGCTGGGCATGGGCGTGGTCATCACCCGGTCGTGCAGACGCACCAACTCTGCCTGGGAGGGAGAGCCCTCTTTGCCGAAAACCTCAGGCCCCACATCCAGATCCAGCTCTCGAAAAGCATAGGTGGTGATGACAAAGCCTGGCGGCACCTGGAACCCATATCGGGTGAGCCGCGCCAGATTGGCTCCCTTCCCGCCAGTCGCCTGCTCTTCGCATGCTGCTTTTGCTGTCAGGTTTAGCGTGTATTGGTTCATCGCCTGAGTTCAGCCTCCTGAAAAGCTCAGCTGGAGCGATGCTGCCCACAGTGGAAGCCAATTGCCCGGTTTAGTCTATTCGTAACTGAGGGCCTCCACTGGCTGGAGGATCGCACCACGGGACCAATCCCGAAAATGAGTCCAACCCCGGTGGCAGAGCCGGCTGCCCTCAGAACGGTAGATGCCGAGATATGCAGAGCCAAGTCCTCCGCGGCGAGAGACATGCTGACGGTACCCATCACACCGATGGTAACGCCGATGAAGCCCCCGGCCAGGCTCGGGCAACGTCTACGATCCAGACGTGGGGTCTTGCTCACGCAATGCTCCCCCCTCCCCACAGCTTGGTGTGGCATCTTACTTCAGCACGCTCCAGGCATTGGCAAGGTACAGCTATGCTCGCGTATGTCCAAATGATAGGACGAACCAGTGTGTTGTCGTTGGCGGACCGCTGCTCCGCCTCGGGCGACCGGCTTGGGATTGGCGGCCGGTCCAGGCTACCCAATCGTTAGTATACCAGAGAACGTCCCCGAGGTCAAGTCGGGTCGGCGATTTTTCCGAGCCCCAGACAGACCAGATAGAGGTTGGCTGATTGCACATAGCGGGAAATCATCCTGAGCCCGTTGAGAGGCGATCGGCGATGACCCACGTCCAGAGTTACCATAGACTTGGGTCCCAGTGTAGATGCGATGGCGAAAGGCTGGGCGATGCGTGGCGTGCCATTGCGCTTGATGCCCAGAATCTAGGCTTGCCCATTAAGCCGGCGGGATCTTGTGGGGACCGATGGTCAGGCCGGGGCACTGCAATCACGCCTGCCAGCCGTGACGCCTACGCTGCGTCATCAGAATAGAACTCGAAGACACGGTCCAGCCTGGAGAGATGGAGTGCGAGCCGCGTCTGCTCATTGAACCCGGTCAGCTTGAGCGTGCCACCCACCTCCCGGGCGGTCTTGAACCCTGAAACCAGGGCCGACAAGCCAGAGCTGTCAATGAACGACACGTCGACCAGGTCGACGACCAGTTGCCTATGGCCTTCCGCAACCAGGCCTTTCAATCTCGATTTGAGTTGCGGCGCGGTTACGGCGTCAAGACGCCCCTGCACCATCAGAAAATGCCCCGCTCCGGCGACCTGTTTCTCTCTGATCGTGAATTCCATATTGTACCTCGTCTGAATGGGCTGCCTTGGCAGGCTGCCGGCAGTCTCTATCGGGCCAAGATCAGCTCTGGCGTCCCGGTGACTATCCAGGTATAGGCAAAGTAGACCAGCGTCACTACTGCAAGGACGAACACAGTGGCTACCGTGGCTCCTGCGAGCGTGCGCCACGGACCTTGCCGTTCCGCATCGTTAGCCAACAACGCAGCGATCGTCGGCACGATGGCATTGAAACCTATCCAGGGCACATAGTCGAGACTGCTGAACGAGATTAGAAGCTCTGCCAGCCAGGTGACGACAATGCCCGTGAGAAACATCGTGGCCATCTTGGTTCGTCCGAACAAGATGGCCTGTTTCATCAGGAGTTGGGTGACAATGATGTAGGTCACAGTGCTGCATATCAACACAAAAGCCAGATCGGCCGGTCTGGTGACAAAGAGTGCCAGGTATCCGGCAGTGACAAAGCCGCCTGTGCGCAGCGAATCGGTCAGCAATGCCCGGGGGAAGAGCCCCCACCGGTAGAGGGCAATGCTGGCTACGACGCTGGCAATAATCGCCACAAGCAACCAGGTTTCTGGAAAGGCTAGCGGTGCGACGGGAGCAGTGGAGAGCCCGTTCGCCGCCAATAGCGGCAAGCCCCAGATGTCGCGAAAGGCGCCAACGAGGGTAATCAGCCCAAAGACGACGAGCGCACTGCCCAACGCAGCGAGAATCGTGGTGCGCGCACCCTGCCGGCCCATGTCGTGAGCGAGTATCCCCGGCAACAGAAACCCGATGCTGAACAGAAACGTGAGGTTCTGTTCTCTTGGCGCCAGGTAGAGCAATGCTCCCAGCCAGATGCTCTGTAGGAGCAAGGCAAGCACGATCTCGGTCTCAAAGAGCTTTCGCCCCCAGAGCATCCACTTTGGACGAAGGAGCTTTTGCACCATCCAATAGATCAGGAGGCCGATCAGCAGGGTGGTGAGAATGTGAGTCGGGCGAACCACAAATAGGGCGAGATAGCCGGGCACAATGATGCCGCCCGTCGTTACCCCATAGCGATCGTAGAACAGCATGCTGACGACAACCCCAAAAGCAAGGGCCAGTCTCACCAATTCTGCATCGTACACATACTCGTACATGTCGTCCTACTCGGATGTCCTCTGCTTCAGCAAGTGGCTGATCATGTACCGTCGACGTTGCACCGTTTCGGGAACGTGGCCCAGGTCTGCCACCAGCTCGCTTGCTTCGCAAACTTCCTCCTGGTGATGAAAAAAGTCCATCAGCAGCTCGGCCTGCGGTGTGTGGATATTGACCAAACCGACCAACAGCCCCTGCTCTCCCTCGATCAGATCCAGAACCTGATCCAGGATCTCCTCTAGCGTGGGATTCTTGCTGAAACCCAGGTTAAGGATGCGCTCGCGAGGATAACCAAATCCGACCATGCGCTCCGTCACTTGCTCTTCATAGGCGCCAAAGGTGGCATAGTAGTCCAGCTTGAGGTCCAGCGCAGCAATCTCTGCAAATTTCTCGGCCCGCACGGCGCGGTCGTACCGGTTGTTCAGAATGCCGATCCTGACCGCATCCTCCTGATAGTAGGGGCGCAACGCATCGAGCCCAATGATCGTGCTCTCGCGGTCATTGACGGCGAACAGGGGCGCCCAGACGATTTCTTTGCCCTCCATGCTCACTTTCTGGACAAAGACGACACCGATGTCAGGAAGTGCCTTTCTCATCCCTCGTATCGCCACCTCTCGGGGGATGTTGAGCACATGGGCCACCGCCAGGCCGACGGCCAGATTCTCCTTGAACGTAAGGTAATCAAATCCCTTGAGATCGTCGTCCGAGACCCATGCCGGATCGGCATAGATGAATGTGGAGCCCCGTGCCTCGGTGTTGCGCGCGAGTTTCTGGCGCAAAGGCTCGCGTTCCTCAGCCGTGATCAGCGTACCGCCATGGGGGATTGTATTGGATAGTGAATCGGTGATCTCGGCCAGGGTTTCACCCATCACGTCCTGGTGATCTTCGCGGACATTGGTGATGATCGTAATGTTTCCCTTTACGATCTGGTCCTGGGTGACCCTCTGGTAGACTGGGTTGACTGCCATGCACTCGATGACAAGAGCATTGGTGTCGGGGTTAGCGTATTGGCGCACGATATCGATCTGCTCCATGATCGTCGGCGCGCCTCCGCGCTGGATTGGCGATTCATTCCCGTCCTCGTGGATGACCATGGCTGCGCTTCCCGTAGTCTTGGCCAAGGTCTGATAGCCAGCCTCGCGTAGGATGCCCGCGAGCAGCCGCGTGACGGTGGACTTGCCGCGAATGCCGTTAACGTGAATGCGCACGTGCATCTGCTGGATACGCGCTTCGTGGTCCACGTAGATTCGATGCCAACGCCACATCAGGGCAACCAATACCGCCAGAGCGAGGACGAAGCCAACCATTCTACTCTTCCTCGTCCGCCGAAACCGGTCCCGAGTCCAAGATGGGCGTGGCAGGCATGGCGAAGGCTGTCACAGAGGTCTCGCCAACGTCGGCCAGATCGCGACCGACACTCAGCGAATCCTCGGCCGCGCGCATCAAATCGATTGTCCCGGACACTTCTCCCTGGTAGGTGCCCAGCCCAAACCTCAGCCTGGCATGATGGAGGACCTGATGCGAGCGTCCCTCACGGTCTATCCACAGGGCGCTCCTGAGTGCATCCACGATCGCGTCAATGTCCTGGTACAGGCTGTCCCAAGCGCGCTCGGGCAGGATCAATCCTACCCGATTCGAGTCCGCTCGGAAAGGAATGTCGTGCACCAAAGAAGCACTCACGAGCTGCCGCACGAGCGCCTGCTGGACCTCGCTCGGATCGACGTTTCCGGCTGCCTGTCTGACCAGCGGCTCGATCTCGACAAGCAGGAGTCCTACGGGCCTCTGGAACTGCCTGGCCCTATCGACCTCCTCGGTCAGGCGCAACTCAGCCACCTGGCGTGGCAGCAATCCAGTGCCGGCCTCTCCCGCCTGAAGGATGCGGCGCAGTGAAAGCAGATCCTGTCTTTCCTGCTGCAAGGGCTCCCAATCGCGCCGCAACCAAACGGCAAGCGCCACGTTCAGGATCAGCCCCGCCACCTCAAGCATGCTCTGGGGCAAGCTGGCCGGCACCCAAATGTCCATCGTTTGGCGGGCGATGACCCACAGCACCGTAGCAGCCAGGAGGCCAAACCAGGCAAAGCGCGACGGCAGCAACAGCCCCTGGCCGATCGCTGCCGCGAGTATGGGCAGCAACCATACCGAGTGATTCACCTCATTGCCGAGCAAGACCAGCGTAGTCTGGACGATGGTGGCACCCACCAGGGCGTAGATCAGCCAGAGCAGTTGCTCTGTCGATGCCGTAGCAAATCGGGTTCTTTTCTGTGCCCCATTCTCGGTGTTTGCGCTCAAAGTTGACTCCAATAGGCAGAGCGTGTCACCAGCAGTTCAGGCCCTATAATCTCCGCGCAATGACTCAGGATCATGGCCCCGATCCTTCCGGCGAGACACTGGGCATCTCGTCGACCACGTTAACTTCTACAGGGATGGTGACCGTTGCTCCCAACGGCCTGGACTCGAGAATCACTTCACCCCGATGGAGGCCAAGGTCCAGGCCCCTCGTGTCGGCCAGGATCCACACGGTGTCGGGGGTGCTACCCGCCTGTGTATTCAGCTCAAGCCAACTGCTGCTGGATCTTGCCGACCAGTCATAGGCGCCATTCGTCGTCACGATACCCAGCTTGCCGACAGGGGCTTCCGCTATGCCTGGTAGCGCAGAACCGGAAAGGATCTCTGGGACCGCCCTGAGCTCTGAAGGATAGGGCTCCCAGATGAAACGACGCTTGCGGCTGACCTCTGGCCGTTCACCGGCATAGTCGAAGCGATAGCCATAGTGATAGTTCCAGCCGAGATACTCTGAATCACCACCGCTTATCGTCGTGGCAAAACGCTCGTCGCTGATGCCGCCAAAGTAGTCGTATTGCAGGCCTCCTGTTCGATCGTCATGGAGGACATCCACCGGCACCCAACCGTAGGGCGGCAAGTACACCTCAGTCCAGCGGTGGAATAGCGTGTCCACGTAGACGCCATCCTTGCGCTGGCGGGTGCCTGCCACGTACCGTGCAGGCAGGCCGTTAGCCCTGCACAGAGCGACATAAAGAAAAGAATACTCGCTACACGAGCCATTTCTCCGCAGATAGACAGTCTCGGCATCGTCCCATTGCCCATCGTTCGCATAGTACAGACGCCTGGCGACAAGGTCGTGAACGTTTCGTGCGATCCAGTAGGGGTTGGTGGCACCCTTGAGCGCGGCGCGTGCAGCTTGCTGTATGACCGTGCTCTCGAGCCGGTACTTGTCCTCGTTGGTTGTATAGGTTTCCAGGATATCGGGTGGGATAGTGTCCAATCCGGTGACCTTCTCGGGATCAAGATCGTAGTTCTTGGCCTCGATCTCGACATCCCCATCCCAGGTGATCTTTGCATTCTGCCCCGCCGCGAGATCGGTGAACCGGAAGTGTGCCATTTGCTGGTCATAGCGATCGACGGTCAGGGTATAGGGCGCCGAGAATTCCAGGTTGGTAATGCGCTGGTTATCGCGGCTCTGTGGGATACTGACGTACAGATCCAGAGAGGTTACCTCACCAGGGCCCTGGTTACTAAAGACAAACTCGAAGGTGAGGTGGGCGTGGCGGATGTTGGCGACCTCGGTGGCTAGACCCGATAGGGTCAGTGTCTGCGTAGGTGCATCGTTGTAAAAAGGATCGCCTGGATCGAGGATTAGATCAGATGGGGCCGGCTCTACTGCGCCAATTTCACGAGTGGCTGCGGCACTGGTCGCCTTGGACATCTCCGTCTCACGGGTCGTCGCAGCCGACGCCAGCGGCGAAGGTTCGGGTGCAGTTGCCGGCTGCGCAGACTCGGCAGGCGCATCCACTTGGGCTGTAGACCCGGGGGCTTGTGCTGCACCCGGATCGCGAATGCTGTCAGAGTGCTGGGTAACCCACACGAGGCCAAGCAGCACACCGAGCAAGCCGAGGTTGAAGAGTACCAGGCGCAAGAGCTTCTGCATCGATGCGCGCATCAAGGCCTCCTAGCGTGATGCACAACCAGGACGAACAACGCTGCGGACGAAACCACCAGAGCACCTGGTCGCGCTCAGATGTGAATCATAACACACGCCATGGAAACCGTCAATCCGAGGGTGGCGGAATCCCAGGGCTCTGGCCCGGATCGACTACACCTTCGGGCCCGGCCAACATGATCAGGCGCCAGCGATTGCCTTTGGGCGTGCCGGGGGTATACACAAGCTCGTCGACGAGTTGGCGAGCGATGGCAAGTCCGTGCCCTCCCTCCCGAGGCTCGCCCAGCTTGTATTCGGGAACCTGGAGAGGATCGAAAGGGGCTCCCGTGTCGAAAAGGTCTATCTGGATCCTGTCCGGCTGCAAGAAGATCTGCCCGGTTACCTCACCAGACGAGGATCGATAGGCGTGCCGGATCTGGTTGGTGACGATTTCACAAACGGCGAGCTCCAACTGGTAGGCAAAGTCGTCTCCGTAGGCCAGGCCGACTTGGTGGACGAGGGTGGTAACCTCATGCAGGTGATCCAGCGTAGCCGGAAATCCAAAGCCCACACAGCGGGGCAGCACCCTGAGGACGACGAGGGTCAGGTCGTCAGATCGTGGCAAGTCGCCGCGAAAGCTCTCGACGGCGTCCATGAGGGCATTTGCTATCTGAGGGGCGGGTAGATGGACTTGCTCGCAAAGAAGGCCGTCGAGCCGGTCCACACCAAACAACTCGTCGTCAGGATTGAGCGCCTCGGTCATGCCGTCACTGTAGAATGCAATCACATCTCCTGGGCGCAGATAGAGCGCCTCCTCGCCGAAAGTTGTGTCAGAGAAGATCCCGAGAGGCAAGCCGGTGGCCGGCAAACGACGGCAGGCCCGGTTGCCATACTGCCACCACAGAGCTTCTGCGTGGCCTGCGCTGGCATAGGTGAGGACGCCCACCCGGGCCTCCAGGCGGGCGAGAAAAGCCGTAATGAACATTTCGGCGTGGGTGAGGTCCTCATAGAGCCTGGCATTGACATTGGTGACAATGGTCTCCGGGGAATCTTCATGCTCAGCCTCTGCTCTCAAGAACGCCCGCGCCGTAGATGTAAGCAGAGCTGCCGGGACGCCTTTGCCGGCAATGTCGGCCAGCAAGAGATGCCAAGCGTCCGGGCTGCATGGGATGAAATCATAGACGTCACCGCTCACGTAACGAGCCGACAGGGCCATGGCCCCAAACTCATAGCCGTCGAGGGCGGGTACTTCGGAGGGCAGCAGGCTGGCCTGCACTTCCTCGGCCAGTTTGAGCTCATGCTGCAAACGCTGCTGCGACAGCAGTTGTACCTGTGCCTGGTGCAGCTCGGCTGTCCGCTGCTCGAC
>Ga0316577_10000804_pt1 | contig 13601 bp, 12 predicted proteins | sample S5NA_FD_203073 | JGI IMG/M metagenome (GOLD analysis project Ga0316577, IMG submission 203073) | Rhizosphere microbial communities from salt marsh grasses in Alabama, United States - S5-7_050615r2r1 | ecosystem: Host-associated > Plants > Roots > Rhizosphere | place: USA: Alabama | collected... | reverse complement strand
CGCATGCTGTCTCGCCTTTGGCGGACACAGCCTCGTACCGTGGGCCCAGCCCGAGTGCGAGGACGGTCCACCTCGACGGGGCGCGCCGCGGACAAACCGTTTCAGGAGACTACATAGAGCGCGCCATGCTCCTCTGGCCTCGCCTGGACAGAGCCAAGCTGCGCAAGGCGGCCGACGATCCGGTCCGCCTGGCAGGACTCATCGAGCGCCGGACTTCTCAGCCGCACGACGTCATCGTGGCCATGCTGACCGGCGAGGCCGAGAGCCTCGCGGCCCGCGCCGACGGCTCCGCGGACTTCGACTCGGGACGATCGGAGCCCGCTCGGCTGGCCCTCCGCGTCGTGCGGACCGACTCGGAAACCCGGGTCAAGGTGCGAGATCTGCCCGCCTGAGCGCCGCCTGCGCAACCACTCTGGCCTCAGGGCTCCAGGTCGAGGGCACGCACATGCCGCGGCCGGAAGATTGCGATCGGCCGGCGGTCGAAGGCGGCTACCCGAGTAACGCCGAGCCGTTCCGCGGTTGCGACCAGGACCGCGTCCGCCAGACGAGGCTGATGCTCGGACGCCTCGCGCATCAGTTCGGCCGCCCGTGCCAGATCGGTCTGACCCGGCGCCACGACCCTGACCCCGCCGCTGGCCACGGCGTCGAGCAAGGCCAGCGTGGCCTTCAGCCCCAGCTCTCTCTGAAGCAGGAGATCCGCCTCCCCCAGCGTTAGGGCGCCCACCAGCAGCGGCTCGTCCACCCTGCCGAACCAGTCCAGGGCCGCCCTGTGGTTGAGGTCGGACTGGTCGGCAGCGGCCATGATGGCGCTGCAGTCGAGCAGGATCGCCATGCCTCTCCCTACTGCGGCTCCGGGCCCGGCAGCTGACCCGCTTCGCGCCGCGCGATCTGCCGGCCGTCCAGCGACAGGCGCCCGTGATCGCTCCGTCCCACGGCCAGGAACGGCAGATCCGGCGTGGTGTCATTCGCGGCAAGGTAGCCCTCCACGGCAGCGGCGATGACCGCCGTCTTCGTCCAGCCGGACCGAGCGGCATAGCGATCGAGCCGCTCCAGCAGGTCCGCGTCCATGAGTATCGTCGTCCGCTTCTGCATATGCGGTCATATATACCACGCTGGCGCAGAAACGCAACCGCCCCTACCATCGGACTCGGACTGCCATCCCAAGGAGGAGGAACCACGTGAACCGTTTCGAGGCCAATCTCCGGATTCCCGGCCCAACCTCCCTGCCAGACGCCGTGCGCGAGGCCGGCGCCCGACAGATGGTCAACCATCGGGGCCCGGAGTTTGCCGTTCTCCAGAACGGCATCGTCGAGCGCCTCAAGAAGGCCTTCAAGACAGAGAACGACATTCTGATCGTCACCGCGGCGGGAACGGGCGGTCTCGAGTCGGCCATCGTCAGCTTCCTCTCGCCGGGTGACAAGGTCCTGGCCATCACCATCGGCGCCTTCGGTGACCGCTTCGCCAAGATCGCCACGGCCTACGGCGCGGAAGTGACCAAGCTCGCCTTCGAATGGGGCCAGGCCGCGGATCCGGCCAAGGTGCGGGACGCGCTCGCGGAGGGCGGCCCGTGGAAAGCCGTGCTCATGACCCAGAACGAGACCTCGACGGCCGTCACCAACCCGATCGCCGATCTGGCCAGAGCCGTCCACGAGCTGGCGCCGGACGCCCTGGTGATAGTCGACGCCATCAGCGGCCTGGGTGCCGTCCCGTTCGAAACCGACGCCTGGGGCCTGGACATCGTCGTGAGCGGCTCGCAGAAGGCCTGGATGGTCGCCCCCGGTCTCTCCCTGGTTTCCGTTTCACCGCGCGCCTGGGAGGCCGCGGCGACGGCCAAGATGCCCAGGTTCTACTTCGACCTCCTCGCCCACAAGACCAGCGCCGAGTCGGGCCAGACCCCCTGGACCCCGGCGGTGAGCGTCATGTTCCAGCTGGACGTGGCCCTCAGCTTGATCGAGCAGGAGGGCCTGGAGGCCATCTGGAAGCGCCATGAGGCCGTCGGAGCGGCCGTCAGGGCCAGCCTGACGAAACTTGGCTTCAAGCTCCTGGCCGACCCCGCCTACGCCTCGAACACGGTCACCGGGGCCTGGATTCCCGAAGACCTCGACTGGAAGGCCTTCAACGGCAAGCTGCGCGCCCTCGGGCTCGTGGTGGCCGGCGGGCAGGGCAACCTCAAGGGCAAGATCTTCCGGATCGGCCACCTGGGCCACGTCACCGTGCCCGACATCCTCAACGCTATGGCGGTCCTCGAGCAGGCTCTGCTCGACCTGGGCCGGCCGGTCCAGCCCGGGGCGGCCGTCGAGGCTGCCCAGGTAGCCGCCCTGAAGGCCATGGGCCTGGCGAAGTAAGGAGCCACGATGAAGATCCTCGTTGCCGAGCCCCTGGCCAAGCAGGGCCTCGAGATCCTCCGCGCCCACCACGAGGTGGACGAGAAGATCGGTCTCTCACCGGAAGACCTGGCGGCATGCATCGGCGACTACGACGCCCTGCTGGTTCGAAGCCAGGTCAAGGTGACGGCCGACATCATCGCCCACGCCACGCGCATGGTCGTCATCGGCCGGGCGGGCGTGGGCGTGGACAACGTCGACCTGGAAGCCGCCACCAAGGCCGGCATCGTGGTCGTCAACGCCCCCACCGGCAACACCATCTCGGCCGCCGAGCAGACGATCGCCCTGATGCTCGCCGTCGCCCGCAAGACGGCCGCCGCCGATGCCTCGATGCGCAAGGGCGAGTGGAAGCGTAGCTCCTTCACCGGCGTCGAACTGCGCGGCCGAACTCTCGGCATCGTCGGCCTGGGCAAGATTGGTATGGCCGTAGCGGACCGGGCTCGCGGCCTGGAGATGAACCTCATCGGCCACGACCCCTTCGTCACCGCCGAGCAGGCGGCTCTGCACGAGGTCGAGCTTGTCGAGCTGGACGCGCTTCTCGAGCAATCGGACGTCATCACAGTCCACGTGCCGCTCAACAAGAGCACCAAGGGCATCATCAACGCCGGCAACGTCGACAAGCTCAAGCCCGGCGTGATGCTCGTCAACGTGGCCCGGGGCGGCGTCTACGACGAAGCGGCCGTGGCCCAAGCCCTGGCCGACGGCAAGATCGCGGGGGCAGGCTTCGACGTCTACGATCCGGAGCCTCCTGTCGACTCGCCGATCCTGACGGCACCGAACGTCACCTTGACGCCTCATCTCGGGGCGCTAACGACCGAAGCCCAGCAGCGGGTGGCCGCAGAGGCCTGCGAGCAGGTCGTCGACGTGCTGGCCGGGCGCTCGGCCCGCTACGCCGTCAACGCTCCGCTCCTGACGCCCGAGACCGCCCGCGCCATCGCGCCCTACCTGCCCCTGACGGAGATCCTGGGGCGGTTCGCGGCCCAGTATCTGCGGGGCGCGGTCAACTCCCTGACCGTCGAGGTGGCCGGCGATCTGGCAGAGTGCGACACCTCGCATCTCAGCGCCGCAGCGCTGCGGGGCATCCTGGCCGACGTGACGAGCGAGCGGGTCAACCTGATCAACGCCGCCTTCCTGGCAAAGAGCCGCGGCCTGACGGTCAACGAGAGCAAGGCCCACGAGGCAGGCACCTTCGCCTCGCTGGTCACGCTGACCGTCGACGGCGACAAGGGAAAGGTGGTCGTGGCCGGCACCGTCGCCAACGGCGAGCCGCGGATCGTCCGCATCGACGACAACTGGATCGACATGGCGCCCGCGCCGCTGATGCTGGTCACCCACCACCAGGACAAGCCGGGAACGATGGGCCGCATCGGCATCATGCTCGGCGAGGCCGACGTTAACATCAGCTCCATGACCCTGGCCCGCACGGCACCCAGGCAGAACGCACTGATGCTGCTGGCCGTGGATGACGACGTTTCGGACGACATCGCGGCCAGGATCAAGAGCGAGCCCGCCGTCCTGGACGTGTGGGTAATCCGGGCCGGGGTGTGAGCTTGAGTCCCTCCATGCGGGACGCGGAGCGGCCTTCAGGGGCCGCTCCGCTTATTCCCTCCGGTCTCGACGCGGTGCTGGTCCTGCTGCGCCACGGCGAGACCGAGTTCATCGTCCAGCGTCGCTTCCAGGGTCAGATGGAGGCGCCGCTCAGCCCTCGTGGCGAACAGCAGGCGCGCCTTGCCGGTGCGCGGCTGGCCGATCCCGGCGGGGATCAGCCGCTGCCGATACCCGACACGCCGCCCTGCCTCTTCGTCAGCTCCCCCCTGGAGCGAGCTCGCCGCAGCGCCGAGCTGGTGGCGGCCGCTTTCGAGGCGGCGGGCCGGCCCATTCCCCCACTCCGTTCGGAAGCCGGCCTGTCGGAGATCGCCCAGGGAGAATGGGAGGGCCTCAGGGACGAGGAGATCAGCGCCCGCTTTGGCGATTCGCTGGCCTGCTGGCGCCGGTGGCCGGAGCGGTTCCACGCCCCGGGCGGCGAGTCTCTCGAGCAGGTCCGCCGACGCGTCGAAGAATCCCTCGGCCGGTTGCTGGGCGAGATGGCGGCCGGCGCTGCGCCGGGCACTATGGACCGTCACCAGGTCCTGGGTTACGCCGACGACGTCAAGAGCGAGCCACGCTGGGGCCTCGTCGTCGCTCACGGAGGCATCTTCCGCGTCGTCGTGTGCTGCCTGCTGGGTCTGCCGGCGCATCACTTCTGGAACTTCGATTTCGGCCTGGGCGCGATCACTGTCATCGAGATCAGAGCCGGGCGGGCGGTCATCCGCGCCCTCAACCTGGAAGGCCACCTCGGCCCGACCGCCACCGACATCGCGGCCTCGCTCGGGGCGGAAGACACCTCGCCGCGCCCGGAGGGCGCTCTGTAGCGGCGATCGGGCTCAGCGGCGCGCGCCTCCGCGTCGGACCCGCCGCTGCCCGGCTGCCGCAGGTCGCCGGCCGGGCAGCTTGAAGATCAGCCGCAGCAGCGCCCCCCGGACCCGGCCCTCAGCCGCCTGGAGCGTGCTGAGCCGTTCCTCGCTGAGTTGCCGCTTGCCGTAGACGACCTCCACCTCGGCCACGGCCACGACCCCGAGCGGATCTCGCGCCCCCGGCACGATATCGGCCAGCATCCCGGTGTATTCGTAGACGGTCTGGGTAGGCTGCGGCCTGAAGCCCAAGCGGCTCGCGAGCCGGACGATGCCTCGATACACGCTGTCAGGCGCCTGCGGCCGCCTGGGGCGCCTGCTCCAGATCAGAACCACGGCGCCGAGGGCGACCATGGACAGGACCGCAGGCAGCAGCAGGCCGAAGGGGCCGCCGGGACCGACCGGTCGGCCGCCCCCGGCTCCATCATCGTCATCACCCTCATAGCGCGTCTGGGCCGGCCTGACTGTGCGGTTCGGGTCGATCGAGAAGCTTGGCGTCGGGGGCCCTTCGACCGCGCTACCCAGGGGCAGCTGCGTCGGGCTGCCAACCCCGCCGCCCGTGGGATCGAATGGGATCCAGCCGTAGCCCGGGAAGTAGACCTCCACCCAGGCGTGGCGCTGCTGGGCGGTCACCTGCTCGATCAGCGTGTACTGCTCGATCCTGCCCGGCAGGAACCCCACCACGTAGCGCGCCGGGTAACCCTCCAGGCGCATCAGCATCGTCATCGTCGTCGCGAACTGCTCGCAGAACCCCCGCCGCGACAGGGCGAAGCAGTCGACGGTCGAGAGCCCCACGCAGCTCCGGGCCACGTCGCCGATGTCGCTGTCGTAGGTGAAGTTGTCGGGGTCCTGCAGGTACTGCTGGATCGCCTTGGCAGCGTCGTAGGCGTTGGCGAAACGCCCTGTCCGCGGATCCATCTCGTACCCCTGGACGGCGGCCTCGTGCCTGATCTCGAGCAGCAGCGACCTGGCGTCATCACCCAGGAGCTCCGCGCCCTGGGTGTACCTGGCCAGCAGCTCTGCCGGCAACTGCGTCCCGGCGTGCCGCAGCCGCCATTCGGTGAGGCCCCTGCCGGCAGGATCGGGGTCGGGGATGAAGGCCGTGACCGTGTAGTCCTGGGCCGTGGTCGGATACCAGACGACCGACCGATCGGCCTCGTAGATGCCGATCGTCACCCGGTCCACCTGAACGCTGACCGATTCCGGCTCGTTGGCCACGACCATGTGCCGGAGCGTCGTGTCCTGGACGTGGATCACGTATCGGAATTCGACACGCCCGGGCGTCTGCGAGCCCACCGCGTCGGCCGTGGCCGCCGTCAGGGCGTCGCCCGCTCCCACCGTGATCTGCTTCGTCTGGGGGCCGATCGCCCAGCCGGTCGTTTTGAACTCGTCATAGGCGGCCACGCGCCACTTCGACGTTCGAGCCTGGTCGGGCAGCTTGACGGTGAAGACCTCGGTGGTCCCGGCGCTGAAGGAAGACCCGATCGTCACCGTCGACGCGAAATCCGAGCCGGTATTGAGGCGGCTCTGGCCCCCGATCGGCAGGTAGCCGCTGATCCAGGAGGCGAAATCGCGGAAGGTGGGGTCGAACTGCGACCAGGCGGAGGCCAACGGGGCCGAACTCGCCACGCTGGTCAGGATCAGGGACGCGCAGATGGCCAGCGAAGCAAAAGCCAGCCCGCCTTCCAGGTGCGGCGCCTTGAAGTCGCCACCCCTCCAGACTCTATGCCGGAGCCAGCTGGACCTCTCCTCGGCCGCATGGGCCTGCAGCAGCAGGGCCAGGGCCGCCGCGCTGAACAGGACCAGGTTCCAGAACTGGTCGTTGTAGGTCAGGCACATGTTGGCCACGAGCAGGACGGCCATCAGCAGCACCCCGGTCACTGCCCGGTGGTAGCCGAAAATGTCGTAGGAGGCGGCCTGGGCCGTGCCCCAGACCAGGATCCCGATCATCAGACAGAAGTGCCCGTACTGTGAGGTCGAAACCTGGTGGCGCCAGGTGAGATCCAGGTAAGCCTGAGTCACCGACTCGGCCGTGGCGTTGAACCAGCCGACCAGCCCGGGTTCAGCATTCGGCATCTCCGCCCCTACCGCCTCGATGATCAGGAAGGCGCCTATGGCCGCCCCGAGCAGGTGGGCCAACCAGGGCGACATGTCGAGGCGGGCGCTGAAGTAGCCCCACAGCGCCGCGGCAACGGCCAGCCAGATGACGAACCCGGTCAGGTTGTCTCGACCCAGGATCCAGCGAGCGTCGGCCAGCGACCAGGCCATCGAGGCCGCCATGATCCCCACCAGGAAGAGGCTTATCCAGCCTTCGTCCGGCTCCATGCGAGTCGCCAGGCGTCCCAGCAGTCCCGGCTCGTCGTAGCCGCGATCGTCGTGTCGTGAGCCGCTGCGTTCTGCGGTCCAGGCGCTCATGCCAGGACCGTCCCAAGGTCATCGCCGGCGCGCACCGGACAGGTCTTGAGGTCGTATTCGGCCAGGGCGAAATGCAGCGCCCGCTGCTCCTGGCCATCATCGATCGGAGTCTCATCCTCCCGGCGATGACGCGCCCGAGACGCCCACTCGTAGCTGCCGCCGTTCAGCGTGACGATGACTGTCGCCACTCCCCGGTTCCGCAGCCCGATGAGGGCCCGCACCCAGTTACGATCCACCGAGGGCGTGATCACAACCGCCGTCATCCCCTGGCGCAGCCTGGGCAGCCCCGCCAGCAGGACCTCGGCCAGCGGCATCCGGCCGTCGCCCTCTACGGCCGCCAGGAGCTGCATGATCTTCATCCGCTGGCGCGGGCCGCGGTCGGCCGGGATCGAGACGAGCCTGTGGCCGCTGGTGGTCACGCCGACGGCGCGGTTCTCGAGGATGGCGTCATGGGCCACCGAGGCCGCGATGCGCAGGGTCTCCTCGACGGTGGATTCATCACCCTCCCCGGCTTGCACCGACGAGTCCAGATCGACGAACAGCCAGACGTCGGCCGTCTGCTCCAGGTCGAACTCCTTGACCTGGATCTCGCCCAGCCGGGCCGTGCTGCGCCAGTGGATCCGGTTGAAGCTGTCCCCGGGCGCATACGGTCTGATGGCGGTGGCCAGCGGGGTCGTCTGGAGCGTCCGCTCCGGCGCCGAGTGCGTGCCCTCGAGGTTGGCGTTTGGCAGGCGCCAGCGAGGCAGCGGGAAGACGCGCGGGAAGACGGTGACCACGCTGGGGCGGCCGACGGTGGCCGCAGCCTCGAAGAAGCCGAAGGGGTCGCCGGTGCGGACGACCATCGGCTCGATCCGATACGTCCCCCGGCGGGTGAGGGGCACGATTGCCACCCAAGACCGGTTGGCCCAGGAGCGCAACCCCAGCGCCCGGCCGGGCAGGGGCACCGGGAGGTCGGTCGGGTTGTAGGCCTCAAGCCAGGGCTTGGGCAGCCCGCCGGCGTTGGAGATGCTGTAGGTGACTCGCAGATCGTCACCGACGTGGCCCTGTCGATGGTCGACGCGGTAGCCGGCTTCCAGATCGGCCAGACCGAACCTGGTCAGGACGTAGCTGCCGCCGATGGCCAGCAGGCCGAGGTAGACGATGTAGAAGAGGAACCCGAGGCCCGTCGAGAAGGCCGCGATCAACAGGACCGAGGCGACGATCAGGAACTGGAGACGCCGGATCACGACGCGACGCCCTGGCCGACGTCAGCGGGCCGCGCTGCTGGTGGCGCCCCGTTGGACCCTGCTGCGCGTCGCAGAGGGCTGCCTCTTGGCCGGCGCGACGTTGCGGGTCGTGTCGACGGGGACGGTGTTCAGTAGCTCGGTCACGACCTGACGTGGGTCGATGTCGTGCATGGAAGAACTCGTCTTGATGATCAGGCGATGGGCCAGGCAGGCTTCGGCCAGGGCCTTGACGTCGTCTGGGATGACGTAGTCACGGCCGGCCAGGGCCGCCAGGGCCTGCCCCGTCCGATATAGGGCCAGTGAGCCGCGAGGCGAAGCGCCCAGATACACGTCGGGGTGAGTTCGGGTGGCGTTCACCAGCCGAACGATGTAGTCGGCCACCGATGGGTCGACGTAGATGTCGCGCACGAGCTTCTGAAGCTGGAGCAGCTCGTCCACCGCCAGAACCTGCTCGGTGTCGTCGAGCGGATGGCTGATCTTCTGCTGGTCCAGGATCGTCTGCTCGTCGGCGTGGCTCGGATAGCCGAGCCGGATGCGCATCATGAAGCGGTCCAGCTGTGCCTCGGGTAGGGCGAACGTGCCCTCATACTCGATCGGGTTCTGGGTGGCAATGACCAGAAACGGCTCCGGCATGGCGTAGGTGGTGCCGTCGATCGTCGCCTGGTGCTCCTCCATGCATTCGAGAAGCGCCGACTGAGTCTTGGGCGTGGCCCGGTTGATCTCATCGGCAAGCACCACCTGGGCCATGATCGGCCCCGGGCGGAACTCGAATTCCTGCGTCTTGCGGTTGAAGATCGACAATCCGGTCACGTCCGACGGCAGCAGGTCCGGCGTGAACTGGATTCGCCGGAAGCTGCAGCCCAGGCTGCGCGCCACCGCCTTGGCCAGCATGGTCTTGCCGGTGCCCGGAACGTCTTCGATGAGCAGATGGCCGCGACACAGAAGGGCTACGAGCGTCAGCCGGACTTCCTCGCGCTTGCCGATGATGACGCGTTCGACGTTCGCCGCGACTCTGTCGCCGGTTTGCTGGATGCTCGCCATCTGTCTCTCTTCTTGTGTTGTCGAGGCTGCCGCTGACCCGCCAGTGGCGCAGTGCGCCTGAACGCCGGCCGCTTCGAGATCGCTGGCGGGGTCGCCACATAGTACGCCGAGTCGAGCCAGGCCTCCCTGTAGCCCCGGCAAGGCGCCACCGAGCGCCTTTCTAGGAAAGACGAATCGTCGGACCCGCATGTTCACAGGTCCGGCGCCCGAGCGTACCAGACCTCACCGCACTCGACACGATTCGGGGGTTGGACCTATCCTGTTACCTTGCGAAGCGCCTTGCGAACGGTGGGACCTTCGGACCGCCGAGCACCGTACCAGCAGGGCGGCTCACGAATCGGCGCAGACGGCGTAATCTGCAGCCAAGCCCCAGCCGTCATGCCCCCGGCAGAGAACGAGATCGAGCATGCAAGATTTCACCGACTCGTACTGCGAGCGGTGCGGCACTCGCTACACCTTCGGCCAGCCGAAGGACAAGAAGCCTGCTATGACCACGGCCCGAACCCTGGCCCGCGGTCTGAAGCACTTCGTCATGAACGACAGCTCGACCATCGACGACGCGATGGCCGCGGCCCGGATCGACGAGGAGCGCGAGTCCGCAGCCCAGATCACCGAGGAGTTCCACAAGGTCTTCAGCTTCTGCATGACGTGCCGGCAGTACGCCTGCGAGAAATGCTGGAACCCGAACCAGAGCGCCTGCCTCTCCTGCGCTCCGCTGTGGGACACCGAGCCCGTCGCCCCGGAAGGCCACCTGATCATCCGAACCCCGACGACGAGCCACTCGCCGGCTGCCCAGCAGGAGCCTCCTGCCGAACCGGAGACGGACCTGGACGAGATCCTCCGCCAGCGCTCGGCCGACCTTGCCGCGGCGGACTCGAGTCGCAGGACCGCCGGTGAAACCCGGCGCCAGGCTCGCCGGGACGAGAAGGCAGCCGCGAAGCTGCGCGCCCAATCCGAGGCCTGGAAGACCCAGGACGACGGCTGGACCCTATGGCCGCCAGACCAGGCCCAGGCGGCCTCGCCATCGCCGGTTGCGCGCCAGCCCGAGCCTGCCCCGAGGGAGATGAACCTGACTCCGGACGAACTGATGCTGGTTCAGTCCGAGTTGGACACGCCTCCCTATCAGGAGCCTGACGAGCCTCGACCAAAGCGCAGCGGGCGATCCTCGGGCAAACGTGCCCCAGCCCAGCCGGAGGCGCCTCCGCCCTCGTCCGACTTCGATCTCCTCGGCTCTCTGCGCCAGCCCGCAGACGTCGCCCCGCCGGCCGTCCCGCCTCAGCCCAAGCCCGGCTCCAAGCACGGCCCCGTGCTGGGCCGCCTGCTGGGAGGGCAGCGACCCGCGGCCGCCGCCGACAAGGCCCGCGAGGCCAGGCCCAAGCCCGCCCGCGCTGGGCGGCCGGGCAAGAGTCGCGGCGGATCAAAGACCGAGCCGATCAAGCCGGCCGAGCCCTGGCCGCACGTGACGCCCTGGGCCGAGAGGCCGATAGCTCACTTCGACTGGCCGCCCGAATCGGAGGCTGCGCCGGCTCCGCGGCCGCTTGCCGCCGCGGAGCCGCAAACCTCCGAGCCGCCCGCGCCCGCTGAGCGCCTCGGCCCGGTCCAGTGGGAGGAGCCCGCTCCCTGGCAGGAGCCGGTGCCAGAGCAGCAGGAGGCCGCGCCGCAACAGGAGGTCGCGCCGCAGGCCCCCGCTCAGGGTGGGGCCCAGTTCGAGCAATCTCCCGCCTCCTGGCTGGCGGCAGCCAAGCGTTCACCCCAGCCGGCGCAGGCCGCCGAGGCCCAGCCCGCCTCTCAGGCCCCTGAGATGCCGCCTGCCCCGTCTCCGGCTCCGGCCCGGGAGACCCCGGCGTCCGCGGAGCAATCCCAGCTCTGGCCGCCTGTCGGCGCCGAACGGCCGCCCAGGCCCGCCCCCGAAGCTGCTCCGTGGCCCGCCGCGAATACCGACGTGGCCGCCTCCATGGCAGCCCGCAACCAGCTGGACCAGGCTGCCCAGGAGGAAGCCGCCCTCGTCTCGGCGATGTGGGCGGAATCGGCCGAGCGGGTCATGGACAGGGGGGCGGCGCGAGTCTGCTACCGCTGCGCGCTGCCTCTGTCGACTCACGCCCGCTACTGCCGCCGCTGCGGCACCAACCAGCAGGCCTAGGCGCTCAGTCGAGCTCCTCAAAAAGCCCCGGCTGCAGGTCGTCGACGTGAGCTGACCCGTGGGGCCGCAGGAGAGCCCTGACCTGGGCCCTGCGGACGAAGCGCCGGTTGCCAAGCTTGATCGTCTGCAGCTTTCCGGAACGCGCCCAGCGGCCGATCGTGCCCGCCTGGAAGTGCACGTTCGCGGCAGCCAGCAGTTCGGCCGCTTCCGAGAGGGATATCCAATCGGCGGGCGGCTTCGACATCGCTCAGTTGCCTTCCCCGGCGGTCGAGCTCGCGCTCGGGCTCGGGCTGGCTTCCTTCGCGCTTGCCGCCTCGCCGGCCGCTGCCGGACCGCGAGCCTTGCCGGACGACCGAGACGACTCCTTCTCCTTGCGCGCCCAGCCGCTGCCCTTGAAGTGAACCGCCGGGGGCGCGAACGACTTCCGCATTGGGCTGCCGCAAATGGGGCAGGCCGAAGGTCCGGCGCCGTGCAGAGAATGGACGACCTCCAACTCGTGGCCGCAGGCGGTGCAGACGTAGTCGTAGGTAGGCACGGTTCGCCGGCTCAGCCGCCCATGCGCATGCCGCACTTGGGGCAGTAGAACGCCCTCTCGTGCCCGGAATTGAAGCCGCAGTGGGAGCATGCGGGCCCGCCCTGCTTGTTGGCCAGCGTGGGCCGCTCCACGGTCACCACGCCCATGGCGTACTCGTCGGCCAGGATGTTGTTGAAGACGCCGGCCATTGCTCGTGAGGCGTTGCGGTCGGTGTCGCCGCGCACGCCCTTGCCGCCATAGCCCACAACCGCCCTCACGATCAGGTCGCCGCTCATCTCGTCCCAGTGTGAGGCGACGCCGCCGACGATGGCCCCGAAGTCAGGGTAGCCGGAGGTGTCCGTTTCGCCCTCGAGGAGGCCGCAGACGAGGGTGTCGAAGGCCAGATCGACCGCGTCCGTGCCCTCCAGCACTACCAGCGCATGGCGGGCGATGGGAGACCGTTTGCGGTGGTAGGTAAGCCACTCCGGGGCGCCGGGCATCTTGAATATGAAGGGCGAGGCCGCGTTCAGCTCCACCGGATAGGGCTCGATGAGCTCGGGCTCACCCTGAGCGCAGCCTTGCAGCATCCTCGCCAATCGGGCCGGCACGCCGGGCGTGTTCTGGAGACGGACGCTCTCACTGCTCTTGGCAACGTACGACAGCTTGAGCGCGAACTCCTCGCCCTTGACCTCACCCACCGAACGCGGAGTCTCCGGCGTCGGCGCCTTGCTGCCCTTCTTGAAAAGCGGCACAGTCGCTCCCTTTCGAACGCTGCGAACTTGACCCTATCGTAGCAGCCGCCGGGCGCCGGGTTCTCGATCAGGACCGGCCCTCGAGCCGCTCCGAGAGCCGGGCGACGAGCGCCTCCAGCTCGGTGGCTCGAGCCCTCGCTCCATCGACGACAGCCTGGGGGGCCCTGGCAACGAAGGCCTCGTTGGCCAGCCGGGTGCGGGCTGCGGCGAGCATGCCTTCGGCCTCGGCCAGCTCCCGCTCCAGGCGGGCCCGATCGCGCTCGGCCTGCGACTCGTCGCCGGCGGCAGGCCGAACCGCGGCCTCGACCTCACCCGCGACCACGGCCAGGCTACCGGCGACCGTCTGCCGGATCGGCTCCGGCGAGGACTCGCGGCGCAGCGGCCGGGCGCGGGATAGCCGCTCCAGGGCCGGCGCCAGGGCCTCGAAAGCCGGGCCCAGCCTGTCCGGCACATAGACGTCGACCGGCAACCAGGCGGCGGGTTCGATGCGCGCCTCCGAACGAGCGTTGCGGACGGCCCGCACCAGGTCCAGCAACTCCGCCACCTGCAACTCCATGGCCGCGTCCGTGGCGTCGGCCGTCGATTCGGGCCAGCCGGCCACGATCAGCATCTCCGGGTCGGCGGCGCCATGCGGCAGCCGCTCCCAGATCGCCTCGGTCACGAAGGGCATGATCGGATG
>Ga0316577_10000803_pt1 | contig 13607 bp, 17 predicted proteins | sample S5NA_FD_203073 | JGI IMG/M metagenome (GOLD analysis project Ga0316577, IMG submission 203073) | Rhizosphere microbial communities from salt marsh grasses in Alabama, United States - S5-7_050615r2r1 | ecosystem: Host-associated > Plants > Roots > Rhizosphere | place: USA: Alabama | collected... | reverse complement strand
TCTTGGAACTCCCCTCCCCCGAGCCGAGGTGCTCCCCGTCGGCGTACACCTCGGCCCGGAACGTCCGGGCGTGATCGGGCCCGGCGGCCTCCACCTCGTACCCGGGCACGACCCCCCGGCGGGCGAGGATCTCCTGGAGCCGGGTCTTGTAGTCGCGCCGCCCCGGGGACGCCGCCCGCTCTGCGACCAGCGGCCTCCAGTCGGCGAGGATCACCCGCCGGGCGGCCTCGAGCCCGCCGTCGAGGTACACGGCCCCGAGGACCGCCTCCATCGCGTCGGCCAGGATCGAGGGCTTCTCCCGGCCCCCGGTGGACTCCTCACCGCGACCCAGCCGGATGGCCGCCCCGAGGCCGATGCGGTGGGCCACCGCCGCCAGGCTCGCCTCGTTGACCACCGCAGCCCGGACCTTCGCCATCTCCCCTTCGCTGAGGCCCCACGACGAGTAGAGCTCGTCGGCGATCACCAGCCCGAGGACCGCGTCGCCGAGGAACTCGAGCCGCTCGTTGGACGGTTCGCCGGGCTCTTCGGCGGTGAGCGAACGATGGGTCAGCGCCCTGGCCAGCAGCCCGGGGTCGGCGAACGGGTGGCCGAGGGCGGCGGCGACGGCGTGGTCATCCACCGAGGCCCGCCTCGATCTTGGCCACCAGACCCTGTTCGGCGCCCTCGGCCGCCAGGCGGACGGCGTTCGCGATCGCGAAGCGCGATGAGCTGCCGTGGGCGATGACGACGGTCCCCTTCGTGCCGATCAGGTGGGCTCCCCCGAAGGCGTCGGGGTCGATCCGGTGGCGGAGCGCCATCAGGTGGGGCATCACGGTGGCGGTCGCCGCGGCGACCGCACCATCCGCCTCGGCCGCTTCGGCGAGGGACTCCACGACCATCCTCCCCACCAGCCGGGCGATGCCCTCGATCGACTTCAGCAGCACGTTGCCGGTGAACCCGTCGGTCACCATCACGTCGACGGTCCCCCGGCCGAGATCGCGCCCCTCGACGTTTCCGAGGAAGTGGATCGGCGCCGCCTCCAGCAGGGCGTGCGCCTCCTTCTCCAGCACCCGCCCCTTGCCGGCTTCCTCCCCGATGTTCAACAGGCCCACCGTCGGACTGGAGCGGTCGAGGTAGATCTGGGCGAGCACCGAGCCCATCACCCCGAACTGGGCGAGGTGGGTGGGGCGCACGTCGAGGTTGGCGCCCACGTCGAGCACCACCGTGGGGATGCCGGCAGGGACGATGGCGGCGATCGCCGGCCGCGACACCCCGGGGATCCGCCCGACGACGATGGCGGCGGCGGCGAGCGCCGCCCCCGTGGAACCGGCCGACACCATGCCGTCGGCGTCGCCGGCTGAGACCATCCGGGCGGCGACGGTGACCGACGCCTGCTTCTTGAGCCGGATCGCCGCCGCCGGGTCCTCGCCCATCTCGACGGCCTCCGGAGCGTGGACGACCGGCAGCCGGGCATCGTGCTCGGCGAGGATCGGATCCAGGCGGGCGCGGTCGCCGACGAGCACGACGTCGAGACCGGCGGCGGCCGCGTCGACGGCGCCGAGCACCGTCTGCAGCGGGGCGTGGTCGCCGCCCATGGCATCGAGGGCGATCCGGGCCGCCACGATCTCCGCGGCCTCCTACCGGTCGGTCAGGACCTCCCGGCCCTTGTACGTCCCGCACTGCGGACAGGCGCGGTGGGGTGCCTTCGGGGCGTCACACTGCGGGCAGCGCTGGGTACTGGTACGGCGCAGCCTCCATGTGGCCTTCCGCCGCCGGGTCCGGGAACGGGACATCTTTTTCTTGGGAACCGCCATCGGCGCGCTCTCCTGGTCGTGTCTTCAGGGTTCTAGCAGCCCCCGCAGGGCTGCGAAGGGCGAGTCGGGCTCGTCGTCGTGGCCCGGGCAAGCGCCCGTATTCAAGTCGGCTCCGCACACGGCGCAAAGTCCGGCGCAGTCCGGCCGGCACGTCGGGAGCAGGGGGAGGGTGAGCAGCACGGCGTCGCGCACCGGCGGCTCGAGGTCGGCGACCTCGCCGTCGAGCCGGTATTCGTCGTCGGGATCGGTGCCGAGGAGCTCCGTGACCACCACCTCGACCTGCTCCTCCCATTCGCCGACACACCGGTGGCAGGTGTGGTGCACCACCACCGCCACCCGGCCGCGCATCAGGACGCCACCCGACACCCCCTCGAGCGCCAGTTCGCCGGAGATCGGACCGTCGATCCGGCTGAGCTCCAGCGACCAGCGGGCGGGTGCGTCGAGCACCACGGAACGCCGGCGGCCGTGCTCCTGGAGCAGGTCGGAGACCGGGAAGCGGAAGGGGGAATCGGCGTCGCGCACCATCGGCGCCGGAGTGTACCGGGAGGCCGGTGCTCGGCGCTGCGGCCGGCCGCCGGGCTACCCGTCGTCCTCGACCGGGTACTCCTGCCGGGGGCGGGCCCGGTGCAGTTCCGCCCGGGCGCGGCGAACCTGGCCGAGCAGGTCGGCCAGCACGCCCTCGGTCTCCTCGAACGCCCGGTCGCTGTAGTCCTCGGCCTCGAGGCGGATCCTCGTCGAATCCGACTCGGCCTGGCGGACGAGGGCGTTCGCCTCGTCGACCGCCTCCTTGACGATGTACGACTCACTCACCAGTTCGTCGGACCGCTCCCGGGCGCGTTCGATCATCTCGCGGGCCTTCTCGTTCGTCCGGGCGACAAAGGACTCCCGCTCACGAACCATCCAGCGGGCCATCCGCAGCTCGTCGGGCAGCCCGTCCCGCAGGCGGTACAGCATGTCGAGCAGCCGCTCCCGGTCGAGCATCACGTTGTTCGACAGGGGGACGGTGCGGGCCCCCTCGACCGCCAGGATCATCTCGTCGACGAGTTCCTGCAGCTCACCGACCCGGGGAGGGACCGGGAACGGCTCCTCCTCGTCGATCTCGAGTTCGTGGTCGAACGGCTCATCGGTCATTGGAATAACGCTCCTCCAGGGCTGCCGCCACCGGCGACGGGACCAGCTCGGCCACCGAGCCGCCGAAGGCGGCGACTTCCTTGACCAGCGACGACGAAAGGTAGCCGAGATCCGGCTTCGTCGCGACGAACATCGTGATGATCCCCGAGAGATGGCGGTTCATCTGGGCGAGTTGGAGCTCGTAGTCGAAGTCGGTCATCGCCCGGAGGCCCTTGACGATCACCGACGCCCCGGTGGATCGGGCGAAATCGACGAGCAGCCCCTCGAAGTCGGCCGTCTCGACGTGCGGCCACTGGGCACAACAGTCCTTGAGCATCGCCAGACGCTCCTCCGAGGTGAACAGCGGCGTCTTGGACGGGTTGCGGACGACCGCGACGACCACCCGTTCGAAGATGGACGCGACCCGGGCGATCACGTCGAGGTGACCCAGGGTGGGCGGGTCGAAGCTTCCCGGGACGAGGGCCGTGATCACGTCGCCTCCTTCACCATTCGGGTGATCTCGGTGTCTCCGTAGCGACGCCGATCCACCACCACCACGCCACCGGGCGGCACCACCTCGTCCTCCCCGGCGCGCCGGTGGAGCACGATCACGGCGCCTCCGGCGAGGTGCGGCAGCAATGCCTCGAGGACGCTCTCCACGGACGCTAGCGACAGCGCGTACGGGGGGTCAACGAACGCCAGGTCGAAGGCGGGCCCCGGCCGCTCGAGAAAGGGCCCCACGTCCGAGGCCACCACCTCGCCGCCGAGACCGACGGCGGCGACGTTGGCCCGCAGCACGCCGAGCGCCCGCCGATCCCGCTCGACGAAGACCGCTGCGGCGGCTCCCCTGCTGAGGGCTTCGAGGCCCAGGCTCCCCGTGCCCGCGAACAGGTCGAGCACCCGCGACCCGGCGACCGCCGCACCCAGGGAGGAGAACAGCCCCTCCCGGGCCCGGTCCATCATCGGCCGGGTGGTCCCGCCGAGCGACCTCAGCCGGCGGCCCCCGGCCGTCCCGGAGATGATCCTCATGGGACCCGCCCGCCGGTCCATGCCGTCACGAGAGGAACAGCCACGCGACGTCCTCGCCGAGGAGCGCCTTGACCTCGGCGGCGATCCCGGGATGGCCGGCGAGATCCGGATCTTCGCCGACGAGGGCGAACGCCTCCCTCCGGGCGACGGCCAGCGTGTCGGCATCCCGCAGCACGTCTGCGATCCGCAGGTCGGCCATGCCGGCCTGGCGCGAGCCGAAGACCGTGCCCTGGCCGCGGATCCGCAGGTCCTCCTCGGCGAGGAGGAACCCGTCGCCGGTCGACGCCATGGCGGCGAGGCGCTGCTCGCCCTCCGCGGTGCTCGGTTCGGCGACCAGCACGCAGGTCGCCCGGTATCCGCCCCGGCCCACCCGGCCCCGCAGCTGGTGGAGCTGGCTCAGCCCGAAGCGGTCGGCGTCCTCGACGACCATCACGGTGGCGTTCGGGATGTCGATCCCGACCTCGATCACGGTGGTCGCCACCAGCACGTCGATCTCCCCCGACCGCAGCCGGGACATCACCGCCTCCTTCTCGGCCGACTTCATCTGGCCGTGCAGCAGGCCGAGGCGCAGCCCGGGGAACACGCCCGTGAGGCGCTCGTACTCGGCGGTCGCCGAGGCGGCCTCGAGCTTGTCGCTCTCCTCCACGAGCGGGCAGACCACGAAGGCCTGCCGGCCGGCGGCCACCTCGTCCCGCACCAGGGCGGAGACTCGGTCGAGTTCCTCCGGGGTCTTACCGACGACGATCGTCTCGACCTCCTGCCGGCCGCGGGGCATCTCGTCGAGCATCGACACGTCGAGATCCCCGTACAGGGTCATCGACAGCGTTCGCGGGATCGGCGTGGCGGTCATGATGAGCAGGTCCGGCTGCGGCCCCGCCGCCTTCTCTCGGAGCCGCACCCGCTGGTGCACGCCGAAACGATGCTGCTCGTCGACGACGACGACCCCGAGACCGGCGAAGTGCACGCCCTCCTGGATGAGGGCATGGGTGCCGACGACGACGTCCACCCTGCCGGCGGCGACGCCCTCGAGGACCTCTTCCCGGTCTGCTGCGCCGGCGGTGAGCAGTCCCATGCGGACCCCGATGCGGGCGGCCATCGGCGCCAGGCCGAGGTAGTGCTGCTCTGCGAGCACCTCCGTCGGTGCCATCACGGCGCCCTGGTGGCCCCCCTGGACCCCGGTGAGCAGCGCCGCCATGGCGACGACCGTCTTCCCCGACCCGACCTCGCCCTGGAGCAGCCGGTGCATCGGGTGAGGCGAACCCATGTCGGCCTGGATCTCGGCGATCGCCCGCTCCTGGGCGGAGGTGAGCCGGTACGGCAGCGAGTCCACGAACTCGCCGACGAGGCCGGCGGTGAGATCGTGGCCGATGCCTTCGGCCGCCTGGATCTGACGGTGCTTGCGCATCGCGAGGGCGACCTCGAGCCGGAACAGCTCGTCGAAGACCAGCCGCCGGCGGGCCGGAACGGTGTCGGCGAGCGTCTCCGGGAAGTGGATCGCCCACAGGGCGCGATGACGATCGACGAGACCGAGGCGCTCCCGCATCGGGCCGGGGATCGGATCGGGAATCCGGCGGGCCCGCACGAGGGCGTTGTGGACGGATCGCCGCAGCTGGCGGGGTCCGACCCCGCCGACCGAGGGATGGACCGGGACCACCCTGCCGGTGGTGAGCCGCTCCCCGGGACGATCGAGGACGTCGGTCTCCGGCGTGCTCATCCGCAGCCGGCCCCGGTACCGATCCAGCTTCCCGGAGAGGGCCACCTCGACACCCTCCCCGAGCTGGCGTTCCCGGAACGGCTGGTTGAACCACACGACCGAGACGGTGCCGCTCTCGTCGGCTACCCGAGCCTCGGTGATCGTCAGCCCGCGCCGGGGTCGGCGGGTCGAGATCCCGAGCACCGTCCCCACCACCGTGACCTCCTCACCGAGCGGCAGTTCGGCGAGCGGCCGGCTCAGCGACCGGTCGATGTAGCGCCGCGGGGTGTGCAGCAGGAGGTCGGCGACCGACCCGATGCCCGCGGCTCGCAGCGCGGCGCCCCGCCGGCCGGAGAGGCCCTTCACCATCTCGATCCCGAACTCGGTCAGCTCGGCGAGGCTGCGTCCCTCGGTCATTCGACGCCGATGAGGTAGGGGTAGACGGGCTGGCCGCCGTCGTGGACCTCGATCTCGACGTCCGGATGGACGTCGGCCAGCCAGGAGGCGAGCGCCTCCACGACGGCGGGGTCGGCGCCCTCCCCGGTGATGACGGTGACCACCTCGGCGTCCTCGGCGACCAGGGCCTCCATGAGGTCGAGCACCAGCCGGCGGGCCGAGGGGCGGGCCGCCGCCACCGTACCGTCGACCACCCCGAGCCAGTCGCCGGCGGCGACCTCGCCGATCGGGGTCGAGGCCGCCCGGACCGCCCGGGTGACCTCCAGCGAGCGGCAGTCGGCCGCCGCCGCTCCCATCGCAGCTGCGGTGTCCTCCTCGGCGCCGCCGGGCTGGTAGGCGAGCATGGCGGCGAGCCCCTGGGGCACGGTCCGGGTGGGAACCACCAGCACCCGCTTGGTGGTGAGCGCGTCGAGGCGCCCGGCGGCGGCGATCACGTTCCGGTTGTTGGGAAGCACCACGACCGCCGGGGCGGGAGCCCCCTCGACGGCTTCGAGGAGCTCGCCGACCGACGGGTTCATCGTCTGCCCTCCCCGGACGAGCCCCTGGGCGCCCGCCTCACGGAAGAGGGCGGCGACGCCGTCGCCGGAGCCCACCGCGACCACGCCGACCGGGGCGGTGGCAAAGGCCGGGAGCGGCTCGAACGACCCGTGGAATGCGGCGGCGGCCGACTGCTCGACGAGGTCGGTGACCTCGATGCGCCGCGGCGTCCCCAGGCCGATGGCCGCCTCGATCGAGGCGCCGATCCGATCCGTGTGGATGTGGCAGTTCCACTCCCCCTCGTCCCCCACCACGACGATCGACTCCCCCAGGACCCGCCAGGCGTCCCGGAGCCGGTCGCCCGCTCCCGCCGGGGCGTCGAGGAGGAACATCACCTCGTAGCGCGGCCCGGCAGCGGCGGGCGGCGGAGGCGCCGGGTCGCCGCCGGAGCGACGCTCGAAGAGGCTCGGCGGGATCGCCGCCTCGGCGCCCGCGACGATCTCCAGGAACGACGCCAGCAGGAGCAGGAACCCGGCCCCGCCGGCGTCCACGACCCCGGCTTCGGCGAGCACCGGGAGCAGCCGGGGCGTGTCGGCGAGGGCGTCGACCCCCCGGTCGAAGGCGGCCCGCACCATGGTCTCGAGGTCCCGGTCGGACCCGGCGGCGACCTCGGCGGCCTCGCGCACCACCGTGAGGATGGTCCCCTCCACCGGTGAGCCGACCGCCGCATAGGCGGTCTCGGAGGCGCGGCCCAGGGCGGCGGCGTATTCCTCGGGTCCCATCTCCGGCCGGTCGTGCAGCACGTCGGCGAACCCTCTGAGGATCTGGGACAGGATGATGCCGCTGTTGCCCTGGGCTCCCATCAGCGAAGCGTGGGCCACCGACTCGGCGAGGCCCGCCATCCCGCCGTCGTTCGGCAGGGCGGCCACCACCGCCTCCATCGTCAGCGTCATGTTCGTCCCCGTGTCGCCGTCGGGCACGGGATAGACGTTCAGGCGATTCAGGTCGGCGCGGTGGCGGTGCAGCAGGCCGAGGTACCGTTCCACGACCTGCCGCAGGTCATCGGGGAGCAACCGCTGGAAAGGCAAGGGATCCGAGTATACGGATGCGATCTGGCGTGACTCCGCCGTGCTGGTATCCTTCCGGTCCGTTCCCCGAGAAGGATTGCTCCCGTGTCGTACGTCTGTGAGATCTGTGGCAAGGGACCGTGGGTCGGCAAGCAGGTCAGCCATTCCCACCGCCGCTCCAATCGCCGGTGGCTGCCGAACATCCAGCGTGTCCGCGTGAAGCACGGCAGCAATTCGCGGCGCGTCCGGGTGTGCACCTCCTGCCTGAAGGCCGGCAAGGTCGAGAAGGTCTGAGCGGCGTGCAGGGCGTCGTCAAGTCCTACGACCCGGGCACCGGGTTCGGTGTCGTCGTCCCCGATGAGGGGGGCGAGGTCTTCCTCCGCCCCGGAGCCCTCTCCGGCAGCATCTTCCGCACCCTCCGCCAGGGACAGCGCATCGTGTTCGAAGTCGCCGACGAAGACGGCCGGCGCTTCGCTCACACGGTGCGAATCGGCTCCGACGGCTACTGAGGAGCCGGCCCGGACGGCAGGGCGACGCTGCGCGGGGTAGAGTCGCCGAAGGCGCAACTCAAGGAGTGACATGGTCGAGGCGTACGTGCTCATCCAGACCGAGGTCGGCAAGGCGGCACAGGTCGCCCAGGCGGTCAGCGGCATCCCCGGCGTCCGGTCCTCCGAAGCGGTGACCGGCCCCTACGACGCGATCGTCCACGCCGAGGCGGACGACGTCGACTCCCTCGGCAAGCTGGTCGTAGCCCGTATCCAGTCGATCGAGGGCATCACCCGCACGCTGACCTGCCCGGTCGTCAAACTCTGAAGCCGACGGCGGTCGCGCCCCCGTCCGGGATCGTTCAGCGCGCCAGTGCCAGGCCGACCAGCTCGTCGCAGAGCTCGTCGTACGGCATCCCGGACGCCGCCCACATCATCGGGAACATCGATTTCGGGGTGAACCCCGGCATCGTGTTCACCTCGTTGAGCAGGAACCCGCGCCCGCCCTCCTCGTAGAAGAAGTCCACGCGGGCGAGGCCCGCCCCCTCGACCGCCTCGAACGCCAGCATCGCCATCCGCCGGACCTCGGCGGCCGCCTCCTCGACGAGCGGCGCCGGGACGAGCAGGCGGGTGGCGTCGTCCCGGTACTTGGCGTCGTACGTGTACCACCCGCCCTCGACGACGATCTCGCCGGGGACCGAAGCCCGGGGGCCTTCGAGCACCGCCACCTCGATCTCCCGTCCGGTCGACGCCGCTTCGACGATCGCCTTCGGGCCGAACTCGAACGCGACGCCGAGGGCGGCCTCGAGACCGGAGCGATCCTCGACCCGGGTGATCCCGACCGACGAGCCGAGGGCGGCCGGCTTGACGAAGGCCGGAAGCCCGACCGCGGCGGCAACCTCGACCGCCGCCTCCTGATCGGCCCGGAACGGACCCCGCCGCACGGTGGCGAAAGCGGTCGTCGGGAGCCCGGCGTCTCGGAAGAGCCGCTTGGCGACGTCCTTGTCCATGGCGGCGGCCGAGCCGAGCACACCCGATCCGACGTAGGGGACGGCGGCCATCTCGAACAGCCCCTGGATCGTGCCGTCCTCGCCGAAAGGACCGTGCAGCACGGGGAAGGCGACGTCGTACGAGATCCGCCCGCCGCCGCCGACGAGGTCGCCTCCGGGCACCGCCAGTTCGACCACCGGGCCCTCGGCGGCGAGGGGGCGGTGCCGCAGGTCGGCCAGATGGAAGACGCCCGAGCGATCGATGCCCACCGGGACGACGTCGTGTCCCCGCCCGGCGAGGGCCTCGAACGCCGACACGGCGGAGACACAGGACACCTCATGCTCGGCCGATCGGCCGCCGAAGAAGAGGGCAACACGCGCCATGACCCAGCGAGCCTACCAACCCACCCCGCCGAGCCCGGGGACTCTCGACGACGACTCGGCCCCGGCCTCCCTCGACCTGGTCGCCGCCCTCAGCCACGACCTGCGGGGAGCCCTGACGACCGTCGCCGGCGCCCTGCAGACCCTGGCCCGCCACCACGACGGCCCCGCCGATCCCCAGCTCCAGCAGGTGATCCGCTCCGGGCTGGACGGCAGCGATCGGATGAAGCGGCTGCTCGACGACTTCCTCGTCGCCGCCGGCGTGCTGTTCGGGGACGTCGAGGTCCACCCGCGGGCGATGGACCCCGGCGCGCTGCTCGGCCCGGCGCTACGCGCCGACCCGCGCCTGCAGGGCCGGGTGGTGGTGCGCTCGGCGACCGACCCCCGCATGGTCCACCTCGATCCCGGCCACCTCGTCCGGCTGGTCCGGGAATTGGTGTGGTGCCGGATCGTCGCCGGCTCGCCGAAGGCGAGCGTCGACGTGGCGGTCGGTTCCGGCCGGGTCGTCGTCGTGGTGGTCGGCGACGCGCTCCCGATCGCAGGCGACCCGGCGCGCCTCAGGCTCGGAGAGCGGATCGCCGGCGGGCTCGCCGCCGCGATGGGCGGCGGCGTCGAGCCGGTCGAGATCGGCGAGAGCCGCGGCTACCGGGTCGTGCTCCCTGCCGCTGAGCCGCCCGAGCCCGGGCCCGGCGACGGCCCGGCGGACTGAGCCGGCCTCAGCCGCCGCGGGGCCCGATGGCGATGGCGTGGAACCCCCCGTCGACGTGGACGATCTCCCCGGTGGTCATCGGCGTCCAGTCCGACAGCAGGAGCGCCACCATCCGAGCGACCGGTTCGGCGTCGGCGACGTCCCAGCCGAGTGGAGCCCGGGCGGCCCAGGCACCGTCGAAGAGGTCGAAGCCGGGGATCGAGCGGGCCGCCACGGTGGCCAGCGGGCCCGCCGAGACGGCGTTCACCCGGATGCCCATCGGACCCAGGTCGCGGGCCAGGTATCGGGTCACCGCCTGGAGGGCGGCCTTGGCGACGCCCATCCAGTCGTAGGCCGGCCAGGCCAGGCTGTTGTCGAAGTCGAGGGTCACCAGCGACCCTCCCCCGGCCTTCCGCAAGAGCGGCAGCAGCCCGGCCGCCAGCGTCTTGAGCGAGAACGCCGACACCGCGAACGCCGTCCCGGCGCTCTCCACCGGCGTCTCGAGGAACCTGCCGCCGAGGGCGTCGTCCGGGGCGTAGCCGATGGCGTGGAGCGCCCCGTCCACCCGCCCCCACCGGCGGTCCAGCTCTGCGGCGAGGGCCTCCATGTGGGCATCGACGGTGATGTCGAGCTCCAGCACGTCGGGGGGCTCGGGGAGGCGGCGGGCGACCCGTTCGGTCAGCCGCAGGCCGCGCCCGAACCCGGTGAGCACCACCTCGGCGCCCTGTTCCTGTGCGATCCGGGCGGCATGCCAGGCGATCGAGTCGTCGGTGAGCACGCCGGTGACGACCAGCCGTTTCCCTTCGAGGAGCACTCGATCCCTCCCTCTCTGCGGGCCCCGGGTCACCCAGCCACGATCGTCCAGGCCCGGATCCCCAGGCCCATCGTGAACAGCAGCACGATCCCCCAGCCGAGCCCCGGTCGCCGGGCCAGCTGGGCGCGAAAGATGTAGGCGAACGCCAGGGTGAACAGGATCACCACGCCGTAGAAGACGTGGAAACCGTCGACCGCTTCCCGCCACGCCGGGTCGGCGTACAGCACGAGGCCGAGGGCGACCTGGATCAGGATCGCGACGACCGCCACCCCGACCCCGGCGAAGAACGCCCGGCCGGGTCGGCGGCGCAGCACCGCCAGCGCGAGACCCCAGACGCCGACGACGCCGGTGGCCACGACGGCGATCCACACCCAGTCCTCGTGAAGTCGGCGCATCTTCCCGAGCAACGGTAGCCGCCCCCCGCGGCCGCGGCGACCCGGCCCGTAGACTCGGCCGGAGTCGACGAGAGGAGCCCATCATGGACCTCAAGGGTGTGGAGCTGACCTGGCTGGGGCACGCCACGGTCCGGCTGCGGAGCGGCGAAACCGTCGTCTACCTGGACCCGTGGCTGTCCGGGAACCCCGCCTGTCCCGAGTCCGAGCACATCCCCGAACGGGTCGACGCCGTCTACCTCACCCACGGCCATTTCGATCACTTCGGCGACACGCCGGCCCTCGTGGAGCGCTTCGACCCGCAGGTCTTCTGCATCCACGAGATCGCCGTGTACCTCGAGGCGAAGGGGGCCGGCAACGTGGTCGGGTGCAACAAGGGCGGCACGATCGCCGGGCCCGGCGGGATCCGTGCCACGTTCGTGGACGCGGTCCACTCCAGCGGGATCTCCGGGGACGACGGGATCGTGGACGGGGGGGATCCCGGCGGCTGGGTGCTCGAGTTCCCCGGCGGGCTGCGGATCTACCACGCCGGCGACACGACCGTCTTCGGGGACATGGAGCTGATCGGGCGGCTGTACGCCCCCCAGATCGGGCTGCTCCCGATCGGCGGCCACTTCACGATGGGCCCACGGGAAGCGGCGCTCGCCGCCGGCATGCTCGGGCTCGACGCCGTCGTCCCGATCCACTACGGCACGTTCCCGATCCTTGCGGGGACGCCCGACCTGCTGCGCGCCGAGCTCGAGGGCAGCGGGATCGAGGTGGTGGCGCCGGCGATCGGCGAGCCGATCCGTTGAGCGCGCCCGCAGAGCGGTCCGCCCCGGCGGCCTCGCTGCGCCGAACCTAGAGTCGGGAGCGACGCCCCGAAAGGAGTGCGATGCGCTGTGCGGTGACCCGCGCCCTGCTCTTCGACGGAACGCCCCGGCCTCCCCGGCCCGGGCACACGGTGGTCTGGGAAGGGGACCGGATCACCCGGGTCGGGCCCGACGCCGAGGCCGATCTCTCCGGGGTGGACGCCGTCGTCGACGCCTTCGGGGCGGCGCTCCTCCCCGGCCTCATCGACGCCCACGTCCACCTGTGCCTCGACGCGACCGTCGAGGGGGTCGACGGTGTGGCCACCGAGCCGATCGACGCCGTCCGGCGCCGCTCCGAGGCCTCGGCTCGCCGACTGCTCGGGGCCGGGATCACCTCGGCACGCGATCAGGGCTCGCGCGACGGGGTGGCGATCGAGGTGGCCCGGGCCCAGCGGGAGGGGCGGGTCCCCGGTGCACGGATCCTGGCGGCCGGGCGGGGCATCACGCCGACCGGGGGCCACGGATGGTCGATCGGGGTCGCCGCCGACGGGCCCGACGGCGTGCGGGCGGCGGTCGCCGAGGAAGCGCGGCGCGGCGCCGGCGTGATCAAGCTGTTTCCGACCGGCGGGGTCCTCGGGACCGGTGCCCACGGCTTCGACGTCGTGATGTCCGAAGAGGAGATCCGGGCTGCGGTGGACGAGGCCCACCGGCACGGACTGATCGCCGGGGCCCACGTCCACGGCAGGCCCGGGATCGACCTCGTGCTGGCCGCCGGGATCGACACGATCGAGCACGCCACCGACATCTCCGGGGCCCAGGCCCGGCGGGCCGCCGACGCCGGCATCGCCCTCGTGCCGACGCTCGGCGCCCTCGACGCCCTGATCGAGCGTGAGGCGGCGCTCCCCGACGACCTGCTCGCACGAGCGGTGGAGGCTCGCCGCATCGCCTCGGAGGGGATCCGCAGGGCGATCGAGGCGGGCGCCACCGTGCTCGCCGGCACCGATGCCGGCACCCCCTTCAACCCGCCGGGCCGACTGGTCGCCGAGATGCTGGTGCTGGCCGCTCTCGGGCTCGGGAACCTCGGGGCGATCGCCTCCGCCACCTCACGCTCCGCCGAGGCGCTCCACCTCGACGACTTCGGACGGGTCCAACCCGGGAAGGTCGCCGACCTGCTCGTCGTCGCCGGCGACCCGGGCAGTGACCTCGGGACCCTGGCGCACCCGGGAATCGTCGTGCAGGGCGGCCGCTTCGTCGTGTGAACCGGCGCCCGCGGTCAGAACTCGTCGAGCAGCGCCTGCTTCTTCGCCTGGTACTCCTCGTCGGTGATGTGCCCGTCGGCTCGGAGCTTGGCGAGCCGTTCCAGCTTGCTCATCGCGTCCGGCGGGGGCGCCGGAACGGACGGCGTGCCGGAGCCCTGGAGTTCCCGAGACCTGTCTTCACGG
>Ga0316577_10000802_pt1 | contig 13607 bp, 9 predicted proteins | sample S5NA_FD_203073 | JGI IMG/M metagenome (GOLD analysis project Ga0316577, IMG submission 203073) | Rhizosphere microbial communities from salt marsh grasses in Alabama, United States - S5-7_050615r2r1 | ecosystem: Host-associated > Plants > Roots > Rhizosphere | place: USA: Alabama | collected... | reverse complement strand
AGCCAGTGCACCCGCCAGGAAGACGAGCCCGGTCATCCGCCGTATCTCCTCAATCCAGCACGAACTCCTGGTGTGGCTCCGGGACCGTCACGGCCTCCGATCCTCTCTCCCGGAGGCGGCGGGCCAGGGAGAGGGACGCCTCCTCCTCTCCGTGGACGAGGAAGGTCCGGCGCTTGACGCCCCCGAGGGCGTCGTACCACGCCAACAGCTCGTCCAGGTCCGCATGGGCGGAGAAGCCTTCGATGGTCCGGATCTCGGCGTTCACGTCGAACCAGCTTCCGAAGATCCTCACGGGATCGGTGCCGGACTGAATGTGCCGGCCCAGCGTGTGCTCCGCCTGGTATCCGACGAAGAGGATCGTGTTCCGGTGGTCGGAGATGTTGTGTTTCAGATGGTGCTTGATACGCCCTGCCGTGCACATCCCCGAGGCCGAGATGATGATTGCCGGACCCTCGAGGCCGTTGAGCTCCATGGAGTCCCGTACCGACGTGATGAGTCGGAGCCCCGGGAAATCCAGTGGCTCGTCGCCGGTCCTGAGAAGCCTCCGGGCCTCTTCGGAAAAGACCTCCGGGTGCATGGCGAAGACACGGGTGACGGCGGTGGCCATGGGACTGTCAACGTACACCGGCACGCTCTGGAGGCGTCCGCCCTCCACCAGGTCGTTGAGCCGAGCCAGGACCTCCTGGGTCCGGCCCACGGCGAAGGAGGGTATGATCACCTTCCCCCCACGGTCGGATGTCTCCTCCACGATCTGGAGGAGCTCCTCCGTCCGGTCCATCGTTTCAACTCGCTGCCTGTCTCCGTAGGTGGATTCCATCAGGAGGTAGTCGGGCCGATCCACGGTCTCCGGAGGCCCCAGGAGCCGCGCCCCCTCTACCCCGAGGTCCCCGGAGAAGAGGATCCGCCGGGATTCGGTGCTCTTCTCACCGCCCCCCACCGTCAGCTCCACCACGGCCGCTCCAAGGATGTGGCCCGCCAGGTGGTAGGTCAGGGCGCCGAACCCGTCCAGAGCGTACTCCCGGTGGAAGTCCAGGGGATGGATTCGGTCCACCGCCTCCATGGCGTCCTCCTCCGTGTAGAGGGGTCTGACCCAGGAGGCGTCCAGACCTTCCTTCTTCAACCGCTTGATCTTCCACTCGGCATCTTCCTCCTGGATCCGCCCGGAATCCGCCAGCATGATCCGGCACAGCTCGGCGGTGGTCTCGGTGGCGAAGATGGGGCCCTCATACCCGGTCTTCAGCAGGAGGGGCAGACGGCCGGTGTGGTCGATGTGTGCGTGGCTGAGAACCACGGCGGTCAGCTCCGACGGGTCGAAGGGGAACGCCTCCCGGTTCCGCTCGTGGCGCTCCGGTCCCCCCTGAACCATCCCGCAATCCAGGAGGACCTTCCCCCTCGCCGTCTGAATGAGATGGCAGGAACCGGTGACCTCTCGGGCCGCTCCATGAAAGGCGATCTTCAACACGCTATGCTCCCCTCGGGTACCTTCGATTTCGGAGTCCGCCTGGATTCGACGGAGCCCCGGGGCCGGAACCCATCATTGTACGGCTTGCGAGGCCCCTCGTCAGGGGCCGAGCCGCGAAAGAGGTTCGTGGAGATGGACTATCGGAGCCGGCCCTCGAACGAAGACACCCCGGCGGCCCTGGCGGATGTCCAGGACGGAGGATAACCTCGCTGGATGAGAATCCCCTACCGCTCCCTCACCTTCTGGATCTTCGTCGGCCTCTTCGGCGGAATCATCAGCGGGCAGGTCTTCGGAGAGGCCATCGTCCCCATCGCCAGCCCCCTCTCCGACCTCTTCCTTCGCCTTCTGCGGATGGCCATCATGCCCCTGATCATCACCTCCCTGACGGCGGCCGTCATCAACGTGGGGGGGAGGCGGGATCTGGGGATCCTGGGGGGGAAGACCTTCGTCTACTACATCACCAGCTCTCTTCTGGCCATCCTCACGGGCCAGACCCTGGTGAACATCTTCAAGCCCGGGATCGGGTCCGCCATCGAGTTTCAGCGGGAGGTGAGCGAGATTCCGGCGCTTACCCAGACCCCCTTCCAGCTCCTGCTGGACATCATCCCCGAGAACCCGTTCCAGGCCATGGCCGAGGGGACGGTCCTCCCGGTGATCTTCTTCTCCATCCTCTTCGGCTACTTCGTCACCCGGCTGGAGGAGCCACACAGATCCCATCTCGGAGGGTTCTTCGAGGCGGGCTTCAAGGCGATGATGAAGCTCACCTACGCCGTCATCTGGACTGCCCCCCTCGGTGTGTTCGGGATCAACGCCCGCATCGTGGCCACCACGGGATTCGAGGCGTTTCGTTCCCTTGGGTTCTACTTCGTCCTGGTCCTGGTGGGGCTACTCATTCACGCCGCCGTCACGCTGCCTCTCCTGACCTTCCTGGTGACCCGGCGGAACCCGTACTGGCACTTCGTGGGCATGCCACCGGCCCTCGTCACCGCCTTCTCCACCGGCTCGACTATCGTCACCCTCCCCCTGACCATGAAGGCTGTGACGGAGCATTCCGGCGTGTCGGACAAGATCGCCTCCTTCGTCCTTCCCATCGGAGCCACCGTGAACATGGACGGTACGGCACTCTACGAGTGCGTGGCCGTCATCTTCATCGCGCAGATCTACGGGTTCAACCTGGGCTTCGACCAGCAGCTGGTGATCGTCTTGACGGCCCTGCTGGCTTCCATCGGTGCGGCGTCGGTGCCCATGTCCGGACTGGTGATGATGTCCATCATCCTGGGGGCGGTGGGGCTTCCCCTGGAGGGAGTGGCGGTGATTCTGGCGGTGGACCGGGTCCTGGACATGTTCCGGACCATGGTGAACGTCCTCTCCGACTCCTTCGGCTCCGTCATCGTGGCCAAGCTGGACGGGGAGGACGTCCTGACCCACGGGTGACCGCGGCAGTTGCCCCAACCGCCTCTCCCCGACAAGTTGGTCCCTTGTTTTCCATGAATTGCCGTCCGGCGCCGGGGCCGTTCCCCGCGACCCGGACGGCTTCCCTGGCGAGCTGAGGCCGTCACGGACGGCGAGGTCGAGAGGAGCCACTCCCAGAGATGATATACGTCCGAATACTCGTGATGCTGGTGACCATGGTGGGCGTCCCCATCGTGCTGAGCCGTCTGAAGGTGGCCCTCCACACGAAGATCCTCATAGGACTCATCCTCGGCGCCATCTTCGGGCCGGCCATGGGCCAATGGGCGGTCCATCTGGAGCCCTTCGGCCAGGCCTTCATCCGCCTCCTCATCATGATCGTGATTCCCCTGGTCATGGCCTCCCTGATCATCGGGACGGCCAGCCTGGGTGACCTGAAGAAGCTGGGGCGGATCGGGATCAAGACCGTGGGATATTACCTGGTAGCCACGGCCCTGGCTGTGGCCCTGGGTCTTGTGGTTGCGACGGCGTTCTCCCCGGGGGCCGGGCTGGACCCCGACGTCCAGGCCGACCTCCTGCAGGCGTATTCCGGGACCAACCAGGAGCAGCTCTCCGCCATGCAGGAGGCGCCGGGGCTGGAGGAAATCCTCTTCAACATCATTCCCCGGAACCCCTTCGCGTCCATGGCCAACATGGACATGCTCCAGATCATCTTCTTCGCCCTCTTCTTCGGGATTGCCCTCACCGTCCTGACGGAGGAGAGGCGGCAGCCGGTGATCGGTGTCCTGGAGTCCGTGAACGACGCCATGGTGGCCATGGTGGAGATGATCATGAAGATCGCCTACTGGGGCGTCTTCATCCTCATCGCAGCCGTGGCGGGGCGATTCGGGTACGTGGTCCTCCTCTCTCTGCTCAAGTACGTCCTGGTGGCCATCGGGACGATGATCCTCTTCAGCATCACCTTCTATCCCATCACCCTCCGCCTCTCCGGGATGGGCCCGGTCTTCTTCTACAAGCGGTTCTACGAGGTCATCGTCACGGCGTTCTCCACCTCGTCCAGCAACGCTGCGTTGCCCATCAACCTGAAGGTCACGGAGGAGGATCTCGGAGTCTCCCGGGGCGTCGCCTCCTTCGTCCTCCCCCTGGGGGCGACGGTGAACATGAACGGGACGGGGATCTACCACGGGGTCAGTACCATGTTCATCGCCCAGGTCTACGGCATCGACCTGGGCATCTCCGGTCTCGTCACGGTGGTGATCACGGCCACCCTGGCTTCCATCGGCGCCGCCGGGGTTCCGGGGATCGGGTTCATCACCCTCACCATCGTCCTCCAGGCCCTGGGGATTCCCCTGGAAGGCCTGGCCATGATTCTCGGGGTGGAGCGGATCCTGGACATGACCCGCACGGCGGTGAACGTCACCGGTGACTCCGCTGCAGCCGTCTGGGTGGCCCACACCGAGGGAGAGCTGGAGATCCCCGCGGCCGCGCCCCAGGAAGGGTGACGGCCACGGCCTCCAGGTACGTGACCGAACTCAGAAGAGGTAGCCTGTGATGAATCGAACCATGCGTTGGACCCTCGGGGGCATCTTCCTGGTGATCCTCCTCTGGGTCAGGACCAACACGGACTTCATCGCCCGGGCGCCAGGGTACGATGACTTCGGTCTCTGGTCCATCGTGCCGGCAGCCCTCACCCTGGCTCTCTGCTTCTGGACCAAGGAGGTCATCTCGGCTCTCTTCCTGGGGATCGCCGCCGGGGGAATCATCAGCGGGAACTTCAACGTCATCGCGGCCTACCTCCTCCCCGCCGTGGGCACGGAGTCCTACGCCCAGATCCTCCTGGTCTACCTCTGGTGCCTGGGGGGGCTCATCGGGCTGTGGACCCGGACCGGGGGAGCCCGGTACTTCGCCCACTGGGCCGGTGAGCGGGTCGTGCGGGGCCGGAAGACGGCGAAGCTCTTCGGATGCATGATCGGGACGGTCTTCCACCAGGGTGGGACCATCAGCACGATCCTGGCCGGGAGCACGGTGAAACCGGTGGCGGACGAGGCCAAGGTCTCCCACGAGGAGCTCTCCTACATCATCGACTCCACGGCCTCCCCCATCGCCACCGTCATCCCGTTCAACGTCTGGCCATCCTACGTCGGTGGGCTGGTTGTGGGCACCATCCCCCTCTTCGCCACCATCGACGACGCCACCGGGTTCTTCTACAAGGCCATCCTCTTCAACTTCTACGGGATCCTCGCCGTCCTGTTCACCTACACCTTCGCCCTGGAGATCAATCCCTTCGTCTTCGGGAAGATGAAGCGGGCCATCGAACGGGTGAAGAAGACCGGCGAGCTGGACGCGCCGGGAGCCCACACCATGTCCAGCAAGGAGCTGGAGGAGCTGAAGGTTCCCGAGGGATACACCACGTCGAACCTGGACTTCGCCGTCCCCATCCTCACCCTCATCGGGGTCGCGGTGGGCGGCCTCATCTACAACAGGATGGTGTACGGCGCCGTCCGGATCCCCATCAACGAGGCCTTCGTGCTCTCCGTCCTCTCCGCCATGGTATTGGCCCTCATCAAGGGGATGCGGCTCACGGAAGTCATCGACGGGTTCGTGGACGGGGTGAAGGGCGTCTCCCTGGGTGCCATCATCCTGGCCCTGGCCGTCACCCTGGGCCAGGTCTCGGGATCCCTGGATACGGCGGGGTTCCTCATTCGCACCACCGCCGGGAGCATCCCCGCGGCTTTCCTGCCGGCGATCTTCATGCTCATCTGCATGCTCATCGCCTTCTCCGTGGGTTCGTCCTGGGGGACGTACGCGGTAGTGTTCCCCATCGCCATGCCCCTGGCGTGGGCGGTGAATCCGGATCCGTTCTTCATCACCCTCTGCTTCGGAGCCGTGCTGGGCGGGGCCGTGTACGGGGATCAGTGCTCCCCCATCAGCGACACGACCATCCTCTCCAGCCTGGCCACGGGGTCGGATCACATGGATCACGTGACGACCCAGATGCCCATTGCCACGGTGGCGGCGGGGATCGGCGCGATCCTGTACACCATCATCGCGGTGATCGTGTTCTAGGCGCGTCCGGAGGTCCCCGTCTCGCCGTTGGACCGCAGACGAACGTGGTCCCGAGTCAGCCAGACCCTCGGACCTTCTCCACGACTTCCCGGACGAGGTCCGGGTCGGTAATCACCCTCTCGTACTCCCCGGGCACCCGGTCCGCCCCCATGAGGGGGCGAAGATTCCGGTGGGTCATGGGGCTTTCACCACGAACCAGAGCCGCGAAGTGCACTTCCTCCACCCCTGTGGATTCAACGAACCCGCGAACGTTCTCCGGCCTCAGGCCGCCCCCGGGCATGATGGAGATCCGTCCGGCCGCTCGCTCCACGGCCTCGCGGATCAGCGCCTGGCCCTCCGGAGCACTCCCGGCCTGGCCCGAGGTCAGGATCCGGTCCACCCCCAGGTCGATGAGGGCCTCCAGGGCCTCCCAGGGGGCCCGGGTCATGTCGAAGGCACGGTGGAACGTGACAGACAGGGGGCCCGCTGCCTTCAGGATCTCCTCCATCGCCCCTGCGTCCACGGATCCGTCCCGAGTCAGGGCTCCAGTGGCGATCCCGAAGGCGCCAGCGCTTCTGATCAGCTCCACGTCCTCGAGAATGCAGTCCAGCTCCGCCCGGGTGTAGAGGAAGTCCCCCCCCCGAGGCCGGACCAGGGCGACCAGGTCCACCTCCGTCCTGGCGAGAACGATCCGCAGTGTCCCCAGACTCGGGGTCGTACCCCCTTCCACCAGGCCGGCGCAAAGCTCCAGGCGGTGGGCCCCGCCCCGGGCAGCGGCCATGGCACTCTGGACACCCTCCACACATACTTCGCATGTGACCATTCCCTCGCCTCCATCAGGCTGCGCTTCCGGGGAGGGGCCTCGGTTCATTCCCTTCCCGAGACCCGGTTTCGTCCCGGAGACCGGTCCCCAGTGGGCCCTATCGCGGTAGTTTACCCGAGACCGGCTCTCAGGAGGAGGCCCCCGGAGAGCCGGAGGGGGGCTCCCCCGTGCGGAGGGTGCTGCGTTTGACCATGACGAATCAGGCTCCCATGAACCCACTGCCGCGCCGAAAACCGGGGTGGGCCCTCTTCTTCCTCGCTGTCCTTCTCCTGACAGCCGGGTGCCGGGCCCGGGAATCTCGTGTGCCCACCGAGAAGGGTCGGGTCGGGTTTTCCTCGGGTTACGAGCCTCTGAACGAGGGGTTCCTGTGGGCCAAGAGCCAGGCACTCGCCTACGTGTTCGAGGAAGACCCGGTGGGGAAATGGTTCGAGGCGGCGTTGCCGGGGCGGGAGGCCTTCTGTATGCGGGACGTAGCCCACCAGGCCATGGGGGCCGTGGCCCTGGGGCTCCAGGAGCACGTCAAGAACATGTTCCAGAAGTTTGCCGCGAGCATCGCCCCCTCCAGGGATTGGGCAGGCTATTGGGAGATCAACCGTTACGATGAACCCGCACCGGTGGATTACAGGAGCGACGAGGATTTCTGGTACAACCTCCCGGCGAATTTCGACCTGATTCAGTCCATGTACCGGGTGTACCAGTGGACCGGGGACCGGGAATACCTGGAGGACCCTGACTTTCTGGCGTTCTACCGCCACAGCCTCACCGACTATGTGGCGGCGTGGGACGGGGATGGGGACGGAATCATGGAGAGTCCTCCGGAAAACGGGATCCGGGGGATACCCACCTACTGGGAGGGAGGTGGGCTCAGGGCCCTGACGGGGGCGGACCTGGTGGCAGCCCAGTTCGCCGCGAACCGGGCCTATGCCGAGATCCTGGGCCTCAGGGGGGAAGGGGAGGCGGCAGCGTCCTTCGAAGCCGCCGCCCGACATCTGGGACGATTCTACAACGACGAGTGGTGGGACCCGGACCAGGAAAGGTTCTATACCGCCATCCTTCCGGATGGGAGCTTCGACGATTCCCCTCTTCCGCTGGGCCAGCTGTATCCTCTCTACTTCGGGATCGTGGAGCCGGGGCCCCGAAGGGAAAGGGTGATGGAGCGGTTGCCCGACGGGGGAATGGTGGAGCTCGATGCCTATCTTCCCGAGATCCTCTATCGGAACGGAGCCTACGATCGGGCCTTCGGAGCCCTCATGGACCAGCTGGATCCGTCCCTGGGGCGGAGGGAATACCCCGAGGTGTCCTTCACCGCGCTGGGCCACATCGTAGGTGGCCTCATGGGGGTTCGGCCCAGAGCATCCGAGGGGGTCGTCGAGACCAAGTCCAGATTGACAAATGACGTGAAATGGGGCTATTTAAGTCATTTATCGATATACTATAACGAGATTTCATTAAGACATGACGGGCGGGTCGTGAGCCGCCTCAGGAACGAATCCGGGCCTCCCTTGACCTGGCGGGCCGTGTTTGAGGGGACCTACCGGACCCTCCTGGTGGATGGAGAGGAGAGAGAGGCCGCCGTCCGGATCACTCCCGGGGAGGGGAGAGAGAGTTGGGTGGAGGTGGGGGTGAGGCCTGAAGAGGAGGTGGTGGTGGGGGTCGGGGAAAGAAGCTAGACTACCGCCGGACGCGGGGGGAGTCACCACCCTCGGGGGGACGGGATGCGGCGCTCCGCGGGGCTTATCGAACAAATAACCGTCAACGGGTTGAGATTCATGTACGACTTCTTGAAGAGACTCGGGATCGAAGAGATGAACCTCGGTGGCTTCGCGGGGGACTGGCTGGGATCTGGGCCCGTCCTGGAAGTCTTTTCCCCGGTGGACGGGGCCGGGATCGCATCGGTGCAGCAGGTGACGGAGGAGGAATTCGATGCCGTGGTGGACAGGGCCCAGGCGGCCTTCCTGCAGTGGCGAACGGTTCCGGCGCCCAAGCGGGGAGAGGTCGTGCGCCAGTTGGGCAACGCCCTCCGAGAGAGGAAGGAGGACCTCGGAGCCCTGGTGACCCTGGAGATGGGGAAGATCATTGCCGAAGGGGAGGGGGAGGTGCAGGAGATGATCGACATCTGCGATTTCGCCGTGGGCCTCTCTCGGCAATTGTATGGCCTCACCATGCAGTCCGAGCGCCCCGATCACCACATGAGGGAGCAGTGGCATCCCCTCGGGGTGGTGGCGGTCATCTCCGCTTTCAATTTCCCTGTGGCAGTCTGGAGTTGGAACGCGGCCCTGGCGGCCGTCTGCGGTGACGCCACCCTCTGGAAGCCAGCCTCCAAGACGCCTCTCACGGCCATCGCCGTGACGAAGATTGCCGCGAAGGTCTGCGAGGCTCAGGGCGTCGATCCAGCCATCTTCTCGCTGGTGGTGGGAAAAGGCTCCACCGTGGGTGATCGGCTCCTCCATGACCGCCGGATTCCCCTGGTGTCGGCCACCGGAAGCTGCGAGGTGGGTCGGAGGGTGGCCGTGGTGGTAGGAGAGCGACTGGGGAACACCATCCTGGAGTTGGGGGGGAACAACGCCATCGTCGTGACCCCCAGCGCCAACATGGACCTCGTCCTCCCGTCCATCCTCTTCGGGGCGGTGGGGACCGCCGGCCAGCGGTGCACATCCACCCGGCGCATCATCGTCCACGCTTCCGTGAGGGAGGAGCTCCTGCGACGCTTGATCCCCGCGTATGAGTCCATCCGGATCGGGAACCCCCTGGACCGGGACACGGTCATGGGCCCGGTGGTGAACCGGCAGGCCGTGCTGGACGTCGAAAAGGCCATGGAGCGGGTGAAGGCCGCCGGGGGGAAGATCCTCTACGGTGGGGAACGGCTCACAGGGGACCGGTACGCCGGGGGCCTCTACATCACCCCCTGCGTCGCCGAGGCCGAGAACCATTGGGACATCGTGCAGGAGGAAACCTTCGCGCCGATCCTCTACATCATCCCCTACGGAAATGAGGACTCCACCCCTGCCCAGGCTGTGGAGGAGATCGGGGAGGCCATCGCCATCCACAACGGCGTGCCCCAGGGACTCTCCTCCTCCATCTTCACCGAGAACTTCCGGGAAGCCGAGAGCTTCCTCTCCCATCGGGGCAGCGACTGCGGAATCGCCAACGTAAACATCGGCACCAGCGGAGCGGAGATCGGTGGGGCGTTCGGGGGTGAGAAAGACACGGGGGGCGGACGGGAATCCGGCTCCGATGCCTGGAAGGCCTATATGCGCCGACAGACCAACACCGTGAACTGGAGCACGGAGCTTCCCCTGGCCCAGGGGATCAAGTTCGGCGAGTAGGAGCGCGGCGACCCAGCCCGGTCGCCGGGGTCACCGGAGGATCACGTAGCTCTGGTTGAGGGCCGAGGCGATGTTGAATACCACGGTGACCCCCGGATATATCGCTACGGCGTCGGAAAGGTACGCCTCCCTGGATCCCACCGGGTCGGCCAGGAAACGCAGCCCTCCACCGGGCGAAATCTTGTCCAGGTTCACGGTGAACCTACCCGTACTCAATCCCGTCACGTTCCCCAACCGCCAGTTCTTCGAACCTTCCATGACATAGATTCCCATGTCGAGGAAGTTGTCGTTCACGACCTCCACGCGAATCTCCCTGCTCCTCGATCCACTCCCACCGATGATGAACCGGCGTTCCGGGGTCCCCGAACAGGCCGATGCAGTGATGACGACAAGGGCTGCGGCAGCCAGGAGGAGTCTAAGGGAGCCCATGGCGGTTCCTCAGGGAGTGTTCATCGGATCCTTCTGTTTCGCGTAATATCCCATGATACCCAGGATGAGCGCGATTGTGGCGGCCGCCAGGAGAGTGGCGGCCCAGCCTGGGATATCGGGGGAATACCCCTGAATCGGGTGCCCCCCACGGACGGCCACCACCCATATGGCGAGAATCACCCCGGTCAGACCCCCGCCTCCCACCAGACCGGAGCCGAACAGGACCCCCTTCTCCCGGCGACGTTCTTTCGTTGCTTCGTCCTGCCCTCGGCCCAGATACCAGCGCAGGAGGCCACCGAAGAAGACCGCTCCCATGGTGGAGAGAGGGAGGTAGACCCCAACCGCGAAGGCCAGGACCGGAATCCTGAAGAGGGCCGCCACACCGGCGATCCCGACACCGATGAAGATCAGGGCCCACGGGAGGTTCTGATCCAGGACCCCGTCGATGACCAGCTTCATGAGGACGGCTTGCGGGGCCGGAAGCTCCGGGCCACCTAGACCCCCGGGGGTTCCCTGGTTCAGGACGATGATGACCAGGGTGACGAACCCCGCCGAAGTGATCACGCCGACGAGCTCCCCGATCTGCTGCCGGTAGGGGGTGGCCCCCAGAATGAATCCGGTCTTGAGATCCTGGGAAGTGTCGCCGGCGATGGACGCAGCGATGCACACCACGGTGCCCACCATGAGGGCTGATGCCTTCCCCACCATGTCCGTCCACCCCATGAGGTAGAACACGAGCGCGGTTCCCAGCAGGGTGGCGATGGTCATGCCGGAGGTGGGGTTCGAAGTGACCCCCACCAGCCCCACGATCCGGGAGCTCACCGTGACGAAGAAGAAGGCGAAGACGGCGATACAGAGAGACGCGATGGCCCGGGAGGTCACCGACTCCAGGTACCCCAGGACCCCGGGAGCGACGGTCAGGGCCAGGAGGATGAGGGCGAGAAAGATCCCCACGGTCCTGAAGCTCAGGTCGTCGTCGGTCCGGTCCACCTTCGCCGCACCGCCCCCCACCTGCCGGGTGAGCTGCCCCAGACCCAGCTTGAAGGACTCGATCATGGTGGGGATGGATTTGACGAGAGTGATGATCCCCGCCGTTGCCACAGCCCCGGCTCCGATATACCGGATATACCGGTCCCAGATCTGCCCCGAGCTCATGTCCCGTATCAGCATCTCCGTCTCCGGGAAGACGGGGGCGCCCTGACCCTTGCCCCACCAGTTGATGACGGGGATGATGACGAGGGAGGACAGGGCCCCACCGGCCACCATGACCGTGGCGATGCGAATCCCGAGGATGTACCCCACCCCCAGGAGGGGTGCGTTCACCTTGGCGGAGATACTGGCCTTGAAGGGGAGGGCCACTTCCCAGGTCGACCTCACGAACCGGAAGCCCTGGGTGACGAGCTGGAAGAACATGCCGACGCCCAGCCCCCAGAATACGCCGTGGGCCTGCCTTCCACCCCCTTCCGCGGCCACGAGAACCTCGGCGCACGCCATCCCCTCGGGGTACGGGAGCGCCCCGTGCTCTCGCTTGATGAGGTACCGGCGCAGGGGGACCATGAAGAGAACGCCGATGAGGCCCCCGGCCATGGCCAGGAGAGTGATCTGGGCCCACGCCGGGTTCATCCCCCAGATGAAGAGCGCCGGGATGGTGAAGAGAACCCCCGACGCCACCGACGAGCTGGCGGAGCCCACGGTCTGGGAAATGTTGGATTCCAGGATGGAGTGCTGGAAGCCCATGTGGGTGAAGACCCGGAAGGTCACCACCGTCAGGACCGCCACCGGGATGGAGGTGCTGATGGTGAGTCCAGCCATGAGTCCCAGATAGGTGTTCGCGGCACCGAAGACGACTCCCAGGATGATCCCGGTGATGACCGCCTTCCAGGTGAATTCCGTGAGGGTTTCTCCGGAGGTGAGGGGGATGAAGGTCTCCCCTGGTTTGATCTCATACGCGGTGGACGGGAGCTTCCGGGGTCCCTGGGCTTCGGCGTGGCCTGTCATGGTCTCGTCGGGTCTCGGGTGAGGGTGCGGTCCCGCTGGGTGCCGCACAGCCTATCCCGGCGCCGGCTTCCCGGCAAGAAAAGGCGCAGGTGGGCGGCTGGTCGGCGACGGGTCAAACCCATACACTGGACCCGAAGTCACGGGAGCCCCCATCGGCTCACGTGTCCTTCTTCACCACGATCCCGGGAACCGACGCCATGACTGCCCCCGCTAGAGGTCGCTCCATTCCGAGGCGCCATGCCCTCAAACAGATGTGCGGTGCGGGGGTCGGGATGGCTCTCGCGGGTCCCTCCTTGACCTGGCGAGGACCAGGCCTGATGGTGGCCAGGCAGGATGTGGACGTGGCCGTCTCCCGGGTGAGCCCCCTGACGCTCAGAGTCAGCATCCTGCCGGCCGGCGACCCGGGCCCTGCCCCGGTGCCCGCCGACGGATCTCTCGCGGACCCGAGCTGGGCCCCGGAAGTGCTCCTGGCCGGACGGGGAAATGAGGAGAGGACGCTCGGGAGCTTCACGGTTCGCGTCCAGGCCGATCCCCTCAGGGTCCGGATCTCGGGTCCCGGAGGCGGGGAGGTCCAGGAGTTGGGGTTCGGGGGGGAGACGGGCACCGTCTCCTTCCGGACGGGGAACGCCTCCCTCCTGGGGATGGGCCAGGGGGGGGCCCAATTCGATCGGCGAGGCTCCACCTACACGATGCGGTCGGGGCAGGGGGGGTACCAGCTGAGGACCCACGGCGGCGTCGTGCCGGTCCAGTGGCTCGTGAGCACCGAGGGTTGGGCTCTCTACATCCATCATCCCCTGGGAACCTTCGACCTTACCGAGAGCACCGGCCTCTTCCAGCCTCCCGAGGATGCCCCGCTCCCCCTGGACTTCTTCGTGGTCGCCTCTCCCGATCCGGTGGAGATCATGGGGGAATGGGCTCGACTGACGGGCCAGCCGGAGCTGCCGCCTCTCTGGTCCTTCGGATACCACCAGTCCCACCGGACGCTCTCCGGACCGGAAGAGGTCCGCTGGGTGGCCCGGACCTTCCGGGAGAAGCGCCTGCCCTGCGACAGCCTGATCTACCTGGGCACCGGCTTCACGCCTTCGGGATGGAACACGAACAACGGGGAGTTCCG
>Ga0316577_10000801_pt1 | contig 13608 bp, 9 predicted proteins | sample S5NA_FD_203073 | JGI IMG/M metagenome (GOLD analysis project Ga0316577, IMG submission 203073) | Rhizosphere microbial communities from salt marsh grasses in Alabama, United States - S5-7_050615r2r1 | ecosystem: Host-associated > Plants > Roots > Rhizosphere | place: USA: Alabama | collected... | reverse complement strand
TCAATCAAAAACGCTCTCCGTTTTGGCTTTCTGGGTGCCTTTGACTCTCAGTTCTGTCGGTTTGTTGATTGCCTTTACAGCAGGTTTATGGAATATCGGAATTGAAGGACAGATCATTCTCGGTTCCATTGCCGCTAGCTGGGTTGCTCTAAAAATTGACGCCCCTGATCCCCTTCAGATACCACTGGAATTGATCATGGCGATGCTGGCAGGGGCGCTCTGGGCTGCCCTATCCGCTGTCCTCAAAACGAGAGGAAAAGTGCACGAAATTTTCAGCGGTTTAGCCCTGAACAACATTGCGATAATCCTGACAAATTATTTGATATCCGGTCCTTGGCAACCACCAGAAGGTGGTACATTCAGAGGAACGCAGCCTTTTGCGGACATTGCCTTGTTGCCGAGATATGCAGATTCCCGCTTCAGTCCAATCTCACTTGTGATTACGCTGCTGGCTATCGGTCTTGTGTACATCACTTTGAGAGGAACATTCTGGGGTTTAAAGCTTAAATCATTGGGGAAAAATCCATTTTCATCATTTTTACTCGGTGTTGCCAGTGAACGAGAGACAATAATTGCAATGATGTTCTGCGGCGCACTCGCCGGGTTGGGAGGGTCTATCAGAGTCCTCAGCTGGTTTGATAGTCTAAGGCAGAGCATTTCCGGAGGAATAGGTTTTCTGGCATTGCTGGTCGTAATGCTGGCTAATTACAGGATTGTGTGGGTTCCATTTATCACATTTTTCTTTTCCGCTATTCTAAATGGCAGCATAACCCTGCAATTGCGTACGCAATTACACTCATCCATTGGCGGTATCCTAACCGGAGTAATGGTGCTTTTTGTCCTGCTATTCGGTGATAGTCGCATATTCAAATTCTTCAAGAAAAAGGATATAAATGAACGAACCTGAAATTGTGCGGATTCTCGCGTCAGTAGTCCTGGCATCAGCGCCTCTGATCATCGCGGTTGTTGGCGAAACGATAACGGAACGTTCCGGAATTGTGAATTTGTCATTGGATGGTACAATGCTGATGGCAGCCATGAGTGGTTTTGTGGTTGCACTCACTTTTTCCAATGTCTGGATCGGTTTCCTCGCTGGAGCGATTATCGGTATGATTTTCGCCTTGATTGTTGCTTTTGGCAGCATCACATTGAATAAAAGCCAGGTCGCAATCGGTTTTGTATTGACGCTTTTTGGTGACGATCTGAGCGCGTTTCTTGGTCAGAATTTCACCCGGATCCCCGGTCCTGTTGTCAGACATTTCGGAATCCCCATCCTTGAAGATATCCCGATAATCGGTCCTATTTTCTTTGATCAAAGCATTGTTGTATATTTTGCATTTATATTGGTTTTTATATCCTGGTGGTTCCTAAACCGTACCCAGCCAGGCTTGCGTCTCAGAAGCGCAGGCGAACGCCCTGAAGCTGCGTTCGCCCGTGGAGTAGGGGTAAACAAGATTCGTTACATTTATACGATAGTGGGGGGTGCGCTGGTTGGGTTAGCAGGTGCCTCATATTCACTGGATGTGAAGATCGGGTGGTCGGATGGGCATATACGGGGATTAGGGTGGATTGCACTGGCGATCGTCATTTTCGGCGGCTGGTCGCCAGCAAGAGGTGCAATAGGTGCAATTATTTTTGGAGCGACAAAAGTTCTGGCGACAATTCTGCAAAGGACGTTTCCAGAGGTGTCTGTGGTTGCTTTTAATTCCATACCATGGGTATTGATGATACTTGTACTGCTGGTAGTAGGGAGCGATTTTACCGAACGGGTGATTTCCTTTATGCCCGTGAGAGTCCAGCCGACTCTGAGGCGGTTGCTCAGAATCGCGCCCCCAATGGCATTAAGCACAAATTTTGTCGAGAGATAATCCTGTCCATTGAGAGAAGAGATGAAATTGTCAAAACCAAGAACCCAACCACGTTACGACCGTCTGTATGTAATATTGATGCCGATGCTTGCGACGCTGCTAGCGCTTGCTATTGGGGCTGTACTACTTGCGCTACTGGATACAAATCCAATTGAAGCTTATGCCGCTATGTTGGAAGGTGCGTTCGGAAGCAAAAATGCGTTAGCGGATACGATTGTAAAAGCAACCCCTTTACTTCTGGTCGGGATTGGGATTTGTATATCATTCCGTGGAGGGGTTTTGAATATTGGAGGTGAAGGTCAGTTAATCGTCGGGGCGATATCCGCAACCTATGTTGGATTAGCGCTGCCCGAACTATCATTTGGCTCACTGGTCCCAATCGCATTGCTAGCTGGTTTTTTAGGAGGGGCAGTTTGGGGTGGCATCCCGGGTATATTGAAAGCTTATTTTAATGTTAATGAAATACTCAGCACGATAATGATGAACGCGATCGCCGTTCAAGGGATGAATTATCTTCTAAGGGGTCCTATGATTGATCCGGTTCAACTGGAGGCTGCCTCAAGAATCCCCCAGACCGCGCGATTGTCCAGGCTTTATGATCTACCACGATTGATACCAACCCGCCTGCACCTGGGAGCAGCATTGGCGGTGGTTGTGGCGATTGTGGTTTACATATTCCTATGGCGAACCACCATAGGATACCGCATCCGGGCTGTCGGACTTAACTTGTTTGCATCCAGATATGCCGGCATTAATGTACGCCACTATATGGTGCTTGCTCTGTTGCTCAGCGGTGCTTTAGCAGGACTGGCTGGTGCTGTTCAGGTTTACGGCGTCCATCACCGTATGTTCACGGATGGTTCTGCAACAGGATTTACAGGCAGCGCAGGTTTTAATGGAATTGTTGTAGCACTATTTGGGCAACTGCACCCTCTCGGTGCCATTCCGGCTTCATTCTTCTTCGGCGCTTTAATTGTCGGGGCGAATGCAATGCAAAGGGCAATGCAAATCCCCTCAGCTCTAATAACAACCCTGAATGGACTCCTGGTTGTTTTTGTCGTAAGCAGCGAGTACTTCAAACGGCGTTTAGAGAAAAAACGCCTGATGGACATTGAAAGAATCGAAGAATTAGAAAAACCAGCTAAAATGGAGGCAGCAGCATGATCACAGAACTGTTGTCTGTGAGTGTTATCGCTGGAATCCTGGGCTCTGGTATCCGGCTTGCCACTCCATATTTATACGCTGGAATCGGTGAAACTTTCGGACAAAAAAGCGGGGTCCTTAATCTTGGGCTGGAAGGTCAGATGCTGCTTGGTGCCTATGCGGCATTTTTTGTTGTTTTTGAAACAGGAAACCTATGGCTTGGATTGCTTGCCGCAGTTATTGTCGGTGCAATTATGGGTCTGGCAATGGCATTCGTCAGTGTTACACTTCATGCTGAACAGGGGATCAGCGGGATTGGTTTTTATCTGTTTGGATTAGGCTTGAGCGATCTGCTTTTTCAGAAAACGATGGGAACTGTCGAAACAGTGAGTGGTTTCAGACCACTTGAAATCCCCTTTCTGAGCAATATCCCGTTTTTCGGAGAAGTATTCTTTAACCATAACATTATGGTTTACAGCGCCTATCTTCTGGTACCGCTTGCGATTTTTATCTTGAAGAAAACGAATTTTGGTTTAGACGTACGCGCGGTTGGTGAGAACCCGGAAGCGGCCGATTCACTCGGGGTCAGCGTCAAGCGTGTCCGTTATTTAACTGTGACATTGGGAGGCATCCTTTCCGGAATTGCAGGCGCATCCCTATCAGTCGCCTTACTCAATGTGTTTCAACAAAACCTCACCAGTGGGATGGGTTTTATTGCAGTTGCACTAGTTTATTTCGGAGGCTGGAGACCATTCGGCGTAATGCTTGGCGCGCTGTTATTCAGTGTTGTCATTGCTTTCCAATTATGGCTGCAGGTTCTGGGTAGTCCGATTCCTTCAGATATAGCAGTAATGCTCCCGTATATCTTAACCATTCTTGTGCTTGTGGTCGCTGGACAACGCGTTAAACCACCTTCTGCTTTAACCAAACCATTTGAAAGAGGCGATTAGCTTCGAAATTCTCAAAGGAGGTGTGAATAATAAAAATTAATAAATACATCTACAAAAATTTTTAAAAAATAAATATACACAAAATCAAAAAAAGGATGGAGAAAATGCGTAATTTGACTAAAATCTTAAGTGTGCTGTTCCTGCTGGCAATCGTTTTAAGCGCATGCGCTGCGCCTGCCACAGAACCAGCCGCGCCCCCTCCTGAAGAAGCGCCTGAAGAGGCTGCCCCTCCCGAAGAAGCTCCCGCAGAACCTGAAGAAGAGATGATGGGACCATTTCGGGTCGCAGTAGTAATGCCAAGCGCGATCAATGATCTTGCGTTCAGCCAGAGTATGTACGAGGCTCTAACGACAATTCAGGAAGAGATGGGCGAGGGCAACTTTGAATTTGCATATTCGGAGAATATGTTTGTGGTTGATGATGCCGCTGCAGCTATCCGTGATTATGCAAGCCAGGGTTACAACCTTGTAATCGCTCATGGTTCCCAGTATGGAAGTTCGCTGCTGGAAATTGCTCCAGATTTCCCCGATACCGCCTTTGCCTGGGGTACCACTGTTGATACTTTCACCGACCAGGGTATTTCAAATGTGTTTGCTTACGAAGCCCGCTCTGAACAGGGTGGTTATGTAAACGGTGTAATTGCTGCAAGTCTCTCGGAAAGCGGCGTATTGGGGGTGGTTGGTCCAATTGAAACCGGAGATGCGAAACTTTATGTTGATGGTTTTGTCGCTGGCGCTAAAGCCACCAATCCGGATATTCAGGTAAACGTGAACTATATTGGTTCATTCAGCGATGTTGCCCTGGCTTCAGAAGCAGCTCAAACGCACATCAACGCCGGCGCGGATGGTTTGACCGGTACAGCTCAGATGGTCGTCGGCGCGATTGGTGTTGCAGAAGAAAATGATGTGCCCTGGTTTGGCACTCAGGCGAATCAGACCTCTCTGGCGCCTGGTATTGTCGTCGCCAATCAAGTTTACGACTGGACTGTTGTGCTTGATGAAATCATTGGCCTTGTCAAAAGTGGAACTCTGGGTGGAAAAGCCTACAGTCTGACGCTTGAAAATGGCGGTCTGGTTATGGAATACAACCCAGACTTTGACATTCCGGAGGATGTCATGGCGCTGGCTGACGATACGGTTGCCAGTATCGTTGATGGCTCGATCGTGGTAGTTGAAGGTGCGCCTGCAGAAGCTGAGGCGGAAGAAGGCGAAGAATTTGTATTTGGAATCGTGCTGGTCGGTCCTAAAAACGATCGCGGCTGGAGTCAGGCGCATTACGAAGCTGGTTTGTACATTGAAGAGAACATACCTGGTTCCCGGATGATTGTTTTTGAATCCCTAAATCCAGCTGACAAACCTGAAGCGACCCTTGAAGGGGTTGTAGACGATATGGTTGCGGATGGCGCAAGGTTAGTGCTGACCACATCCGACGAATTTGAGGAAGATACCGTCGGTGTAGCCGAGAAATATCCGGATGTTACTTTTATAAATATCTCTGGCGATGACGTGCTCACCGGCGAAGCGCCTCCAAACGAAGGTAATTTCATGGGGCGGATGGAGGATATGAAGGCAATCGCTGGTTGCGCAGCCGCGCTGGCTACTGAAACGGGAAATCTAGGTTACCTTGGACCTCTAATCAACAATGAGACCCGCCGCTTGGCATCGTCTGCATACTTAGGCGCACGCTATTGCTACGAGAATGTCCGCGGGATGAACCCGGATGACCTCAAATTCACCGTGTCTTGGATCGGATTCTGGTTCAACATCCCCGGGGTTACGCTCGATCCAACTGAAGTAACAAACAATTTCTTCGACACTGGAGCGGATGTCGTGCTGAGCGGAATTGACACCACAGAAGGTATCGATGTGACCGGGCAGCGCGCTGCCCAGGGTCAGGTTGTTTGGGCGGTTCCTTATGACTATGAGGGAGCATGCGAACAGGCTCCAGATATCTGTCTGGGAGTTCCCTATTTCAACTGGGGCCCAGCTTATCTGGAAACAGCCCAGGCTGTAATTGATGGCTCATGGGTTCAATCCTGGGACTGGAACCCTCCATATTGGGATGACCTGACTGATAACACCAAAACCGCAGTTGGATGGTTGGACGGTCCGGGACTTACTGATGAAATGAAGGCGAATCTGGATGAATTCATCGCTGGATTAGCATCAGGAGATATCAACGTATGGGTTGGACCGATTAATTTACAAGATGGTACAGTCCTGCTGGATGATGGTGAAGTCGCGACTGATGAACAAATCTGGTACCTGGAACAGCTTCTCCAGGGAATGGAAGGTCCTAGCGAATAGTCTTCCATAACGGAGCATAGAGTTCAAATCAGAGAGGGGATGGATTTTCTTCTATCCCCTCTCCAATACCAGAAAGACTTGTAACTTATATGAGAATTGATTTTTTCATCGATTTGATTGGATATTTCAATGCATGATTCTGATTTATTGCCTTCCGGACATAAACGAATTAAAGAAGTTGAGATGGTCGGAATCGTAAAACGGTTCCCGGGAGTGCTTGCCAACGATAATATTGATTTTGATGTTAAGTCTGGCGAAGTACATGCTCTGCTGGGTGAGAATGGTGCCGGGAAGAGCACATTGATGAAAATATTATATGGGCTCTACCATTTTGATAAAGGCGAAATAAGAATTGATAACCAGCTGGTCAATATTCAATCTCCTTCCGACGCCATCAACCTTGGAATCGGGATGATCCACCAGCATTTTATGCTTGTACCGACTTTAACCGTAGCGGAAAACGTCGCCCTGGGTTTGCAGTCTTCCAGGGGACCTTTTACAGATATTGAAGAAGTGTCGCGCCGGATTGAAGACCTGGCTGATGTTTACGGATTACAAGTTGACCCCGATGTTTATGTTTGGCAGCTATCTGTTGGCCAACAACAAAGGGTTGAGATTATTAAAGCGCTTTACCGCGGCGCAGCCCTGCTGATTCTTGATGAACCTACTGCGGTCTTGACTCCTCAGGAAGTGGATGAGTTGTTTGTGATTTTCCGCCAGATGGCAAGCGATGGTTACGCAATGATTTTCATTTCACATAAACTCCATGAGGTGCTTGAAATAACTGACCGGGTTACAGTTCTCAGGGATGGATGTGTTGTAGGTAGCCGAATCACTTCAGAAACGACAAAAAGAGATCTGGCTCATTTGATGGTCGGCCGGGAAGTAAGCATGGCGCCTGAAAAAACACCTCTGAAGGAAGGCGGAATACGATTATCGGTTAAAGATCTCTGGGCCAAAAGCGATCGCGGCACCCAAGCCCTACAGGGCGTTAATCTAGATGTTCACTCCGGTGAAATTTTGGGGTTAGCAGGAGTATCTGGAAACGGCCAAACCGAGCTGGCGGAAGTGATAAATGGACTGCGCCCCGCTGTCCGTGGGCAGGTTACCCTGGAATCCAAGGATGTGACCAATGCACATACAAGCGTACTCATCAATGATGGCATTTCATATATTCCGGAGGAGAGAATGCGGGATGGCATGATTAAAGATTTCTCCGTTTCAGAGAATATCATCCTGCGTGACTTTGGCAAAAAACCGGTATCAAACTACAGTTTCTTAAATTTTAAACAAATCGAAAGACAATCCGAAAAATTGATCACCGAGTTTAATGTGAAAACACCTTCTCAGGATACGAAAGTCAAGAATTTATCCGGTGGCAACATACAAAAGCTCGTTCTTGCACGCGAGCTATCCCGGTTACCACGCGTTCTGATAGCTTCCCAGCCAACACGGGGATTGGATATCGGCGCAACCGAGTATGTTCACCGGCAACTGCTCATACAGCGCAGTGAAGGCACTGCAACCCTGCTGATATCGGAAGACCTTGATGAGATCCTGGCCATCTCAGACCGGATAGCAGTTATTTATGAAGGAAAAATTATGGGGGAAGTTGCAGGGGAAGAAGCGAATCCAGAGCAATTAGGCTTGATGATGGCAGGAGTTCAAATCGGGGTTGAAAGTAAACAAACATCATCTTAGTAAACTCTTTAACGGATAAACCCATAAAGGTTTTGAAGTTCGATTCAACCCCCTTTCGAGAAGAAATTATCCTTTTACCATGAAATCAGAATACAACTATAAGTGCTCGCTTTGCGGACATGAATACGATACACAGGAAATTATCTACACCTGCCCTCGGGACAGCGGCAACCTGGATGTTATTCTAGACTACAGCAACATCAGGGAAGCCCTCTCTCCGGATCAGATAAAAAAATCAAGAGAACCATCCATCTGGAGATATTTGGCATTGCTGCCTATCGGTGAACCCATTGGAGCAGGCACACCTCTCCATTCAGTAGGATGGACTCCTGTGTATTCCCCCGATTCTCTATCAGAGAAATTGGATTTACGGGATTTATTCATAAAGGATGAGAGCCCCAATCCTACTGCTTCTTTCAAGGACCGCGCCAGCGCTGTTGTGGTGGCAAAAGCCATTGAAATAGGTAAAGAAGTGGTCGTCACAGCTTCCACAGGGAATGCCGGCGCGGCGCTGGCTGGGATGGCAGCTGCGGTCTCACAGAAAGCTGTGATTATGGCACCCAAGAACGCCCCGCCAGCCAAAATTGCTCAGCTGTTGATTTACAACGCCCAGGTTATCCTGGTGGACGGCAGATACGATGATGCCTTTGATTTAAGTATTCAGGCTTCCCAGGAATTTGGATGGTACTGTCGCAACACAGGTTTCAATCCCTTCACTGCAGAAGGAAAGAAAACGGCTGCATTTGAAATCTGGGAATGGTTTGAAAACCATAAAAACACATCTGTTAAAAATATGGAAGAGCTAGCAGTTTTTGTCTCTGTCGGCGACGGCAACATTATCTCCGGTATCCACAAAGGATTTAAGGATTTGCTGGCTCTGGACTGGATCGAAACTCCGCCGCGCATTTTTGGCGTCCAAGCAGCCGGTTCAGCCGCGATCGCAAACGCTTTCAATCAAAAATCCGAACAGATTCAACCTGTATCCGCCGATACAATTGCTGACAGTATTTCAGTCGACATGCCCCGAGATGGTGTGCGGGCAGTCAGGGCAGCATCCCAGACAAACGGCTCATACATCACAGTTGAAGATAATGAGATTATCCGTGCAATAAAAGATCTTGGAGAGGCTGGCATCTTCGCAGAACCTGCCGGCGCAGCCTCATTTGCCGGGTTAAAAATTGCTCTTAAATCTGGTTTGGTCGATCGGTCAACGCCGGTGTTGGTTATCAACACAGGCAGCGGATTAAAGGATATTAACGCAGCCCGCAAAGCAGTCCCCCAACCTCTCATAATTCAGCCGACCCTGGAAGATCTGAAAAAAGCCGTAAACTGATTTACCGTTAGCGGGATGGTAAATGTTACAATTACCGCAGTGGCGGTTGGGATAAATTAGCAATTTTCCTGAGAAAAAATAATTATGATATCCATCGTAACCCCGATCTATAACGAAGCCGAATCAATCCCGGAGCTTTACAAGCGTGTTAAATCTACCATGGAAAATTCCGGGCAATCCTGGGAATTAATAATGGTGGACGATGGTTCCTCTGACCGTTCCGCTGGGTTGATTAAAGAGCTGTCGGAGGAGGACAGCCATGTCCGCCCGGTTATATTTGCCCGCAATTTCGGGCATCAAATTGCAGTTACCGCTGGTTTGGATTTCAGCCGTGGGGATGCGGTAATCGTTATGGATTCTGATCTGCAGGACCCACCCGAGCTGATTCTGGATATGGTTAAAAAATGGCAGGAGGGTTACGAGGTAGTTTACGCATACCGAACCGAACGGGAAGGAGAAAGCTGGTTCAAACTTACCACAGCTAAACTGTTTTACCGGATCATATATAAGATCACCGACGTGGACATCCCCCTGGATACTGGCGATTTCCGCCTGCTGGACCGCCAAGTTGTAAATGTGATGAACCAGATGCGTGAACGCCATCGTTTTTTAAGGGGTATGTCGGTTTGGGTGGGTTTCAATCAGGCAGGTGTGCCCTACAAACGTGCAGCCCGGTTCGCCGGGGAGACCAAATATCCGCTGCGCAAAATGGTTAAATTCGCCAGCGATGCGATCACCAGCTTCTCCTACTTCCCTCTTCAGGTTGCGACATACCTGGGTTTTTTCTCAGCGGGACTGAGCATACTGGCGATTCCTTTCGTGATTGCCCTGCGTCTGGCTGGGGCACAGGCATTTTTAGGACAGGCGACAACTCTGATTGCGGTTCTTTTCCTGGGCGGAGTCCAGTTAATTTCGCTGGGGATCCTGGGCGAATATATAGGGCGACTCTACGATGAAGCAAAAGGCCGTCCGCTGTATATCCTTAAAGAAAGCCCGCAAGAGATAGACAAACCAGATAAAAAATAAATTTTTCCAGTTTCTAAATATTTTGAGGTGAATAAATTGACTGAGATTGACCTTACTATCTACCCTGAAAGACGCCAGCGAGCAGTTAAACGGGTTCGGGAGCGAAACATCATCATTCCAACCTTCGCTCAAATGCTAGACCCCGGGCTGATACCGGAGAAAATCAAAGATGAGCTGACAGATATTGGTCTATGGGATGTGAATCCCCGCAATCTTTTCCGGATTACCTGGAAAAATGAACCCCTGCCAAAAGGCGGCGGTTTCAAGGGGGTTAATTATCTGGAATTTCCCCCATCACTGACGGGTACAGATGCGCGGATTATTGCGCTTGTAGGTAAATGGTTCCCAACGGGAGCCCATAAAGTTGGGGCTGCTTTTGGCTGCTTAGTTCCGCGCCTAATCACCGGGCAATTCGACCCAACCACCCAGAAAGCTGTCTGGCCTTCAACCGGGAATTACTGCCGCGGCGGCGCTTACGATTCTGAACTGCTCGCATGCGAATCGATTGCAATCCTGCCGGAAGAGATGAGCGCGGAGCGGTTTGAGTGGTTGGCGAATATCGCCGGTGAGGTAATTAAAACCCCAGGAAGCGAGTCGAATGTCAAAGAAATCTTTGATAAGTGCTGGGAACTGCGCCGATCGGGTGAAGATTTAATGATTTTCAACCAGTTTGATGAATTCGGCAACTATCTCTGGCACTACAAATTGACTGGTAAAGCTTTTGAAGAAGTGCTGGAAATAGAGATGGGACCGCATGATATTTACCGGGGTGTGGTTTCAGCCACCGGTTCAGCAGGGACAATCGCCAGCGGCGATTATATGAAGCAGCTTTTCCCGGATAGCAAAATAGTCGCCAGTGAGGCGTTACAGTGTCCCACCCTGCTCGAAAACGGATTCGGCGCTCACCGGATAGAAGGGATTGGCGATAAGCACGTGCCCTGGATCCACAATTCAAAGAACACCGATATGGTCGTTGCGATCGATGACAACGCGGTTGTCAACTTGGCGCGCTTATTTAACGAACCGGTTGGAAGAAGTTTTCTGCTCAAGAAAAGTGTGCCTGAAAACATCGTCAAGAATCTTGATTTACTCGGTTTTTCCAGTATATCAAATCTAATCTCCTCAATAAAATTCGCAAAATACTACGAATTGGGTTCCAATGATATTGTACTGACGGTATTGACCGATTCCATGGAACTCTACAACAGCCGTCTGATTGAGATGCACCAAGAAATGGGTGAATACAGCGAACTTGACGCCTCAGCCGATTTTGCACGCTACTTGCTCGGGATTACTACCGACAACCTTGAAGAACTAAGTTATGTCGGAAAACGCCGCATTCATAATCTTAAATATTTCACCTGGGTTGAGCAGCAGGGAAAAACCTACGAGGAAATATTAGCACAGTGGTACCAGCCGGATTACTGGAAAGAAGTCCAGAATCAGGTGGACGAAATCGATGTGCTGATCGAAAAATTTAACTCGGAAGTTGGGTTGACTGGATAGACAAAAAACGAATGGTTTCAACCCCTCCTGAGACATCCCTGGTGCTGGTGGCAGTCATCACCAGTCCCAATGACCTCGAGATCGCGCGAGTGCTGGGATGGTACCGGATTCCAATCCGTTCAGCTCCTAAGGTGATCGCTGTTGATTATCTGGCGTTCTACCAGACTTCCGCCTTTAAAAATGACCGGTGGCAAATCAAATATGTCGCTCAGGTTAAGGGTCATGAATTGACCACCAGAGCAGAACTATTAAAAGACCAGCTTGAACATCCCCACGCAGATCAGGAATATTACAAAATACAGCTTGGTCCATTAACCCCCTTGCCTAAACCTATCCCAGCTGGAAAATGGCGCCGGATCACATTTTTTTATACAACCGGTGCTTATTTAAACAAAGCGAAAACAGTTAATGACCTGGTTGTTGCATCCAATGAGCGCAAAACCCTCTGGAATGCGCTGCATGAAAGGGCTTCCGACTCTCAGAAATATTATGTCGAAAACCCTCTGGAGTTCAAAATTGATCCCGCAGTACTTGAAGAAATTTTTTCCATTCGGGAAAATACTGAAGAGTATAAATAGATCACACAAGTGAAAGGTAATCAAGGGCGCAATGGCAGACAATACAAAGAAACCGGAATTACTGATCAAATCCGGGACAGTAATTACTGCCGATAAAACTTTTCAGGCAGATATACTGATCGCTGGCGAAAAAATTACTCGGGTAGAACCCGGGTTGCAGGTTACGGGTATTCAAATAGTTGACGCTTCTGGAAAATATGTCCTCCCTGGTGGGGTTGATCCCCACACACACTTTGACCTGCCCATGTTCGAAACGGTCTCTTCAGACGACCATTACACCGGTCACAAGGCAGCCGCATTTGGAGGCACGACCACAGTTATCGATTTCGTTCCCCAGGATGCGCCCACGCTTGAAGAATCCATCAATTTCTGGCACGAGAAAGCTGACCACAAAGCTGCGATAGACTTCAGTTTTCACATGAACATCACCCGGTTGGATGACCAGGTGTTGAGAGAAATCCCGGGTTTGCCCGGTTTTGGTGTGACAACTGTAAAAGTTTTCACAGCTTACAATAACCGCCTGAGGCTGCAGGATGGGGAGATATTCAAAGTGATGCGGACCGCTGGGAGCAACGGGATGCTGACGATGCTGCATGCAGAGAACGGAGATGTGATCGAAATCCTGACAGCGGAAGCCTTAGCCCAGGGACATACTTCTCCTATCTGGCATGCCTTGACAAGACCTGCCTGGGGCGCGGTTGAATCCACCTTGCGAGCATGTGCGCTGGCAGCTCAGGCTGGTGCCCCACTCTACATTGTCCACATGAATGCAGCTGGCGAGGTAGACCAGCTTCAATATGCTCGTGATAAGGGTGTCCCTGTTATGGCAGAAACCTGCCCTCAGTATTTATTTTTCACAATTGACGAATTAAAAAGGGCGGATGGAGCAAAATGGATCTGTTCTCCACCTATGCGCACAAAAGAGGATAACCAGCGCTTATGGCAGGGTTTGGAGCAGGAAACACTCCAGGTGATCGGCACTGACCACTGTCCTTTTTTTTACGATGGTCGAACTCCAATCATATATGAAGACGAATTCGTCGCGATCCCGGGTAAAGAGCTCGGCAAAGGGGATTTCACAAAGATCCCAAACGGTCTTCCGGCGGTCGGCGACCGCCTGCCCGTGTTATGGACTGCTGGTGTAGTTTCAGGCAAACTGACACCTAACCAGTTTGTCTCTTTTACAAGTACAAATCC
>Ga0316577_10000799_pt1 | contig 13626 bp, 13 predicted proteins | sample S5NA_FD_203073 | JGI IMG/M metagenome (GOLD analysis project Ga0316577, IMG submission 203073) | Rhizosphere microbial communities from salt marsh grasses in Alabama, United States - S5-7_050615r2r1 | ecosystem: Host-associated > Plants > Roots > Rhizosphere | place: USA: Alabama | collected... | reverse complement strand
CCGCGGTCCAATTTGCCTCAGTTCGACTTTTGTGCGTGGGAATGTTTGTTTCAGCACTTTTCGCAAATCCTTCAAGTCAACTTTGTTGTCAGAACCAATATTATAGAGAAAGGTAATTCGCCCACCATCGTAAGAATACTCTGCAGATACAATCTTTAAACTTTCGAGATTTAATTCCGACACCTTCTCCCTGCACAATATCAGAGATTCAGTTTCCTTCTTTTGCCAGAACTGCTGTCTAACTAAATCACGCGGTGTGGCTTTGTGATCGATTGGTTTCCATTTTCCTTCTCGTTGAGATTTCTGGTCATCCACAATAGAAATAATTTCACCCAGTTCCCTACCTCGGCTTGTTTCTACAACAACAAAATCCCCAATTTCCAAATCCTGGAAACCGCTCGCATCGAAGTGATATATCTTTCCAACCTTCTGGAACCGTACCCCCACAATAAAGGGATTCATATTACACCATTAATATATCTAGTCAACCATTTTGATTGGTATGAAATCCTCATTCTGCATGGCTGCAACACTAATTTTAGCAGCCAGTCCTTCAGCAATTGATTTCAAGGATCGAGCAGCTGCAGAATCTGGATTAGAAATAACGATCGGTTTTCCTGCATCTCCACCCACACGCACCGCCGGATCAACAGGAATTGCACCGATAAATGGCACTCCTGCCTCATATGCTAAACGTTCTCCGCCGCCTGTTCCAAAAATATCCATTCTTTCACCGTTCGGCAGATCAAGGTAGCTCATGTTCTCAACAACGCCAAATATGTTTACATTGAGCTGTCGAAACATCTCCAGGCTACGTCTCGCATCATCTAGTGAGACCTGCTGAGGCAGTGTGACAATCAAACTGCCAGTCAGTGGCAGTGATTGAGCCAAGCTTAATGCAGCGTCGCCTGTACCGGGAGGTAGATCAACTATCAGATAATCCAATTCGCCCCAATTTACATCCGTTAAAAACTGGCGGATTGCTGAATGCAACATTGGTCCCCTCCAGATCAAAGGTTGATCAGCTTTCACCATAAAACCAATTGACATGATTTTAACCCCGTATGCTTGGGCGGGAATGATCTTTTCACCTTCAACAGGTGGTAATTGATCGACACCCATCATTACAGGTACATTCGGACCATAAATATCTGCATCCAACAGCCCGACTTTTGCACCACTTTGTGCAAGCACTGTAGCAATATTAACTGATACAGTGCTCTTCCCAACACCGCCTTTTCCAGAAGCTACTGCAACCGCATTTTTTATTGGTAAATCCAGTAGACCGCGCGATTTTCCATCACTAGGGACACTTGAATCCATTGTGATTTCCACTTCATTTATGCCTTCAACAGCCAGTACTGCTTCCTTAGCCTCTTTTAAAATCTGATCTTTTAAGGGACAGGCTGGAGTGGTCAGCACAATCGTGAATGTTGCTTTATCACCGGAGATTTGGATATCTCTGACCATTTTCAGGGATATGAGGTCATTATGCAGTTCAGGCTCCTGGACTTTGCTGAGCGCCTTGATAATACGATCTTCTATCTTCTTATCTTTATCGTTCACGGTTAATTTCTATCCTTAATCAATTTACCTTTCTTTTTCGATTTTTTTTATTTTTCTGATGTTTTCGCTTTCTTGCGGGCAGCTTTTGCAGCTTCCGCTTCAGCGCGTGCATTTTCTTCTCTTAGGTAATTTGTGGGTCTTATCTCTGAATAATAGGAAACAGGTTTAAGAAGTTTTTCTTTATTGAAAATATTACTCTCCAAGCGATCATAGACCGACAATTCGTAATCATGATCCATTTTTATAGCATCAAACGGACAGTATTCTGCACAGAAACCACAATTCATGCATATATCAATATCAATATAAAATTCCTCAGGTTCCGGAACAGGTCGACCGGTATCAGGGTCGTTGGTTCTTACTATCCATATACATTGCGTTGGGCAAACTTTCGCACAAATTCCGCAGGAAGTACAACGCTCTTTGATTTCTCCATCATCTCCCTCTTCATAAAGCAAGAAGGGGATGAATCGAAACTCTTCAGGAACTGGAAGTTTCTCGTCAGGATACTGTATTGTAAATATTCCACGAGTATTGCTGCTCATTCTTTCGGCAATACCTTCTTCAGTGTAATACCGCTTTCCAAGCCATTTTATGTCTTCTAGGTATGTATCGATAAACCTTTTTATCGTCACCCCCATACCAGTAATTATTCCTTTACCATCCATAACCAAGCTCCAAAATAAACCCCACTATCTGTCTGTTTCTCCTAATACGATATCCACTGATCCCAAAATGGCGACAACATCAGCGACTTTATTGCCTATACACATTTTTTCAAAGCAGGTTAAATTAATAAATGAGGGAGCCCTGACATGGTAACGCCACGGATTTGGTTTCCCATTTGAAATAATATAAAATCCAAGCTCGCCTTTTGGTCCTTCTACCCTTCCATAAGCTTCACCCGGTGGAACCCGAACCTGATACTGTTGCTTTCCGGTTATTACAGGTCCATCAGGTAAATCGTTTAAAGCTTGTTGAAGTATTCTTATACTCTGGCGGATTTCATCAATCCGAATAAGATATCTGTCGTATACATCTCCATGGTACCGGACAGCTACATCAAAATCAAATCGGTCATAAATTCCGTATGGTTCTGCACGCCTTATATCATATGGCACACCCGAAGCACGCAAGACGGGTCCCGCTGCAGAATATTCTATTGCTTCCTCAGGCGTCAATACTCCCACTCCTTCTGACCGGCTGCGAACGATATCATTATTGCTCAGATATAAATCAAGCTCATCTATTCTTCTAGGGAGTCTCTCGAAAACCAGGCCACGCATCTTCGCCAGTGTTCCTTCAGGAAAATCTCGCACCACCCCTCCAAACCTGAAATAATTACACATCATGCGAGATCCACTAACCGCTTCAAATATATCCAATATTAATTCTCGCTCTTCAAGTGCATAAAGTGATGGGGTAAAAAATGCACCCAAATCATTTAAGAACATTCCGATTGCGAATACATGGTTACTAATCCGGGTTAATTCCGCCATTATTACTCTGATATATTCAGCTCTCTCAGGTGGATTAACATCCATCAGTTTTTCAACCGCGAGTGAATATCCAAAATTATTGCTCATTGATGACAGATAATCAAGCCGGTCAGTGAACGGCATATTCTGCAAATAAGTATTTCGTTCTCCGATTTTCTCATGATTACGATGTAAATAACCCATCACCGGTTTCAAGGATAGTATTGTTTCTCCATCCAGTTCCACGACAACCCGGAACACGCCGTGAGTAGATGGATGTTGGGGACCTAGATTAACCACAACTGTATCTGTTTTTAATTTTTTCTGTTCTTTTTGAACAGCCGCGCGTTTCAGGCTTGAATATAGCAATGTATCTCTATCGGGAACCCAGATTTCAGGATTGAATCCCTCAGGATAATCCACATTCCTACCAAAAGGATTTTTTTCTTCTGACCGGAATACTCTCCCTTCAGGCCATCTGATCTTGAACGGTTTTCCATCCTCTTCATAATAAGCTTCTTTCCAATCTTTTCGTAAGGGGTGTCCTGCAAACCCCTCCCACATCAAGATTCTGCGTAAATCTGGATGGCCATTAAATCGTATTCCCAACAGATCCCAGGCTTCCCTTTCCTGAAAGTCTGCGCCGGGGTAAACAGGCACCAGAGACGGGACCTGCGGATTTTCCCTTGGCACATTGACTTTGAGAACAATCCCAGACCCACCAGTTGATTTGTAGACATGATAAACCACTTCCATGTTTTGATCTGGTAAATTGTCGACACCAGTTACAGACGATAAATAATCGTATCCATATTCATCCTTTAATACGCTGGTGACCTCAACTAAATCTTCGACATCGACCACAAATCCTTCAAATCCATCCCGAGATTCCACTTTTATAGATTCAGGAAATCGAAGATTAAGATCTTCGATAAAAATCAGCCTGTTATTTTCCAGTAATATTTGGTCACTCATCTTTACAGCCCCCGATTAATTTTCTGCAGCACTAAATTCACGGTCATTTTCAAGCGCTACCAATTTTTCTCGAGCGTATTTCTTTATCTTATCGAAATCATTTGGATTCATTAGATCCGGTCCTAAAATCGGAATCGGAATTGCGCCTATCGGTTCTTTTTGATACCAGCGGACCTGTTTTATGGATTGATTGTCAATCTTTTTCTGTAAAGTTATCAAACCATGCAGTAATGCTTGTGGAGTTGGTGGGCAACCGGGTATGTAAACATCAACAGGAACAAATTTGTCAACCCCTGAAACAACGTTATATCCTTCCTTGAAAGGTCCCCCACCAGATGCGCAGGCACCCATAGCGACAACATACTTTGGTTCAGGCATCTGATTGTAAAGTCGCACAATCTGGGGGATCATTTTCTTCGTTACGGTTCCTGAGACAATCATCATATCCGCCTGCCTGGGACTGGGTCTCATTACCTCCATGCCAAATCTTGAAAAATCATATCTGCTTGCCGCGGTGCAAATCATTTCGATGGCACAACATGCTAAACCAAACATCATAGGCCAAAGCGATGATCTTCGACTCCAGTTATAGATTTTATCGATTGTAGTTATGGCGACCTGTCCCTCCATCTCTGGAGGGATATCGAATTTAGTTGAATTAAGGTTCTCCTGTTTCATTTCATTCATGAACTATTTTCCTTAATAATCCGGTTCGATAATGGGGTATTTGATATTTAATGCATGTCACTTAATAAATGAATCAGCAATCATCATTCAATAAATTTCAGTTACTTTCCTTGTGAATTGTTACCTTGGAGAAAAGTGCGGAACGCAGTCCAAACGTTATTACCGGTAAATTATTGACCATGGCCTTCATTCTCATGAATTATACCTGAGATACATAGAATGTCAAATTGAATAAAACAAATATTATTTTGTTTAATTGCCGGGAGTAGTATAATCCTTCTATGACTACAACCAGAGAACGTATATTAAGCTACATAGAAAGGAATCATACAGCTACTTCCACTGACATCAGCAATGCTATGGGATTGTCCAGGGCGAATATCCGATATCACCTTAATATATTGGTCAATCAAGGTCTGGTAGAGTTGGTCGGAAAAAGAAAATCCAACAGGAAAGGAAGACGAGATTTGATTTTTGGTCTTTCAAAATTCGTTAAAGGCAGCAATCTTGATATTCTATCCAACGCTTTATTACACGAAATAAAAAATAAGCTTCCAGAAAAAAAAGATGAAATCTACCGGGAAATCGCCTTCATAATCTCAAATCCGATTCCGACCCCTGGAGAAGAAAACATAAAAATTAAGGATTCAAAACAACTCAGTCAAAAACTACTGAAAACAGTAGAACAACTGGATAACCTGAATTATCGACCTCATTGGGAGGCGCATGTGGAAGGTCCCAGAATTATCCTTAAAAATTGTCCTTACCAGCAAATTGAGCTGCATCATCCAGATATTTGCCTCCTGGATAAATACTTAATCGAATTACTATTGCATGAAAATGTAAACCAGATTGGCAAATTAGAATTAGACGAAAGAAGCATCTCCCACTGCATCTTTGAGGTGATAATCCGGTAGCCTGATCAGAACGACCGATTATAAAATCTAACAGCTTGACTTAATCCCACCACAGCCACTAAACTCAAAAATACCGCAAAAATAAAATTTAATTGAATTTCTAATATTAATGGAATAGAAGTAATTAAACCCATACACAAAATGACAATTAACAAGCGTCGCAGATGTTTCTCTTCAATTTCAAAAATTGAATCAGCATTTTTCAGGTTGTTTACTCTTGAAGTAAAATTTAGTAAATCCCAGTAAACGATCACTCCAATAAGAGTAATCAATAAAATCCAAATGGGGATAGATATAAAAATTCCTAGACAAATAAACACAAAATTAATTACCAAAAATATATGAGAAGTCCAATAAAACTTAAACCAATAGCCGAATAAAAAGAAGAGACTTAATACAATAATTAGAATTGAAAATTCACTTCCATCAGCCATGAAAAACCCAAACCCCAAGCTGAAAGTGCTTAATATTATACTCAGGATCACTGCAATCTCAATTCGTTTCATATTTGGGATCTAATCAAATTTGCCCGGTGGAAAAATACAGCAGGAAAACGACCTAATGACATCTCAATAGGAAGGGAGGAATCAAGATTCAGCACTTGAATCCCAGAATACCGGAGTCTGGATAATAAGAATCTCCTCTCAACCTTGGCAATGCGCACACCAAGTTCGCTGTAATCCTCCTGGTCCCATCTTCCCAGCTCAAAAGAAATTGGATCAGGGCTGATACAGAGAACTTGGTATAAACGTCCTCTTAAAGATGACAAAAAAACATAGTCTTCACTGTGAATTGGGCTGACAAATATAATCTGGGACCTGGGTGGAAATATCCGGGTCGGTAGATTTCCCAATTTATTAAAAATTCTGCTCTCACCAGTTTTTGCCTTAGTCAAAGCTGCCAATACCTTTTCTCTATGTTTTTTACCGCTGCCAAGATAAGTCCAATCAAGAAATCCACCAAAAATCAATAATCCAACTCGATTTCCATTTTGTATCAGCAATTGTGCTACTGACGTTGTAATCTCAACCATAATTTCAAATAGTGACTCCACGCCCACCATGAAATCACTCCGTCTGCGGGCATCCAGAATCAACCAGATATCAGCTGTATTTTCCATCTGGTATTCATTACTGAAAAGTCGGTCGTAACTGCGGGCGCTTGCCGACCAGTTAATGGTATTCATGGCATCACCAGGTTGGTATTCGCGTACATTAAAGAATTCAACACCAGTTCCTCCCACCTTAGAAGGGAAAAAACCTGTGTACCCCTTTGTCACCTCAGGTCGAATTGGTATGCTTTTTATCCGGAAGGATCGCGGCAGAATCCTGACCTCCCCTTCAATGGGATTGATCATTCTCAATTGGAATAATCCGAATGGATCGCCGCTGACTATCCTTAGTCCTTCAAAATGATGAATACCACGCTTTCCTGTAATTTTGTAATTTAGTTCCAGGTGTTCGTCTGGGCAAAGATCAGCAATCAAGCTGGTATGCCCATCAACTACTGTCACTGAATCAGGGATTATGTCTTCAATAATTACTTCTCTTAATATATTTCCTGAATTATGAATCTGTACCAGTACTTCGATCTGGTCGCCACGAATAAATCTACTGGGTTCAATCTTACGTGAGATTTTCAGGTCGATATCTGCAGGGATAGAAATTAATGCAACACCAATATAAACAGCTAGAGGCAGTGAAAGAAGGATAAATTCCTCTTTTAATGTGATTAATCCAAGAAGAAACAGAATAAAAAATAATGTCATCGACAGAAACAAGCGCATTGAAAAGCCTAATTATTAAATATTGGGACTGTTATCGAGTTGATAATTTGATCTAGGATTTCCATTTCCGCATTTGGATGCATCCATAATTCGGGAACAAGAATAATTCTATGAGCAAGAGTCGGTTTAATAAATCTTTTTACATCATCTGGAATCACAAATTCCCGGCCTTCTAAAGCCGCATAAGCCCTGGATATTTTCATGAGGGATAAACTTCCTCGCGGACTCGCCCCCACCAGTACCTTTCGATTATCGCGGGTTGAATGCACAATCTCAACAATATATTTATCAATATCCTTCTCAACATACACATTTTCAACAACCTGGCGCATTTGTATTATTTTCTCAACATCCGTGATATTTATAATATCAACCATATCCTGTTGACGCTTCCTTCTCCTTTCCAGGATCTCAACCTCCTGAACCAAGTCAGGATACCCAACACCCAGCTTAACGAGAAATCGATCAAGCTGCGCTTCAGGCAAAGGAAACGTGCCCTCATATTCAATCGGATTCTGAGTGGCGATAACAACAAAAGGCTCAGTTAATTCCTTTGTTCTGCCATCAACAGTGACTTGGCGCTCCTGCATTGCTTCAAGTAAAGCCGACTGGGTTTTGGGCGAAGCGCGGTTAATTTCATCAGCAAGAATGATATTCGAGAAAATCGGACCCATTCTAAATTCAAATTTATTTTCAATGCGGTTGTAAACATAGCTTCCAGTGATATCCGCTGGGAGAAGATCCGGGGTGAATTGAATGCGTGAAAATCTTAAGCCAGTGGCCTTTGCAATGCTTTTACTCAAAATTGTCTTACCTAATCCTGGATAATCCTCAAGAAGAATATGTCCTCCTGCAAGAATAGCTGCGATGATGTTTTTGATCAATCCAGGTTTACCGATTATTGCATGCTCAACTTCAGCAGCAATATCTTGGTAAACATCCGAGATTTCCTGGGCATTCAACATATGATTTTCCTCAGTCTAAGATATGTCCGTTTCAAAGTAATCCAATATATTTCCAATATCCATTTCGATATCATCCTGGCGGTGTTTCGGTTCATTTTCCAGAAAATGTTGGAACGAAGTCGAATGAATGCCTCGATACAAGAAAGCTCTGATTTCTTGAGGTAATTTAATTTCATCCGATATGATCATTTCCTTAATCTGATCCTTGGATAACCTGTGTTGATACGCCAAAATGCCTATTAGTAAATCCACTGTCCTTATCATCAACACCCACCTGGAATAGTTCCCCTTTTTTGCTTGTTCGATCATTCTATTCCAATCAGTCACTAAACCAAGGGTATTGGTATTTACAATCGCTTTTTCCCGCTTTTTTACAGCGCTTATCTTCATATTCCTGAATATAAAAATAGCCAATCCTAAAACCAGGAGCGCCCACCAGAAAATCTGTGGCAAGGATTCAATTATTATCAAAAAAAAATGGGCTAAATTAATCAGTGGAATGAATAATTTTTGTGATAAATAGTCTCTTAAAATGAAAGCTGCAAGAATTGCATTAAGAATAGTTATCGCAACAATTGTAAATCTATTTCTCATTAAAAATTCTCTCCCTCATCTCGGATTTCTTCAAGGCAATGGATTGCCAGTTTCTGATCCTCCTCTTCAATCTCCAGATTTCCGTATCGCACTCGCTCAAAGATTCTGGTAAGCCAGATAACGGGTTTTTCAGAGAATCCTAAATTTAACAATTGTTTTTCGAATTCACGCGGAGTGACTGTTTTCTCAAGTGATAAGCCTCTTTGCTCCAGTAAAATTCTCGTCATCTCATAGTAGCAATCCAGAATCACATTATTAAAATTTTTCCCTCTATTTATCGCATCAACAGTGAGTTCAGCTTTTTTTGATATTAAAGGGACGGGATTTTGGTTGCTTTGTGTTGTAAAAAGAGCTCTTACAATTATCAAAAGTACAGTGCCAATAAGTAAGAAGCTCAATATAAAATTCAGCCACCAAGGGAGACTTGAAACCGCCGTCTGAGAAGTAAAAATATTAAAATCAGCAATGTTACCGGTTATCCTTTTCGAAACCTCTAATTGAAAATCCTGCAAATTTACACGTCGCTTGAGCAAAAGTATTGCGAGAATTAAAAATCCCAATTGAATAATACTGGTTAGAATACTTCTTTTTCTTTGGAGGGTGACATTGGAACGTAAAGGTTGAAGGGAAATGAGTATTGCCGCAATTACCGGGAGAATAATGAACAATACAAGGGTCAAATCCAGCAGACCTTCGGAAGCCCAGAGAAGTTCTTGCAATTCCCGCATCAAACCATCTTGAAAAAGAACCCCAGGTTTCAATTTCAAACTGGATAATCCACTCGAAAGTAGAATCAATGCGACAATTGAAAGAAATACCAGAAAACTTGCCATAAATCGCTTAGTTTGGCGCATAAGTAAGCTCTTAAAATGATCTTTACTCAATAAATATGAGAGATATTCCAATCATTGTTTTAATAATTTTACTGCTTCTATTATTATTGGTTCATAATCTTTGACATAACAACCATGCTAACTTTTCTGCTTATTATCTTCTCGTGCAATAGCATTTGTTTTATAATTCCCATAAGCAGGTTAAAATATGCTCTTCCTGTTAAGAAACAGGAAATTTATTAACCGTTTACAATAGGAAAAATCCATTGAGGAGGAAGAGAGATGAAAAGGCAAAATAGCTTCACTCGAAATAACTTTGGTATTGCATTATTTATCGGCGCGCTTATGATCGCAATTATAGGCTGTATATCTCTGCCATCAACTTCTACAGATACATCTCTTCAAGAAACTCAGATGGAGTTGAGCATCCAACAAACTGTAGCAGCCCAAAATGCTGTTCAGCAACAGCAGGATCAAGCCCAACAGCCGGATCTTGCATTGCAGGCTACCCAGACACAACTTGCTTTGGACGTTCTTACAGCAAACCAAGCTATGCAGGCAACAGAAACAGCTGTCGCCCAAGCCCTTGCCGCTCAGCAGGCGGAACCTCAGGAAACCGAGTCCCAGGAAGATACGAGTTCCGATCAGCCTGCGGTGGAACCTGCCGGTGATGTGGACAGCATGATGAAAAATGCAAAAATTCTGCTGTTTGAGGATATGGTCAACAGACCTGGGACTAAGAGATACGTCAAAGCTGCACTGGACAATATGAATTTAGAATACAAAGACGACGGCAGTGCAAAGGGCTGGTTGAAATCTGACCTGCTTACACAGAATTGGGACCTGGTGATTGTAGCATTAGAAGTAAGAGGCGCAGTCTCGGGAGAGTATTTCGAATATATAAACCAGGCTCTCGATAACGGATCTGCAGTTATCCTTGAAATCTGGTACATGGATGATATATCAAGAGGGACAATAGCATCAACATTAAACAGATGCGGTGTGGAATTTGAGAAAGATTATGTGAACAAAACCTGGGACTCAAATGATTATCTCCAATGGCCTCTTCCAAACAAAGCCGGCCACCCGATTTTCAACGAACCGAATAAAAATTTCAAGTTCACAAATGTAGCAATTTACTGGTTTGGTGATCTGGGAGATTTTATAAAACTCTCAGGAAAGAAGGAAGGGGCCGAATTACTTATGGGTACTATAGCTACTGAGAAGAATACACATGGAACATTGGCAGTATGTGATGGTGGAAAGTTTATCATCCAGACTTTCAGCTCACATGATTATGCCGAGGAAGAAATTGTCCCATTGTGGGAAAATACGATTACTTATGTGTTGAAGAATAAGTTCTTAGGTGCTCAGTGACCCGTTTTCTTTCACACAATCTTAAACAAGATGAATATGAAGAATCAAACTAAATCATCGAGGTTGCTGATTCCTATCTTAATTGCATCCTTTTTAATTGCTGGCTGTGGACTCTCCTTTGGAGAACAGGATAAATCCGTTCAGGAGACACTCACCGCATTGACTATCCAACAAACAGTCCTGGCACGCGAGGCTGCAATGGCTACGCAAGACCCTGTTGTTGAACCTGTTATCACGACAGAATTTCAAAACCAGGATATGGAGGCAGAAGCAATTGAAACACAACCAGTTGTTGTGGAACCTGCTCAAACCGAAGAAATAATGGAAATCGTATCTGAAACTGTGCCTACTGAAAATGTTGATGTTTCCGAACCAATCCAAACTGAAGAAACAGCGATTGATGTCAATACACTATATGAAAATGCCAGAATTCTTCTTTATGAAGACGTTCATTATGATCCCGCAGCAGTTAGATATTTCCGTGAGACCCTCACTAACATGGGGTTGAGCTTCACCAATGTTGGGAGCGCCAAAGGCCGTCTGAAATCTGAACTGACAGCAGGCGCGCCGGATGGAAATCCCTGGGATCTAGTAATCATTGCGTCTGAACATCATGGAAAAAGTACACCAGGAGAATTCTTCAATTATGCCACAGATGCTCTGGACAAAGGATCCTCGGTAATTCTTGAGACCTGGTTTCTGGATAAATCATATAATGGCGCAGCCGCCTCCCTTCTTAGGCGCTGTGGGGTTGAATTTGATAAAAATTGGCTTCGAATCCCACCTGAAGGTATGGTGCTTTACCCTTTGGAGAGTGATCATCCCGTATTAAACCAACCAAACAGTGGTTTAAAGTTTACGGATACAACAAGTTACTGGGCATACGATTATGATGTTGGCGATTTAATGAAGAAATCAGCGGGAAGTGATGCTGTCCTTTTACTGGGGACCAAAGGTACTGACAAGAATGCCTACGGTTTGGTTACAATTTGTATTGACGGGCGCCTAACTTTGCAGACATTTACCAGCCACAATTTTACAATCTTTGAATACGCGCCTTTGCTCGAAAACTATATCTATAACGCGCTGATTGCGAGAGCCAAAGTTTCGTCCTGATTTGAATATCTTCTAATAAGAATTCTCATTTGCTAAAATTTTTCCCAATATGGAACTATCAAAATCCATCTTCCATCATGCGCATACCCATTTCACCGGTAGATATTCTGGGAACGTTTACGTTTAATTGTCGATAATTGAATTTTTGTTTAGCATCAATTATAAAAGCTCCCTGCCCGGGAGCGTTTCCTTTTTATAAATTTATTTGTAGATATTATTCAAATGTCGGCAATCTTATAAACCTAAGAAAAATTATATGACTCCATCTGCTGACCCCATAAGGATAGCATTACCCAGCAAAGGTCACCGGGCTTCCTAAGCTCTAGATTTATTTTCTAATGCTGGTATGCCATTTTTGAAGCTTCATCTGCGGTAGTATCAGGCCGGCATGCCTAACCTGTCCGAGATTAAGGTAATATTCCAAAGAACAAGCGATATCGTCACTCGCGTGAAAGATAGAAGCGTGGAATTCGGGATAACTGGTTGGGACATATACTCTGAAATAATGACCGAAAATTGTAACCTGATTGTACTTTTAAAAGATTTTTATTCGGTTCCTATACCCTTAATTTAATTGATCCTGAAAAATGGGAGGATATTTAATCCGTTTACGCTTTGGCGAACATGCAGAAATCTATAGGCAGATCAACCCGGGCAACACCTTAATTTCCCGGGTTGACAGAGCGGAGCAGAGTAGTGAGGGTGATCAGCGCATAATTGAAGAAATATCCGATCTCGATTACCTCTCCTTGGTACTCTTTATATCCAGGGATATTAAACTCACTCTTTTCAAGGAAGAGCTTTCAAGACGGCATATGGATTAAAAATTAAATAACGACTCAGTTACGTGATTATTTGACCTGAGATATTGAATTACTGCTCTTTCCAAAATAAAGGATTTATTTAAAATCGGGGATTAATGGTCGATCCCAGGGCATCCCTAAAATTAAAGCTAGCAGCGCTAATCCAAACAAGATTGCCATCCGTTTGAATTTTGAATCGTCTGGTATATCCTTTTTTGTGGTCGCACTTCCAAAATGTACAAATACAACTGCCAGAAACATCATAATTGTATGTTCGATCACGAAAAAGCGTACGGTCGGATTATTCGTTACCCCACTGAAATCCTTAAATATTCTGGTTGTGTTCGGACTAATAAAAAGGAATAGCACCAACCCCAGCAGCAATTGAATATCAATGGCGATTGTGTAAAATAATGCAATTTTTCTATCAGTCTGGCTCCAGGAACGCTTCTTAACCCAACCGAATATTGCCCTAAATAATGCATTTATTCCAAGAATGAAAACAATCTAACGGATGATATTATGAAGC
>Ga0316577_10000798_pt1 | contig 13629 bp, 13 predicted proteins | sample S5NA_FD_203073 | JGI IMG/M metagenome (GOLD analysis project Ga0316577, IMG submission 203073) | Rhizosphere microbial communities from salt marsh grasses in Alabama, United States - S5-7_050615r2r1 | ecosystem: Host-associated > Plants > Roots > Rhizosphere | place: USA: Alabama | collected... | reverse complement strand
ACTCGCCTTCGAAGAGCTCCGCCGTCCGTACTGGCATCCAGACGGCGTGCCCGCGCGACCAAGATCGAGTCTGCGGCGGGATCTCTAGGACCCCAGCATCGTTCGCGCCGCGGACGCAGTCGCCGACCCGCGCACGATCACCGATGTAGCCTCGGCTTGACTCCTCTCGCCCCGACCATTCGAGTAGGTCTTGCCCACCTGACCCTGGTGGATGAGTGACCATACGCGCCCGCTCGCCGTAGGATCCTGGCATGAAGCTAGTCCACGTCGTTCCCGTCCTGCCCACGCCAGACCTGGCTCGGGCGGTGGCCTTCTATCGCGACCTGCTCGGCTTTCGGGCAGTCGAGCACCTCGCAGGCCCCGAGCCTTTCGTGGCTCTGTACATGGACGGCTCCGAGATCGTGCTCGTCCAAGCCTCGAAGGGGGAGGTCCTTCCTAACCGCCGGCGCTTCGGGGCCGGCTACGACCTCATCATGGCTCCCGACACCTCCTCGGCCATCGACGGGCTCCACGCTCGGCTCCAGGCGAGCGGCGTCCCCATCGTGGCCGCGCCCGCGATGCGCGACTACGGCAGCTACCGCTGGTACGAGATGATCGTGGCTGATCCGGACGGCCGGCTCGTCTGCTTCGGCCAGGAGACCGAGTAGCGGCCACCGTGCGGCCGGTTGCGCAACCCTGAACTCGCTGCGCTGGGCCGAATGCTCAGGTATGAATACCATCTGCCATTCTCAGCGCCAGCGCGATCGCAGGCGGCACGATGATTCGAGGGACGGGAAGTGCGGCCGCCAGTCCTCTCGCCCCGACCATGTCTTCCGCGACCGGCGGTAGAGAGGGCCGAGATGCCTCCTCGATCCGTGCGATCCTAGAAGGCGTGACTGAGCTCGGGGCCGCGGACGAAACGAGGATCGATCGCTGGCTGTGCGCGGTGCGCCTGGTGAAGACCCGGCCGCTTGCGACGCAGTTGTGCGAGGGCGGCCACGTCCTCGTGAACGGATCCTCGGCCAAGCCGTCGACCAAGGTTCGCCCAGGCGACCGGGTCGAGGCGCGAATCGCCGGTCGCGACCGCATCGTCGAGGTCGTTCGGCCGATCGAGTCGCGTGTCGGAGCCTCGGTCGCGGCGACCTGCTATGTGGACCATAGCCCGCCGGTCATCCAGGACCTGCGACCGGGGATCAAGGTCGTGCGCGGGGAAGGCCGGCCGAGCAAGCGCCTCCGGCGCGAGTTGGAGCGCCTGCGCCGGGCTGGCGGCGCCTGAGTGCGCTTGCACCCCATCAAGGCCGAACAACGCCGCGGAGCGGGCCGACAACCCAAGATTTCGCCGCGACGCCGGCGAGGCCGAGGACGCGATGCAGGAGGCACTGGCTCGAGCCTGGAGGGCCTGGCCAAGGATGCGGGCCGGACAGCGTCGGTCCGTGGCTGGACCGGATCGTGGCCAACGTATACGTGGTCACAATTCCGATCGTCGGCAGCACCAGGGCTACCCAGTTCTGGGTCAGCGTCGAGATCCCCGACTAGCGCTCAGCGTCGCCGCCGCACCCCCAACCTGATGCCAACGAAAGACGCGGCGACGAAGGCCAGAACGGCCGGCAGTAGCCAGAGCGGCAACCCGGGCTCGGAGGGTGAAGGCTCGCTCACGGTGCTCGTAGGAGGCGCTGTCGGCGCCGCTTCGTTCACGGATAGGGCGGCCTCCGTCAGGATGCACCCGCCGACGTTCTGGTCCGCCGAGGGCGGCATGGCAGGAGGCACCGTCGTGACACCGTCGCTGTTGGCGAAGAAGCAAACGTAGAAACCGGCGGCTTCGGTCCCATCCCCCGCCCCTGGAGCGGCGGTGCCGTCGATCTGGAGCGTCAACGTGGGCCCGCTGCCGTCGCCGGTCCAGGTGATCCCCGGAAAAGTCTGCAGCGTGGTCAGGTCGCACACCAGGCCGGTCACGCCCGTGCAGGACACGCCCGATGGAGTGAACCAGCTGGGCAGCGACTCCAGCTCGACCTCGTACCCGACGGGGCCAGTCAGGGGCCCGGTGAGATCCACGACAGGAAACGAGATCACCGACGTCAGCGATGCCGGCGTCGACGCACCCTGGTTCACGCTGCCCGGGCTCCAGGTGTTGCTCATGGTCTCCATGGGCATCATGTATGTGCGGAACGCGATGTCCGGGGTCGGAGCGCCATCGATATCGGCCGATCCGCCGGCATAGTCCGACGCGGCCCGACCGAGCAGTGCCGAGTAGCCGCCCGCCTGGATCTGGAGAAGGCCGCTATCCCCGGCGTTCATGGCTGCGGATTGCTTGAAATCGAACTCGACCCACTCCTGGTTGTAGCAGCTGACGGTCCCTTCGAGGAGCCCGAAGGCGAACAGAGTCACGTTGACCGGCCCGCTGACACTCCCGCAGTGGAGATCGACACGCGTGAGGAGTCCATCCACCCCGGCAGTGAACGTCTGAGACAACGTCTGGCCAGGGTCGAGCATAGTGACTGTGGGGCTGCCGGCGACGTCTACGTTCTGATCGAGGGTTCCAGGCATCGCCGCGCTCGCGGCACCCGGCAGCTGAGCCATCGTGAGCATGGCCGCGATCGCGGCCCCAACGATCCGACGCTTCATGGCGATCTCCCTGAGACTGGATACGCTACCCCACCGCATTGCCGCCGGGCGGTCGAGACCTGTATCCCCGCTATCGGACTCGCATGGCGGCGTCGACGCCTCGATCGCCCCGCCGAACCCTATTCTTGCACGCCGCCCGAACGGGCGAGCGGCGGCAGGGCTACTGACCTGCGACGGGAACCTGCGCCGACTCCCCGGCCTCGTTGACGGCCGCTATCCAGAGGCAGGTGTCGCCGGCGCCCACGCCGCCCGCCATGCTGAGGAGCTGCGCGCTTCTGGCTCCGGGCTCAGTCTCCAGCGCCACCTGCGCCTCGCCCTGGACATCCGAGCAGGTGGGCACGTCGTTGCCGTCTCCCTCACCTGTTTGCGATAGGTAGACCCTGAACCATGTCCCCGAAGCGGACGTCTTCGAAGCCGGCGGTTCGCTGTGGCTCGAGATACAGTCGGACGGGGGCGTCGACGACGTCTGGCGTCTGGACGTGCCCCTCGATCCCCTGCCCCTCGCCTCCTCTTCGCCCAGCGCCTAGCCGGATACCCTGCTGGTCAGCGCTTGGGGCCCAGGGCCTCGGCCACCCGAATCTCCACCATCAGGTCGTCGGCCAGGCGCTCCAGGCCCTGGCGGACGTCGGTCATGCTCGCGGCCTCGGGAACCATCGCCCGGATCTGGGCGTGGAACATCCGGTCGCCGGAGTGGGCGGCCGGGAGGCGGTCCGTGGCCAGCTCCTCGACGTTGATGCCAAGCGCCGCGAGCAGCGCCGAGACCTCGTGGACCAGGCCGGGGCGGTCGACGCCCAGCAACTCGATCTCCATCGCGCGCCGGCCGACAGTCTCGACAGCCTCGCCCCGCTCGACGACGACCTTCAGGCCGCCGGCCTCGAGCGAGCCGAGCGCATCTTCGAGCGCGGCCACCTGCTCCTCCGCGACCTCCACGCACAGCACGCCGGCGAACTTGCCCCCAAGGTGCGCCATCCGGCTTTCCAGCCAGTTGCCCCCATGAGCGGCGACCACCTCCGACACGGAGTCAACGATGCCGGGGCGATCCGGACCGATGAGCGTGATCACAAGATCGATCATGGCCGCATCGTACCGCCCGCCGCGGCTCCGGCGCACGATCGCTCCTCTGGCTCCAGCCTCCCCGACGCCCGCGCGAGCGTACGCTCAGCTGCCGCCTCCGGCCGACCTTGGCGCTATGAGTTCGATCGTGGCGCCGTCCCTCAGAGTCACGGCCGAAGCGCCACCCGTCACCTGCTCGCCATCGACAAGTATCTGGCCATGCTCAGCGGCGTCGCGGAACGGTGCCGAGTTGCCAGATCCCCGGGGAATCGCGAGATCCCAGATACGGAAGAAGGTCTCCAGGCTGGGGCTGACCGGCTGCGGTGCTCGGATGTGTATCACGCCCGCGTCGCCTTCGGTCCTCACCCAGTAGTTGCACTCCGATCCAGTGCTGCCTACGCCTTCGGTCGGCCCTTCGCGCCCGGCGTCAGTCACCAGCCACAGGTAGATCGTGGCCTGGAAGCTGACGTTGGCGCTCCGGTCGCAGCCTATGCCGTCGATCGTGTCGCCGTAGTTAGGCCCGCCAATCCGGAATCCACATCCTGAGCCCAGACCAGCCAGCAGCAGGCAGGTTCCGACCCACTTGAACGCCCTCATCCCGCCCTCTCCCACGCTACGAACCAGAGCCAGGTGCGTCCGGCACACACTAGCACGGCACCCATTCGCCCAACGGCCACAGGAGCACCTCTCCTCGTCCACCAACGGCGATGGTCAGTCGAGCGTGTGGGCCGACAGGAAGGCCCAGATGACCCCCGAGGCGCTGAACGTGCTCGTGGTCGAGCCGACGAGGAAGCGGGGCAGATACTGCCACCGCCCGGCCAGGTGACACTCAACTGAGCGCCCACGTCTCCCCAACCGCTTCAGGGTGGGGCAGCCCGCTAGGGCTTGGGCACCTTCACGATGTCCGCGGCCAGCTTCTCGAATCCGCGCTGGCTCATCCCCACGCCCACGAATACGTAGTACAGCCCATACCTGGGATGGCTGATGGCAAAGTAACCCTTCGGTCCGCCGGCCGTATTCAGCGCGTACAGGTCCGCCACCAGGTCACCGAGCCAGATCTTCCCTTCGGAGGGCTGGGTTCTCAGGATCGCGTGAAGCTCGGCCAGGCAGGTGCCCAGCGGGCAACCGTAGCCTTCCAGCAGAATGACCTTGTAGTCGCGGGCGTTCTCGTATTGGGCCTCCACCCAGCCGTTGTTGGGACGCTGGTACTCGGCCTCCTGGGCCCAGTAGTCAGGCCCCAGCACCGCACAGTAGACGTCGAATTGCAGGTGCTCCGCCGCATCGGCGAAGAAGGACTTGACCTCGGCGGTCCCGCTGCAGGCCGACCCGGCCGCGGCCGGGCTGCCGGTCGGAGAGCTGCTGGGGCTGGTTTCCGGGGTTGGCACGGGCGAGGCCGTCGGGGTGGCCGACGGTACGAGCGTCGGGGTGGCCGACGGTACGAGCGTCGGGGTGGGGGTGGCCTCGGGCGTCGGCGGGGGCGGTACCGTGGGATTCGAACTGCCACACGCACCGACCACAGTAGCCACCAGAAGGATAGACAGCCAGACAGATCCTCGTGCCCTGTTCATCGTCAACTCCTGCGGCGAGTAGGCCCTCGATCCCACCCGAGCGACGGGACGATCGCAAGAGCAAGACCCCCACGTGCCGAGCGTACAGCGAGGCCGCCGAGCCGCGCAACACTACCTACCCTCGCAGCCTCGGATCTGCGTTGGCCCGGTGGCGGCCTCGGCCCCCTTAGCTGACGGCCTTCTTCACCAGGGCGGCGATGCGTGCCTCGTCGGCGACGGTGAGGTTCTTCAAGGCGAAGGAAGCGGGCCACATCGTGCCTTCGTCCAGGTTCGCCCTGTCGCTGAAGCCGAAGGTCGCGTATCGCGATTTGAACTTGGCGGCGTCCTGGAAGAAGCAGACGACGTATCCGTCCTTGGCGTAGGCGGGCATGCCGTACCAGATCCTCGGCGCGAGATCCGGCGCGGCAGCCATGACGATGGCGTGGATACGCTCGGCCATCGCGCGATCCGGTCCGGACATCCCGGCGATCTTCGCCAGCAGGTCGGCCTCGCCGTCGGCCCTATCCGCCTTGCCTGCCTTGCCCCGCCGCCCGGCCGCCCTCAACTCCTGGGCACGCTCCCTCATCGCGGCTCGCTCCTCGTCCGTGAAGCCGCCGGACGCCTCGTCCATCGCGGTGCTCGCCACGGCCTTCCTGTCAGCCATTCGCCTTCTCCTCTGCGGCTCCGATGAGGACGACCCTCGCGCCGGTGAGCCATCGGTCGACCCGGCATCCGGCAAGTATCGGCCGACCCGAGCCGTGAGGCGGCAGAGCTTGCAGGATGTCCCATCAGGGCGAACTCAAGGTGCCGCTCGACCCGCACTGGCTCAGCAGGCCGGGGAGCCTGCACTGACGGGAGTGACCCCCAAGTTCAAGGCATTCCTCGGGTGACTCTCCCGGGGGAGCCTGCGGGGGGGGTTCGCGCGGCCTGCTTCGACACGCGCTACCGGATGGTGGCCCTGCTGACAGGACGTCCCGAGCATCCGTCGCGCCTGCTGAGAGGCCTCGATAGCGGCGAATCCCTGCGCTAGACTCATCCGACAAACCTACCCGGGAGGATTGTCCGTGGCCAAGAAAGTGGTTCGAGTCCAATCGACTCCGGAGAGTCGAGCCAAGGAGCCGGCCTGGAAGCCCACGCCCCAGGCGAAGTCGAAGGCGACCAGGCTCCGCATCTTAGCGCTGGTCATGTGGGCCCTGGCGATTGGCGGTGAGGTGTTCGCCGCCATCTGGGTCTGGAAGCGCGATTGGAAGGGCGACGAGGCCACGCTCAACATGGTCGTCCTGATCGTGGCGATCGCGGTGATCGCCGTGTTCGCGATCGCCGGCTCGCTGCTGTGGAAGAACGCCAACCGGGCCGACCCCGCATCGAGGTCGGAGCCCGTCCGGTTCTTCATCCAGAACCAGCTCGGCGTCATCATCTCGATAGTCGCCTTCCTGCCCCTGATCCTCCTGATCTTCACCAACAAGGACATGGCCGGGCAGCAGAAGGTCGTCGCCGGCGGCATCGGCGTCGTGGCGCTCATCATTGCCGGCCTTGCCAGCTACTCGTACAACCCGCCCTCGACGGAGCAGTACCTCGACGAGTCCCAGCGGGTGATCGAGCTGACGGGCCAGGACCTGGTCTTCTGGACCAAGGAGGGCAAGGTCTACCACCTCTGCGAAGCCGCCTCGGCCGTCAACCTCGAGTCGCAGGACAACACGATCTACTCCGGCACCGTCGGCGACGCGCACGCGGCCGGCAAGGACCGCCTTACCCTGCAGGTCGAGACGGAGATGAAGCAGTGCGGGTACGAGATGCCCAGCCCGACCGACTCACCAGAGGCGTTCGCGCCCGGCCTGCTGCTACCACTGCCTGTGCCCCTGGCAGCCTGACAGCCCCATCCCCGCGCCCTGAGCGCTGAGATCGTCACGCCCCGTCTGTGCAAGCAGGCGGGGCGTCCTGGTTGCCGGCCATCTGCCCTGAAGGTCAGGGCCCGGACGGGAGGCCGGCCTCTAGGCTCGCCTGCAGCGAAACCACGAAGGTGGCGGTCAGGTGGTGGGAGTCCCGGTAGACGATCATCCCGTCCTTCACGACAGGACAGGGATCGCCGGGGCAGATGAAGGGCGTCATGTCGACCAGGGTCGCCCCGAGCTCGACGGCGGCCGTCCTCTCGACGACCCCCGGCGACGGTCCCAGGGCGTAGCCCCGAGACGTCCGGCAGGGCCGCACGTCCGACCGGTTCCGCGACAGGCAGGACGGCACGTTGTACCTCGAGACGGGCGTGTCCACCAGGATCGCCTTGGCCCCCGGCACCTGCTGCAGGAGCCTGGCCATCGCCTCTCCCTGGTGAACCTGGTCGGGATCGCTCGCGTTCGTGGTAAGCCGGTCGCGGCTCGAGGCCACGATGACAAGGTCCGGCTTGAGCTTCTGCAGCCTGGCGACGGCGAGCCCCCGCCAGGTGTCGCATTCGGTGTACGTCCGCCCCAACCAGTGCGAGTACAGCGACATGTCCATGAAGCGGCAGGACAGCTTGATGAGTGGCACGAGCCGCCAGCCATGGGCCTCGGCTATGTTCTTGATCACCGGGAACCAGTGGGCGGCATGCGAATCCCCCACGAGCGCGACGATGAAGGAGCCGTGCTTGTCGCCGTAGACGCAGTTGAGGGGCTTGGTCTGGGGCTGTCCGGAGATGCAGCCGTCGTCCATGAGCGTCTCCGCGTCGCTGGAGGCGGCCGTGAGCGGCGGACGGACGTGGGCCGGCAGCGGCTGCGGGCCATCCGGGGTGGGCGTGATGTACGGCGTTGGGGATGGGCCGACCGTAGGGACGGCGAAGTCGTAGGGACCGCTCGGAGGCCGGGGCGTCGCGGGGGTCGAAGCGGTGGGCTGTGTGCTTCCGGCATCCGCTACCGGGCCAGCTCCCTCCTCGAGCGCGGCCGACGCCGCGAAGCCGACGCTGCCGCAGATCGCCACCGTCAGCGCCATGGCGACGCCGGCCGCGGCCAGCGTCCGTCTGGGACGAGCGGCGAAACGGGCTCCCTTGTGGATCGGCTGCTCGACCAGCCGGAAGCTCGCCCATCCGATCACGACCGCAAGTGCCGCGAGCGCAAGCCGTGTTTCGAGGGACAGCTCCTCATCCACGGCGAGGTTCGCCGCCGGCAGCACGAAGATCGGCCAGTGCACCAGGTACAGCGAGTACGAGATCCGCCCCAGGAAGCGGAGCGCCGGGACGGCCAGGAGCGATGCCACCGACCAGGGCCTCTGGCCGGCCATGATCACCGCCGCGCTCCCGAGCGCCGGCAGCAGGGCCGCCAGGCCCGGGTACGGCGTACCCGGCACGATCACTACGAGGGCCGTGAGGATGGCCGCCAGGCCGAGCCACCCGAGGGGCGCCGCGACGCCGTTCGGCAGGCGATCGAGCCTCCCGGCCCCGACGGCCAGGAGCCCGCCGAGGGCGAGCTGCCAGGCGCGGGTGGGCAGCGAGTAGAAGGCCCATGCCGGGGCCGAATCGGTCAGGGCCAGCGCCGCGAGGTACGACGCGATCGCCACGCCGGCGAGGACTATCCCGGCCCCGACGCGTGGCCGGTGGCTCCGCGTCGCCAGGATCAGCAGCGCCGGCCAGAGGAAATAGAACTGCTCTTCGACCCCGAGCGACCAGTAGTGGAGGACCGGGGATGGCGTGAGGTCTGCCCCGAAGTAGTCGGTCGCGTCGGCCGCGAAGCGGACGTTGCCGACGGACAGCGCCGAAGCCACGGCATCCCCTGCGACGCGCGGCAGATCGAGAGGCGCCAGCACGAACCACGACAGGATCATCGTCGCCGCCAAAACGACGGCCGCCGCGGGCAGGATCCGGCGTGCCCGGCGGGCGTAGAACGCGCCCAGGTCGATGCGCCCTGAGCGCTCGTGCTCACGGAGCAGAAGCCCGGTGATGAGGAAACCCGACAGGACGAAGAAGACGTCCACGCCCACGAACCCGCCGGCGGAGCCGGGCAGGCGGGCGTGGAAGAGCAGGACGAGCAGGATCGCGACGCCCCGAAGGCCTTCGAGATCGGGGCGGAAGTCGGCCCTCGTCGAGCTACCCGAGTTCTTGTGCGCCACTTGAACCGCGTTCACCGGCCTGCCCTCAGACCCATCGCCGTGTCTGGTTCTGCGACGATCCAGCCGGCGCGGGTCGTGACGCCACCAGTCTACGGCGGTCTATCCGCCGCGCCGCGGGCAGGGTGCCGCAGGGAATGCCACCGGCGGGCGGGCGGAGGCAGCGTCAGGCGCTGATCACTCCAGGCCCGACAGAATCGCCTTGACGGCCTTCGGGTCTCCCGACCACGACCCGGCTTCCACGCGGACGCTCGGGACTTCGACCGCGTACCCGCGGGGCGTCCAGCGCTGAAGCGGGCGGGTGGAGCAGTCCACCTTGACCGAGGCCTTCTTGCCGGCGGCAAGCTGCACCGCCCGGAAGCCGACGAGCGCCCGGACCGGCCGATCCTCGCCCGGCAGATGGGCGTACACCTGCACGACGTGCCTGCCGGCCCGCTGCCCGGTGTTCCTGACGGAGACGGTGGCCGTGAACCGCTCGCCCTTGACCCGGCCCAGCGACAGATCGCTCACGGCGAACGTCGTGTAGCCCAGGCCGAACCCGAACGGATAGGCCGCCTCGATCCCGTCGCGGTCCAGCTTGCGCTGGCCCAGCCAGCGGTCGTAGCGCACCGACCGCGCTCGCCAGTCGACCGTGGGCAGATCCTGCTTGCGGCGCGGGATTGCCAGCGGCAGCCGGCCGCTGGGCTCGGCGTCGCCGAGGAGCAGATCCGCGACCGCGCGCCCACCCTCCATGCCGGGGAACCAGGCCAGCAGCAGCGCCGCCACGTCGCGGTCCCACGGGTCCACGACCATGGTCCCGCCTCCGACAACCACGACGATCGTCCGCCGGTTGACCGAGGCCACGGCACGCACCAGCTCGGCATCCTCGGCGCTCACGCCGAGGTTCCGGCGGTCGCCCTCCCGGTCGCCGAAACGGGCCTTGAGGTTGTAGAGAGTGGCGGCGAGCCAGCCGCCGATCCGGCTCGACTGCCAGCCGCCGTTGAGCCGGAACGAGGCCGCGTCCGCGACCAGCGCCTCGCCCTCGGGCTCGGCCGGGCCGACGACCACGACCGCCACGTCCGCGGTGCGCGCCGCTTCGACCGCCTTGCCAAGCCGCCATGCGTTGCCGTGCACCACCCGCTCGCCCAGGCGCTCGCGCAGACCGTCGAGGATGGACACGCTCGACGGCGGGAACGTTTGCGACGAGCCATGGTCGCCCATGTTGGGCTGACCGGCGAGACGTCCCAGCACCGCCACGCTGGGCTCCCAGCTGTAAGCCAGCGGAAGCACCGGCAGGCCGTCAACTGTCTCGTTGCGGAGCAGGACCGACCCGCGGCGGGCGGCCTCCCGGGAGAGTTCACGGTGCTCCGGCGAGGCTATGACCTCCTGCGGTGGAGTCGGCTGGGCCCGCAACGCGAGCCGGATCTGAGTCGCGAGCAGGCGCCGGGCGGCCAGCTCCGCGGCCCCACGCGGCAGCCGCCCGTCGGCGAGAGCCTCGGGGAGCGCCTTCGCCCGCTGCTGAGCGAACGGCATCTCCAGGTCCTGGCCGGCGGCCACCGACCCGATCGGGTCCCGCAGGCCCCAGATGAAATCGGTCATCACGAAGCCGGCGAAGCCCCACTCCTCCCGCAGAATCCCGGTCAGGAGGCGCCGGTTCTGGCCCGCCCACTCCCCGTTGACGGAGTTGTAGGAACTCATGACCGCGTCCACCCCGGACTCGACCACGGTCCGGAAGTGAGGCAGATAGACCTCGTGCAGAACGTCCTCTTCGACCCGGACGTCGACTGTGAAACGCGCCTCGTCCATCGAGTTGCAGGCGTAGTGCTTGACCGTGGTCATGACCCACGGCTGCGCGCCCTGCGACAGCGCCGCGCCCATGGAGCCCGTCAGCAGGGGGTCTTCGCCATAGGACTCCTGGGAGCGTCCCCAGCCCGGGAACGGAGGCAGGTTGATGCAGACGCCGGCGAAGAGGTTGGCCCCCTGGGCCCGCGCCTCCTTGCCGATCGCTTCGCCGACACTTCGCTCCAGATCCGGGTCCCAGCTCGCGCCGCGGGCGATGGCCACCGGGAAGCAGGTCGAGTTCCGGACGACCACCCCGCGCGGACCGTCGGTGAAGCGGATCCCGGGGATGCCCAGGCGGTCGAGCCGGCCGGCCTCGATCGGCACGCCGTTGTAGCGCTTCATCATCTCGCGCATTCCCCGGCCGACCGGCACGTCACCGTCGAGCAGGCCGAGCAGCTCGAGGTCGGTCAGCTGGGCGATCAGGCCCGAGGCGGCCTCGTCCGGGTCCTGCTTGCCGCCACGGACGGCATCGACAGCGGCGGCGAACGGCGTTCCGGCCTGGTAGACGGGGTCAGTCATCGAGTCGCTCCCAAAGGGCCGCGCATCACTTTCGGAGGCGGCGCCACGATGTTTCGCTCTCCGCGAATGCTAGCAGGGCGTGAGCCGGTCGCGCCCTCCTCGATCACAACGAAGCCGGCCACGTAGGTCTGGGCCATGCGGTACTCGCCCACCTCGGGCACGGCCATGAAGTCGACCTCGATTGCGTAGTGCCCGGGGCCGAGCGCCCCCAGGTCGAAGTAGAACGCCTCGTACCGGCTCGGGTTCACGGGCGTCAGGGCGACCTTCTCCAGGAAGATGTCCCCGGGGCCCATGCGGCTCAGCCAGGCCGCCGCGGCGCCCTCGCCCAGATGGGCTCCCACGACCAAGTGCGCCGGGGCCACCTCCACGCGGGTCAGCTCGCGGTTGCCGTACCAGCCCAGGCCGTATTCGGAGGGAGGCACGCGCGGGTCGGTCAGCCCCGGGACGATCTGGTGGCACTCCACCACGTCGTCCAGGCTGCAGACCGCCCAGCCGCCGGGCGCAGCGGATTCGAAAGCCGCCTGGAGCCGGGTGCTGACGCCATCGGCCTGGAGGTCGCCGGCGGAGGGCCGCACGGGCGATGGCTGCTCCGGGGACGGGGACGGGGTTGGCGACGGGGACGGGGTTGGGGGCGGGGGCGCGATGCCGCCCAGACGATACCCGAGCCCGAACCCGACAACGAGTCCGACCAGGACGCCGACCGCGACGACAGAAAGCATGGGTGGCACCCGACCCGGCGAGCGGAGGCGAGCCAGGCCCGTCCAGCGGACCTTCGACTCCGGTGGGGTCGGCCGAAGCGTCTCTCGATCCATGTCGTGGCGACAGGTCTAGACCATGCCGGCCCCAGGTTCAAGTGGCACACTTCGGCAGCGCGCAGGGCAGGCCACCAGGCTGCCGCGCTGCAGCAGGCGAGGTGACGGCGGCCGTGGCGGAAGATCGCGCGTCCAGGATCGACTCCAACGGGGGAGCCAGCTCGCCGTGGGCAGTTCGGGCCTTCGTTCTCTGGGCATCTCTGGCGTTGCTCGCCCTCGTCCCCGTGACGCTCGCGCTGGATGCCGCGTTCCCGATCCTCACCGTCGCCTGGATCGCCGTCCCGCTGGCCGTGGCGGTTCGGACGAGAGACACGAACAGGATCGGCTTCCGGAGCGTTCCCTGGCAGGTGCTGGCGCAGACGACCGCCGTCAATGCCGGGCTCGGCTTCGCCGTGGTCCTGGCGGTCGAGCCATGGGCCCATGTCTACGAGAGGCTGCTCGAACTCGCCCTGTCGGCCGAGCCGCTGGACACGACCTTCGCCTGGCTGGTCAGATACCCCAGGCTGCCGGGCCTGGCGGCCATGACCGCCTATGCGGGCTTCGTCACGATGTTCGGCGAGGAGCTCTTCTTCCGGGGCTGGCTTCTGCAGTTCCTCAGGCGCCGAACGACCACGAGCCGGGCGATCTTCCTGCAGGCCGCCCTGTTCGCCGTCCCGAACATGCTGGTCGCCACGGTCATGGCGCCCGGCCCGGGCATCCTCTACGTGGTCGCCTACGCCTGGCTCGCGGTCGGCGTGATCGGCGGGTGGGCAGCCGCGCGAACGGGCAGCATCTGGCCCAGCCTGATCACCGTGACCTTCGGCAACCTGGCGCTCGTGGCCTTGCTGACGTAAGGAGACGGCCGGCTCTTCGCGTGTCGTCGGGCGGCCGCTCGTCGGACATCAGCCATGCTAACCTCGGCTCGATGCGAACGAAGAGCGCGAGGCACGGCCAATGAAGGCGAGGGTGGCGGTCGATCCGGCACAGGTGGTCGGGGCCGTCGACAGACGGCTCTTCGGCTCGTTCGTCGAGCACATGGGTCGATGCGTCTACGGCGGGATCTACGAGCCGGGCAGCCCGCTCGCGGACGGGCAGGGGTTCCGGGAGGACGTCGCGGCGCTGGTCCGGGACCTCGGCGTGTCTGTCGTTCGCTACCCCGGAGGCAACTTCGTCTCCGGCTACCGTTGGGAGGACGGCGTCGGGCCCGGGGAAACCCGACCGAGCCG
>Ga0316577_10000796_pt1 | contig 13637 bp, 12 predicted proteins | sample S5NA_FD_203073 | JGI IMG/M metagenome (GOLD analysis project Ga0316577, IMG submission 203073) | Rhizosphere microbial communities from salt marsh grasses in Alabama, United States - S5-7_050615r2r1 | ecosystem: Host-associated > Plants > Roots > Rhizosphere | place: USA: Alabama | collected... | reverse complement strand
GGTCTTATCGGAGCAAAACACATCCACGCCGGCCAATTCTTCGATCGCGGACAGTCGCGAAACGATCGCCTGGCGGCGCGCCAGATTGACCGCGCCGACCGCCATGGTCACTGAAAGCACGGCCGGTAGCGCCACTGGAATGGCAGCGACGGTCAGGACCAGGGAGAAGCGCGCGATCTCAAGCAGGCTCTCGTGTCGAAAGAGCGCCACCATGACGATCAGGACGACCAGCGCCAGCGTGATCAGGATCAGGAAATTGCCGATCTGGATCACCATCTTCTGGAAGTGGCTGCGTTCTTCCAGACCGGCCTTGGCCACCAGCGAGACGACCTTGGCGAAGGCCGTGCGCGCACCGGTACTCACCACCAGCGCCAACATCTCGCCCTGTTTGACGATGGTGTTGGCGTAGGCCACGTCGCCGGCCTTCTTGGAGACCGGGAGCGACTCGCCGGTCAGCGCGGCCTGATCGATCGACAGGTAATCCCCCGCGAGCAGCTTCACGTCGGCGGGGACGATGTCGCCGATCTTCAGCTTGACGATATCACCGGGCACCAGGTCGCGGGCCATGACGGTTGAAAAGGCGCCGTTGCGCAGCGCGGTGACCTGATTGGCAAGACCTGCCTTGAGCGCCGCCAAGGCGTTGAGCGCCCGGTGCTCCTGGAAGAAGTCCAGCCCCGCGTTGACCAGGAGCATGATCAGGATGATGGCAAGGTCATCCCATTTCTGAACGATGCCCGATAGCAGCGCGGCCGCCTCGATCATCCACGGGATCGGTCCCCAGAAGCGCCGGAAGACCCGGTGCCAGACCGACTCCTCCCGTTCCTTGATCTCGTTGGGGCCATATTCCTCAAGCCGCCTGCTCGCCTCTTCACCATCCAGGCCCCGGTCGAGGTCGCTGTGTAACCGCTGCACCGCCTCGTCCACGGACAGCTCGTCGAAGTCGCCCGCAGTTGGGGCAACCTTGTCTTGCGGCGCTGCCTGCCGCTGGTTGCGCCTCTTTCGATACGTGCGGAACAGGACGCCAGCCACCAGGGTGAGCACGGAGAGGATGCCGAGCCAAATCAGCCGCTCATGCTTCGCCAGCTCAGGCCCGATGTTGCGCCACGGGTGACGCCGCTCGGCGACCGGCGCCAGCGGGGCCACTGCGCCGGGGTGCTCGGCCGGCCGGGAAACCCGCGGTAAGGTGCTCGGCGGAGCTGGGTGGCTCTTGGTGTGGTCGGCGGGCTCGGCCGCTTCGTCCGTTAGCGGCGCGGGTGCCGGCGACAGCGCAGACTCGCTTGGGGTGGCTGGCGCTGGTGCCTGGGTGCGGAGCTGTGTCGGCGCTGGCCCGGTCTGGCCTGGGGCGGGCGGCGCTGATGCCGCGGTCTTCGATTCTGCAGGGGTTGGCACCGTCGTAGCCAGTGGCGCTGCGGGTGCCTGAGTCGCGGGCTGGCCTGGCGTCTCCCCGGTCGCGGCCTGCGAAGTCGGAGTGGACACGGCCGAAGGGGGGCTGACCGGCGGGCAGACCACAGGCTGTCCGCTCCGTTGATGCTGCTCCCATTCCTGCAATTGCCGCTGGAACTCGCGCCGGGCGGCATCCGCACTCAGAGCGACCGCGTCCGCCAGCGGCGGTACCTCGAGGACAACGCCTGTTTGCAGCGGTGAATTCGCGTTGCAGGGAGTGCTGAAGGCGTCGGGGTTCGCTCGCAGCAGCGCGAGCATCGCCTGATCGCGCGTCACCGTCTCGCCTCGGTAGACCTTGCCCGCAATGCCCCAGAGCGTCTCGCTCCGGCGCGTCGGGCCGTAGGTCTCGTCGGCCCAGGCCGGCAGGCTAAGGACGGCCAGCAGCCAGACCGCAAAGATGGCGAGAGGTCGCTTGTTCATCATGATCGGCACGCTCGCCGCACCCTCTGCAGCCATCTTTGAAGTGGCCGCAGATCAGGACGGGCCCGGGCACGTCCTCCCGATCGGTTCCCGGGGCCCTGCGCTCATGCACTGCTCGGCGTCGGCCACCAGCCGAAATGGTGCAGGCGGTTCAAGAACCACAGACAGACCAGGATCCCGATAAAGTGGGCGACAACGATGTCGAAGTTCGCGAGCAGGACGAAGACGTCGACCGCACGAACAATCGCCTGTGGATCGGTGATCGCAATGCCCGGTGGTTGGGACACCGTCTTCGAGATCAGCAACGCGATGCTGAATGCGGTGCCGAGGATCGCCAGCGTCAGCCCCAACGCGCTGCCAAAGTTGATCGTCGAGGTCAGCCGCTTCGCAGTCGTTCCGCCACCCTCCGGCATCTCGCCGTGCCGCAACGAGCGCGCGAGCAGGATGCAGGAATAGAAGCCGATGACGGTGAGTGTGAGCACGCCAAGCGAAAGATAGGCCCAGACGAGACCTTCGGCCCAGGAGAAGCCATAGGGCAGCGACGGCAGGTGCTCTTCGTAATAGCTGCTCGAGGTGGTGACGACCAGCAGCAGCGCGGCGATCAGCCCTAAGCAGAGCTGCACCCAGAACGCGATGGCGCCGAAGATCTTCAGGTGTCGCGCGAGCGCCCGGCTCTTGTCCAGCAGAGCCTTGTCTGGCGGCGGCTCCGGCTCCTTGCCCGGTGCCGTCTCCGACGATGCCTCGTGCGGCACCAGCACCCGCCGGTGGCGCGGTATCAGGTGCGGCATCCGGTGGCCCTTGAGCGCACCCCACGTGAGCAGCACCAAGGTACCGAGGATCGGTGCCGTCACCGCGATTGCGGCGATCTCATGCCAACGGTTGAACAGCGCGCCCACGTGCTGGCCGACCGGGACCGACGACGGCAGCCACTGGGTCCAGTTCGGCATCGCCCCTCCACTGAAGGCCCACGCCAGGTAGCCGGTCAGGGCGGTCACGAGCAGCAGGATGAACAGCAGCGACTCGGAGACCCGCAATGAGATCTGGAGCCAATGCGGACGGGCAGCTGGATACTCCGGGGGTCGGGAGAAGAGCCGCCAGATGGGAATGATGATAACCAGTGCAGCGAGGCCGATGCCGAGCGCGACATGAATCAGCGAGACAAGCTTCGCGCTGTGCGAACCCTCCGCAAAGGAGTCGAACGACCACCCGATACCGAGCTCGGCCAGTGCCAGCAGAGCGACGATCCAATACATCATGAAGATCCTCCTCAGGCCCATCGGGACGGCGGCGCGGGCAGAGCTGGAAGGGAGCGGTTCGAGCCGCTCCTCGAACCTGTTCAAGTATGGACCTATGGCGGAGTTTTTCCAGCCGGGTTGACGCTTGGCCGAACCCTGCCGCTCCCGGATTCGGAGGCTTGAGCAACGCGCTTGCGGCATTCTCTGCGCCTGACGCTATCGAGCACCGCCACCAAGCAAGTCCCAACGAATCGCCTCGATGCCGAAGACCTGATTCATCGCCTCGCGCAGCTCGTCGTTGAGCGGGAGGGTTTTTTCCGCCAGTCGCTGCCATTCTTCGGACGACTTGGCATTGACCGAGGCCAGCGGCAGGTCTGCCTCGGCGTTCGGCAGCCGGTGGAAGGGCGTCTTCAGCAGGAAGTGCTTGTTGCTGCTGTCGAGCTCCGCCTGCACCGCACCCTCGACGACGCGCTGCAAGACGTCAATCAGCGCGGCACCGAAACCCAGCAGCAGCCCGAGAGGCGCCGAATACTGGCCGAGCCACTCAAGAATCTGGTCCATGGGATGTCTGCGCGCTCCCTGCTTCGGTTCATTCGCCGAACGGGAGTCTCTCGGTCGCTACGCCGGCCGTGGTTTGCCGTGCCCCTCGGCAATCAGCACCTCGGCCACGTACCCGGAGACGGTATCGCCGATCTGGAGGGTCGTGAGCTGCGCTGGCCGGACGGCGAGATCGTCGGGCCGCGGCGGCCAGACGCGGCCGACGAAGCGCCCGAAGCTGCGTCTTTCGCGCCGGGTATCGAGCAGCGCCGGGCGGTTCACCAGCAGCGCCTCGGCGGCCAGTCCCGCGGCCTTGACCTCGGCCGTCACGCCGACAGTCCGGGCGGATCCCCGGCGTCACCGCCGTTGACTCCCGGCTCATCATCGAGCGCCCGCGCTGAGCGGACCGCCGCCGGCGAGAGCCTCCGTGACGCGGTCGAAGAGCCCGCGCAGGCTCGTCCCACGGCCGCTGTTCGCTCTGCTGCCGGCCGTCGCCGGGGCCGCGGCGTTGCCCCGCCACAGTGTCGGCGTCTGCGACGGGCTCCACCGGCTCCAGATCCGCGCCCCTGCTTCGCCGGCGACCCGCCGGCTGCCCTGTATCCGCTCGACGCCCGCGCTCCGGATGCTCTGCGACCCGGACCGAGAGTCCGCTCCCGCCCCAAAGGCTCCTAGACAAACACGGCGATAGGCACAGGCGCGAGTGCCGCTATGCCCAGCTTAAGGATTGCCGTTGGCGCGCGCATGCTCCGGTGTCCGTGTCCGTATCCGTCGGCCCGTCAGGCGATGCAACAAGATCTCCATGATCGCGGCGGCGACCAGGCTGCCAGCGACGAGCCAGAGAACATGTGGCAAGGTCTGGAGCGCGTAGAGCGACGCAAAGACAATTGCGACGAGGATCAGAACAATCGCCGTCAACACCAGCGTTGGGGAGGCGCCGGTCTCCTCCAGCAGGCGCAAGTGCCCGAGATGCACCATGAGATGAACGATGAGGATCGTGATGGAACCCACGGCGGCAATCTCGGAGAGATCGAACGCATGCCCCAACAGCATTATCAGTCCTGCGCTGATGAGCAGGCCTTCGCGAGATCGACCGATCGGCTGCCCGAACGCTGCGGGCAGTTCTCCTTCCTTGGCAAGCTGATAGGTCACGTTCGTGACGGCGTAGAGGTTCGCGTTGATCGACGAGGCGGTCGATACCAACGCCGCGATCGCGACGACACTGAAGCCAGCCAAGCCAAAAACCGGTCGTGCGGCTTCTGCTAGGGCGTAGTCTTTTGCTTCGACGACCTGTTCCACCCCCAGGTTGCCGAACACCGCCAGGGCAACCGCGACGTAAATGACCAGTGCGCCACCGATAGCGATTAGCATGGCGCGCGGTAGCGTCTTGCGCGGCTCCGGCATCTCCTCAGCGCAGTTGGTGATGACACGGAAGCCCTCGAAGGCGAAAAAGGTCACGGCAAGACTGTAAAGCACCTGCGTGGCGGCAGGATATCGGTCCGTCGACAAAGCCTCGGGGTCGGCGACGTACAATCCAGCGGCTGCGAAGCCGATGAGAATCAATACCTTCACTGCGACGACAGCCTTTTCTAAGGCTGCGACGCCTTTTGCCCCTTCCAGATTGAGCAAGACAAAGGCGATGATCACAACATCGGCGAGTCCGTTGACCCATCGACCACTGCCCTCGACTGGCAACAGCGCCAGTGCGTAGCTGCCGAAGGTCTTGGCCACCAATGCCAATGCCACGAGCGCCGAGATATAGAGAAGGATGCTAAGGGCACCGGAGATCAAGCCGATCCCATAGGCCTGGGCAAGGTATTCCACGATGCCCCCCGCGGACGGATAGCGTGCACCCAGACGTGCCATCGAGTAGCCACTGGCCAAAGCGATCATGCCGGCGGCGATAAAGGACAGGTACACAGCACTGCCGGCGATGGCGCCAGCCTCGCCCATCAGCGCGAAGATGCCCGCCCCGATCATGGAGCCCACCCCCAGCGCCGCCGCCGCGGTGACCGTCATTGGTTTCTCGGTCTGGATTTTCTCAGCCACGCGGACCCTTTCGTTTTGCGAGTGTCACGATCATACTCTGGCTCGCTCTCGGCGGCTGTCGCGGGTCGCCCAGGCACGGTCGAGGCCGCGCGATGGGCCCCGCAGATCACCAGGGACATCCTTCAGCTGCATTCCGTAGCCCGGGCGCGATGGGCAGAGGTCTCAATAGGGCGGAGGCTCGCTGCGGTAGAAGCTGCGAGCGCGTCGGCGCGGCTCAAGACCGGCGGCTTGCAGCGGACCGCCGCGGGACTGGACGGTCGGGCGGCTGCAGCGGGCGCGTCGAAAGCCGTCTTTCTTGTGCGGCCCGCCAGCGCGGATGCAGCAGCTCCCCAACGGGCACATGTAGTCGCCGATGGTGGCGTTGTGGTGGAAGCGCTCGCCACTGAAGCGGCCGATCCGCAAACAACCTCGTTCAGCAGGTGCCGATCCAGTCTGATCTCGTTCCAAGGCGAAGACATGCGTCGACGTCTCCACCCAATCGTCTACTCCTCAGGCAGGATTCAGGAATTCCGACAGCAATCGATATTGGTCCTGGATCTCCTTTGCCAGCATTTCCTGCGACTGGCCCAGGTTCGGGAACTCCTCGTCGTGTTTGATGCCGGCGCAGGTCCTCGCCATGCAGCAGTACATCGCCGCTTTTTGGGCCAAATGGTGGATCTTGGTCTCCCCGTAGACTGGCGACAGGCAGACCAGGCAGGCCTCAGCAATGAAGTGCTCGGCCTGCTGTGCGTAGTCAAGCCGAGAGAGATCGGAGCGCGGATGGGTCTGCACATAGAGAGCGTGAATCGAGTGGTAGGCGCTGACGAGCTCCTCGGCCGTCAGATCCGGCTGCGCCAGCAGCGTCAGGACGTGACGAAACCGCGGTTCCGATGTCAAATCCAGCACGTTGCCGATAAACTTAGCGCCGACCTGACGCTGTTTCTTGACAGAGAGATCCGCGAGAGCCTGCTGAAACGCTTGCTGGCTGTTAATCTTGGTCATCATACGCATGCCATTCTGCTGGAGCTTTCCAGACAGTGCCAATCAACGCACTGTCCGGAAGCTGAGAAACAGGGAGACGTCGATTGTATCCCTTCGGAAGGCCGAAGGCATCGAATTGCCGGAGGATTGGTCACGGGCACGCGGTTCTGCTTTTTGACCTTGCAGTCGCGGTCAGTGATCCTCCTGCAAGGGATCGCCTCGACAACGAGAGGATCCCGTGGCGGGCGCCGCTGTCCCGCCGGCGTCCGCCACGGCAGTCGATGTCCTGTGCTCCCCATGGACATGCACGCAAGTCATTGATCTTTATTCTGGCGGAGAGGTAAACAACCGTTTTCCCGGCCTGCAGGCTCTCAGATCCAAGGATTTGGCGGCATCGCGATAGGCTCTACCACGGATGACGCAAGGTCTCGACCGGATCTCTGATCGAGGTCGACAGGCGGGTCGACGCGGACTGTATACACACGATGAGGGCTAGCCATGATCGAGAGGCTCACCGGTCTTCCAGACAATGTCATCGGGTTCAGCGCCCACGGAAAGGTCACTGCACAGGACTACGAGCAGCATATCGTGCCAGCGGTTGAAGAAGCGCTTGTGAGACATGGCAAGGTTCGGCTGCTCTATCAGCTCGGCACCGACTTTGACGGTTTCGATGTCGGTGCAATCTGGGAGGACACAAAGGTCGGCTTGAGCCATCTCGCGGCTTGGGAGCGCATTGCCGTCGTGACCGACGTCGATTGGATCCGGATGGCAACCAAGGCATTCGGATTCGCGATGCCGGGCGAAGTGCGGGTTTTCAGCAATGCCGAACTCGGGGCCGCTCGCGACTGGCTGACTGCTTAGGCTAGGAGCCTGTCGGACTTAGGATGAATCGGCTACGGAAGCGGGACAAGGGTCCATGCCGCCCCGTTTTTCGTGAGATCGCCCCCACTCTGCGACTCACAACCGGAACCCAATGGCCTCGCTCTCCCACTCCCTCGCTTCGATCCCCCTCAGTCCGACAGGCTCCTAGAGCACGCCGAGCTGCCTCCCGAGATCGCCGCCGTAGACGGCTATCACTGCATTGCCGAGTCCATCATTTCCTCGGGGAGTCAGTGCACGCAAGAAGGCTATGCCTTCGGCATGGAAGTTGAGGTTTACGGCACCATCGATTCCCTTCGTTGCGGGCCGACTCGATCCTCGTTCAGTCGCTACCAATATCCCTCCACCGACGACCGCTTCGCCGACGACGTCCACCACATGGGCGGTTGTTTGCTCGGTGACAATCTGTCGTGGGCATCGACCATGTTTGCCTACAACTCCCTGACGCCGGATCCCGCGATTGTCGGCGAAGCCTGGAGAGCGATGTGGCTCGAGCGCCTGCGGGGGAGCGTGCTGTGGTTGGCGAAGTGGCTCGCTCACCAACGTTGCGACGCCTACTGGCGCCATGGCTCGATCTGCGAGGATTGGGAGACGGTCCGATGCCCCGTCATGGCCGTCAGCGGTTGGGCGGACGGCTACTCCAATGCGGTGTCCCGTTTATTGGAGCATCTGCGCGGATCGCGCCTGGGGTTGGTCGGCCCCTGGAGTCACAAGTATCCGCACCAGGGGGAACCGGGACCTGCCATCGGTCTCAAAGAGTGTCTGCGATGGTGGGATCAATGGCTCAAGGGGTCGAAACCGGGATCATGCGGGAGCCGGTTTTGCGGGCCTGGATGCAGGACAGCGTCCCGCCAACCACCCACTACCACGAGCGCCCCGGTCGTTGGGTCGGGGAGTCCTCATGGCCCCCGAAAAACATGCGCGAGCGGACTTACACCCCGGAGTGGCCGGGGGTACTCAACGCGGATGCCGTATCCGTCGAACGCAGAATCATGACGGTCCAGTCGCCCCTGAGCGCTGGCCTGTTTGCGGGGAAGTGGTGCTCCTATGCGGCCACGCCTGACCTTCCCCATGATCAACGCGAGGAGGACGACGGCGCCCTGGTGTTTACGAGCCCACCTCTGAGCAATCCCCTGGAGATCTTTGGCGCACCCACAGTGGCGCTCAACCTGAGCGCCAACCGCCCCGTCGCCATGGTGGCGATACGACTGTCGGACGTTCAACCGGATGACCAGGCTGCCCGCGTCACCTATGGTCTTCTTAATCTCACGCACCGCGAAGGGAGTGCGCATCCCTCTCCTTTGACCCCCGGGCAACAGTACCGGGTCAAGCTCACGCTCAACCACATCGCCCAGCGCTTTCCCGCTGGGCACCGGCTGCGTCTTTCCATCTCGACCTCGCACTGGCCGTTGGCCTGGCCGCCACCGGAGCCGGCCCAGCTCGCAATCGAGACTGGCACAAGCAGGCACGTTCTACCGAAGCGCAATGCACGATCGTCAGACGCCCACATTGCCTTCGCGCCAGCCGAAGGCGCGCCGGTCTGCACCAAAGAGCAGCTCACGACACCACACCACAACTGGCGTGTTATCCGAGACCTGGCAGCGGACACATCAACCCTGGAGGTCATCAACGACGACGGCACGGTCCGTTTTCCGGATCTGGACCTGGACCTTCAGAGACGGGCTCTGGAGTGGTACAGCTATCAGGGCATGGACTTCTGCTCGGCACGCGGCGAGACGCTGTGGGAACGCGGATTTCGGCGCGGTGACTGGTCCGTGCGCACGGTAACCTGCACTCTCTTGACATCGACCCCGACCCACTTCCAGCTCCATGCTCAGCTTGATGCCTTCGAGGGTGAGCGCCGAGTGTACGCAGAGACCTGGAACGAAGACATCGCGCGCGATCTCGTGTGAAACACTGGGTTGCGTCACAGACTATCCGGGCGTGGAGCGCATCCCGCCGGGCGCCCGCCTTTCCCGAGCGCGCGCCGCTGACAGCTGAACGCTGCAGGCCGAACGCCCTTCTTCGGTCGGCGGGTTCGCCGCTGACGCCGGAGCCATTGCCTACAGGTCTGCGCATGCCTGTGCCAGCCGCTCCACCCAAACGGCGATGGCCGCGGATGTATCGAGCCCGTCCTGGCGCAACTCGATCATGGCATGGGGGATGCCGCGGCTCTCGCCGTGGGTCGGTAGTGTGTAGTCGTGCTCGTCGTCGATGCCGTAGGGCTGGTTGTCGCCGACCCGAAGGTCGCCAGATCGGGCGAAGGCGGGCAGCAGCAGCGCCGCGAGCCGGCGGTCGCGCCGATAGGCAACGCCGACATGCCAAGGGCGGTGCTTGCCGTCGAGCATCGGCGTGAAGCTGTGGATGCTGAGCAGGCGGGGCGAGCGCTCGGCACGTGCGTCGAGCAGACGTGCGATTTCCTCGTGGTAGGGGCGGAAGAGCTCGCCGATGCGCCGGGCACGGTCCGGTTGCGTCAGCCCAAGGTTGCCGGGGATGGGCAGCCCGTCGCTGCGCTCAGGGATGGACTCCGGGCTCGTCAGCGGCCGGTTCAGGTCAATGACTAGGCGCGAATAGGAGCCGAGGATCAGCGGGGCGTCGAGTCGCGCGGCGAGACCGCGGGCGACCTCGGCCGCGCCCGGGTCCCAGGCGATGTGGCGCCCGCGCTGCTCGGCGTCCAGCCCGAGGCCGCCGAGCGCCCGCGGGATGCGATTGGAGGCGTGGTCACAGGCCAGCAGGATGCGCGCTGAGCCTGCCGCATTGACCAGCTCGAACGGCGGCGGTTCATCGGCCGACAGCAGGGGCGGGCCCTCGGCCGCGTTCGGACGACGCGTCATTGTGTCTCCGCGATTCAGGCGCCTGCGGGCCTGAGCTCATCGGCCCAGACCCGAAAGCCATTCAGGGTGTTGGGGCCGAAGGCATTGCTGAGGGGCACATCGGCGGCGTCGCGTCCCTGTGCGATCAGCACCCGCCCGATGCGCGGTACCCGGTTGCGCGGATCGAAGACGTGCCAGCTTCCGCCCAGGTAGGCCTCGAACCAGGCGGAGAAATCCATGGGGTCCGCCGACGGCGGCACGCCGATGTCGCCCAGGTAGCCGGTACAGTAGCGCGCGGGGATGTTCATGCAGCGGCAAAAGGTGATGGCCAGATGCGTGAAATCGCGGCACACGCCGGTCCGCTCGTGAAAGGCCTCGAGGGCGGTCTTGGTGGCGCGTGCGTGCTGGTAACCGAACTGGAGGTGGGCGTGCACGAAGTCGCTGATCGCCTGCACACGCGCCCAGCCGGGGGGCGTCTTCTCGAACAACGACCAGGCGGTCTCGGAAAGGCGGTCGGTCTCGCAGTATCGGCTGCCCTGGAGATAGACCAGGGTCTCGCTGGGCAGGTCCTCCACGGGGTGCTGCATGGCGAGCGGTTCGGCCGCGTCCGGCAGGCCGCTGTCGTTGATGACCGCGTCGGTGGAGATGCGGATCTCCCCCGGCGGGGCAACGATGCGGCTGCACCAGTTGCCGAAACCGTCGCGATAGCCGGTCATCGGCACCGCGGGATGGGTGACGATGTGGTCGGGGGCGACCAAGTCGGAAACCCGGCTGTAGTGCACGTTCAGCGTCAGGATCATCGGTGTGGGTTGCGGACACGCATAGATCAACTCATAGCCTAGCCGGATCTGCATGGGTCAACTCCTGATGCGGGACCAGCACGCCCGGTCGGGTATCGCCGATACGGCCGAGCGCGAGTTGACAGGATACCAGGGTACTGCGCCTGGTCTCTGCTTCAACGCTGCCCGATGAGCAGTCCGCGCGACCGGCGGGTGGTCCGCGCCTGCCAGATGTCCTCGATTCTCGCATCCGAGGATCGTGCTGCGCGCTTCCTCCGCTTGAAGTGCGCTCATTTGAGCGTACCATTTGTGTCATATGAATTATTCACTGGTGCAGACCGCCATGACCACCGTTGCTCGACGCTATGTCCCCGAGGAGATCCGGGAGATCGACCATCCGAACGCCGGCCGAGCGGCGGACGATCCGCTTTGGCTGATGGGTCTGATGCATGGGCCGGCTGTCGATGCGGTCGCGCTCGTCCGAACCGGGTTGCCGACGACCGTCATCGAAGGGCTCGCCAGGTCGCTCGGTGTCAGTCAGCGGGACCTTCTCGCAGCCTCGGCCATCGCACCCGCAACACTCACTCGCCGGCGCAACGCCGGTGGTCGTCTGACCCCTGCGGAGAGCGATCGCGTCTACCGGATCGCCGATTGTCTCGCCGATGCCATCCGACTCTTCGACGGCGACCGCGGCGCGGCACGGGGCTGGCTCCAGGAGCCTGCCCGGGCCCTGGGCGGGGCGACGCCATTCGAGTATCTCGCCACCGAGGTTGGCGCAGGCGAGGTCCGCCGACAGATCGGGCGACTGGAGCACGGCGTCTATTCCTGATGCGCGTCTATCGCCTGGTCAAGGAGCGCTGGGCGGCGACCGCGCTCGACGGCAGTGGGGCCAAGGCGTTCGGAGGCAGGTGGAACAGCCCCGGCACCGCCATCCTGTATGCCTCAGAAAGCATCGCGCTTGCCGCCTTGGAGCTTCTGGTGCACCTGCGTCGCGCCCACGTCCTCGGGAGCTACCGCCTGTTCACACTGAACATCCCCGATGCGTCGCTGAGTCGGCTCGACGCATCCGACCTGCCCTTGGACTGGCGCGCCGATCGGCTGCCAGTGAGCACTGCTCGCCTTGGCGACGGCTGGGCCGCCTCCGGTCGGTCGCTTGCACTCCTGGTGCCGAGCGTCATCATCCCACGGGAGCGCAATCTGCTGATCTCTCCCGCCCACCCTGACTTCGCCGCCATCGCCGGTGATGCCGCGAGCGAGCCTTTCGGCTATGATCCGCGCCTCGCCTGAAGTCCGACAGGGTCCTAGGGGAGAGCGCTCATGGCGCAGTTTAGCCATATCGTTTCGGCCATCGATACCCATACGGCAGGCGAGCCCGCGCGGATCGTGCTTAGCGGCTTACCGCCCATCCGGGGCGACACCATGGCGCAGAAGAAGCGCTATATGAGGGAGAAGCTCGATCGCTTCAGAACCCTCCTGATGCTAGAGCCCCGCGGCCACAAGGACATGTTCGGCGTCGTACTGACCCCGCCCGTGAGTCGAGAGGCCCAGTACGGCGTCCTGTTCATCGACTCTGCTGGCTATATCGACATGTGCGGGCACAGCGTCATGGCCGCCGCCACCGCGCTGATCGAGACCGGCATGATCCCGGCCGCGGGTCCCGAGACGACCTTGGTGCTCGACACGCCCGCTGGACAGGTGCGGGCACACGCGAAGATCGCAGGCAATCGGGTCGTCGAGGTGTCGGTCGCCAACGTGGCCTCTTTTGTTTATGCCGCCGATGTGTCCGTCGACCTGCCCGGGCGGGGTCGTATTCGGGTCGATATCGCCTTTGGCGGGAACTTCTTCGCTTTGGCTGAGGCGGCATCCCTGGGGATCTCGATCCGTCCGGACCATACGGCGCGGCTCGTCGAGCTAGGCATGTCCATCAAGAAGGCGGTGAATGCCCAACTCGCGGTTCGGCATCCGACGAATACCCATATCGATAGGGTAGAGCTGGTCCAGATCTACGAGCGACCCGAGCCATCCCAACACTTGATCAAGAACGCCGTCGTCTTCGGCGATGGCCAGCTGGACCGTTGTCCCTGCGGAACCGGCACCTCCGCGGCTATGGCGGCCCTATTCGTCAAGGGCGAATTGCCGCTCGGCACGGAGTGCATCAGCGAGGGCATACTCGGCACCCGATTCAAAGGGCGGCTCTTGCGCGAAGCGCGCTGCGGCGACCTCACCGCGGTCGAGCCCCTGGTGACCGGAGTGGCCCATATCACTGGAATTCAGCAGCTTGCGGCAGATCCGGACGATCCCCTCAAGTATGGTTTCCTGATCGGATCGGCCGGAGTAGACCCGCAATAGTATCCTCGGCATGTCCTTGCCCGCGGCCGTGGACGGGGTTCCCAGCCGGCTCGCCGAGCGCGCATAGCGCCCGCAAAAGGATCGAGGCGCTGGCGTGCATTGGGCGGTGGGGTGAGCGCCCCGGCGCGGTAGCCACCCCCGCGGCCCCGCCCAAACAGTGCCCAACCCGCCCCGGG
>Ga0316577_10000795_pt1 | contig 13644 bp, 8 predicted proteins | sample S5NA_FD_203073 | JGI IMG/M metagenome (GOLD analysis project Ga0316577, IMG submission 203073) | Rhizosphere microbial communities from salt marsh grasses in Alabama, United States - S5-7_050615r2r1 | ecosystem: Host-associated > Plants > Roots > Rhizosphere | place: USA: Alabama | collected... | reverse complement strand
TATGAACCTGTTTATCGCCAGCTACCGTTTCAAAAAACCGGTCACCGAACTTTATCTGGCCACCATACCTTTTATGATCGTGCTGTTTGCGGCGGTCCTTGTCATTACCTACTGGCCGGCATTGACCCTGGTTTTTCTGTATAGATAATAGGCTCAATTTCTGTGAAATTATTTTCATGATAGAAAAACTGTGAAATGCGGCCGCCCAATTCCTTTGATGGCTTTTTTGTTTTGACACACAAACCGTCTTCCTTTATTATCCTTTCTATTTTATTATCTATGCCTTCTGAATTTTTACCATTTTTTATATCACCATGAAATTTACGATTTTTAAAAGATTAACTTTCGGATATCTGACCATCATGATGCTGGTGTTGTTTCTGGTTATTTTTGTGACCATTAAGCTCAACCAGTTAACGCAACTGACCCGCACCGCTTCATCCGTTGACGCCAGGACCGTTCGTCTGACCGAACGTCTTTCGAACAATGTGTTTTCCATGGTCGGCTTTGAAAAAAAATATCTTATCTCCAAGGATAATGATTTTTACCGCCATTTTCTCCGGATCAAAAATGATTTTAACACGGATTTGCAACATCTGGGTCTGCTGATGGCCGGTTCCGAGAAAAACAAAAAATTTTCAGAAACGCGTGGACTTTGCGATAAATATTTTTCCATCTTCACTTCAGAAATTGAAAACATTAAAAAAGGCCGTAAGTATGCCTATGGGAACTATCAGACTCAAAAAGAAAAAATTATAGAAAAGATTAATAAGAATTTTAAAGAGATCAACAGGACGGCAAGATCCGACAGAGATGAGAAAATACAAATTTCCAGCCAAATCAGTTACAATGTTTTAATAACCACATCCATTGCTGCAGGGATTTCCATTTTCTTCGGAATTTTTATTTCGTTTTTTAATACCCGGATTATCAACCGTTCCATTCTTCTGTTACAGAAAAAGACAAAGGATATCGCCGAGGGCAAATTTGAAAAGATATCCGGCATCGACTCACCGCCGGAAATAAAAGAATTAGCTCATGATTTCAATATGATGTGTGATAGACTCAGAGAGCTTGATGAATTGAAGGAAGATTTTATCAGTCACGTGTCCCATGAACTGCGCACGCCGTTAACGGCCATTCGGGAAGCTTCTGGATTATTGATCGAGGGGGTATTTGCCGACGAACCTAAAAGCAGTCAAAAGCTTTTGACAATCGTCAAAGATGAATGCGAACGGTTGATTGTTTCGGTCAATAGAATTCTTGATCTTTCCCGTATGGAAGCTAAAATGATGGAATACCATTTCAATCGAGTCAGCCTGATCAATTATATACGCAACTGCCTTATAAAACTGGCTCCCATTGCAAAGCGAAAAAACATTATTCTCAAATTAAGACGACAGAAACATCTTCCGGATATCCGGATGGATACGGAAAGGATCATTCAGTTGCTTGACAATTTAGTGGGCAATGCTCTAAAGTTTACCGATGAAGGCGGATCTGTTATTGTTGAAGTCCTGTTGAAACACCACCCCCGCAAGATGATCCAGGTTTCGATTTCTGATACGGGCTGCGGAATTCAAAAAGAAAATATGGAAAATATATTTAAAAAATTCAAAAGGATAGAATGCGGACAGAATACAGCAAGAGGTACGGGGCTCGGCCTCTCCATTGCCAAACATGTGATTACGGCTCACGGAGGAGAAATATGGGTAGAAAGCACTCTCGGCAAAGGCAGCACGTTTTTCTTTACATTGCCTGCTGGTTAAGTGTTTGGCTTGTCTGCGCCGGATGTACCCGTTTGCATCATCCTGCTGAAGGATATGCCCATTTGAAAAATTCTGGTAAAGAGGAACAGCTTGTGGTACAGGCAAAATCCTCTTTTGCCAAAGGCGATTTTACAACCTCTGTAACCCGTTGGCGGGAAATATTGGACTCTTTTCCGGATAGATACGGTGACCAAGCGCTTTATGCCATGGGGTTGGCATACGCCTTTCCGGAATACTTGGATGCGAATTATGATACGTCCCTGAATCTTTTTAAAATGCTTATTAAAGAATATCCGGAATCTGTTTACATAACCCAGGCAAAAGTTTGGATATCCATTTTGGAACGTACCGTTGAAAAGGAAAAAGAGGTCGAGGAAAAAAACACAAAAATTGAATTGCTGGAAAATCAACTTAAAGCAGAAGACAAAAAGATAAGACAGTTATTAAATCAGATAAAAAGGTTAAAAGAGATTGACTTGGGTATCGAAGAAAAAAAAAGAAACTCTCTCCCCAAAAACGTACAGTAAGATTATGAGCGAACGGAAAGAAAATATACTGGTTGTTGATAATGATCCGAATATACTTCAGGTACTCCGGATGCGGCTTGCATCCGTCGGATATTCCGTTACAGCTGCCACCGGCGTCGAAGAGGCCCTGAAACTTGCTGAAAAAAAGACGTTTGATCTGGCCCTGATCGATCTGAAACTCAACGGTCATGACGGAATCCAGCTTATGGAAAAGATACATCAAGTAAACCCGCATATTCCGGTTATTATTCTTACCGCTTACGGGACCATAAAAAGCGCCGTCAATGCGATGAAAAGGGGGGCATACAGCTATATAACCAAACCCTTTGACGGACATGAACTCCTGCTGCAGATAAATAATTGTCTGGAAAAAAGCAGGCTTTCAAAAGAAGTGAAACGGTTGCAGAATTTGGTCAGTAAAACCTACGGGTTCGATAATATTATCGGCAAAAGCGACAAAATACTAAAAGTTCTTGCTCAGGTCGCACAGGCCGCTACAACCGATTCCAATGTGTATATCGAAGGAGAAAGCGGCACCGGAAAGGAGTTGATCGCAAAAAGCCTGCATATTGCAAGTGATAGAAGAGACGGTCCGTTTGTTGCCCTTAACTGTGCTGCCATACCGGAAAATCTCATGGAAAGCGAACTGTTCGGTTATGAGAAGGGCGCTTTTACCGGAGCGGATACAAGTAAAAAAGGGCTTTTTGTTCAAGCCGATTCCGGAACTTTCTTTTTGGACGAAATATCCGAAATGCACCCCTCCATGCAGGTTAAGATGTTACGGGCTTTAGAGGAAAAGGAATTTTACCCGGTGGGAGGAAGACAGACCATAAAAGTGGATGCCAGAATTATTGCGGCGTCAAATAAAAATCTTGAGCAAGAAATAGAAAAGGGCAGGTTCAGGGAGGATCTTTTTTATCGCATTCATGTCATTCCCATAAAATTGCCCTCGCTAAATGAAAGAAAAGAAGACATCCCGATTCTTTCCCGATATTTTTTAGAAAAAATTAGCAGGGAAATGGGTAAAGAGATTGAAGAATTTTCGACAGAGGCCATGCAGAAACTGATGTCTTATTCCTGGCCCGGCAATATAAGGGAGCTTGAAAATACCATTGAGTGTGCAGTGGCCATGTCAAAACAGAATATTATTACGGAAGATCTGATTCTTCAGGCCCATAACATCGATTCCGAAGGTTTAAAATCCTTTAAACATGCCAAAGAGAGTTTTGAGAAAAACTACCTTATTCAGCTTTTTGAACTGAGCCGTGGTAATGTAAGCAAGGCGGCCAAACTGGCCGGGAAGTACCGGGCAGATATCTATGAACTCATAAAAAAATATAATATTAAACTTACCGAATTTAGAGATGACTAGGATAGCGGGTTTGCCGGGTTGCCCTAAGCGGTGCCGTCACATACGCCCCTGACATAATAATAAGCGCTGAAATCCTGCCACGAGACGAACCCCATATCTGCGCTCACATACCACGCCGCCATATAAGATCGTCTGTCACAACTCCATAGCCATTTTTGTCTGGTGTCAAACACCGGTTCCATACAAAAATCTTCGCCGTGAGGCGTTGGGGTTAGCAAAGACATGAGTTCTTCGATTGTTGGAAGTCGCCAGTGAGAATATCCTGCAAAATGGTTTTGCTTCAATTTTTCGATATACGCATGGGCTTGAGACCATGTCAGGGGATATTCCGAGCCGGATTGCTGCCAGATAAGCCCGGTTGCTTTATCCGTGACCGTGCCGTTCGCAAGCTTTTGGAAATTATTTTCAATATAACAGGCGGGTTGCCATAATTGGTTTATGGAAAATACATCTTTGCCGCGCTGGGGATCAACTTTGACGGCATGGCTTCTGAGCTTAACTGAGCTACAGGGAAGCTTTTTTGCATCCGTGACTTCCGGAGCGATTTTACAGATGTTTTCTTTTTTCTCTTTCCACGCGTTATCCAGGCAATCGAGCTCTTTTACCATCTCGTTTGCATCACCAAACCTGTTTTGAGGTTCCGTGGCAATGGCCTTGGCAATAAACGCATCCCACGTGTGATCCAGATCGGCATTGATCTTGCTCGGTTTTTCATAATTTTTTCCGGGAAGCTCACCCGTAAGCATCCGGTAAAGCATGATTCCCACGGAATAAATATCCGCACGACGATCCACTTTGTCCGGATTGGCTTCTTGTTCGGGCGCGGCATACCAGGGCGAGCCTACCTTGAGATTTTCGGGACCTTTAAAATCTTCTCCTCTGAGCTTGGACAGTCCAAAATCACAAATTTTTATGGTATCTATCTCCGTTACTAATATATTAAAGGGTTTAATGTCCCGGTGCACGATATCGAAATGATGGAGACAGGCCAGCCCCAGAAGAATTTGCCGAGTATATTTAATGGCTTTATCCAGCTTAATAATTCGGGAGGACGCTTCGGTTATATAAGATTCTCCGATCATGATGCCAAGATTATTAAAATAATAATCCATGATATAAAAAAGCTTTCCGTCTTTTGTTTCATCGAAATTCCACACTTCCACGATATGGGGATGTCTCATATTCGACATGGTAACGGCTTCGGAAAGAAAAAGATCCCGAATGGCATTCTCACCCATCAGGTGAACCAGATGGGGATTGGGAGAAAGAAGTTTTAATGCGGCAATCTTACGGATAACCGGCAGTTCCACCTTATAGACCTTGCCCATACCGCCCCTGCCCAGAAGCCCACGTATTTTATATTTACCGATGGTTTTCATTATCTGGATCTTAGTTGGTGTCCATACATAAATGAGGATTTTTCTTCAAGATCAAGGCATGCGAAAAAAATAACCCCAGGCATATGTTTAATATTCCGAGGATTATTTTTTGAGCATAACCCCAGAGAAATAGGCTCCGCATTTCACAGGGCAGGCGCAGAGACTTGTCTGCCTCCGGCAGATTGGGCAAAAAGACCATTTATGGATGGACATTTACCATAACCGATCCGCGTGCACCCTGGGAAGTCCCGCGGCCATGATTTTGCTGACCACCGCTGCAATATCATAAGGAACAAATCTTACTTCAAGTGAATCCTCCGATGTATTCCAAATCACGTATTTTGCATTGTTATTACCGTCTCTGGGTTGTCCCACACTGCCCACATTGATGATATATTTTCTGTCGCTATCCAACTGTGTTATAATTCCCTCTTTTAGAGGAATACGCTGGGATACTTTGCCGTCAAATCCGATGAGTTTCAGTTCATGGGTATGTCCTACAAAACAAAGTCTTTCTTTCATTTCTTTAAATGTTTGATTGAGCGTGTGGTCGGGAACTTGAAATAAATAGATGTCCGTGGAATCTGGGGGAAATCCGTGAACAAACCGGCTTTGGTAAACCACCGAAGATAATTTCATCCCCTTTATATAACTGATGGATTCCTCGGACAGCATGGTTATGGTTTTTTTCAAAGATATCCGGGCGATGGGATTAAACCAGTTCAAATGCGCGCGATCCGATACTGCCCGCTCATGATTTCCCATCACACATGGAATATTGCGTTTTCGAACCTGTCGAATCACTTGCTCGGGCTCGGGTCCGTAACCCACATTGTCCCCCAGACAAACAACAGCGTCAATATCCGAAGCGTCGATATCATTCAAGACTTGTCCAAACGCATCCAGATTACCATGAATATCGGAAATAATTGCGATTCTCATACATTCCATTACTCCAACTGGGGGGAAGCCTCTTAGTTCCTGACCCCATAGTCAGGAAATTCGCTCGACCTTAAGGGTATTGGTACGACCACTTTGGCCAAGGGGGGGTGTACCGGCAATAATTACAATTGTGTCTCCTTTGCCTGCGAGGCCGCATCCCTGTATCTCATTGAGCGCAACAGCAACGATATCGTCGGTTTCTTTTATTATTTTGGCTAACGCACTCTCCACACCCCAGGTCAGGGCCAGTCGTCGCTGAACTTTGGACGATGCAGCCAGGGCCAGCACGGGCTGGTGAGGCCGGTGGCAGACCACCCGGTTGGCGGTCATGCCGGAGGCGGTGTAGGCTACGATCGCTTTAGCGGCTACCGTGTTGGCTACCAAATTGCCGGCATACGCAACTGCCGGCTCTATTTCCTGGGGCGGGCTAAAGGGCAAAGCACCGGACAACTTACCCCCAAACCAGGCCGTTTCGGTGGAAACGGCAAGTGTTGACATGATGGCCACGGTTTCAACCGGATACCGGCCGATGGCCGTTTCAGCGGACAGCATTAGAGCATCCGTGCCGTCTAAAATAGCGTTGGTTACATCTGTGGCCTCGGCCCGAGTAGGTTTGCGCATGTCAATCATGGATTCGAGCATTTGGGTAGCCGTGATTACTGGAGTGGCAGCGCTGCGGCAAATGTCAATGATGCGTTTTTGGGCAATGGGCACTTCTTGCAAACTCATTTCCAGAGCCAGATCCCCCCGGGCCACCATAACCCCATTGGCTTCCCGAACAATTGCCTCAATATCATCGAAAGCATTCTGTCGTTCAATTTTGGCAATAACCGGAATGTCTGCTCCTTTTTGGGACAAATAATCTTTTAACTGGCGCACATCATCGGCACATTGAACAAAAGACAAAGCCAGAAAATCAATGTCTTGCGAAACGGCGAAGTCAATATCACCGTAATCCTTCCGGCTGATTGACGGCAGGCTGACCCGCAGCCCCGGAAGATTAATACCCCGGTGACTGGACAGATTATCGCCCTGGAGTATGCGGCACCATACGTCGCCATTGATTTCAATTTTTTCCACTTCAAGCTCGATGTTTCCGTCATCAAGTAAAATCAGACTGCCGATCTTTACATCTTTGGCCATGTCGGGGTAACTTACGGGAATAAACTCTTCGTTTCCTGCCGATGTTTGCGCTGTCAAACAAATTTTTTGATCTGTTTTTAAGGCAATGCTATTTCCTTGAATTTCTCCCACGCGAACGCGAGGGCCGCGCAAATCGCCGATAATGGGAATCGGGACTCCCATTTCACGGCTTATTTTCCGAATCCGCTTGATCAAAGGATCCAGATAATCGTGGCTGCCATGAGAAAAGTTAATACGGACTCCGTCTAATCCAGCCAGTATCATCTTGCGCAGCGTGTCTTCAGTGTCGCAGGCCGGACCCAGTGTGGCAACAATCTTGGTTCTTTTAGAAGGACGTTTTGTATAGGTTTTGATTGCCATATTTTCAATATAACATCAAATGAGTGTTTCTGCAACATTTTGCCCAATGTCAGTCAGGGTAAACGCATTTGATTTCGGAGCAGCGGAGCGAGGGCGTGTTTCTCTTGGAAACTGACTGACTGTTTGAAGAGCTTTAGCACGCGTTAGCCCGAGACGAATGAAATTATAACTTAAAAAAAATCAATGGGATAATTGAGTGACGAATGGTACTCAACACCTCCGGATTGGCTCGGGCTTACGGATGCTTAAGCACAAGTTTCAGTCGGTTGGAAAGAGATACACGCCGTCGTGAAGCCTCATCAAGTAACGTCCACCTAATCGACCTTGTTGATTATATAGCCGGATCTTCTCAAATGATTGATAATTCCGTCTGTACCAACCAGGTGTCCTACGCCCACCAAGATGAAATCATTTTGGGAAGTTTGAAGATAGCGTTTAATCTTTGACAGCCATTTACGGTTTCTTTCGGCAATTAAGGTAGAGTAAAGATTCGGATAATCCTTTTTCATGGGTGCAATATAGAGCCGATACAGTTTATCTTCATCGCCTTGCCTCCAAGCCGCAATGAGATCATTAAGTATTTGCCTTGTGTTCTTTAGGTCTTTAATTGAGTGTTCAATGAAATCATCCTCGTTGCCTTCACCCATGGATAGAACAAATTCGATTTGTTGGTTAACGCTTTCCAAGCCTTCAATCTTTTTTCCTTCCATTTTTGCCTTATGGTGAAAGTAATGGTCAACACCGGTTTGATTAATACCCAGCTTCTGCAACTCCAAGCCAAGCAACGTTAACACAACCATGGAAGGCTTTAATTTGTTCAATGAAAGGACTGAAATTCCCGAAGTTTCACAATATTGCCTCAAAAAATCGTAGGTCTGGGGCGATAACACTTTGTCAAGGCTCAACTCATCATTATAAACGGCTTTTTCGATTATCATTTCTTGCGTTTTCGGACTATTCAACTCTTCAAGTTTCGTCTCAAAAACAATTACATCAGAATCTTCGTATGCGTTTACAAATTCCTCCGGCAAGGGATAATCGGATTTTCGAAGTACATGACAAGTGCCTCCTATGTAAGTTACGGAGTTATGCAATTGAACCTTCCATAACGAAGTGTCGGCAGCGGCAGACAAACATAGGATCAGATTAAGAATAATTCCCAATATTAAATTTTTCATAGTTCCCCTTTGATGTCATAGCAATGACCGGACCATGGGATTCCCGTTAAACTCTGAATGATGAATCCATCTGAATTTCATCTAACCCGTGTCTGCTATTCTGGCGAGAATGCGCCAGATTCTATCAATCCATTCAAAATGCTCCGGCTTCATCAGACAAGACCTAAGACAGGTGACGGCAGGCTCATCAAAGCTGACACTAGGCCAATGAGGCCGGGCCAACTCCGCGGGCAGATCTACCAACGCCAGATGCAGATGGGCTTTGGCAGCCTGCTCAAAATAAGCTCTGGAACGTTTAGAGATTGTACTACTTTTGGCTGCTCGGGGAGCCCAGACAATAATGTCCAGTTCGGGAGGAAACAGGGTTAAGAACCGGTTGTCTTCCTTGAGCCGTTGAAACAGGGCGCATGCTGCATCCCGGCATCGGGCCAGACCCTGGGCGAATTCCCCGGATTTTACCAGGGGCATAAGTCTCAGGGTGGCCCACAGACCCACTGCCGAGGCACCGGGTCGGGAACACTCCAGACTTATTTCTCCCAGGTGCAGTTCATTTGAGCTGAAATAGGTATAAGGCGAGTCATGCTTGTAGATGGTACCGACGGCGGGGTCTCGAAACAATACACAGCCGCATCCATAGGGCTGTAATCCGTGCTTGTGGGGATCCACAACCATTGAATCCACCTTGTTCAGACAATCGAAGGCGGCTTGGGTGTTGGAATCAAGATTGTCAACCAGTGCGAAATAGCCGCCATAGGCAGAATCCACGTGCACGCGGAACCCATAATGGTGTTGGAGATCGAGGAGTTCATGTAGAGGATCGACCGCACCGCATCCGGTGGTTCCAAGGGTTGCCACCACCGTACCGATGTCTTCCTGACGGAGAATCTTTTCCAATGCCTTAAGGTCCATCCTGGCATGGCTGTCAACTGGAACGGATGCGAAATGGAGTTGCAGAACATCAGAAATACGACGGTGCGTATAGTGCGCTTGGCTGGAGGCAACAATTTTACTGCCCGGGTGGAGTCGGCCGGCAACCCAAAGCGCCTCCAGATTGGCCATGGTTCCCCCTCCGCAAAGATGCCCGAGATGGTCTTTCCAGCCATACATTTGGGCAATTTGAGCAACGGCCTCCTTTTCCATCGCAGAACTGGCACGCCCCCCGTCCAACGCATGATTGTTCGGGTTAATCCACATGGCCAGAGTGTAAGCCAAGCGTGCAACCGGATGCGGTGGTTTAAGCATCTGACCGGCATACAGGGGATGCGGGTATGGGTAGTTGTCTCGCATGCGCTCTGCGACTTCTCCTAATACCCGCTGCAACCTTTCCAAGTCAACGTTTGGAGTAAATTCAGGTAAATTGCAGAATCCTTCATCCAGATGCTTCAAAGATTCGTATAGCAATTCAACGCTCTCGAGTTCTAAAGTCATGATAAGATCCTTGGTGTTTCTATGTTACTGCGGGGGATAAGGGCTTACACCGGCCTTGGCCCTGACACTAAACAATACTACTTATGACACAACTATCGTAAAAAGTCCAGACTCAGTCTGACGGAGATCAGGGTAAACGCATTCGAATTCCAATACAGGGAGAACGCTCCGCGACGTCATATATCTCTTTCCAACCGCCTGAAACTTGTACTTAAGCACCCGTAAGCCCGAGCCGTGCCATGGCTATTAAGAACCATTTGTCGCTAAGTAATCCTATTGATTATTAAAGTCATCATTACATTCGGCTCGAGCTAACGCATGCTAAAGTCCTTCAAACAGTCAGTCGGTTTTCAAGAGAAACATGCCGTCGCTACGCTGAAGAAAAATCAAATTCGTTTATCCTGCACCGAACTGCTTAAAGAAAAAAGATTGAGATATTAAACGGTTTTTATTATCGTAGATAGAATATAATATTATTGATCTCCACGGGATCTCTTTGGACAACAAGGCAATGGATATTGCCAGTTATGAAATGAGACCTTTGAAAAATGTTCAATTTTGTTCAATGCCAAGGAAGGCGAAGATTTTAACCACAGGAATACATTTAGTATTTTGAGGATTAAAATTTGAGCCTGATGCCGGAATTGGGCAAAAGGGGACGTTTTGCAAAGGTCTCGAAATATGGACATAGATGAAGCTGATAACTGACCTTCCACATGAGATGATCAACGATTCTCAACGCAAATGGAATGCATTCTGCAGTGCTGCAAATCTCGCCAATATTTCTTTATGGGATGATTCCGAGTTTATAAAAGTTTCAAAACGGGTCTTTGCTTTTAGCAATTTTATAGCCAGAAGCTGCACCCAGAACCCGGCCATGATAGCCGGCCTCGTTCAAAGCGGTGAACTTTATGGACAAATCCCAGCAGATCATTTCAATCATAAGCTGAAAAAGTCTTTGTCAGAGCTGTATGAAAAAGAACAAAAGGACAAACTATTTTCTATTCTTCGCAAGTTTCGATTGCGTGAAATGATTCGAATTGCCTGGCGTGACCTTGCGGGCTGGGCCGATCTATCCCAAACCATGGCAGATCTTTCGGCCCTGGCCGATGCCTGTATCCATCAGGCGCTTTTGCTTCTTTATGAATGGGCATGTCGCAAATATGGCAGGCCTGAAGGATATGACGGTTCACCGCAGAACCTTGTTGTTTTAGGGATGGGGAAACTCGGCGGCGGTGAGTTAAACTTTTCCTCTGACGTGGATCTAATTTTTGCTTATCCTGCAGTCGGCCGAACCCGTGGCGTATCGGAACTCATCAGTAATGAAGAATTTTTTATGCGCCTTTGTCGGAGTTTGATAAAAACCATCGGTTCCTCCACTTCAGACGGTTTGGTATTCCGGGTGGACATGAATCTTCGACCTTATGGTGAAAGCGGTCCTTTGGTGATGAGTTTCGATGCCATGGAGGCATATTATCAGGAACAGGGGCGGGAATGGGAACGATACGCCTGGATCAAAGCCAGGGTGATCGCGGGTGATAAAAGAGCCGGCGCTCAACTACTGGAGAGACTTAAACCCTTTGTATATCGCAGGTACCTGGACTTTGGCGCCTTTGAGTCTTTGAGAAATATGAAGCAGAAGATTTCTCTTGAGGTAAAACGAAAACACCTGTCACACAACATCAAAATCGGTCTCGGAGGAATCCGTGAGATTGAATTCTTCGGCCAAATATTTCAGCTTATCCGGGGAGGCGTCGCCCCTGCACTTCAAGAACAGAGTCTTCGGAAGGTTTTGAACATACTTGCCCGTGAAAACTATATTCCTCAACAAACCTGCGACAAGCTTACCAGCGCGTACGAATTTTTGCGCAACACAGAGCATCGTATACAGGAATTTTCAGATCAGCAGACCCATGAGATTCCCTCAGATCCGGTTGCGAGAATCCGTCTGGCCGCATCCATGGGATTTTCCGATCCGTCAGCGTTTATCCGTTGTCTTGAACAGCACAGAAGAATTGTACATGATCATTTTAATCAATTGCTTGGGGTAGGAGATTCAAAGCGTGTAGATGACCAGGGAGAAAAAATTGAAAGCGGGTTGCAAGCGGTATGGCAGGATGTAATAGAACATGAGCAGGGCCGAAAGGTGCTTGCTGAAGCGGGTTTTGAAAATCCGGATCGTGTGATGGGCCTTTTAGATGATCTTCGGAAGGATCCGGAAACACGCTTACTTAGCAGACACGGCCGGAATCGCCTGGATAAGCTTATGCCCATTATGCTGAAAATCATCGGCCGGTCTGAGCACCCCCTTGTGGTTGTGAGTCGAATTATAGACCTGATCAAGACCATCGAACGACGAACCAACTACCTGGCGCTTCTGTTGGAAAATCGAATTGCTATTGTACATTTGGTCAAGCTGGCTGCTGCCAGCCCATGGGTGGTCTCATTTCTGGCGCGCCATCCCGTCCTTTTAGATGAACTTCTAGATCCCCGGACCCTTTATCTCCCCCCGGAAAAATCGGATCTTGAGCAAGAAGTCCGCAAAAAATTCGATTTGATATCTTCTGAGGACCTTGAGGTTAAAATTCAAGAATTATGTATTTTTAAACAGGCGAACATATTGCGTGTGGCCGCAGCCGATGTCACAGGCGCGATTCCGCTGATGAGAACCAGTGACCATCTTACCGAAATTGCAGAGACGGTTTTAAATAAGGTTGTGGACCTGTCATGGGAGCATCTTGCTGAAAAACACGGGATTCCCAGATGTCAACTGGATGATGAAAGAATCGGGAAAGGATTTGCGGTCATTGCCTATGGAAAACTTGGCGGATTTGAACTCGGATATGGCTCAGACCTTGATCTGATCTTTCTTCATTCCGGAACCCAGGGGCAGACCCGTGGCGGAAATTACCCTATAGATAATGCCCAATTTTTTGCCCGACTGGGACAGAGAGTGGTTCATATTTTAACCGCACATACGCCTTCCGGCGTCCTGTACCAGCCGGATATGCGGTTGCGGCCCAGCGGCAGTTCCGGCATTCTGGTCAGCCACATCCAGGGGTTTAAGGAGTATCAATTGAATAAAGCCTGGACATGGGAACATCAGGCCATTATTAAGGCAAGACCCATCAGCGGTGATATCCGGATGGCCAAACGCTTCGAGCAGATACGTAACCTGGTGATTACCCGGCCCAGAACCATGAGCAAGCTTAAACAAGAGGTTGTGGATATGCGCGACCGGATGCGCAGAGAACTCTCAAGCCCTGAACCGGAAATTTTCGATCTCAAACAGGATATGGGCGGAATTGTTGATATTGAATTTCTGGTTCAGTATCTGGTGCTTTTAAAATCCAGTGAATATAACGAGCTGACCCGGTGGACCGACACGGTTCGTCTTCTGGAAACTTTGAACCAAACCGGTATCATTGAAGCCCATACCGCCCACTTTCTCAAAGTCACCTATCTGACCTATCGGTCGACGGTTCACCAACTCAGCCTCCAGGAAAAGCCCGCCAAAGTCCCTGAGAATAAATTTCGCGACTTACG
>Ga0316577_10000794_pt1 | contig 13655 bp, 12 predicted proteins | sample S5NA_FD_203073 | JGI IMG/M metagenome (GOLD analysis project Ga0316577, IMG submission 203073) | Rhizosphere microbial communities from salt marsh grasses in Alabama, United States - S5-7_050615r2r1 | ecosystem: Host-associated > Plants > Roots > Rhizosphere | place: USA: Alabama | collected... | reverse complement strand
GCATGTGCCCGATGTGCCGCTTGAGATCCATCGGGAGCAGGCGTCCGCCGACACTCTGACAAACCTCCATGCCGCTCGTGGGCTGATCGCTCGGGACGGTCCATCGCCAACGGGCTCGGTGAGCCTTATCTCCAACCGTTATCACCTTGCGCGCCTCGGCCTGATGGCACGTTCCCTCGACATTGCCCACGAGCTCATCGCTGCCGAGCCGGTCCCCGTGGCCATCCGACCCGGCACCCTGCCCCGTTGGCTGCTCGAGGGGTTCTTCGTCTTCTGGTTCCTGACCGGACGACGCTATGCCCGGCTCACCAACAATCGCCGGATGCTCGACCGCGTAACCTGAGGATCAACCGATGACAGATTCCATCACCGCACCATCGAACGGGGCCGACCCGTCGAAGCGAGCCCGCCGACTCGGCCCCGGGCGGTCGCTTTGGTCCGTTGGTCTCGTGCTCGTCGCCGTGGCCCTGGGCGCCGGCCGCGCGATCGAAGACCGGCTGCGGGCCACCGGCATGCCTGACCTCGGCAGTGGGACGCCCCAGCTCGCCGACCTCGCGCCGCTATTGTTCGCGTTCGCTTTTCCCCTGGGCTTGGCACTCTGTGCGGCGGCGGCGCTGCGCCAAGGGTCTGGCCCCAATGGCGCTGCTGCCTGGCTACGATTTGCCCCGGTGGCGATCATCGTCGTTCTCGCGCCCGTGCTCGTGCCGAGCCTGCTCGGACGCGAGATGATCTCGTTCCACTTCGGGATCGGCGGTATCGTCATCACCATCTCCGCCCTGGTCTGCTTCTGGGCCATGGGCCGGTTGCGCGCAGCAGCGACCAGGGCCTTGCTCCCCGCCGTCGACCTTGCGCTGGCGGGGCTGCTTTGCCTGGTCGCGGCGGCCTGGAACCTGTGCGGAAGCGCCGCCATGCCGTCATTCCTATTGATGCCCGATCGCATGGAGGCGCTTGGTACCCTGCCGTTCGCCATCGGCCAGATGAAGGCGGTGCTGGCGCTGCTCACCCTCGGCTGGGTGCTGCTGATGTGCGCCGCCGCCCTTGCCGCGTTGCGGATATCGCGGCAGCAGGCCAACTGATATGACCACCAGGCCCACCTGGTCCATGCTGCGGCTGATCCTGGCCCTGCTGCTGGCGGCGCTGCTCCTCGGCGCCTGCAGCCTGGTGGATTTCGCCTATCATCAGCTCGATTGGCTGATGCTTCGCCAGGTCGAGGCGGTGGTCGACCTGAGAGGTGATCAGCGCGCCCGGCTGCGCCGGGACATCGACGCGCTACTAGCCTGGCACTGTGAGACCCAGGTCCCTCGCTATGTGGCCTTCCTCGGCGCGCTGGAGCAGGACTTTCGGCGCGGTGACATGACGGCCGGGCGGGTCGCCGAGCATGCCGCGACCCTGGAGGGCTATTGGTATACGGTCCTGGACAAGAGCGCCAACGGTCTCGGGCAGCTGCTCGGCAGTTTGGCACCGTACCAGGTCGAGCAACTCGAGCGGGCGCTGCGGCGCCGGAACGACGAGACCGCGCAAGCCATCCGGGCCGCTGCCGGCCGCGACTCGAGCGGAGAGTACGCCAAGCTCGCCGAGCGTCAGATCCGCCGCTGGATCGGCCCGTTGAGCGAACGCCAACAACGGCTCATCGGGGATTGGAGCCGATCGTTCGAGCCTCTCGGGAATCTTGGCCTAGACTATCGCCGGAGCCTGCATCGCAGCCTCCATCGCCTGATCCTGGACCATCGGGGTGATCCGGCCGCGCTGACGATGAAGCTAAAGGGCTTCATCGATGGCATCAAGACCGACCCGCCAGCGCGCTATGCCGGTCGAGTCGACGCCAACAAGGCCCGCAGTATCGAGATGATCACTCAGGTCATCGCCGTCATGGATGCCGAGCAGCTCGATCATCTGATCGCATCCATCGAGAAATGGCGCGGTGAGCTGCGCCGCATCCGCTGCGGCTGATCCGGGGACATCGGAGAACGGGGGGTCGGACGATCCGATCGTGGGTCCCCGGGGCATCCCAGCCAACCTCTTTTTCTCGCGGCAATCGCCGATACTCAGGTTTCCACGTTGCGCACCTGAGGCGTCCAGCTCAGGCGCGGGTCTGGCCTGTTGGTCTGGCCGGGAACGGTGTTGGTCCTGGCAGGGCGGCGACAGTCGATTCGATCCACTCCTCGACGGCGGCGTTGATCTCGCTCGCCTTCCGGCCCTCCGTGGAGATCGGCGCGCCGATGACGACGTCGATGGTCCCTGGATACTTGCGCACGCCCCGCCGACGCCAGAAGACGCCCGCGTTGTGGGCGATGGGTATCACCGGGACGCCGGCCTTCTCGGCCAAGAGGGCGCCCCCGATATTGTAGTGGCCGCGTCTGCCGGCAGCGACGCGGGTACCCTCGGGGAAGATGATCACCCAGCGCCGCTTGCCAAGCTGTGCCTGGCCCTGCTCGAGTAGCTGGCGTATCGCCTTTCTGCCCGCCGACCGGTCGATGGCGATGGGCTCGTAACACGCCAACGCCCACCCGAAGACCGGGATACGCAACAGCTCCCGCTTGAGCACCCAGGTCTGTGCGAGCGGCAGGATCTGTCGCAGCGACACGGTCTCCCAGCTCGATTGGTGCTTGCAGAGCACGACGCAGGGACCCTCGCGCAGGTGCTCCAACCCCTGTATGCGGTGGCGCAGGCCGCAGATCACGGCCAGCAGCCAGAGGCTCACCACCGACCAGGCACGTCCGACCCGCGCCATGGCCTCATAGGGTAGCAGCCGCGACATCAGCAGGATCAGCAGCCCGAAAAACACCGTGTTCAGATAGAACGCCAGCGAGAACAGCAGTGAGCGCAGCGTCGTCATCATCGCGCTCTGCCAGCATATTCGCCGAGCAGCAGATCGACCGCCGCGGCCAGGTCGTCGACAACCGCGGTGCCGACGAGCTCGTCCGCATGCTCCCGTCGCGTCTGCTCGCCTCGCCCGGTCAGCACGAGGATCGGTCGGGCACCAACGCTGCGGGCCGCCTCCAGGTCTCGCCAGGAGTCGCCGATGACTGGCACGCCACTCAAGGACCGGTCGAACCGACAACCGATCTGCTGCAGCAGACCCGGCAGTGGCTTGCGGCAGTCGCAGTCGTCGTCGGGGCCGTGGGGACAGAATGCGATCAGGTCGATGCCGCCGCCAACGGCCTGGACCCGTCGCATCAGCTCGGCGTGGATGGCATTGAGCGCGTCGATGTCGAACAGGCCACGGGCGAGTCCCGATTGATTGGTGGCGATCGCCACGCGCCAGCCGGCCAAGCTCAGGCGGGCGATCGCCTCCAATGCGCCGGGAATCGGTAGCCACTCGGCCGGTCGCTTGATGAAGGCGTCGGACTCGTGGTTGATGACGCCGTCACGGTCGAGGATGGCCAGGGGCGTCGCGGTCATTGCTGCGTGCTCGGTCTCGGCTCTAAGGGGATCGAATCGGGCTCAGGCCTCGCGGAACTCGGAGACGCGGATGCGGCCACCGATCATCCGGGCCTCACGCTGGCCGAGCTTGTGCATCTTTGCCCAGAATGCCCGCTTCAGGTCGAAGTCGGCGGCGATGGCGGTGCCCATGACCAGGATCATCAGGTCCGCGACCTCCTCGGCGAGCTGCTCGCGCGAGCGGCCTTTGGTGACGCAGGCGGAGATCTCGCCGAGCTCCTCCGTCATCAGCGCCACGCGATAGGTCAGGTCCTCGCCGCCGGTTTCACGGAAACGGTGCTTGTCGTGGAAGGCCTGGACGGCGGCGAGCATGTCCGAGTAGGCATCGGAATCGCTCATGCCTCGTCCTCCCTCGCCGGCTGCAGCCGGGCGATATCGGCGACGCGCAGGAAGGGGTCTTCGAGTGCGCGCAACAGCGCGATGCGGTTGCGGCGCAGGGCATCGTCGTCGACCATGACCATGACGTCGTCGAAGAACAGGTCCACGTCGTCGCGTAGGGCGGCGAGGGCGCGCAACGTCGCCTCGTAGTCGCCCGCGGTGATCAGCGGCTCGACCTCGGCGGTCAGTGCGCCGATGCGCTCGGCCAGCCGCTGCTCGGCAGGCTCGGTCAGCCGTCCCGGGTCCAGCGGCACCTTGGCCTGGTCGGCCTCAGGCAGCTTTTTCAGGATATTGCGTAGGCGCTTGTTCGCCGCCGCCAGCGACGCCGCCTCGGGCAGACCTCGGAAGGCCTCGACGGCGCGGATGCGCCGGTCGATGTCGCTCGGCGTCGTCGGTGCAACGCCAAGCACGGCCTCGACGGTGTCGCTGCTGATGCCCTGATCGCCATAGTAGCGGTCGAGCCGCTCCAGACAGTAGCCGAGGACCTCGTCGACGACCTTGCCGGCGCCAAGCTCCGGCGCGTAGCCATCGGCGGCCTTTTGCAGCAATGCATTCAGGTCCAGCGGCAGCGGCGTCTCGATCAGGATACGCAGCACGCCGATGGCGGCTCGGCGTAGGCCATAGGGGTCCTTGACGCCGGTGGGGCGCTGGCCGATGGTGAAGATGCCGATCAGTGTATCGAGCCGGTCGGCAAGCGCCAGCACCTGGCCGCAGGGGCTCTCCGGCAGCCGGTCACCGGCATGCCGTGGCAGGTACTGCTCCTCCATCGCGGCGACGACACAGGGGTCTTCGCCGGCGCGCTCCGCATAGTACCGGCCCATGATGCCCTGCAGGCTGGCGAACTCGCCGACCATCAACGTGACCAGGTCGCACTTGGCCAGCGTCGCGGCGCGGCGAGCCAGCTCGGCGGGGACCTCCAGCTGGTCACTGATCGCCGCGCCAAGGTCTCCGACACGGGCCATCTTGGCCCCGATGCTGCCGAGCTTGTGCTCGAAGATGACGTGATCCAGTCGTGGGGTAAGGCCGCCGAGCGGGGTCTTGAGATCCTGCTCCCAGAAGAACTTGGCATCGGCGAACCGCGGCCGGATGACCCGCTCGTTGCCGGCCCGCACCACCCCGGGGTCTCGGCTCTCGATGTTCGCGATGCCGATGAAGTGAGGCAGCAGCGAGCCGTCCGCCGCCAGCAGCGGAAAGTACTTCTGGTTCTTCTGCATCGTCTCGATCAGGGCCTCGCGGGGGACCTCGAGGAAGACCTGATCGAAGCCGCCGAGGAAGGCCACCGGCCATTCGCAGAGCGCCGTCACCTCGTCGAGCAGGCCCTCGTCCATCCGCGCCGTGCCGCCAGCCGTTTCGGCCAAGGACCGGACCTGGCTCGCGATGAGCTCGCGGCGAGCGGAGAAGCTGGGCTCGACGCGACCGACGGTGCGCAACTGCTCGGCGTAGTCGCCGGCGGAACAGAGCGCGATCGCGTCCGGGTGATGAAAGCGGTGCCCCCGGGTGCTGGTGCCGGTCTCGACGCCGAGCACCCGCCCCGGCACGCGCTCGTCGCCCAGCAGCATGCAGACCCAGTGCACCGGGCGTACGAACTCGGCGTCGCCGCTGCCCCAGCGCATGCGTTTCGGGATCGGCAGGTCGCCGAGTGCCTGCTCGACGAGCGCGGGCAGTAGCTCGGCGGCGGCGCGCCCATGCTCCGTCTTGCGGAATGCAAGCCAAATGCCCTTCGGCGTCTCCTCGCGCTCGAGATCGCCGACCTCGACGCCGCAGGAACGGGCGAAGCCTAGGGCCGCCTTCGTGGGGTTGCCGTCGCGGTCGACGGCGGCGTTGAGTGCGGGGCCGCGGCGCATGGTCTCCTGGTCGGGCTGGCGTGGCGCGAGGTCGCGAACCAGCACGGCGAGCCGACGCGGGCTGCAGAAGGCCTCGCTTGGCCCGTGGACCAGTCGGCTTTCGTTGAGCCGCTTCAGCAGCCCCTGATTAAGCGCATCGGAGAGGCCGAGCAGGGCCGTCGGTGGCAGCTCCTCGGTCCCGATCTCTACGAGCAGGTCTTGCGTGCTGGAGTGCTCCGTCATCAGGCGACCCCCGCTTCAGCTGGCTGGTCCGCCGTGTCGGCGCCAACGAGCATCGGAAAGCCGAGGGCCTCGCGGCTGTTGTAGTAGGCCTCGGCGACCGCACGGGCGAGCGTGCGCACGCGCAGGATGAAGCGTTGGCGCTCCGTCACGGAGATGGCGCCGCGGGCATCGAGCAGGTTGAACAGGTGCGATGCCTTCAGCACCTGCTCGTAGGCCGGCAGCGCCAGGCCCGCCTCCACCAGCGCGGCGCTCTCGGCCTCGGCCTGATCGAAGCGCTGGAACAGGGCCGGCACCTCGGCGTGCTCGAAGTTGTAGGCGGACTGCTCCACCTCGTTTTGATGGAACACATCGCCGTAGGTCACCGGGCCGTTGGCCGACCGGGTCCACAGCAGGTCATAGACGCTCTCGACACCCTGCAGGTACATGGCGATGCGCTCGATCCCGTAAGTGATCTCGCCGGTGACCGGCCGGCACTCGAGTCCCCCGACTTGCTGGAAATAGGTGAACTGGGTCACCTCCATGCCGTTGAGCCAGACCTCCCAGCCGAGGCCCCAGGCGCCGAGCGTTGGCGACTCCCAGTTGTCCTCGACGAAGCGGATGTCGTGCACCAGCGGGTCGATGCCGAGGCCGCGCAACGACTCCAGGTACTGATCCTGGATGTCCAGCGGCGACGGCTTGAGAATGACCTGGAACTGGTAGTAGTGCTGCAGCCGATTGGGGTTCTCGCCATAGCGGCCATCGGTGGGCCGCCGCGATGGTTGCACATAGGCGCAGGACCAGGGCTCCGGACCGATGGACCGCAGAAAGGTGCCCGGGTGAAAGGTGCCCGCGCCGACCTCCATGTCATAGGGCTGCAAGATCACGCAGCCGCGCTCGGACCAGAATTGTTGCAGCCTGAAGATAAGCTCCTGAAAGCTCATCGGCTCAGCGTTGGGTGCCGCCAACGTGGGACTCCGGGATGGTGCCAAAAGCGCGGAAGTATAGCGGGTTGGCGGTGGACCTTGCCAGGTAGGGCTTTCGCTGGTGGTGGCCAGAATCGGCGCCGCCTTAGCGCCATCATGCCGCGTCGAGTGGGAATAGACAGCGGACGCGGCGCTGCCCGACAGGCGCCAGCGTCGGCTCGTGCTCTCGGCAAGCGGGCTGCGCCCGCGGGCAGCGCGGGGCGAAGACGCAGTTCTGTGCCGGGCGGCGGGCGCCGAGCTCTTCCACCGTCGGCGGCTGGCCGGGTATCGCGGTGAGGGGCTTCTCCGGCTGGCCGAGGGCCGGTGAGCAGCCGAGCAACGCGGCAGTGTACGGGTGTGCCGGTGTGCGCAGCAGTATTTGGGCCGCGGCGTCCTCGACGATGCGTCCCGCGTACATGACCAGCACCCGCTCGCAGTGTTCGGCGACTAGGGCCAGATCGTGGCTGACCAGTAAAAGGGCTCGGTCTTGCTCGGTGCAGAGCCGGGTCAGTAGCGCCAGGATCTCCGCCTGCAGCGTCACGTCTAAAGCCGTCGTCGCCTCGTCGGCGATGATCAGGTCCGGGCCGTGGGCCAGGGCCATGGCGATCACCAGCCGCTGGCGCTGGCCGCCGGAGAGCTGGTGCGGGAAGCGGCTGGCCAGGTGCGCGTCTCGGTCGAGACCGACCTCGGTCAGCAGCAGCTCGATGCGGCGTTGCAGCGCCCGAGGGCCCAGGTCGGCATGGGCCCGGACCGCCTCGGCGAGCTGCTCGCCGACGCGAAACAGCGGATCGAGGGCCGACGACGGCTCCTGGGGGATGTAGGCGACGCGCCGGCCGCGCAGGTCCCGCAGCGTGGCGGGCGGGGCGGCCAGCACGTCGACGGCGGGGCCGCTCCCGTTTGCCACCAGCTCGACCCGGCCGGTGGCTGCCACGCCCGTCGGCAGCAGCCGCAGTAGCGACTGGGCGGTCAGCGTCTTGCCCGACCCGGATTCGCCGACGAGCGCGACGCGTTCGCCGCGGGCGATGCCGAAGTCGACGCCGTCGACGACCGTCGCCCCGCCGCCGTTGCTCGGGACGCGGATCCGCAGCTCGCGCACGGCGAGCACTCCGGGGACGGATTCAGCGGCCGGTGTGAAGGCGAGCATCGGTGACTTCTCCCGTCGCCGGCTTGGACCGAGGCGCGGGTCGAGCCGGTCGCGCAACGCATCGCCGAACAGATTGATCCCGACCACCAGCACCAGGATCACCAGCCCCGGCAGCACCGCGACCCGCGGATAGGTCACCAATAGCTCGCGGCCGTCGCCGAGCATGCTGCCGAGGTCGGCCTGGGGCGGCTGGGCGCCGAGTCCGAGGAAGCTCAGCCCGGCGGTCTCCAGGACCATCCAGCCCAGCGTCGTCGTCATCAGGATCAGGATCGTCGGCACGAGGTTCGGCAGGACCTCGACCACGATGATCCATGCCCAGCCGTGCCCTGCCAGCCGGGCGGCGTCGATGTAGTCCTGGTGGCGGATCTCGAGCACCGCGCCGCGCACCGCCCGGGCGAAGAACGGCACGTTGGCCACGGCGATGGCCAGCATGGCATTGGCGAGGCCGGGGCCGAGGGCGGCCACGATCGCCAGCGCGAGTAGCAGGTACGGGAAGGCCATCAGCACGTCGATGCCCCGCATCAACAGCTGATCGACGAGACGGCCGAAAAACCCGGCCAGTATGCCGATCATCGCGCCGACCAACGCCGCAAGCGCGGTGGCCAGCAGCGCGACGGCGACGCTCGACCGCGCCCCCCAGACCAGTCGCGAGAGCAGGTCTCGGCCGAGCTGGTCCGTGCCCAGCACGTGGCCCGGCGTGCCCATCGGGAGCATCCGCGATGCCGGTGCGGTGAGTGCAGGGTCCGACAGCGGGAGCAGCGGGGCGGCCAGCGCCGGCAGCACCACCATCGCGACCAGCACCAGCCCGGCGATGGCACCCCGCTGCTGGAGCAGGCCGCGGGGCGTCATCGAGCGCTTGCTCGTTTGCGGTTCATTGGCCCAGCGTTCGACGATCGAGCTGGTGCTGGACTAGGTCCGCCGCCAGATTGACCAGCACGTAGGCCGAGGCCAGCACCAGCACACCGCCCTGGACCAGCAGCAGGTCACGGGCGGCGATCGCATCGACCAGCAGCCGGCCGAGGCCCGGCCATTGGAAGATGGTCTCGATGTAGACCGCTCCGCCGAGCACGAAGCCGGCCTGCAGGCCGATCACCGGCACCATCCGGGCGAGCACGCCCTTGAGCCCATGGACCATCAGCACCCGCCGCTCCCGGACCCCGCGCCCCCGGGCGAGCCGCAAATGGTCCGCGCCGAGCACATCGATGGCCGCCCCGCGGGTCAGCCGCCCGATGACGCCGGCGGCCACGAGCGCGAGGCTCACCGCCGGGAGGACCAGATGCCGGGCCACATCGAGGACCCCGCCGTCGCCCCAGACCGCGACCATGCCGCTCGCCGGCAGCCAGCCCAGCCAGATCGCGAAGACCAGGATCAGCAGGAGTCCGAGCCAGAACGATGGCAGCGAGATGCCGAGCACCACACCTAGGGTTACCAGCCGGTCCACCGGCCGATTGTGTCGCAGTGCCGCCAACATTCCCGCGCCGAGGCCCGCCAGCGTCCCCAGCGCCAGCGCCGCCGCCGCCAGCAGCAGCGTCGGCCCCAGTCGCTCCAGCACCACGTCCAGCACGGGGCGCTCCAGGCTCACCGAGTGGCCCAGCTCCCCGCGCAGCAGCGAGCCGAGCCACCGCGCGAAGCGGACCGGCAGGGGCTGGTCCAGCCCAAGCTCGGCCCGCAGTGCGGCGAGCCGCTCCGGCGTCGCGTAGGGTCCCAGGATCGCCAGCGCCGGGTCACCCGGTACCAGGCTCATGATCAGGAATACCACTAGCGCCACGCCGAGCAGCACCAGCGGCAACATCGCCAGTCGCTTGATCAGGTAAGCGGTCACCGCGCAAGGCCCGCGTTCAGCGGCGGCTAACGGGCTCGGGCGGATAACACGCCGCGACGCCCATTACGGCTCGAGGACGAATGCATCGGAAAATGAGCCGCAGCCCAGCAGGCGGGGATCAGCGCCCGCGCTGCAGCGCCTCATAGCGCGCCTTGAATGCCTCCTGTCGCAGCCGCTCCGCCTCCGCCTCGGTCGCGATCAGCGGCGACTCGCGCCAGCTCCCGCTGGTGTGGTCGTAGACCGAGAACCGCCAGGCCTTGCCGACCTTGAACACCTTGGTCACGTCCTGCCCGGCCTGCGCCATCGCCTGCAGCTTGCTCATCGGTGCCCCCGCCGGGACCTCGTCGGCCACCGGCATCGAAGCCTCCTCCCCTGCCGGCTGATCCGACACCGGCTCGGTGCGCAGATGGAACTGGTTGTTGTGGATCTCGCCCTGGATGTCCAGCTCGACCGATTCGACACCGGGCAGACGGCTCAGGATGTAGCCGGCCATCAACATCCCCAGCCGCTCGTTCTCCTTTTCCAGCGCCGATAGCAGCTTGTCGGCGACGATCTGGCAGCGCTGCAGCCGATCCGGCTGATCGACCCACTCCCGGCTCATCTGCCAGCCCTTGTCCATGTCACGGTCGAGCTGATCGAAAAACGGCCGCGCGCTCGTCATGAGCTGGTCGGGGACGTTGAGTGTATAGACCTGCTCGTCGATGATCGCCTTCAGGATCATGGGCAACTCCGGTTGATCGATGACTCCGCCGCATTCTAACTGGTGACGGGGCCGGCTGCCCCGCCATCCGAGCTCCAGCTGATCGGCAACACCCGCTTCCTTACCGTCAACAGGCGCACGGCCGCGATCCCGTTCCAAGCGGACGTTATGCGGTAGCCGTTCGGCTGTGATAGGCCAATTCGAATACCGGGCGACGTGCTGGGCACGATCGACGGTGACCACACGAGGCCCAAAGGCGAACTGCTGGGGAGCCGTGCATGGTCAGGACCTTCAGCCCTGATGTGGTCAGTCCATGATGGCCTTGCTACGCGCTCGGCTGGCCGACGCAGCCCCGACGGCGATCGAGGTGCGCGGCTCAACCGACGCCGAGGCTCGAAAGCTTGGCTTCGACGACCTTCGCCAGCTTGGCGTAGCCGCGGGCGTTCGGGTGAATCTCGTTGAGCCAGTCCCTACTGTTCCCCGTGCTGCCGAGATCGGCCGGTGTGAGGGTGCCGCGCGTGTCGACGACATGGAAATTGCCGATCTCGTGCTCCAGCGACAATATGGCCTCCGCCAGCTTGTCCAACACGAGCTTGGCGACCGGCTGCCAGTGCGCCGCGGGTACATCTTCATCGACGAAGACCGGAAAAAACCAGGGTCCGCGACCCAGTGCGGACGCGTCGCGCGGCGTGACGTAGTCGTAGGTGTGGGTCACAATGGGTGCGTGGCTGGAGCCCGGGCTTCGATCCCGCATCCGCGCCATGCGCTTATAGCCGTCCTTTATGCGCCCCAGCAGCAGATCGACCCGTCGGCCGACGATGTAGGCCTCGTAATCGTCGGGATGGTCCAGCCGCCGGAACTCCTTGGGTCGGAACAGGGCAGCAGCGAAGTCGGCCAAGTCATTACCGCCGCTACTCAACAGTATCGCGTCCCACTGCATGCTCGGATCCGAGAGAGCGGTCCGATAGGCATGGTTGTTTGCCAGCTGGGACATGTTCCTCATCGTGTCTCCAGGCAGCGCGGCGCTGACGATCAGCGTCGATTTTCGGAACCGCAACGCCTGCAGAAGATTCCGAGGCGGAAGGCCGCCAATCGTGAACCAGGAGTCCCCTTCGGCCAGAAGCCGCTGATCGACGAACGGGTGACTCTGGATGTCGAAGGTGCTGAACCGCTCGAACTCAGGAAGAAACTCAGGCATGTGTCCTACCTCGCTTCATCAGTAAGAGGACGAGATTGAGTGACCAAGCGGCGCCAAACGCGACGCGCAACCCGTGGCGCTCTGCCTGGCCAAGGCGCCGCTACATCCACTCTGGGCGCAGGCGGGATGATTTTTCTGCTGGGCCCATGTGCGCGCTTGCCCACGGGCTATCACCATGGGGGCCTCGATCGTCATTCGTTGTGCCCGACAAAGGCTAGAAGCGTCGTACGGTCCGCTGAGCGGACCGTTCCGCGGCACCCGCAACGATGCGTAAGGCTGCTCGGCAGCGGCGGCCAACGATGCGGGCTCAATCCGCAATCTCCAGCGCCTCGACCCAACGATAGATGGTCCCGGCCGCATTTCGATCGACCTCGGCAACCAACAGTTCCTTTGTCTCCGGTCCGAGCAGTATCATCGTTTGCCGGGTCGTCGCCTAGGGTTGTTGCTAAGCTGGAGGACGAGCACGGATACGTAGAGAACGGGTGGGTAGCTCTCTGACTTGTATCTACCGCTTCTCGGTCGATTCCGCCGAAGCTCCGCAGGGCGGTCAAATAGTGGCTGCTGGTCCCAAGCGACGGCGTTGTGGAACGGGCGCGAATCATCAAGGGTCGGTTCAGTGGGGTTCGGCCGGCCAGATCGGACGGTCAGGGCTCGGTAAACAGGCTCCGCACGGCCTTCGGGATCTCGTCCTTCGGCGTCAGGCGTTTGTCGTCGCCGATTTGGTAGAGGCCGAACCATTCCTCGGGATCGTTGGCTTCGTGATGGCTGCTGTCCTCCGGGTATTCGCCGCTCTTCCACCACTCGTCGTGCAGCTCGAAGAATACCAGTCCGGCGAGCTTCTCCTTGCCCTTGGCCGTTTGCAGGTCTTGCCAGACGGCGCGGAGCGTCTCGGGCACGTCGTCGACGCGGTGTCCGCCCCAGCCCGGCACCCAGGGCTTGGGGTTGATGGGTGATGTGGACAGGCCGACCTGCGTTATCAGGATCGGCTTCGACGTCATCGCCGCGAGGTCTTCGAGATAACCCTGGTAGGGGGTCCCGGTGACCGACCCCGGCGGTGACGTGGTCACGCCCCGTGCGTAGGTGTAAATGTTCAGGCAGATCAGGTCGCCGATGTCGGGCATCAGGGCGCTGCTTGGCGGGACCTCGAGGTCCGGCCGGCTTGCGACCGGGCCGATGTGGGTCCAGCTGGTGTGGCAATAGAGATGGCGCTGGCCGTAACGCGTCAGCTCGTAGTCGATGGCGCGATCGATCAGCCGCGCCAGCGCGACCTCGGTGGCGGTGCGGCCGGTCACCTTTACATGCTTGCCGTCGTATTCGCGCACCTCGGGATGGCGCGCGTCGGTCGCGGTGACCGACTGGGCCGACAGCTCGTCGCCGACCGAGAAGAGCACCAGGCGGTCGGGCCTGCCGACGGCATAGGTGTGGTCGATGACCGCCTTGATCTGATCGAGGGTGCGTGCGAGGAAGCCCTCGTCGAGGAAGTCCTCTTCGTTGGGGTGCACCCAGATGTCCTGGCCGTAGACCAGGTCGGTCTTGTCCAGCTCGGCGAAAAAGCCGGCCGGCATCAGTAGCGGAAAGACGTGCAGATAATTGACGCCCAGCTCGCCGATGCGGGCGAAGTGGTCCTGGTAGCGGTCGTCATCGCCGGGCGGTGCGCCATATAGCGGCGTCTCGCCGGGCAAGTAGGGCGAGTAGCCGATGCCGCGGAAGAGGGTCGGCTTGCCGGTGGTCTGATCGATGATCGCGCTGCCGCGGACGACGAAGCGTGCTGGGGGCGGGGTCGATGCGGTAATTTCAGCGGTTTTGCTTCTGGATTCCGCTGGCTCCCCGGCCAGCGCACCGCACGGGAGGATGGCGTTCAGGCTGACGGCGAGGACCACCATCGTCAGTACCTGGCGGGCCGATCTGGTCTTGTCGGTCATTGAAGCGGGCTCCGGTGGGTTCCTAGGCGCTCAGGGTCTGCCA
>Ga0316577_10000793_pt1 | contig 13658 bp, 8 predicted proteins | sample S5NA_FD_203073 | JGI IMG/M metagenome (GOLD analysis project Ga0316577, IMG submission 203073) | Rhizosphere microbial communities from salt marsh grasses in Alabama, United States - S5-7_050615r2r1 | ecosystem: Host-associated > Plants > Roots > Rhizosphere | place: USA: Alabama | collected... | reverse complement strand
CGATTTGCCCCACACCCCGCAAATCACAGAGGCGGCACCGGGGCAGGGTGTGGGGCAAATCGACAATTTGCCCCACACCCCACAACTCATCATGATCGGTGCAGGCGTACGGTGGCGATGGTGCCAGGCATGGTCAGGGCGACGGCCCCGTCGTGCACCGCCAGCGGCTCCAGGTCGCGCTCGCGGGCATCGCACAGGGTGGCGGCCTCGATCCCGGCCCCCTCGATGGCGAGGGTCAGCGGCGTCTCGGGCGGGGCAAAGCTCTGCAGGCGGACGATGAGGCCTTCGCCTCGCGAGGCAGGCTTGACCGCCGTGACAAAGACGTCGGGGCGGTCGGCGGTGACCAGGGCTTCTGCTCGGCGGCGCAGATGCTCGTCGCCATCCTGGCTCCAGGGGGTATAGGCCGCCGTGTGCGCCAGGGCCCCGATGCCGTTCTCTCGCCAGTCGCCGTGGGATGTAAAGAGCAGGGCGTGATCAAAGGCATAGATGCGTCGCTCGCGGCCCCGGGCGGGCGTGGCTGGGAAGGGGATAAAGCCAAAGGCCCGCTCGCGGGTGGCGTTGCGCACGGCGACCACCTCCAACCGGCCATCGCGGCGGTAGGTGACGGCGCCGGGCAGCCGCACAAAGAGGGCCAGGCCATGGCCGCCCTCGTCGTCCTGCAAGTGCAGAAAGTACTGGAGCGGCCAGAAGGTGGGCTCGTAAAACTTGTGCGGAGGGCGGACCACTACACCGCCCGGCTGGCCCATGGCCAGCTGGCTGGAGGAGATGGCCGTCTGGAAACGAATTGTCACGGTGCGCCGGTCGGGGATGCGGCCCTCGACCCGGAGCTGGACCAGGGGCGAGTCGTCGCGGAACCAGAGCAGGCGGCGCAGGGTCAGGCGGCCAAAGGTGGCCTCGCCGATCACCTCCAGTCCGTGGGGGTGCTCGCGGACCTCGATGGGCGCCGGCCGGTCGCTGGCGCGGCCGTCCTCACGCAGCCGGCCGCCGCGGAATTCGTGGCCCATGCGCCACAGTCCGCCGCTGTCGCGGTAAAGGACCAGGTCAGCGGACACGTCGGCCAGCAGCGGATGGCCGCTCGCGTCGCGGGCACGGACGATGCCGCCACCCTTTTTCTCGTCCAGCTCGACGTGGTAATAGGGAGTGTGGATCTCGATCTGGCCGTCGCGCCGGTGCCATTCGGGGCACTGGCTGCCCGCCGGTGGCGCTTCCGGCACCGCGGCGGGCGCGACGGCGGGGGCCAGACTCTCCACAGCGGCATGGGCCGTGGCCATGGCCGCTTCCAGCCACGGCCGCTGCTCGACCTCTACGACCCGGTCAGGCGAGGTGCCGGTGATAAAGTCGTGGTGGTTGGCCGTCACCGCCGTCCACCAGGCATCGTGCAGGTCCGGGCCGGGGGCACCCCCGTCGCCGTCGTTCTCGGGCAGCAGGGCCAACTGCTCGGCCAGCAGCAGCCGGTCGACCAGGTCGTGGCACTCTTTTTTCAGCGTGGGCCGCGCCGTGTAAAAGCCGGTCCAGTAGGGATTGGGATCCAGCTCCAGCACGGGCAGCACCTCGCGGTGGCAGTCCACCAGGTCCAGGTAGTCGTCCAGCCCGGCGTTAACGGCCCAGATGCCGGTGCGGGGATAATGCCGCTCGTTGTAGCGGTCCAGCAGCTCTACCAGCCCGGGGATGGGGGGCACAAAGTCGAAACCGATGGGACAAAAGAGGTAGGGCGTGCGGGCGTAGGGCAAGAGCTGGGACGCGTACTGCTTGATGCGCCGCCGGATGTTCCGGTCCGAGCGGTCCAGGATGGCCAGGGGAAAGAGGTAGACGCGGCTCACGCCGCGGTAGGCCAGCAGGTCGCCCTGGCCGTAGGTGCAGCCGTTCCAGTGGCACAACACCTCGGCGCCGTCGGGGCTGCGCCAGACAAAGTCAAAGGTGCATTCGTCCTTCTTGAGCAGCTCGGCGCTAGAGCCCGGGCGCGGAAAGCGGAAGGAGGGCTCGTAATCGCAGCCGCCGAACCACATGCCGTCGACGCGGGTGATGGCCGCCTGCTCAAAGCCGGCGGCCTGCAGGATAGAGGGCAGGGCGGGCGAGCAGCCAAAGCTGTCGGTGAAATAGGCTAGGCGGGGCTCCTGGTGCATACCGTTGGCCCGCAGCCACTCCTGGCCGATGAGAAAGTCACGCAGGATGGCCTCAGCGGCGGGCAGCAGGGTGTCGGCGGTGGTCACCCCGCTGTTGGTGATGCGCAGTCGGCCCTTGTTCACCAGGTGGCGGACCGTCTCCTGCTGTCCCGGCTGCCGGTCCCAGTACATGCGCAGAAAAAAGATCGATTCGATGGAATAGATGCGTCGTGGCTCGCGTTCCAGTTCGGCCAGGGCGCGCTCGAGGTTGCGCTCGACAAAGCGCTCATAGTATTGGACCGAAGTGCGCAACCAGTTGGGGTCCCAATGGCTCGATTCGGCAAAGATAATGATCTTGTCCGCCTCGGGGGGGATGCCCAGCCGTTGCCGGAGCTGTGTTTCGTTGCCTGTCGGGGCAACTGTCTTGTCGTGTATCAAAGTAGCCTCCATATCTAGGGCAGGAGACTACCACAAAGTCGCCCGTTTGGCAAGCCGCAGCCCTGCCTGACCGACGATCGCCGGCAAAAAGCCGCCGTTGGGCACTTTTTTGGGACTGTCCATTGCCATCATCGTCTAGGGCACGCTGTGCCTGGGCGCTGATGGGGTGGAGAGATCGAGTGGGTGGAGTTTGCCGTTCGGGTTGTCCTCGGGATGGGGGGAGCCACGCTTGGATAGGACTCGGTCTAGAGGGTGCTGACCTCGAGCCTTTCGACGGCGGCCACTTGCAGCCATTCGGTGCCCCACTCGTCGGCCAGCCAGCGGCCGCGCACCAGGAGCGGCTGCCAGGGGGGCGGTGTGGGCGCTCTTTGCCCCGTGCGGGCCACGACGTAGGTTCGGCCGTCGTCCAGGTAAAAGCCCGGCCCACCGGTCCAGCCCGGCAGCCGCACCCCGGCCGTCAGCAGCGGCCGGCCCGGCTGCTGCGGCACGCGATCCAGGGGTACGTGGTCGGGCAGGGCCTCGCGGGCCACGTCCAGGGGGTGGACGCTCACCGGCTGGCCCAGCAGGTGCCGCTCCCAGGCCAGCCGCCGGGCCGCCGTCTCGGCCGGGACCGGAGGCCGGGCCAAGGGCAAGCTCATCTGCAGGCTGCTGCCCGCCCGCTCGATCTCGGCCGCCTCGGCCAGCAGGGCGGCGCGGCTTTCGCTCAGCCCGTCCAGGGCGCCGCACTGCACCAGGTGAGCCACCTCCTTGGGTTGGAGCGGCACGCGCTGCAGCAGGTCCCGCAGATCGACAAAGGGGGCCGATTCGCGGGCGGCGATGATGGCCCGCACCGACGCCCGCCGCAGGTCGCGCACCTGCCCCAGGCCCATCCACAGCACACCCTGCCCGCCCTCCCAGCCCAGGCCAAAGCGCCGCCGGCTGTGGTTGATGTGGGGCGGCCGCACAGCCAGCCCCAGGCGGCGGGCCTCGGCTATATAGACCGCGGGGTGGTGAAAGCCGCCCCATTCGGCCAGCCGGGCGCAGAAAAAGGCCGCGGGCCAGTGGGCCTTGAGGTAGGCCGAGCGATAGCTGACCAGGGCATAGGCCGTGGCGTGGCCCTGGTTAAAGCCATAGCCCGAAAAGGCATAGACTTGCTCCCACAGCGTCTCGGCCTGCCCGGGGCTCATGCCCGGCCCCGTAGGCGGCGGGCGCCGGCAGCCTTCGACGAAACGGGCCTCCAGGGCCGCCATCTGTTCGCGGCCAAAGTGGCCCATACCCCGCCGCAGTTGGTCGGCCTCGGCCCACGACAGGCCAGCGACCTCGCGGGCCACGCGCAGCACCTGCTCCTGGAAGAGCAACACGCCCTTGGTCGGCTCCAGGATGGGGGTCAGGGTGGGATGCAGGTACTGCACCTCCTCCTGGCCGCGGTAGCGCTGCACAAAAGCACGGGCCATCCCACCCGTGGCCGGGCCGGGCTTAAAAAAGGCGTTGGCCACCGCCAAGTCGCGCACGGTGCGGGCCTGCAGCCGGCGCAGCGTGCGGCGGGCGCCCACCGACTCGCACTGAAAAACGCCCACGGTCTCGGCGCGGGACAGCAGGTCGGCCGTGGTCCCATCGTCCAGGGGCACGCCGTCCAGGCGGAAGGCGGGGTCGTGGTCGCGCCGCACCAGCGCCTCGCCGTCGGCCAGGACGCTCAGGGCGCGGATGCCCAGCAGGTCGAGCTTGGGCAGGCCAATGGCTTCGACGTCGTCGTGGTCGTACTGGGTGATAAGGAAGCCCTTGGGCGCCCATTGCAGGGGTACGGTGTCGGTCAGCGGGCCGGGGGTGATGACCACGCCGCCGGGATGCACGCTCAGGTGATGGGGCTGGCCCACCAGGTCGTACGCCTGGCGGATGATGCGCCTCTGGCCCTCGTCGGGCAGCTCGGCCAGGACATCTTCCACGGTGCGCCGGTCGCGGCGGCGGGGGTCGGGGTGCCAGCGGCGGGGTAATCGGGCTACCAGGCGCTTGATGCCCGCCTCGTCCAGGCCGTGGGCCTTGGCCGTCTCGCGCACCGCGCCCCGTGGCTGGAGGGTGCTGATGGTCGAGACCAGGGCCACATGCTCGGGGCCGTAGGTGCGCCGCACGTAAGCCAGCACCTCGTCGCGGCGGCGGCTGCAAAAGTCGAGGTCGATATCGGGCAGGTCGGCGCGGGAGGGGGTCAGGAAGCGCTCAAAGAGCAGGTCGTGGGCCAGGGGGTCGACGTCGGTGATGCCGGCGCAGTAGGCTACCAGCGAGTTGGCCACGCTGCCGCGGGTGTTGATGGGGATGCCGGCTCCCCGGGCAAAACGGGCGATGTCGGCCACCACCAGGAAGAGTGGGGCGTAGCCGTGGTGGGCGATGGCGTTCAGCTCGTGGGCCAGGCGCTCCCCGGCCGGGTTCCGCCCCGTGCCCGGCGGGCCATACTTGCGGGCTAGGCCATCCCGGGCCAGCTCGGCCAGGGCCTGGTCGGGCGCCTGGCCATCGGGCAGCCGCAGGTCGGGCCAGATGGGCTGGCCATCGGGCAGGGCCGGGCCGCAGCGCCTGGCGACCTCGGCGGCTATCTCCAGTGCCCCATCCAGGCCGGCGTACCGGTCCGCTACCTCGTCGGGGTGCAGCCAGTGCAGGTCGGCCGAGAGTACTCGGCTTGCGGCCGTGGGCGGCACCTCATCCAGCCGCAAGTTGTGATCGATGGCGGCCAGCAGCTGCAGCCGGGGTGCCTCCTCCGGGTTCAGGCAGTAGACAGGCTGCACCGCCGCCGCAGCCAGCCCCTGTTGCTGGCCCAAGGCCACGACTTCGGCGGCCACGGCCCGGTCCGCGGGCCGGTGGATCTCGAGGGCCAGGTAGGCGCCGTCGCCATAGACCTCGGCGAGGTGCGCGGCATAGCGCCCGGCCCCGTCTGTGTCGCCGGCGCGCAGCAGTCGCTCGGTCCAGCCGGCCCGCCCGCCGCTCAGGCATAGCAGCCCCTGGCGATTGGCTTCCAACGCCGGCCAGTCCAGCCCCCGGGCCAGGCGTGCCTCGCGATCGGGGTGGGCCTGTAACAGGGAGCTGAGGCGGCACAGGGAGCGGTAGCCCGCCAGTCCCGTGGCCAGCAGCACCAGCCGTCCCGGCGTGCCCCCGCCAGCCACCGCGGCGGCCATCGACCCGGCCGGTGGAGCCACGGTGGCCGCCAGGCCCACGATGGGCCGGATACCCTCGGCCCGGCAGGCCCGGGCAAAGGCCACGGCGCCATACAGGGCGTCGGTGTCGGTCAAGGCCAGGCTGGAAAAGCCCTGGGCTGCCGCCCGCCGGACCAGCTCGTCCACCGGCGACGTGGCGCCCAGCAGGCTGTAGTGGGAGTGGACCTCCAGGTGGGTCCAGCCGGGGACCGCCGTCACACCGCCCGCCCGATGGCATAGCCGGCCTTGGTCGCCTGGGCGATGGTGGCCGGGAGGAAGGCGTCGCCGGCGTTGTGGATCTCGGGCGCGACCCCGCGGCGCTGGCAGGCGTGGTACAGGGCGTCGTCGGGTACCAGGCCGGTGGCCAGGACCACCAGATCGGCCTCGATGGTCACCTCCTGCTCTTCGACCTTGATGGGCCGGGCCAGGGGATTGACCACGTTCTCGGGCAGCACCGGCTGCCAGGTGACGCAGGGCGAGGGCACCGTGGGCGAGACGTTGCGGGCGACCACGGCGCGGCCGGGCTCGGCCCGCAGCAGGCGGGTGCAGTTCCAGAGGGCCACGCCCTGGCGCTCCAGATAGTGGATCAGGTAGCCGCGGTTGGCCGTGCAGCTGCCCTTCATAAAGTAGGGCAGCATCTCGACGACGGTCACCCGCTTGCCGTGCTCGTGGGCCAGGAAATGGGCCGTCTCGCAGCCCACATCGCCGCCGCCCACGACAACCACGTGCTCGGCGCCGTCGGCCAGGCCGGGATGGAGCAGCAGGTCGACGGCCTGCACCACGTGGGGCAGTTCGATGCCGTCCACAGGCGGGGCGATGGGGCGGCCGCCGGTGCAAAGCACCAGGGCGTCAAACTCGCCTTCTTGCAGGGCCTCAACGGTGGCCTCGGTGCCAAAGGCGACCTCCAGGTCGTGGGCCTGCTGGCAGCCGCGCAATCGTTGCTCCAGGTGGGCCAGGTAGTTGGCCACGTCGAATTTGATGCGGGGTACGGCCCCGGCGCGTAACATGCCCCCAAGGTGCTTCTGCCGCTCAAAGAGGGTCACACTGTGACCGCGGGTTGCGGCTACACAGGCAGCGGTCAGGCCCGCCGGGCCGGCGCCGACGACGCCGATACGGCGTGGGCTGCGGGCCGGGGGCAGGTCGTGGGACCAGCGCTCCTCAAAGCCGGTGCGGGGATTGACGGCGCACTGGATGTGGCCGCCGTGGATAAACTCGTTGAGGCAGGCTTCCTGGTCGCCGATGCAGGGCACAATGTCGCGTGCCAGTCCGGCGAATACCTTGCGTGGCCAGTCGGGATCAGCCAGCAGCGGCCGGGCCAGCATGACCATGTCGCAGGCTCCATCGCGCAGCGCCCGCTCGGCCAGGTCGGGATAGCCCAGCTTGCCCACGGCCACCACCGGCACCTCCAGCCCGGCGACCGAGCGCACATCCTGTTCGGCGAAATGCTCTTTGACCAGACGGGCGACGGCCAAAAAACAGCCGGGGGGCATAGGGCCGGGCGGGTGGGGCAGCCACCAGTTGTCATAACATCCCAGGTCGACGTCGAACAGGTCCACGCCGGCCTCGACCAGGTGGCGCATGTAGGCCAGGGTGGCCTCGACACCGCGCTCGCCGCGAAAGCGCCGCAGGCTTTTGACCCGGTCCATACGCTCCCGGTAGACCTCGGCCAGGGCCAGCGAGAGGTCGATGCGATACATGATGGGCAAGTGGGGGCCACAGCGGCGCCGGATCTCGCGCACCAGGGCCAGGCCCAGGGCCTCGGGGTCGGAAAAGGGGCCAAAGGGCCGCCGGTTGAAGGCAGGGTTGGCAAACTGCTCCAGCAGGTAGCCCTCGTGGCCGTGCAGATAGACGCCGTCGGCCAGGCAGGCCTGGGCATCAGCCGCCGCCTGGCCCGTGGCCCGCACCAGGGCGCGGCACTCGTGGTCCCACAGCGGCCGGCAGGGTACGGCGGGCATGTAAAAGTTGGGGTTCCACGAGGCCGAGACCGGCAGGCGCCGGCGCTTGACCAGGCACTCGGGCGAGCCGACGCGGCCGGCGCCGGGCGAGAGCTGGACGAAAAAGCGGGCGCCGTAGGCGTGGATGCCGGCCGCCAGGTCGCGCCAGCCGGCCAGCACCGAGCGCGAGCCGTCGAGGCGAGGCAGGTAGACCAGTCCGCCGGGCTCCAGGAAGGAAGGGTCGACCTTGAACGAAACGGGCACCAGGCCGGAGGTGATGAGGCCCACGCCACCCCGGGCTCGCTCGACATAATACTCGATCATTTTGGAACTGGGCCGGCCGGTCTCGTCGGCCATCGAGACATTGCCCATGGGGCCCATGACGAGGCGGTTCTTGATCTTGACCGAGTTGACCTGGATGGGCGAAAAGAGGTGATTGTAGGGGTGCAGGTCGGCCGTCATCTGCCCATCGGCCAGGGCTTGCTCGTCCTCGAACCAGTGGCCGTACCAGTCGACCAGCTTGGCGACGAGGGCTTGGGGATCGGTGCTCATCCAGAGGGCCTCCTTGACCGGGTCAAAAATCCGTCATTGCGAGGAGCCCTGCCTTTGGGCGACGAAGCAATATCCATCTGCGCAATTGGGGATTGCTTTGTCGCTCGCACACGACGCTCGCTGCTCGCAATGACGGGTGTTCTAGTTATCAAGCTCGATCTCGGAAAGCACGCCGACGTGGTCGGAGGGCCGGAGCCAGCCGTCGGCCGTGCGGAACGGCTTATCGAGCACGCGCCGGCTGCTGACGACGCGGGCCAGCCCCTCGCCAGGCACGAAGAAGACAAAGTCGATGCGCTTGTCCAGGGCCTGGCCCGGGCCTGGCGCCAGGTCGTCGACGCAGCAGGTGTAGCCCGGCTCGTCGGGGTGAACCTGGCGATAGGTGTCCACCCAATCCAGGGCCTGGATCTGGGGATCATCCTCGGTGGCATTAAAGTCGCCGCCCACCACGGCCGGCCCCTGGCCCGAGGCGGCGACGAACGAGGCCAGCCAGGCGGCCTGGCCGCGGTTGGCCTGGGGATTGTCGTGGGTCAGGTGGGTGGCAAAGATGCGCAGCGGCCCCCAAGGGGTATCGGCTGTGGCCCGCAGCACCACGCGCCGTTGGAAAAAGCCGGCCTGCGGCTGCAGCTCGACCAGGTCGGCGTCGCGCAGCGGATAGCGGCTGAGGATGGCTTCGCCCTCTTCAAAGAGGATGGCCCAGCGGTTGCCGTTGGCCCGGCCGTAGAGATAGTTCAGGCCCGTCGCTTCACCCAGGCGCCGGGCCGCGCTACCCCAGTGCCAGGGCACCTCCTGCAGGCAGACCACGTCGGGGTCCAGCTCGCGGATGGCAGCGGCGACGTGGGCCAGGCGCGCTTCCAGGTGGCGAAAGTGGGGAAAATCGTGCAGGACGTTGAAGGATAGGACCCGCAGGGGCCCCTCCTGCCGCGGCTCGGCCGAGGCGCAGCCTTCAGGGCAGCCCTCGGCCCGCCGGCCCGGCCGGCTGGCGTTCAGCACCCAGGCCGCGGCCACCACCAGCAGTCCCAGCGCCGCCAGGCAGGCACGCCGCCGTTTCACAGGATCGCCCCCGGGACAGGGCTAGACAAAGAGTTCACGGTTGGCCACGAACCAGAAAATGAGATAGGCTTGGATGACAAAGCCGATCAGAAAACTGCCCAGGTACCAGATGGGCACACCCTGGACGCCAAAGGCGGCCAGCGCATCCTGGAGGGACAGGATCGACACCGCGGCCTGGGCTACGCCCAGTAGCAAGCCCAGCGCCAGCAGGACGATGACGGCGATGCGCGCCCAATTTTTCATCCCCCACAGGCCGACGGCGACGGCCAGGTTGAGGCCACTGAACAATAGGCCAACTCCGCCACCGAGCATGACAAAGGTCGAAAGCTGCCCGGCATCGATGAGCAGGTTCGGGCCCTGCAGGGCCAGCGTCTCTTCCAGTTGGGTCAGGCTGGTGCCGGCCAGGGCCATCATGCCACAGGCCCCCAGGATGCCCATCAGGCCGCCGAGGGCCAGCAGGACGGCATAGATAGTCACGCAGCCGGGGCGGTTGCTGCGGGCGACCTTGGCCTGGGCGCGCTGCATCTCGTCGGGGGGCAGCTGCTCCATCCGCGCCAGCTTGTGGCGCGCTTCCTGGCCCAGCCCCGAGGTGTCGGCCGTGAGCTTGCGGGCGCTGTCGTACGCCCGGCGGGCCTGGGCCTGCCCGCCTGTTAGCCGGTAGGCATCGCCCAGCCGTAGGTAGGCTTCGGCGTTCATCGGCTGGAGCTCGACGACGCGGGTCAGCAGGTCGACTGCCTTTTGGGGGTCGCCGCTCTCCATCTGGTGCCGGGCGACCTCCATCAGGGCCGCCGGGTCATCGGCCTCCGGCTCCCAGGCCTCGGCGGGGGCGGTGGGTGACTCCCGCGTCTCGGCCCGGGCCTCGGTTGGATCCCAAACCTCCGCAGGGGCGGCGGGTGGCTCCCATGTCTCGGCCTGGGCCTCGGTTGGCTCCCAAACCTCCGCAGGGGCGGCGGCGGGCGGCTGCCAGGCCTCGGCGGGTGCGGTGGGTGGCTCCCATGTCTCGGCCTGGGCCTCGGTTGGCTCCCAGGCCTCGGCGGGGGCGGGTGGCTCCGGAATCTCGGCAGGGGCGGCCGGCGGCGGTGGCGCGTGCTGTCGCAGCCATTCGAGGCCGGCCTGGGCGTGCCGGTTGTCGGGGTTGAGGGCCAGCACGTTCTCCAGGCAGATCTGCCGGTCCTCGGCTGACTCGACGACGCCGCTCAGCCACAGCCAGGCCTTCTCGTTGTGCTCGTCGATGTCGACGAGTTGGGTCAGCAGGCGACGGGCTTCCTCCTTGCGGCCGGCCTTGGCGGCGGCGATGCCCTGTTGTAGCAAGTCATTGATCTGGGCAGCATCTGGCATCGGCTCTCCTCCTTTGCTCCGAACAGGATGCTGCCATTGTATCACACTCCGGCCCGGGGGACAAGCCGGGGCGGGCGGCTTTGGCCTGTATACATATCACTCCTCGTCAACTGCCCCTGTACGCCCGTTGCCCAGGCTTCGGCGATGGGTTTGACGAGAAGACGCTTTTGGTCTATACTGGATTTGTCGTTAGCCGTTGCTATGTGGGCCTGTTAAATAGAAAGGGAGAGCCATGACCATAGAAGGGTTCCGGGTAGTCCCCCTCTCCGCCCCGGGCCAGGTCGAGCAGGCATGCCCCTGCATGGCCGAAGTGCCGACGCCGTGGTCGCAGGCTTTGCAGGTCTGCCGTGAGTGGCTGGCGGAACGGGTAGGCACGGCCGTGCGCGGCCTGCATCTGGTCGATCCTGCGGGCGAGGTGGTAGGCCACGTGTACTATACGCCGGCCGAGGAAGCCCTCATTCCCTACCATGTCGAGCCGGGCGTGGCTGTGGTGCACTGCGAGTGGGTCCAGCGCCGCCACCAGGGCCAGGGCTACAGCCGGCTCTTGTGCGACGCGCTGGCCGGCCACCTGAAGGAGGAGGACTGGAAGGGCATCTTGGTGGCGGCCACCGACGACGAGGCCTGCATGCACTACCGCCACTTTGCCTGCCGCGGGCTGCGGCTGCTGGAGGGGCCGGGGCCGATGCGGCTGATGTACCGGCCTTTGCGCCAGGAGACGATCGACGTGGAAGCCATCGACCTGCGCATCGAGCCGCGGCGCAAGCCTCCGGTGGAGGTCCTTGTCTTTCGCGGTGGCTTTTGCCCCTACGAGGTCTCGACCGCGCTGGCGGCCCTGGAGGTGGCCCGCGAATTTGGCTCCAGTGTCCACGTGCGCCAAGTGCCCCTGACGGCCGAGACGGTGCGTGCCTTTGGCGCCGCCGGGGGCGTGTGGATCAACGGCCGACGCTTTCCGGCCGGCGGTGCGCCCGAAGAGGCGGTGCGGCGGGCCATTGGCCAGGCGCTGGAGGGAGCCTGACGAATCGACGGAGGAACACACCGTTCGATGCGTACTGCAGAAGGGGATGGGAAGCCAGGGAGCACATGAATCTGCGACGTTTGATCCAAGACCATTCCCGTCCATTGGGCTGGGCCTATCGGCTCACCGAGCAGATATTTCTCCTTTTTGACCCCCTCATCGCCCGGCTGGGGTACGAGCGCGTGGGGCGCCTCATCCGGCCCCCGGAGCGGATCGCCAAGGAACTGCTCTTTGACTGCCGCATGTGCGGCCAGTGCGTGCTGCACGCCACGGGCATGACCTGTCCCATGACCTGCCCGAAAAACCTGCGCAACGGCCCTTGCGGCGGCGTGCGTTTGAACAACCACTGCGAGGTCAAGCCCGAGATGGTCTGCGTCTGGTTCGATGCCTACCGGCGCTCGTTGCGCCTGCCCTGGCCACAGGAGATGCACGACCTGCGGCCGCCGGTCGACTGGCGCCTGGAGGATACCTCTTCCTGGATTAACCACATCAACGGCCGCGACCAGGTCACCAGCGGCTGCGAGACAGAGCCGGGGTCGGCCCTGGCGGTGGTGGACGGCGATGAGTGAGCGGCCCCCCATCGAACAGGAGAGCCGGCTGGCCCGGCTGCTGGCCGCCGGTGAATTCGTCGTCACCGCCGAGCTGTCGCCGCCCCGCGCGGCCGACCTGGCCGGCGCCGAGCACGAGATCGAGGTGCTGGGCGAGCACATCGACGCGGCCAACGTGACCGACAACCAGGGCGCCAACGTGCGCATGTCGAGCCTGGCGGTCAGCGTCCTGCTGGCCCAGCGGGGGCTGGAGCCGGTGATGCAGATGACGTGTCGCGACCGGAACCGGCTGGGGATGCAGGCCGACCTGCTGGGGGCTTCCGCCTGGGGCATCCGCAACCTGCTGTGCCTGACGGGCGACCACGGCAAGTGGGGCGACCATCCGCAGGCGCTCAACGTCTGGGACATCGATTCGGTGCACCTGCTGCGCCTGGTGCGCAACATGATCGAGAACGGCTGCTTTGAGAACGGGCGCTCCATCCCCCAGCCGGCGCCGCGTTTCTACCCCGGCGCCGCGGCCAATCCCTTTGCCCCGCCGTACGACTACCGGCCGCTGCGCCTGGCGAAAAAGGTGGCCGCCGGGGCGCGCTTTGTGCAGACGCAGCTGATCTACAACGTGCCCCGCTTTCGGGCGTACATGGCCCGGGTGCGCGACCTGGGGCTGCACGAGCGGGTGCACATCCTGGCTGGCGTGGGGCCGGTCCGCTCCGCGGGGGCGGCGCGGTTCATGAAGGAGAACGTGGCCGGCATGGACGTGCCGGCTGAGCTGGTGGAGCGTATGGCCAAGACGCCCAAGGCGGCCCAGCCGGGGGAGGGCATCGAGGTCTGCCTGGAGGTGATCGAGGAGGTGCGGGCCATCGAGGGTGTGGCCGGGGTACACATCATGGCCATCAACTGGGCCGAGGCGGTGCCCGAGATCGTCGAGCGGGCGGGGTTGTACCCCCGGCCCGGGGCCGAGCTATCGGCCGTGTAAGTTGGGGCATTTACGAGATAGATGCGGCAGATCTGTACAGCTCTGACCGCAAAGCCGATAGAAGCGATATTGACATCTATCAAATGTTGGTGTATACTAATTCCATAGTAGCACGCAGATTCCTCGCTATGTACACTGTATTTTGCATCGCCGCTGCACGGTAGCCACTCACCATTCGCTTCTACTCAACCGTTGGTATCGTCTCAATCGTTCGGGGCAGGGGCAGGTCTTGCCCCTGCCCAACAGGGCGACCGCAAGGGTTCGCCCCTACATTTTGAGATGATACAACCCGTGGGCCATAAGCAAGACCCAAAGGAGGAAGGGGCAATGAAGGCCGAAACAGGGCAATTCTCTGGTTTCGTTGGACGGATCCTGCTGGCGGTGGCCGTGGTGGTGGCCACACTGGCGGCCGGGCGTGTGCAGTTGGCGATCGCCGCGACCCAGATCGACATCGCCGGGCCGGCCGGCAGCGAGGCGTTTGGCACCTCGGTGACGGTGCTGCCCAACGGCAACATCGTCGTGACCGATCCCTACTATGATCTTGGGGCGATCG
>Ga0316577_10000792_pt1 | contig 13659 bp, 11 predicted proteins | sample S5NA_FD_203073 | JGI IMG/M metagenome (GOLD analysis project Ga0316577, IMG submission 203073) | Rhizosphere microbial communities from salt marsh grasses in Alabama, United States - S5-7_050615r2r1 | ecosystem: Host-associated > Plants > Roots > Rhizosphere | place: USA: Alabama | collected... | reverse complement strand
TATGGGTTCATTCATCAAGCAGCCGGTGAGATTGACGTTAATATCTTTTTCAACCATCCTGCTCACAATGGTTTTGTTTACCTCTGCTACTGCTCAGGAGGGAGATGATTCAGAATTGCTTCAACAAGGGGCGCAGGTCTTTGCGGAAAACTGCGCGGCATGCCATGGAGAAGATGGCCAGGGCAGAATCGGTGCTACGCTGGCAAAAAATTGGTCTTCCATTCGCCCTGATCTGCAAATTCAAGACACTATTGAGCGAGGTATTGAAGGCACTTTTATGCCACCCTGGGGTATGGCATTTGGGGGACCCCTGGATAACGATCAAATTGAGGCTGTCACACGTTACATATTGAGCTGGGAATCAGGTAGACCCAGTTTTATTTACCCCACTCCTACAATCGACACTAGGATCGTTTTGACACCCCCACCTGGAGTCAGTGGGGATCCCAATGCAGGCGCGCAGCTCTATGCAACGAACTGTGCTGTCTGTCACGGGCCAAACGGTGAAGGTCGAATCGGCGCCACCCTGGCACGGGAATGGTCTTCCACCCGGCCAGATTTATTGGTGAAATCAGTGATCGAAAATGGAGTCGAGGGCGCTGCAATGCCTGCCTGGAGCCAGGCAAACGGGGGGCCACTCAGCGAAGAGGAGATCGATAACATCGTCGCTTATATCTTAACCTGGTCAGGTCCCGCATCTACTCCGGGTTCTCAAGAACAGGTTGTTGGACCGCTGACCGGTTGGCCGGCATGGATTCTCTTCATTGGTGCATTCATCCTTATCATTGTGGTGATCGTATATTACAGCCGGCAGAGAAATTCGGCTGATTGACAGGGAAAGTTACCTGAGGTATCCTCAGGCTTGAGTAGCCGGGTGGGTCCGGCGCGGCAGAAACTTGCGAACCCCGTCAGGTCCGAAAGGAAGCAGCGGTAAGTGAGTCCCTCTGGGCGCCGCCGGGTTGCCTGCCTGGTTGCTCTTTTAATTCCAGCTGACCTGGCTTGGTGATCTCATTTTCCACCCGGACCATCCTTCGACTGCACTGAGTTCCGCTCAGGATACCTTTTCTGGAGTCCCCTCCACTAGCCTTGACTCCCTTCCGCTCAGGATTCCTTTCGTGGGTTTCCCATCACTAGCCTTGACTCTTTTCCGTTTCAGGATGTCTTCTTTTAGTACCCCTTTAACTGTACTGCGTTCCGCTCAAGAAGGTTTAAATGAAAGGACTGCCGTGTGTATGGCAGTCCCTATCACACCCCCTTCGCCCGGTAAGTTTATTTCGTCACTTATTTAGATCAAGCGACGCTGGTATTTGATAATTCAGGCCATCATCGAAGTTAATCTCTACATCAGTGTTCCCGTGAACTTTGACATAATGGCCGATCAATTGTGCGTGCACAGCAGCCATGGTAGAGCTGGTTCCTCCGGCCTGGACGGTACCATCTGGGGCGTAAACCAGTCCCAAGTAATTCGAATCCTCATTCCCCAGCAAAGCTGCTTCACCGGTATTGCCATCAGCCAGATATATCAATACCCCTGGTAAACCATTATGTGTCTTGCAGGGATCTCCACAGTTGCGAACAGGTGGTGCGGTCAGGTTGATGGTTGCATTCCCATTCGAGGTGTAATCCCCACCTTCGAGATAAAGGGTAATATTCGAACCTGCTACAGTACCACCGGTGATTGTCACTTCATTCGCTACACAATATAACCCTGGTTCGAAAACATGATCACCATTTAGGATGCGGATGCGGTCATATCGACCGGGTTCAAGTGTGCCGTCACCGTTATAATTCCCATGATAGGGCAAACTGGCACAATCGGGAGTGGGGACTGCATAGGATTCACGCGGCAACGCTCGCCCCATGCCCTCTTCAGGCATGGGACTGATCGATCCAGCACCACCATGATCGTCATAACAATCTGGTGTGCGGCAGGTGATATCATACCCGCCATATACTGCAACACCAACACCACCCTGGGTATCGATGCAAGAATTTGAGAAAATACCTCCCCCCGATACGATCACGCCGCTATCTCCGTCAAAATCGATTCCGGCATCCTGACAGTCCATTCCCAATGCAACAATCGCATTACCAAACGCCAGAGGTATGCGGGGTTTTACCCGGGTAACTGCTTCAACAGTGTTCCTGAGCGGCCCGTTGTATACAAAATGAGCAAATGCAGTCGGCGTATCCGAGGTGATAAAGGTCTTTACATCGATGTAGCGTTCGATCCAGCTGCCGTTATCATATCCCTGGATGCAGTCTGTATCGACCCCATTCATATCTGCAATTTCTGCATCAATCGTGTAATCATTGACAGCAGCACTGCGGATGGCAGTGATTTCTCCCCCATTGGTGGCATTAATTTGGGCACTGATCACACGCGAATCACTGCAGCTCCAATCACTATAAACCACGTAGTGATTTTCCAGGTACATTGCAACCGCACTACCCCCAGCCAAAGATGCAGCATCGGATGCGTTTTGCATATGGCGGCGATTGGCGTAAACCATACCACCATCGATTGCCAGGGCAGTAAACCCGAGCAAGGCAACAAACGCCAGAGCAAGCAGCACAACAGTCTGTCCTCTTTCAGATTTCAAATTTATCCTTCTCATCCATTCTCTCCCCGGGAAAGTAATTATTAATTACACCCTGGACTCAAGATCGTGTCCGTAACGGTTGCACTGATAGGAATCGTTTGACCACCGATAACAGCTCCAAGGAACGGCATAGTCAGCGGAAAATCAGGATACAGCGCGGTAACCCGGATGCCATTTCCCGTACAGGGAGCGCCAATCACTTCAACAGTGATGTCATCACTGCTCAATATATCCGGGATCATTTCGGAACTTCCCAGTACGTGGTTGCGGATCTCCTGGGTGAGAGTCGGGTTAATAGACCCATAAACTGCACCCTCTTGTACTGAATCACGCATCGCCATGTAGGTAAAGAACGCCCGGCCGATATCAATAATCCCACCCACAAGGAGTAATAAAATGACCAGCGCCACTGCCATCTCGACCAGGCTTTGTCCCCTTTCTGAAAAATTTTCCTGAATGCTTACTGTCGTTTCATCCATGATGGATTACCATTTTCTGATTTGATCCCTTGAAAAAAATTGTTGACTAATCACTTGGGATGATCCCGCTCACCGGCGCACAGCCTGCGAAGGTTGCAATGATCTGGTAATAATCACCTGCAACACTCTTTGGTGTGCGGCTGAAGATAAAGATCATGTCCCGGGTATTGAAGGCACCGCTCCACACAGGATTCGGCGAGTTAACTGCCAGGTGCGGTGGCGCAGCATTCCCGGTATAGATCGGACTGCCGAAGGTGATCCCAGTAATATTTGCAGCAGAAGCCACAGGCCAGTGCACAGTTACCGAAACCAGGTTAACCGGGACAATCGGGTTAGGACTCTGCAATGACCAGGTCAGAATATCGCCATTAGTATTGGTCCCAAAATAAGGCAGCGCAGTTGGTGTGGGGCAGTTCGGTTCATTATCTTTGATCACCAAGGTGTGGGTCCCCGGCGAGGATAAAACCGCATTCGTAGGTGTTCCCAGGGTGACGATCACGTCTTCGTCAAGTTCGATGAGATCATCCTCGAGCACCTCGACCAGGATATCAACGGATTGATCACCTGCTAGGATGACCAGCGGGCTGGGAATGATGGTGTAATCATTCCCCAGTCCTTCTGTTGCAGATCCAAGGACTATGTATGGAACGGTCACATCCTTCCCAGATATGACGCTGAGTTGGGCAGTGATGGTCACGATCCCTGCATCCTCATCTACAGTTTGACCGCTGGAAGTTAAATAAAGCAGAGGCTCCGGATCATTATCCGGGATCGTGATGGTATGCACATTTGGAACTCCCTTGGTGGCATTGGTAGGTGTCCCCATGACGATTTCAATCGTTTCATCGTATTCATCTATCGCGTCATCATAAAAACTAACATATATGCTGGCACTGGCACCACCAGCAGGGATAACCACCGATTCTGCGTTCACTGTATAATCCAGGTCCTTTGTGGCAGTACCTGCGAAAGTAAATGGAACAAAAACATCCTCACTCCACGCTGCGCTCAGCAACACCTTGACCTCCAGCTTGCCATCAACCATATTTCCGCTGCTTTGGCTGGCAGAAGCAAAGGAAACGCTGGGCTCCATGGCATCCGAAGTAATCGTCGCTGTATGCTTGAATGGTGTTCCTCTGTTTGCATTGACTGGATTCTGGATCATTAAAGTGATCGTTTCATCACCCTCCTCATCATCCAAATCGGGGATCACGGTTATCAAGACCGAAGCGGTGGTGTCACCAGCTGGTATAAAGACGGGTGTGGTATCAATTGTGTAATCAATATCTCGGGTCGCAGATCCACCAAGGATAAATGGAACGGTGATGTCTTTGGCGGATTCAATCGTCAGCTGCAGCTCAACGGTCATGGTCCCGACCGTTTCATCCCCGCTCTGCTGCTCCCAGGTGAAGAACACATCCGGGGGATCGTCGTTATCCAGGATGGTATATATATGCACACTTGGACTGCCGATCGTTCCATTAACTGCACTTAACAAAGTAATACTGAATGGCTCGTCTTCTTCATCGATCAAATCATCGACAACATCGACAACGATCGGGAACGTGGTGTCCATGGCTGGAATCGTAATTGGACTGGAGAGGATCGTGTAATCCACACCGCGCTGAGCGATTCCACTAGTGTCAAAATCCACAACAATGTCCTTGCTGGAAGGGTGGCTCAAGCGTAATAGTGCCAGGTTATCTACATCTTCTGGAAAGCTCTGATCCGCGATAAGGAAGGACACCTCAGGGGGATCGTCATTATCCTCTATTTTTATGATATGTGTAAAAGGATTCCCCCTCACTGCATTGGTTGGCGAGCCCATGATCAATGCTGCGGTTTCTTCATCCTCATCGACATCATCATCGGTGATGGTGACTACGATTTCAGCTGTCGTATACCCAGGAAGGATTACAACTGGGCTGCCACTCACCTGATAGTCATCTCCCGGTGCAGCAGTACCATCAAGAGAAAATGGTATCGATACAGTTTTATCAGTCGCCGCGGTCAGCTGGAGAAGAATCCTGAGTTCACCAGCACTTTCATCAACCGTCTGCCCGCTTTCCACAAAAGCAATCGTCGGTGTAATCGGTGAAGGTGGGGTCCCCTCAATCTCAACATCTTTGATGATCGTGCGGCGGGTGATGGCTGAGATGGGAAACGGTCCAAAATTAGCGAGCGGTAATAGGGGCTGCCAATTTGAGACAACTTGCACCACAACCCTGTCAGCCAATTTGATTTGTTGATTTGCGGGCAACGGACAAATCGCAAAAGGTGAACCGCTGGTCGGCCCATGATCATATGAGATAGATATATCCGTCGAGGAAATTCCAGCAAATCTGCCAATCCGCATGGCCGCACCACGGATGCCGTCGCAATCCGCATAGTACCGGAGACTGCCGGAGAGCTCTCCGGCAGCCGCTCCATAGCGAGCAGCTTCCCGGCTTGAAGACAAAACCGTGCTGTAAAGCCACAGCAAACGCCCACCCTCAATAATCCCGAAAATAAGCAATAACAGGATCGGTATCACCAGGGCAAACTCTACCATTCCCTGGCCTTTTATTTTGTGGTTACCCGTCTTAAATGTATTAATCTCCATCGTCTCCTTCCATAGACTTTGAGAGAACTAATGGGACACTCTGATGTAATTGTATACACAAAGGAGAACGATTTCATAACCAAATTGTTACCTTACAGCTTTGCAAATTTAGAGAATATTGCAAGGAATATTGTCAAAAGGTGGTTTCCCGGGTGTAATTCGATGGTAATTCCAATTCCCCATCCTGCTCAAAGGTAGCAAGGATTTACCTTGACTCGAAAAATTATTGGTTATTTCGTACGGCAAAAAAAAATCAGGAATCACGGTTTGCGATTCCTGATTCTGAATACCTTGCAGCGCACTTAAGGTTGGTAAGTTGGGTGTTGTGTCGGTTTGGGTTTCTTCGTCTTCTCTGGAGCAGGCTCCGGAGTTGGTTCATCCGTCGGTTTGGGCGCGATCGTCGGTGGTGGCGGATCTGTTGGTGGAGGTGCACTGGTTGGTGGGGAGATCGCCGTAGCTGTAGGATCCGTCCTTGTGACAGGTTTAGAGGTTGAGGTTGGTGAAGCTGCCGGGGGTTGCGTTGCTTTCAATGTCGCAGTCGCCGTTGGTTCGATGAAAACCGTTGCCGTGGACGTAAAGGTAGCCGTTGCTGTGTAAGTTGGTGTTGGAGTGGACGTAAACGTAGGAGTAGAAGTTGCAGTTGGGGTTGTCGTGTCAGCTACCAACAAGAATTCGATAGGTCGCTCCTCGAATGGTTCTGCAGCGAGGGCGATAAATTTCTCCATGAATCCCCCCGAAGCGAGTTCAGGATTTGAATCGATGATACCCACGAAATTATTTACGGGTACCCGAAGGGTTTGCTCGAATAATGATGATAGTTGAGCTGCTTTAAACCCGTCTGTTTTGGCAACTGTTAAAATACCTTCCGCAGCCAGGTCAAGTTGAAATTCAAAATTCTTTAGAGTATCATCCACCATATCAGTCCGGCCAACCAGGACCAGTTCCTGCATTTCGATCACTCGCCGCTGGGCATACTCGATTCGCAACCGTGTTTGACCTTCTTCGTTCGGGGCGAGCTTAACTCGCAGTTCTTCTTGAGTGATTTTCGCCTGATATAGTGGATCACCTGGGATGCTTCGCTGGACCAGGAAATCCGTACTTCGATAACCTACAAAAAGCAGGACTGCGGTTAAAGTTAGCAGAGCTGAGTATTGAACAGCGATGCGTCTTTCCTGGAAAAATGCTGGAAGGCGGCTCCATGTTTCGGAAGCGCTCGCCGGACTTCGCTGCTCTTTGAAGCGATTTACCAATCTGCGATGGGAAAGTTTGACAAACCCTGGCCTGGGATTAAATACTTCTTTTCGGGATTGTAGCCAGATCGCAGCTTCTAAAGGTGGTCTTAACTGATCACTATACTGCGGATACTGGTCAATAACCGAGTCCACAGTTGCAGCACCACTGGCGATTAATTCCAGGCACGAATCGAGAATCCCACTTAATTCATCCTGTTTTCGAGTCATTTTAGTTATCATCTCAGTTGCTACAGCATCTGCTTCAGATGGCTAGATTTCCAATAGACTCCGCAGAGCAGATAAGGCACGGTGTTGTAAGATACGCACGGCACCAGGTGTCCGCCCCATCACTTGTCCAGTCTCCTCAGGAGATAATCCACTGAGGAACCTGAGCACGATCACGGTCCGGTAGTCTTCCCGCAGCTGGGTCAATGTTTGCCGGACCTCTTGGTGTTCAATATTAAGTATGGCTGTTTCGCCAGGGTCAGGATTGAAATCGGTGATTTGTTTTTCTTCGATAGACATGATCCCCCCGGACCGTCCCGCTCGCCTATAGAAATCGATAAGTACATTGCGAGCGATTTTAAAGAGATAGGCCAGGAATGGTACTCCTTTTTGCCGGTATTTAGACAGTGAGCGCCAGGTTCGGAAAAAAACTTCTTCGGTCAAATCTTCAGCGTCAAGGCGATTATTCAGGTTCGCATAGATAAATCTAAAGATCGTCTGAGCATAACGCTGATATAATTCGCCGAAGGCTTCCGATTCGCCTTCCTGAGCAAATTTTATTAATTCACTGTCTTCGGAGTCCTGCCAATTAGGCATTTCCTCCACCCTTATGAACGTTGAATTCCATGTTTTGTTACATAATTGACCATCATGTAAATCTTCATTGATCAATCCAAATACCAACATCCCGGGTCCCTATGCGAAACCACACTCAGGGATCGGGGAGAATAATTTCCACCATGATACCCTGTTGAAAGCCTGCGTTGGTCTACAATTCTGTTAGAATCGTGGGGCTATGAAACGGGTATATCTTTCAGTCCTGATCTTAGGATTTACAGTTACGATTACCTTGCTCTTCACACAGGGTATTCAAAAGACTGTTGTCTTATCAGTGAATGGACTGCCGCAAGAAATTCAAACCTCCGCTTGGACTGTTGCCCAATTTCTTGATGAACAAGGTATTTTATTACGGGAAGAAGACCAGATCAGCGCCCGATTATTAAAAATACTGGCTGGTGATGAAGAAATTTCAATCCAACAAGCCTCCTGGATCACAATCAATGATCACGGGGTCACACAAACGGTTTTTTCACGATTCGATTCAATTCAAGAAATTCTCTCGCATTTGAAAATTGAACTTGCTCCAGATGATTTGCTTTACCTGGATGGAAAGCTTGTTTCAGCAGAATCGACGGTTTCAGCCGGTTCCAATCACAGCCTCCAAATTCTCAGGTCAGAACCGATTTTGTTGAGGGGCAGCAATTTATCCAGAACCTTCCTCTCAAATGCTCCCACTCTGGGGCAAGGTTTATGGATGAATGGGGTAACCCTGGAGGCAGGAGATCATCTCGATCTCCCGCTCGACTCCCCTCTTGATGGTTCTGTCGAAGTCGAGATACAAGAATCGCAGGAAATATCAATTCAATTTTCAAACGGGGGCATCCTCTCTAAAACCAGTGCTGGAACGGTCGGGGAGGCATTAAAGGAAGCTGGCATCATCTTACAAGATTTAGATTACAGCCGCCCGGGGATCAATACTCCTATTCCTGAAGATGGATCTATCCAGGTAATTCGCGTCAGGGAGGAACAATATCTGGAATCTGAACCCATCCCTTATGACACGGAGACCCAACCCGTCGCAGACTTGGAACTCGATCAGCGGAGTGTCGTCCAATCTGGTGTTTTGGGTTTAATGACGAAACGCATCCGCGTGCGCTACGAAGATGAACAGGAGGTATCTCGCCAAGTCGAAGATGAATACATCTCCCAGGCACCGCAATCCGAAATCATCGGTTTCGGTACGAAAATTGTTCCCCACACCTTAGATACACCTGGAGGCCAGATCACCTATTGGCGCGTTCTTGATATGTATGCCATCTCCTACAATGTAACCAGTAATGGGGGATATGGGACCGCAACAGGCGTTCCCCTTGCAAAGGGGGTTGCTGCGATCGATCCCACCTATATCCCGTATGGGACCCAAATGTATGTTCCCGGCTATGGGCAGGCGCTGGCTGCCGACACGGGCGGTGGTATTCAAGGTCGCATGATCGATCTCGGATACCTGGATGAAGATTATGTATCCTGGCACCAGTGGGTGAAAGTTTACTTCCTCTGGCCCCCACCAGAGAATGTTGTATGGACCATCCCTTGAACTCTTCCGATCTCAATATCCCGAAGTTATTGAAGCAGGTGGGTCACCATCCCAACAAGCGCTTGGGACAAAATTTCCTGATCGATCCACGGTATCTCAAGCGGGTTGCCGATGCTGGTGAGATTATTGATCAAGATCAAGTTCTTGAAATTGGAGCTGGGGTTGGAAATTTGACTGTTTTACTCGCAAGGAAAGCCAAACAGGTTATCGCAGTGGAAATCGATTCCAGCCTGATCCCGATCCTTAATCAAGTTGTGAAGACTTATCCAAATATTACGATCGTTCAAGGTGATATCCTGGAACTTGATTTATTGGAACTCGTTGGTGCCACTTCATATCACGTTGTTGCTAACATTCCCTATTACATCACATCCAAATTAATCCGCAAACTGATGACCAGCTCAGCCTACCCCCAAAATGTGATCCTCACGATTCAAAACGAGGTAGCAGACAGGATTTGCGCCAGAACTGGAAAGCTGAGCCTGCTGGGTTTAAGTGTCCAGATTTTCGGACATCCTGAAATTAAATCAAAGATCCCTGCAGCTGCTTTTTACCCACAGCCCAAAGTGGATTCTGCGATCGTCCGGATCGATCGCCATCCCACTCCCTTGATACCTGAGGAGCACCTTGCGTCTTTTTTCCTGGTTGTAAAAGCTGGTTTCAGCCAAAAGCGAAAAACCCTGCGCAATTCCTTATCAGCGGGACTTAGAATTGATAAACAAATCACGGAAAACCTGCTTCAATCCGTCCGCATTGATGCAGGTGAACGAGCTGAAAATCTGACAATTGAGCAATGGAAGAAGCTTTCGCTTGAGTATGAAAAGCTTCGTTTTGCAGTAGATTCAGATAATTAGAGAATTGTGTTTTGAATTTTCCGTATTATTGAGATCCCGGTATTCGTAGAGCATCTTCCAGACCCGTACCGCAGCTTCAAGTTGAATATTGAAAGACATTTTAGATTTCCCCCATTTCCGATCTGCGAAATAGAAAGGCACTTCTGAACATGCATACCCCAGTTTCTGGGCGACGTAGAGCATTTCAACCTGGAACGCGTAACCGTTCGAGCGAATCCTTTGCAGCGGCATGCCAAGTAAAGTCTCTCTGCGCCAAGCCCGAAACCCACCCGTTGCATCGTTTATTGGCAGGTTTAATATCACCTTAGCGTAAAAATTACCAAAGTAAGACAACCCCTTTCTCCATAAAGGCCAATGGTCATCAAGCTTTCCACCTGGTATATAACGCGAACCCAGGACAAGATCTGAATTTATCAAGCCGTCTACCAATTCCAAAACTTTTTCTGGTGGGTGTGAAAAATCTGCATCCATCTGTACAATCACATCCGCTCCAGATGTTAGTGCGCTTTGGAAACCTTCGATATATGCCGTACCTAATCCTTTCTTCCCCATCCGGTGCAGCACGTTTACACGGCCTGGATAGTCATCAGCAAGATGATCTGCAATCTGGCCTGTCCCATCAGGGCTATTGTCATCAACGATTAATATCTGAATTCCATCATTTGGTAATGAAAATATCGCCTCTGCCAAACGAGGGATATTTTCTGCTTCATTGAAAGTTGGCACAACGACAAATATTTTGTTGGAATTTCCCATTGGTAAATTATAACCAGAAAGAGCGAGATTATCTCATTGGAGTCTTCTCGATCACGAATTCACACACTTCATCCCCCATCGAGACACACTTCGATTCATTCACTCTGAATTCTTTCCCACCGGATAACCATTTCATACCTTCTTGAAGGAGACCGACTGCAATAAAGCATACCGGTTTGTCCAGACCATGCCTGCCCCAGCAGACCGGGCAGCGATGAATGGTATATATAAAAACATCATTCTTTTCCTGTGAAGTACTGTGTTGGTCGCTGACTTGCGTGAATATCCTAGCCATCGCAGGTACCCCAATACGCATTTTAGTGCTCAGCGGCAATACTTTGAACGCCAGGTCGCCTGCCCCGGCAAGAGCGCCGAAGTTTCTTAATGAATCCGCAAATGTTGCCCGACCGGCGCGTAAAGCGAGGCCCCGGCCACCTCTGGGACCATAAATTTCTTCCAGAGCTTGGTTGATGGCGGATACGTCAGAAAAATCAAATTCCTTATTCAAATTATCGGGAGGAAAATTTTCGCCTAATTCAGGTAAATGGGCAATATTGAGAACCGCTTTGAGACCATTCTTACCCAGAACATCTTCGAGTGCATCCAACATGATTAATGCAAACTTATTGGCGTAATATAAGCCACTCTTTTCAATAGGATCCATGATTTTGATGTTTCCTCAGATTAATTCGGACAATGCCTCGGTCGCTCGACGCATATCAAGGAAAATTAATCCTAGTTTCGCCTGCTCTCGCGCTAAAGCCGTCAGCACCGCTTCTTCACCGACAGACATCAGGATCACATACCCACTCTCCCCTTTGATATAGACCTGCTCTAAAGTTCCGCGGCCCAATTCTGTCGCGATCCTCTCTCCCAGGGAAAGCATCGCTGCAGACATGGCTGAGACACGATCCTCCTCGACACCCTGCGGCAAAGCCGATGCAATGCTGAGACCGTCAACACTTACGATTGCTGATGCTTCGATATCAGGTGAAGAGGCCTGTAAATCGCGCAAACGATCCACCATCAGTTGAGAACGAGATTTCATTATTGTATAGCTCCTGAAAATGGTTACGCCAACATCCTTTTGGATGTTTCGCTAATGTAGCACAGCGCATATGAGCTGTCAATTGAGGGACTTGATAATATTGATAGGTTAACTAAATAACAAGGATTTACTTGCAGGAGATGTTGCTAACGCTCAGTCCTCCCGGTCGCTCAAATTCACCCACCGGGTTGGCCAGGTATTTTCAATCGGGGGTTCGCATTGTTCAGCAACTATCGGTTACTTTACAGAACCCTGTAAAGAGATTAAAATTCGTTCTCAATACTGGTTTTCTAACGGAGATACAATGCTCACCACCAGATCGAAGTTAATCGTATCGATCTTCTTCATTCTTCTTCCAATATTCCCGATCCAAACTAAAGCTGCTGCAATAAGCGCAGATTCCTCTCCGGTCTCCGGAGAAGTTTTATGCTTACCCGGATCATCGTTATCACCGACAAATGAATGTGCTAACCTGGGCCCGGCAGCTTACCTCTCACGCATGGCTGAGCTCGGATTAACCTTTCCGCTTCACAAAGATCTTGGAACTGCTCCCGATCCATCCTTAACGGTTGTCGATATGCGGTATGGAGAAGTAACTCGCGAGAATGCCAAGGTTTACGCCAGCTTGGATGATGCGGTTAATAATGGCAGTGTAACCAGGCGAATCGATTCTCCTTATAGTTTTATCTCCTACTTCGATGAAGCAGTCATTGATGGAAAAAGATATTACATGGTTGATTATGGTGGGTGGATGACAGCCAATGATATTTCTCGGATCGGCACTCCATCTTTATTCCAGGGGAAAATATTTGACCATACACCTGAGCGTTCATTTGGATGGATAAATTTTCCAGTTCAAACGAAGCGCTCACCAGGATTCACCATCGAGGATTATACGGGGAGAGAGGTCAACCGCTATCAAGAAATCGAGATATTCTCAACGGTAGAACTCGAAGGCATTAATTGGTACATGATCGGTCCAGACGAATGGATCCCCGAAAAAGTGGATTGGCAAAGAATCGTTGGGCGGGTGATTCCGAGCTATTCGCCACCGGAAGGTGTGGATAATGGGCGTTGGATTGAAGTAAATCTCAATGATCAGACCATATCAGCATACGATCAGAATCAGATGGTTTTTGCTACATTAATTGCCAGTGGGATAGAACCTTTTTGGACGCGGCCTGGCTTATTCCAAATTTACCAAAAACTTGACTCTACACCCATGAGAGGGTCATTTGAAGCCGACCAATCCGATGCATATTACTTGGAAGATGTTCCATGGACGATGTATTATGATAAGGCCAGGGCTCTTCATGGCGCTTACTGGCATAACAGCTTTGGCTCACCTCGCTCCCATGGATGTGTAAATATGTCCGTTGGTGACGCTCGATGGCTCTTTGATTGGGCGAGGGAGGGTGATTGGGTCTATGTTTGGGATCCCTCCGGAGATACACCAACCGATCCAGAACTTTACGGAGATGGTGGCGCATAGGTTCTCAGGAGACTGTTTTCTCCTATTCGTCTGATTCTGGTTGTAAAGATTACCCATCTTGCTACGTAAGCTGCGAATACTTGGAAAATCCACCAACAATTTGCACCTATTGGATGGCTATGGTAAACTTTTTTGCGGTTTCCAGAAATTTTTACCTTCACCGACTCACCTACCAATAATGAATTCAAGAGGAACCTGTGCTCACAACAGCTG
>Ga0316577_10000791_pt1 | contig 13682 bp, 9 predicted proteins | sample S5NA_FD_203073 | JGI IMG/M metagenome (GOLD analysis project Ga0316577, IMG submission 203073) | Rhizosphere microbial communities from salt marsh grasses in Alabama, United States - S5-7_050615r2r1 | ecosystem: Host-associated > Plants > Roots > Rhizosphere | place: USA: Alabama | collected... | reverse complement strand
CCAGTGCCCGACTTCAAAAGGCTCTAGCGCCCGTCCCGGGCGCGGCTTGGTCGAGGGGCACAGGCTGGCCCGGGGACGCGGATGGAAGCCCGACGGAGTGTTCCTTCCCATGACTGACCAAAACGCAAACGACATCTGGGCCGAGATGGATGTCCTGCGCACGCCGCGGCCGAATGGCAGCCGGGCACTGAGGTGCATCGTCGACGCCGTCGATGCCTGGCTGGCCGGCCAGGGCATCGCGGGCCAATCCCACGCCTTCACCCTGCGCCCCTTCTCCATGGAGATCCTGGGCCTGTGGCTCCTCCTGGGCGGCTTGCTCCTCATCCTGGCTTTGGCCATTCGCCGGGGAGAAGTCGCGCTCCTGGTGATCCTTGGCCTGGTCGCCGTGCTGGTGCTCGAGACCCGCTTCCTCCGGCCCACGGTCACGGCCCTGGTGCGCCGCCCCGCCCGCAACCTGGTCGTCGCCTTCCCCGCCCCCACGCCGCGGCGCGAGGTGATCCTCTGCGCCCACCTCGATTCCAAGACCGAGCTGCTGGACCACGAGCGGCGCCAGCGCCTGTTGGACAGCGGTCCGGCCGCCATGGCCTTGGGCGTGGCAGGCGCCCTCTTCCTGAGCATCGCGCCCTTGCTGCGCTCCGAGATGGCAGCCGAATTGGCCTACTATATGAACCTCTTCCTCGGCATCGGGCCGGCCGCAGTCTATGCCCTGAGCATGGGCGCCAACCTGGCCGCCGGTCGCCTGCGCCGCCGGCCAAGCAGTGGTGCCGTGGACAACGGCGGCGCGGTGGTCGTCCTCCTCGACCTGGCCCGGCGGCTGCAGCGGGGCGAGATCCCCTTGCAGCACACGGCCGTCACGCTGCTGTTCACCGTGGGCGAAGAGGCCCAGATGCAGGGCGCGTTGGCCTACGTGCGCGACCGCGATGATTGGCCGCTGCCGGTGCAGGTGGTCAACCTCGAGATCGTGGGCCAGAACGGCAGCTACGCGCTGTGGGTCGAGGATGGCACGGCGATGCGGACCCTGGACGCCGACGCCGACCTCAACGACGCCCTGGCCCGCGCCGTGCAGGCCGAGACGGGCGACCGGCCCACCTTTGCCGAAAGCATCAACAGCGACGCCTTTGCCTTCCTGCGCCGCGGTTTGCCCGCCGCCACCCTGGGCAGCCTCGACCGCGAGCTGGGCGAAGCCGACCTGCACGGCCCCCTCGACCACGCCGACCGCATCGAACCCGCCCGCCTGGCCCAAACTGCCGACATCCTCACCCACTTTCTCCTCGCTCACGACGTCAACCCGCTCCCCTGATAGCAGCCGCCCCCAGTTCACCAATCTACCAGCCTACCAACCCTCCGATCCACCAACTCCCCGCCTTGCCCAACCCCCCGCCCTATGCTATACTTGCCCCATCGTATTCCGCCAGGGACGGCACAAGGAGGAGCCATGAGCGTACGCCAGCGGATAGGACAGTTGCGAGCGGGCCGGACCTACACCGCCCTGGCCGTCGCCGTCTTGATGCTCATCAGCATCCTCAAGGTCGCCGACCGCGAGCTGCTGGCCCCCCTCTACGACCCTGTCAGCCGCGAGCTGGGGCTCAACGACCTGCAGTTCGGCACCATCCGCTCGGCCACCAACGTGGCCCTGGTCATCGGCTCCGTGCTCTTTGGCCTGCTGGCCGACCGCTGGCGGCGGCGCGACGTCGTCGGCCTGGCCGTGCTCTGCTGGTCGGCTATCACCTGGGGCACCGGCCAGGTCGGCAGTTTCGCCGGCCTGCTCCTGGCCCGGGCCAGCATGACCTTTTTCGAGGCCGGCTTTTCCGCCGCCGCCTACCCCATGCTGGGCGACCTGGTGCCCCGTCGCCGACGCGGCGTAGTCATGGGCCTCATGGGCGCCACCTTTGCCCTGGGCACCGTCGTCGCCCTGCTGGTCGCCGCCCTGCTGGGCACGGCCAACTGGCGGGCGCCGTTCATCTATTTCGGCCTGCCCGGCGTCATCCTGGGCCTCATCGTCTTTCTCTTCATCCGCGAGCCGGCCCGCGGCGCCGGCGAGGACGAGGTGCTGGAGGCCGGCGCCTACGCCGGGCGCTTTCGCTGGCGCGCCATCCTGCCCACGCTGCGCATCCGCAGCGTGCTGCTCATCTACCTGCTGGACGCCTGCCAGGGCTCCACCTGGTGGGCCTTTGCCTTCTGGGCGCCGGCCTACCTGCTCCGCCGCGGCATCGCCCCCGACGCCGACACGGCGGCCCTGGCCCTGCTGCCCGCCATCGGCGGGTTCGTCGTCGGCACGCTGCTGGGCGGCTGGCTCATCGACCGCCTGCGCCGCCGCACCGAGCGCTCGGCCATCTGGGTCTCCCTGGTCTCCATGGCCGGCGCCCTGGTTCTGGCCACCATCGTCTTTAGCCTGCAAAACCTGACCGCCGTGCTCGTAGCCGGCTTTTTCCTGGGCCTGTTTGGCTATCTGATCATGCCCGCCATCAACGTCATGCTCTTTGACGTCGTGCCGCCCGAGACCCGCTCCACAGCCCTGGCCGCCGACGGCGTCATCCTCAGCGCCGTCTCGGCCCTGACCGCCTTTGCCATCGGCGCCGTGAGCCACTACGCCGGCCAGGCGCAGGGGCTGACCGGCGGCAATCTGCGCGCCGGCTTCCAGGGCGCCAGCACCGTCCTGCTGGCGGCGGGCGTCGTCTTTGCTCTGGCCCTGCTGCGGGCCGCGCCGGCCGACATGGCCACCCTGCGCAAGCACGTCGCCCGGCGGGCGGTGGCCGAAGAAGAGATAGAGATAGCCAAAGGGGCAGCTAAGTCCTGATGGGGCTGGTACATGGGGCGGAGGGCGAGGTCTCGCGGCTGCGGAGGTGGAGCCTGTACCTGTTTGCCCGCTACCTGGAGATGCCGCTGCTGGCTGCCTCCTATCACCTGCTGCGCGGCCGCTACCGGCGCCTGGGCCAGAGCCGGGCGGTCCGCGCCCTGGGTACGGCATTGGGCGGGCCCTTTGCCTACGCTGGCGACACGGCCCGCGCTCTGCCGGCCCCTCGGGTGCTGGAAATGATCGAGGCGCTGCCGGGCCAGATCGCCGTCGGCCCCTGCCGCTGCCGGGCGGCCCATCGCGGCTGCGACCACCCCCTGGAGACCGACCTGGTCATCCACGCCGGCGTGGAGGCCTGGACCCGCGCCTTTCCCGACGAATACCGCGTCATCGACAGTGCCGAGGCGCAGCGGATTGTGAGGACGTGCAGCCAGCTGGGCATGTGGCACATGATCTTTGTCCATTGCCCCATCGGCCAACATGGCCGAGGGCCAAAGGGTCACGACCATGGCCCTTCGGCCCTCGGCTGGGACCTGGGCCACGAGTACGTCATCTGCAACTGTTGCACCTGCGGTTGCGTGCCCTATATCCTCAACCGCGAGCTGGGCCAGCGCTTTTACCCCCTCCTGCAGGGCGAGTACGTGGCCCACACCGAGGCCGGGCGCTGCACGGGCGACGGCGCTTGCCTGGCCGCCTGCCCCTTCCAGGCCCGGGCCGTGGTCGACGGCCACGCCGTGCTGGCCGACACCTGCTTTGGCTGCGGCCTGTGCGCCGCCGCCTGCCCGGAGGGCGCCATCACCATGCAGCTGAGGGGAGGATGACCATGCCCGGATCAACTCGCCGGCCCTACCAGCGCCGCCCCTTCGACGCGGCCAACTGTACCGCCTGCGGCCTCTGCCTGGAGTACTGCCCGGTGATGGCCCTACCACCTGAACGGGCCCGGCGCGAGATGCAGCGGCTGCTGGCGGGGCAGGACTCGCCCCTGCTGCGGGCCTGCACCTCCTGCGGCGCCTGCAACCTGGCCTGCCCCGATGATTGCCGGCCGGCCAACCTGATCCTTGACCGCTGGCACGAGGATTACTTGCAGCACGGCCTGCCGGCCCGGGCCGCCTACTTCCTGCCTCACAGCCGGCCCAACTTTCGCACCGACATCGTCGCCCGCCTGCCGGCCGACGAGCGGGAGCGGGTGGCCCGCTGGCGCCGCGCCGCCGGCGATCCCGCCGCCCGGCCGGCGCGCGAGTTCCTGTTCAGCGGCTGCAACCTGGTCACCGCCCCCTACCTCACCTTTTCCCGGCTGTTCGACGGCGTCGACATCCGCGGCGGCCTGGACTATTGCTGCGGCGAGATGCTCTTCCGCATGGGCCTCTATGAACCCCTTGAGGGCGTCGCCCGCCGCCTGGGCTACTGGCTGGCGGTCCTGGGCGCCGAGCGCGTCTACCTGCTGTGCACCGCCGGCCTGCACATGCTGCGCCACGTCCTGCCCCAATATCTAGTATCCAATACCCAATATCCACTATCCAACATCCAATTCCTCCCCTATCTCCAGGTCATCCTAGACCGCCTGGAAGCCGGCGACCTGGATCCAGTCCATCCCCTGGACATGACCGTCAGCGTGCAGGATTCGTGCCACACCCGCTACCTGCCAGCCAGCAATGGCCGGGACGAGTTCGCCGATCTGCCGCGGCGCTTGCTGGCGGCCATCGGCGTCCGGGTCGTAGAGGCACCCCACAGCCGCGGTACCAGTCTGTGCTGCGGCATCGCCGGTGGTTTTTCCCACGCCTCGGCCTATCACCCCGTCGATCTGCTGCGGGCGGCGCGGACCACGTCGCGGGACCACCGCCGCACACCGGCCGGGGCCACCTGCGTCTACTGCGCCGGCTGCCTGGAGATGATGTCCGTCGCCCGCCTGCCCGACCCCAACCGCCGGCCCGTGTACCACCTGCTGGAGCTGGTGCAGATGGCCCTCGGCGAGCAGCCGCGGCGGCGCCAGGGTGCCCTGGCCCGGGGATTCGTGGCCGGCACGCTGCGGCGCCAGTTCCCGCAGATGCTCAACCCGCGGCGCTTTTGGCTGCCGCCGCTGCCGGTCGAGCCCGACCCCGCACAGGCAATCTGATGGACACCGGCGCCTCCGCATTGCGTGCATTCTCGATTTCTGGGCTCAAGGCCCCATCCCCGGGTTCTGGGCTCAAGGCCCCGTCCCCGGGGCCGTTCTCGCCGGCGCAACCAACCTGTCCACCAGGCTCGAAGGCCCCCTTGGTACTCGCCGACGACGCGCTGCCCGCCGTCGGCGTGCGCCGCCTGCGGGACGCCGACGACGCCGCCGAGGTGCCGGTCTATCGCGGCGTGTCCTACTGCGACGCCGTGCGCCTCGCCGGCGAGGGCGGCGGCCCCAACGGCGGGGCCTGGCGCGTCCTGCCCGGCTCCATCCAGGTCTGCCGCTGGGCCCCCGTGGTCCTGGGCCTCAAGCCGCCGGAGGATGCCTTCGAGCAGGGGCTGGCGCCGCGCCTGCCCTGCCGGCCCGCCGGCCTGCTGCTGGCGCCCCTGGCGACTTTTCCCGGCCAACCCGAGGTCGTCATCCTCCGCGCCACCCCGGCCGCGCTGCGCGCCCGGCTGGCCGTGGCCGAACCGTCGGCCCTGTGGAGGGGCCACGGCGGCCAGCTAGCCCGCTCGGCCCTGCCCATCCTGACTGGCGGGGGCGGGGCCGGCCGCCGCGGCCTCATCGCCACCGTGAACCGCCTGCTGGCCGCGCTGGCGCCCTGGGACCCCTGGCAGCGCCTCACGCAGCGCCTCTTTCGTTACCGGGCCGTCACCATCGGCTTTGACGCCCTCATCTCCCGGGCCCTGGCCGACATGTCCATCTGCCGCAACTCGACCGCCATCCCCCTGCTGACCGGCCAGGCCAACGTCTCCTTCTTTTGCACCGGCGGCATCACCTGGGGCCGCAACCCGCCCACCCACCTCACCTCCGGCTGGCCCTTCCCCATCTACCAATCCACCACTCCCCAATCCCCAATCTACCAATCTACCAATCTACCAACCCACCACCCCGATCAGAGCGGCCCATGAACGACTTTCCGGATCGCCCGCTCTTCCAAACCTTCCCCGCCCTCCACAACCGCATCCCCTTCCTGCCCCTGGCCGACCTGCCGACGCCCCTGGCGCTGCTGCCCCGGTTGTCCGCCGCCATGGGGGCCGAGGTATGGGTCAAGCGCGACGGCCTGAGCCACGCCGTCTATGGCGGCAACAAGATGCGCAAGTTTGAATTCGTCTTTGGCGATGCAGTACAAAAAGGAGCGCGGGCCATCATCACCGGCGGCGGCCTGGGCTCGCACCACACCCTGGCCGCCGCCGTCGTCGCCCGCCGCCTGGACATGAGGCCCGTGTGCGCCTACTACTGCCAGCCGGTGACGGACGAGGTGCGGGCCAATCTACGGCGCACGGCCGGCCTGGAGGTCGAGGCCCATTTCTGCGGCGATTACGTCGGCCTGGCCCTGTCCTTTGTGAAAGAGTACGTTCGCTGCCTGGTGCGCGACCGGCACCTGCCCTATTTCATCTACCCCGGCGCCTCGGGCGCGCTGGGCGTGCTGGGTTATGTCAATGCCGCTTTGGAGATCCGGGACCAGGTCGCCGCCGGTGAGATGCCTCTGCCCGATGCCCTGTTCGTGGCCGCCGGCTCGTGCGGCACCTTTGCCGGGCTGCTGCTGGGCCTGCGGCTGGCGGGGCTGGCGACGCCCATCGTCGGCGTGCGCGTGGTGGACACCGACGTGGCCAACGCGGCCAAGGTGGCCCGCCTGGCCGACCGGGCAGCGCGCTATCTGCGCCGCTGCGACGCGACCGTGCCGGAGGTGCGCTTTGCGCCGCACGAGGTGGAACTGCTGGACGGCTACTATGGCCCCGGCTACGCCCACTCTACACCGGGGGCCGAGCGCGCCGTCGCCCTGTTGGCCGAAACCGAGGGCCTGCCGCTGGAGACGACCTACACGGGCAAGGCCATGGCCGCCCTGCTGGACCACGCCGCCGGCCATCCGGGGGCGCGGCTGCTGTTCGTCGATACCTTTGTCGAGGCCCCGGACTTGCCCCAGGGCGACTATCGCCACCTGCCCGAGGCGTTCTGGCCCGTGTTCGACGCCGAGTACCCCCGGCGCTGCTGGTGCCTGCGCGCCTGGCGCGACCCGGCGTTCTGCTGGCGGCGGGAAGGAAAAAGATGAAACGGCGGCGACCACCTATACTATGCCTGGCGCGGCGGCGGCGCCTGGCACACAGAGACGGTGGATACCGCCTGGGGCGTCGGCAAGTACGCGTCGCTGGCCCTGGATGGCGGCGACCTACCCCACATCGCCTACTATGACGAGCCCAACGCCGACCTCAAGTACGCCCTCTTTTACGGCGGCGCCTGGCAGGTCCAAACCGTCGAGGGCGGGTCGGGGCCGGGGCACTACCCGTCCTTAGTCCTCGACGCCGCCGATCACGCCCACATCGCCTACTATGACAACACCCCGGCCGATCTCAAGTACGCGCACATGGTGGGCAACAACTGGCAGATCGAGACGGTCGACAGCGAGGGGTCAGGGACAATGCCCTCGCTGGCCCTCGACGCCGCCGGTCACCCGCATATCAGCTACTATACCATCAACGGCTACGATCTCCGGTACGCCGCCTTTGACGGGGTTTCCTGGCACGCCGAGACCATCGACAATGCCGGCGACGTGGGCGCCTGTAGCTCCCTGGCTCCGGACAGCGCCGGCCGGCCGCACATCAGCTACTACGACTCTGCCTACGGCGACCTCAAGTACGCCATCGCCGACGAGTTCCCCATCGCCGACGCCGGGCCAGACCGGGCCGTGCTGCCGGGTGCGGCGGTCACCCTCGACGGCCGGGGCACGGCCGACCCCGATGGCGACCTGCCCCTGACTTATCTCTGGACCCAGACCGGCGGCCCAGCCGTGGCCCTCAGCGCCCGGACCACCATCACCGCCACCTGGACCGCGCCCTCGTACCCCAGCCTGCTGACCTTCACCCTGGCCGTCACCGACAGCCTGGGCGGGTTCGATCTGACGCCCGACGAGGCCGTCATCGCCGTCACCAACCCGCCGGTGGCCGACGCCGGCCCGGACCAGGGCGTCGATACCCTGTCCACCGTCGTGCTCGATGGCAGCGGGAGCACTGACCCCGACGGCGACCTGCCGCTGACCTACCGCTGGTCGCAGGCCGCCGGCCCGGCCGCGGTGTTGAGCAACCCGGCCGTGGTCAGCCCCGCCTTCACCGCACCCGACGATCCGGCCCTGCTCACCTTTACCCTGGCCGTCACTGACAGCCACGGCATGCCCGCCCTGGCTACCGACGCGGTCCGGGTCACCGTCCACAACCAGCCCCCCGTGGCCCACGCGGGCGCGGACCGGCAGGCTGGCCCCGGCACGCGGGTCATGCTCGACGGCACCGCCAGCGCCGACCCCGACAGCGACCTGCCCCTGGCCTATCGCTGGAACCAAACCGGGGGAATCGCGGTGTCGTTGAGCAATCCCGCCACCGTCACCCCCACCTTCACCGCCCCCGCCGACCCGGTAGTGCTGACCTTCACCCTGGCCGTGACCGACAGCCTGGGCCTGCCCGCCCTCGCCCCCGACGAGGTCGCCATCGTCGTCGACCCGTTCCGGCTCTACCTGCCGCTGGTGTTCAGGGGCGGCTGACCCGCTCCCCGCCAAAAAAGAGGTGGCAGGCTCGTCGCCTGCCACCTCTCAGATCGGCATAGTCCTTCTACCTGGTCGAGATCCTCCTGGTTCGTTAGCACCGAGTTTCCCAAAGCACGCTCCCAGCCAGTCCGCGACCGGCGGTCGGCGCCACGGGCCCGATGCCGACGGCATCGGGCGGCCCTCAGCGCGCGCCTAGAACTCTACCGCGGCCCAAACCATCGTCAGGTCGCCCTCCTGGACCGGGACCGCCGTCGCCGGACGGGCCTCCAGCAGAGGCGCCGCGGCCGACGGCAGGCCCAGAGAATAGTCGACGACCCAGCCGTCGATGCTCGCCTCGCCGGCCACTTGGACCCTCACCTCCAGCCCATCGCATCCCCGCCCGTAGCACGACAGGAAATAGTACTCGCCCCCCGGGCCGTCACTGACCGACAGCGGCCGGCCCGCCACGGTGAGTCCTTCGAGCTGTGCCCTGGACAGCACCAGGTCCATGGCGTCCGCTTGCCTCGGCGAGCGCAGGCGTGCTGTCACGACTCGGGCCGCGCCGGAGGGTTCCTCCGACACGATCTCCAGCATCGGAGCAGCCGCATCGATGTTTTCCGCCTCGATGGCCAGGTAGCGCACCTCCGACCAGGGGAAGGCGACCTCGGCATCCGGCCCGAATTTCTGGCGCAGGGGTGGTGGCGTCACATCGTCATAGGGCACTGACATCCAGCGCGCCTGGCCCGTGTCACCGTCGACGGCATAGTACAGGTTCACCGGCTGCGGACTGTCCTCCGAATAGGGCGGCACCAGCAGCGCCGCCACCACAGCCAGGACCACGGCAGCGGCGCTGCCCAGGAGGAACACCCGGCGCAGCCTGGTCTCGCCCTCGGGCAGGGCCATCAGCGGCAGCAGCGTGGTCACCACCAGCCCCACCGCCAGGGTGATGGCCGGGTTCATGTCAAAGCCGGTGGCCATCTCGAACACCAGGGCCAGCGGCAGACACAGCAAGCCGGCGACGGCCATGCCCGCGATCAGGACCCGCTCGCGCGCGGCGGCCGAGGCTCCGGCCCCGAGAAACAGGACGGCGGCCAGCAGCAGCGCGCTCACGGCAGCAGGCACCAGGAGAAAGACGGTGGCCCCGGCCAGGGTCAGGCTTAGCACCACGGACAGGAGTGCCCACAGCAGCCAGGTGCCCAGGGCCAGGCCCCACAGCCCGGCCCGCCGGCCAAAGGCCGCGGTCATCAGCCCGCCCGAGAGAAAGGCCCCGGCCCACAGCGCCGCGCGGGTGGGCAGTGGATGGGCGTACCATGGCTGCGGCGGGTCGCCCAGGGCGGCGATGAGGGTCACCAGGCCCATGCCCAGCAGGATGGCCAGCACCAGGCACAGCAGCGCGGCCAGCAGGCCGAGCAGCAGCCCACCTACGGTCAGGTATCGCTGCCGGATGGCCACCACCGCCGCGGCCAGCAGCAGAAGGGCTGTGCCCAGTGACAGGGGCAGGGTCCAGCCTTCGGGCCACCACAGCGTAAACAGGCCCAGGATATCCAGGTAGGTGGCGTTGCCCTCCGCCGGTCCGGACTCTGCCAGTTCGGCCAGGTCCGTGCCGGCCAGCGCCCGGGCCACGGCCAGGGCACTCTCCCCCTGGTGCTGGACGCTGCGCGGGTCCAGCTCCGCCAGGTTGTCCAGGGCGGTGTGATAGTGTTGCGGCTCCTCGATGAAGGAAAAGTTCATGCCGGCGATGCCGGCATTCTTGAACATGGTCAGGTCGGTGTCGTTGGGCAACTGCTGATAGATCTCGTACGATAAGGAGTTGGCACTGGGCCGCGGCACCGATCCGGCGTAGGCATCGATGAGCCAGGCGTTGCCCTGGCTCGTCTCGAACATCAGGCTCTGACCCGTGCTGCCCCGCGCTTCCAGGTTGATGACGGCGCCCAGGTCCCGCGCCCAGGCATGCTCCTCGACGAACGCCTTGGCCCCCATCAGGCCCACTTCCTCGCCGTCGGTGAACAGAAAAACGATGGGATTGCGCTGTGGGCCATCGACCATGAAAATGCGGGCCATCTCCAGGATCTCGGCCACGCTGGACGTGTCGTCGGCGGCCCCCGGCCCGCCACCCACCGAGTCATAGTGGGCCACCAGCGCCACGGCCGGAGCGTCGACTTGGCCCGGCAGGCGGGTGACGACGTTCTTGACCGGCACACAGGTCGCCCGCGTGCCGCCCCGGTCGCGGCAGGTGACGGTCTCCTGGAGCTCGACCTCGTAACCCAGCGCCTCCAGGTGAGCCACGATGCGCTCCCGCACCAGCTGGTTGGCCGCGCTGCCCACCGGGTGCGGCTGCCCCTCGGCCAGCAGCTCGCCCAGCACGGCCACGGCCCGCCCGGCAGAGAATACGTCCTCGGGGGCGTCAACCCCCCTGGCCCGTGGCGGTTCCAAACGCAGCAGCACCAGGCCCAGCACCAGGGCCAGCACCGCCAGCCCGACGATGAGGGCCGCGGGGCGCACCCACACTCCCCCTTGCCTGCCATCCCCATCTCGTTGGTTCGTCATCGAAGCCTTTTCCCTCTCTTCCTTGTACCCGCAATGTTACCCGGAGAAAGCACCGCTGGCACGGCGACCAGGCCGCAACTGCCGGCGATACCGTTCATTGTACCCGCACTTCTGATTCATGGCAAGCATGGGGCACCGGATCAGATCCCCGGTACCTCACTTGAGCACCGCTTCCAGGGCCTGGTCGGTAGCAACCAGCCGCTCGGCCAGCAGGCGGACGACCAACTCATGGAAGGCGGCCGCCAGCTCCGGCTCATGCGCCTTCATCTCGACCAACGCCGCACGGCTCAACCGGTAGGCCACCGTCGGCGCGTCGGCAATGACCGAGGCTGTGCGCGCCGTCTCCAGGTAAAAGCCCAACTCGCCGACGATGGTCCCCGGGCCGAGCGTCTGCAGGCGCACCTGCTTGCCTGCTTCTAGCTCCAGGTAGACCGAAACATTGCCCCGCTCGACGAAATAGAGATCGTCCGCCTCGTCCCCTTGCCGGATCAACGGTTCGCCCTCTTGTACCTCCACACGGTCCAGGAATCGCAGGAGGCAGTCCGTGTCGCGCCTTTCAAAGCCCGACTGTCCCAGCTGGGCCGCCAGGGTGAGTGGCAGCATCGTCTGGGTGATCAGCTCTAGGCGCAGCAGACGGTCCTCACACCATTCCAGGCCCCGGTCGAGATCAGGAAAGATCCGCACGACCTCACCAGCCTCGAGCAGTCCGCTCGCCCTGAACTGCTGCTCTAGCGCCTGCGGGACGCTCGTCAGCAGCAAAGTGGTGCCCTGGGATTCAGCCAACTGCCGGGCCTTGACAAAGCTGATCACGGCCGAAGAATCCAGCCCGCTGACCCGCCGAAAGTCCAGCACGATGAAGCGTACCTTGACCTGGTCAGGGTTGGACACGCGGGCCCGGATCTGCTCCAGCAGGGCATTGGCCGTCCCGAAAAAAAGGTAGCCTTGCAGCTTGAGGATATAGATCTGCGGGCCCACCTCCCGCAGCGCCTGGCGGTGATAGGCGCAGCGCTCGACGTTGCTCTTTATTTCGGCCCCTGACAGCGCATATTGCACGACGCCGATCCGGCTATAGTTCACCACGAAGAGGATGACCATGGCCACCAGCCCGACGCCCACCCCGAGCAAAAAGTTGGTCGTGGCGATGACGACGAGGATAAGAACGACGACGCCATAGTCGGCCCAGGAAAGGCGGGACCAGCCGTCGACGAGCCAGTCGACCAGAAAGTCGAGCCCCAGGAAGAGCAAGAGCCCGCCCAGGATAAATCTGGGAAAGAGGGCAAGCAAGGGGGCACCCGCCACCAGCATCACGGCACAGATGGCACCGGCCACCAGACCGGGCAGGCGCCCCCGCGCCCCGATGCGACAGCACAACGTCGAGAGATCCAGGGCATGGTAACCCACAGCGCCGCCGCCCAGACCAGACACAATGTTGACCAGACCGGCCACGCGCAATTCCCGGTTGAGGTCGACGTCCTGGCGGATGACCAGCTCGATGCCCGAAGCGTTTAGCAGCAAGCTGACGACGCTCAGGACCAGGATGATGGCTATGTTGCCACCCTGGCCCAGGATGGCGGTCCAGTTGGCGGCGACGAGGTTGCCCGCCGCCAACGGCTGCCAGATGGCCTCCCCCGACACCTCACCCAACACCAGCCCCTGCTGCGCGGCAGCCTCCGGCGTAGTGCCCGTCACCAGCAAAGCAGCGTAGAAAAGGACCAGCGCGCCCACCAGGCAGGCGGGCATGGCCAGCGAGTGGGTCACGCGCCGCAGCCCGAAGAGCAGGACGAGGGCCAGGATCACCCCCGGCACCCACAGGACGAGCTGCTCGGGGTGCACCAGCGCGGCGGCATTGGACCAGGTGAGTGGCAGATCGGCCATGACGCCAAAGGAGCCCTGGACCAACAACCAGCCGGTGCCGGCCAGAAAGCCACCCACCACCGGATAGGGGATGAATCGCACCAGCCCCCCCAATCGAAAGATACCCAGCGCCAGAAAAAAGACGCCGGTCAGCAGGGTGGTGGCGGCCACAGCCACCAGGACGGTCGGCAGCGCATCCCGTGTGCCACTGCTGCCGGGCAGCACAAACAGGGCGGACAGGATGACAGCCAGGATGACAGAGGGGCTGTCTTGCACGCCACCGAGCACCCCGGCGACCGAGCTGCCCAGCGAGATGCCGATCAGCATGACGAGCTGGGTGATGAGGGCGATCCCGAGGCCATAAGCCAGGTAAGGCGTGAGCTCACCGCCAAAGAGCAGGCTGCCCACGGAAACGGCAAAGATGACCTCTTTGACGCCGATGAGTGTCCCCGAGGTAAGGCCAGACAGCAATCTCCTGGATCGGAACTCGTTCTTGAACCAGCCGAGCACTCCTTGACCGGTCATGAGGGCCTCTACCTTTCTCCTACACCAGGCAGTGTGCCAGGCTCACGATGGGCAACTCCAGGCCTATTATAACGATTCCCGGGCCGGATGTCAAACACGAGGTTCACCCACCGCCGCCACCAAAGATGACACGAGGCTCGATCTGTGCTAGAATGGCAATGCCAGCGTGCCTGGCACCCAGGCAACCTGACACGCCGGTTTGACCGGCATGTTCTCGGACCAAATCCAATCAAATCACAAGGAGGGGATCATGGACGATGACCTTCGCCGCCGGCTCGAGATTTCGCCGGATC
>Ga0316577_10000790_pt1 | contig 13683 bp, 10 predicted proteins | sample S5NA_FD_203073 | JGI IMG/M metagenome (GOLD analysis project Ga0316577, IMG submission 203073) | Rhizosphere microbial communities from salt marsh grasses in Alabama, United States - S5-7_050615r2r1 | ecosystem: Host-associated > Plants > Roots > Rhizosphere | place: USA: Alabama | collected... | reverse complement strand
GAGGGGATATTGCCCAGCTCAAAGACCACGTTTAGGGCACCGTCGATCTGGCCGTTGAAGCGCTCCCAGGCGCCGGGACCCATCATGGGGGAGATAAATCCGCACAACAGGGCCGGCACGGCCATGGCCTTCCACTGGATCACCAGCTCTCCGCTGCGGGGTGTATCGAATATGGGCAGAATCACCTGGGCCTTCAAGGCGGCGGCCTCCCGCAATCCGGCCGCAAAGTCCGCCGTCTGGGAGGGGTAGTGGCGGGTTCCCAGAATCTGCCATCCGGCACGTTCGAAATACAATTTGATCATCAGCGAGGCCGTGCTGCGCGCCCAGGCCACGTCCTGGCTCATGATGAAAACCCGATGAAAGCCGTAGCGCCGGTCGAGAAAGCGCATCGCTTCGATGAGCGTATCCGCCAGGTAGCGGGTGTCCAGTCCAGTTCGAAAAATGTAGCGGTAAGCCGGGTCTTTCATGACCTTGGACGCCATGGCGGGGGTCATGGCGATGGTGCCGAGCATGGGGATCCGATGCCGGGATATCACATCCATGGCCGGTAGAAGCACTTCGGATCGAAACGGCCCCACCACCAACGCCTGGATGGGCCGGGCTGTCAAAAAGTCCTCCAGACGCTTGACCGCGTCCTCCACACGCCTGTCCGGCGCGGCATCCATCAGATCGATGGTGGCGAGGTGCAATTCGACACGCCGGCCACCCACGACGACCCCCCCGCCGCGGTTGACCTCTTCCACCGCCAGACGGGCGGCCATGAGGCTCTCGCGGCCCTCCAGGGAGGTCAGCGAAGTGGCCACGCCGATCACTACCCCTTGGCCTGAGCGGGCCGCAAGCGGTGCGGCGGTCCCAACAATGATCAGCAGAATCAGCACCATGAGGCATCCGTCCCGTGTCGGAGCCCCAGTTTTAATCCACCCCTGCCCATGAGGGACACGCGCTGTGGTCATGTCTTGTTTCGCTTTCACGGGCGCCGTTCATAACCCTGCATGATTGCGCCAACGACTGGAATTTTATTGGCTTACCAGTCAAAACAGCCAAATGCAAAGCATAATACCATCTGAACATCAGCAAGGCCGCACTGCCCGTCCACCCACCGGCCGCTTCAGCGAAACGAACTGCCAGGAACCAGGGAGACGCGCTGTTGACATGCGGTGGTTGATTTACCTATTATCGGGGTGGGTTGTGGGTCCGGGACGGCTGCCGCCCGGCAAGATGAAGGCTTTAAAATATGACCATCCGGCTTTCCATCTCTTCGAAACTGATGCTGTTAATTCTCCCCCTGGTCTGCCTACCCATCGCCGTGACAGGCTATTTTTCCATCCATGCCGCAGCCGAACGGGTCAACCGGCTGGTGCGCCAAGAACAGATGGCCAAGGTGGGCGTGGCAGCGGACAAGCTGACAGATATTTTCGAAAAACTGCGCATCGATCTGGAAACCATCACCCGGCTGCCGGTCATGGAGGACTACTACATTGCGCGCACCTTTCGCCTGCGCGCCGAGACCGAATTCAATCATGACACCATTGTCCGGCTCTTTAAGGACTTTATCCAGCGCAGCCCCCATTACCATCAGATCCGCTACCTGGACGAAACCGGCAGCGAACTGATCACCGTCGGTGCCACCGGCGCTGTCGTAAGGGTGAAAGACCAAAGCCGGCAGCTTTTTTTCTCAGCGGCGCGCCAAGCGCCGCCGGACCAGGTATTCATCTCCGACATCGAAAAGAGCAACGATCACCGCCGGACCGTCATGCACTGGTCCCAGGCAGTCTTTACCGCCATGCGCGACTTTGCCGGCGTGGTGGTCATCGACCTGGACTACGACAGCATCATCCGAATCGTCCAGGAGATCCATGTGGGCCAGCGGGGCTACGCGTTTCTGGTGGATCAGCACGGCCGCACGGTCGCCCATCCCCGCTATGCGCCCTACACGCACACCCTCGAGACCTTGCCGGAACCCAGCCTGAAACAGCTGGTGGAGAAGATGATCACCGGTGTCAGTTCCTGGGAGCGCTATTTTTTCGATGGCGAAGAGAAGGTCGCCGCTTTTGCCCCCATCCCCAGCATGGGGTGGTCGATTGCCGTCACCATCCCCACCGATGAATACAAAAAGGAGGCCCGCAAGATCCAGACCCGGGTACTGCAGGTGGTGGCGTTGACGTTGGTATTCGCCATCGTGGGGGTGAGCCTGCTGTCGTTCTTCATGCTCCGGCCGGTGCGCAATCTGGTGGCCGCCACCCACCAGATTGCCGCCGGGGACCTGAATCAGGAGATTCCGGTTCACTCCGGTGACGAACTGGGCGACCTGACACGCTCCTTCAACCGTATGATCAAAAACCTGGCCCGGATCCAGAGCGAGCTGGTGCGCTCCGAAAAACTGATCTCCCTGGGGCGCATGTCGGCTGGCATGGCCCATGAGATCCGCAATCCGCTCAACGCCATGAAGGGTGCCATCGTCCACCTGCAGCGCCGGCGCCGAGACGATTCCCTGATCCAGGAATACACCCAGCTGGTGTCCGAAGAGATCGACCGGCTGAACGCCTTTGTGACCGATTTTCTCTACTTCGCCCGCCAGGCCACGCCTAAACCGGTATCCACCGATCTGAACCAGTTGATTCTATCCACCCAACAGCTCTTTGCCGAACAGGCCCAAAAGCGGGCCGTCCGCTTTCACAACCGCCTGGCCGACAACCTGCCACCGGTAATGCTGGACATGCATCAGATCGAACAGGTGCTGGTCAACCTCTTGATCAACGCCATGGATGCCCTACCCGAGGGGGGGGATGTCACCTTTTCCACCTTTCTCCTCAATTCCGGCGCTAAATCCTCCGGGCGCGTACGGGTGGAACTGCGCGACACCGGGATTGGAATTCCAAAGGCCCATTTGCAGGCTGTCTTCGATCCTTTCTTCAGCACCAAGGAGTCGGGAACCGGCATCGGGCTGCCCCTCAGCCTGGGGATCGTCGAGCGCCATGGCGGCAGCCTGTCGATCCGTCCCAGGGAACAGATCGGCACCCTGGTTACCTTTGAACTGCCCATCCTTGGCCCAACCCTTTCAGAGGAGCAGCCCGGTGAACCCTAAAACGATCCTGGTGGTGGAAGACCGCGGCAATACGCTCAAAGTGATCGCGGCCATTTTGCAAGATGAGGGCTTCAAGGTTTTTAAGGCCACCAACGGCCGCCAGGCACTGGACATTTTCCGTGAAAACGAGGAAATCCAGGTGGTGTTGTCTGATTTGAAAATGCCGGAAATGGACGGCCTGGCCCTTTTCCGGGAGATACGGACCATTTGCCGGCCGCCTCCTTTTATCATCATGACCGCTTACGGCACGGTCAAATCCGCTGTTCAGGCCCTCAAGGAGGGGGTGACCAACTATCTCATCAAGCCCCTGGACTATGATGAGCTGGTAATCGTGCTGGAGAAAGCCCTGCGCGATCACGACCTCTCCCAAGAGCTGAAGGCGCTGAAAGCAAGTATCCATCCCCCGGGCGCATTTCACGAGATGATCGGGGCCGACAAGAAGATGACCGCCATTTTCGCGCGCGTACGCATGGTGGGCCCTACCGATGCGTCGGTTTTGATCTACGGTGAGACCGGTACGGGCAAAGAGCTCCTGGCCCGTTCGATCCACCAGGAGAGCTCCCGAAACGGCCGGCCCATGGTCTGTATCAATTCGGCGGCCCTTTCGGACAGCCTCCTGGAAGCTGAGTTGTTCGGATACGTCAAGGGTGCCTTTACCGGGGCGGTCAGCGATCGTCAGGGACGGCTGGAGAGGGCGCACCAGGGCACCCTCTTTCTGGACGAGATCGGGCATATGAGCCTGAATTTGCAGGCCAAGCTACTTCGTTTTTTACAGGAGATGACTTTTGAGGCGGTGGGCGGCAGGGTGGTCAAGAACGTGGATGTGCGCGTTATCGCGGCCACCAATCTCGATCTCCAGGACCAGATTCGCCAAGGGCATTTTCTCAAGGACCTGCTCTATCGCCTGGAGGTGGTGCCCCTGCACCTGCCGCCCCTGAGGGAACGCAGGGGCGATATCTGTCTGATCGCCGACCATTTTGTCAGACAGATGGCACACCAGTATGCCAAGCCCATCACGGGTATCGCCCCCGCGGCGCTCAAGATTCTAGCCGCCTGCCCCTGGCCGGGCAACGTCCGCCAGCTGAAGAACACCATTGCCCGGTCGGTTATCCTTTCACGGGGATCCCTGCTGGAGGTGGACGATCTTCCCGCAAAGATGGTCGGGGATGTTGTCCAACCGGAGCGACCCCCGGTTGCCGGCTACATCGCCGAGCTGCCTCCCCAAGGGGTTACCCTGCGGGAGATGGAGATGGACCTGATCCGCAAAACCCTTGCCCAGTGCCAAGGCAACAAAAGCCTGGCAGCCCGCCAGCTCGGCATCTCCAGAAAGACGCTCTACGAGAAGATTCAGCGCTACGGCTTGGAAACCTGATCCTGCAGCACGCCGCCGGCGGTAGGGCGCGGCCGCGCACCTCTCGCGGCATCCTTCTCCACCAGCCACCGCCACGCCGCTTGGGATTGAGACAGGTCGAAGTAGGCTGTATCGATGGCGCTGAACAACCCGAAGAGCGCCACCCATGTGCGCTTCCAGGACCGGTCGCCAACGATGGCCATGCGCGCGATATGGTCCGAGCACTGCCTGGCAAAGCGCAGGTCTTCATAGAGCGCTTCGGCCGAGTTAAACGAGGCGTAGTGATCCATCATCAGCAACAACCGCACCCTGCCGAATCGGGTCGCCCTGGCTTTGACCCCGCGGCTGATCCGGCGGGTTTCCGCGTCGCTCATCTCGCCGGTGATACGGAACGCCATGACGGCGCTTTTGGGCTCTCCGAGGGGTTGGTACATGGTCTTCTCTCCTTTCATTGCGCAACGAACTTAAAATAAGACGAAATGGGGATGGTTGCAAACCACCGGCCAGGCCGGCGCCCGCTGTATCGCTCCCCAGAGCACCGGCCGGCGTGGACCCGGCAGGGTTCGGGCTGAAGCGTAGTGACATTGTAAAACCATTAAAAATTCGCATCTTAGGAAAAGCAGGAACGCACTGCGGAAGGGGTCATAATTTGCTTGACATCCCAAATGGAAACTTTCTACTCTCATCGACAAGCCTGATACGCACGAAACGCACGGGAGTAGCATTGCCATGGAGCGACCTCGGGCTGTAATAATCGGCGCGGCCGGGAGGAGCCATGCGAGATCCACTGCTACAATGGACGGATGAATACGGAGAACGGCGGACCCAAATCATCGTCGACCGGATTTTTGTGGGTCGCATCTGCAAGGGCATCGAACCATCCCGCCGGATCTTGATCAATCAGCCGTATGTTTCCCGGGATCATGCCCTGATCAGCCGTCAGGGCGACCTGGTGACCGTCACCGACATGGGCCGCAACGGCACGTTTATCAATGATGTGCGCATGCCGGCGGGGGCCACCTCACCCCTCAAGGCCGGCGACCGTATCCGGGTGGGCGATATCGAAATCCACTTGCTCTGGGATACCACACCAGCCCCCGGGGATGTGGTCAGGGACGATTGGGAAACCACCACCTTCGTGGCTCCCGGCAAGATTCATGTCACCAACCTGGTGGCCGATATCCGGGGCTTCACCGGCATGGCCCAGGTCTACGATTCCAACCTGGTTTACAGTCTGCTGAAACAGGTTTTCAAGTACTTCGGCAACATTATCCAGCGCTGCCACGGCACCCTCAATGATTTTGCCGGGGACGCCATTTACGCCTTCTGGGAGCACCCCCAGGGTCTCGATCCCCAAAAAGCCCTTCTGGCGTGCCGGGCGGCCCTCAAGCAGGCTGGGTCGCTATCCGCCATTCAGACGAAGATCGATGCGCATTCCCAGCTCCGGGGGTTCCAGCTGCGTTTTGGCTGGGGGATCACCACCGGCCAAGTGACCATCTCCAGTTACACCGAACGGGCGGCCGATTTGGCCCTGGTGGGCGACGCCACCAACATGGCCTTCCGCCTCTCCTGCTTGGCCAACAAAACGCTCCCACGGCCCATCGTGGTCTGCGCCCGGACCGCCGAACTGGTCAGAGAGCACATTGCCCTGGATCCCCTGGGGCCGGTGACCTTGCGCGGCCGCAAGGGGGTTGAGCAGGTCTACGGAATCAGCAAAACCAAGATACCCAAGGCTGCTGGATAAGGAGAAAATCATGGAAACCCATCGCGTCTCGATTTTCAAGCCCTATCCCTTTAAAGTGGGTCAGAAAATCCGCATCGAAGCGGGCCGGCGCAAGGGTGACTGGGAAGTCATCGGCCTCAGTGACGCCAAGGTCAAACTGCGCTGCCCCATATCCAATCGGGAATTCGAATGGCACCGTTTCTGCTATCTGGTGGATGAACGCGATAACCAAGTCTGGCCTCTGGAATAGCGCTTCAACCAGCCGGCCACGGCCCAACCTGCCCCTGAAACATGAATTTTGTGATTAGGGTATGAAAATGAAAATTCTCATCGTGGATGATCAACTCGTCAGCCGTATGAAGATCCAAAAAATCCTGGAAAATATCTGTGACAGCGATGCCGTGGATTGCGGCCAGGCAGCCATTGACGCCTTTAAACAAGCATTGAATAGCCAGAGCCCCTACGACCTGATCACCCTGGATGTCTCCATGCCGGATATGGATGGTCGCCAGGTCCTGCAAACCATCCGCAAGTTGGAATTTGAAAAAAAGATTGCCCAGCAGCGGCAGGTGAAAATTCTGATGATCACCTCCTCCTCGGACAAGGACACCGTGCTCTCCTCCATTGAAGCCGGTTGCGATGATTATCTGGTAAAACCGTTGAATCGGGAAACCATATCCAAAAAGCTCGAAAAGTTCGGATTGATCCTGGCCGAACAGAAGCCCTCGGAGGATACAGTTCACAAGATGGTGGATACCACCATCCAGCGCTTCAAAAAGGGCGAATTGGATCTACCGGCCATGCCACAAATCGTGCGTGAGATTCAGAAAGTGATGAACAATTCGGCCGCCAGCGTCGAGGCCGTGGCGGCGCTGATTGAAAAGGACATTTCCATGGCCGTGAAGCTGATCGCCACAGCCAATTCACCCCTCTATCGCGGTGTGGAGAAGATCCAGAGCGTCCAGGCCGCCATATCGCGATTGGGTCTCAAGGAAATCCAGGATATTGTCAACGCGATTGCCAATAAAAGCCTCTACGAGACCAAGCACCGGCAACTCAAGCAGCTGCTGGACAAGCTCTGGCTGCACTCTCTGGCCAGCGCCCATGCCGCCAGGCGGATTTCGGAACAACTGGACCAGGCAGATCTGGATAAAGCGTTCATGGGGGGCCTTGTACATGACATCGGCAGCGTCTTGCTGCTCAAGAGCCTGGGGGAGATCGTCCCCCCCGGGCGGGTGCTGGACCAAGCCGAAGTCATCAACAGCGTTTACGAGGTTCACGCCAATTTCGGTGCTGCGCTGTTGGACAAGTGGGCCTTCACGCAGGATTTTGTGCGCATCGCCAAAGTCCATGAGTGGACCCACTTTGGGGCCAGCACGGAACAAGAGGTGCTAATCGTCAACCTGGCCGATAACCTGACCCACAATATGGGCTACGGTTTTTTCGAAAAGGAGCCCGTGGATTTGCTGGAACTGGAATCGGTGAAAGCATTGCAAATTGATGAGGATACGCTTAAGAACATCCAGCAGCAGGTTTCCCAGGTGATGGAGGACTCGACCGCCGCTTTTTAAGCGTTGTTTCAGGTTGTGGCCAGAAACACTCCGGACGTCCAGAGCAATTTTACGGCGCGAAGGCCAGCCTAGTTTTCAAACAATTACTATTTTTCTTGAAGTTCGGAAGGATATCTCCGGTTCGCAAATTCTTTCAACCGTTCGTATTCTGCTTCAAGCCGCTCGAGGGCCGTTGCGCCGCCTTCAAGGGCGGCGGCCTTACCCATTTTTTCCAGGGTAAAAGCCAGGTCTGTAAGCCCCGCGGCGGTCAGGTCGGCCGCACCGCCTTTGATGGCGTGGGCCTCTTTGCGGACCACCTCGGCATTGCCATCCGCAAGGGCCTGGCGGATGGTTTCGATCTGTCCGCTGACATTGAGCAGGTACGCCTTTAACACCCCCAGCAAGAAGGATGCATCCCCTTCGAACTCTGCGATGGCCTTCTCAAAGTCGATGGGATCGCCATTGTCTGCCATATCGGTCTGGTGTGGCGCCGCCGGCGGATTCGCCGCGTAATCGCAAACGGTGAAAAGCGGCTCCTGAAGACCGGCCGACGAGACCCATTTATCCACCATGCCCAAGAGCTTGGCCTTGCGGAGGGGTTTGGTGATGTAGTCGTCCGCGCCGGCCTGCAGACACAGCTCCCGGTCGCCCTTCATGGCATGCGCCGTGGCGGCAACAATGGGCGTCCTGGACCTGCAGCGCATTGCATCTGTGACGCGCTCGGCCTCGGCTTCCAGTGCCCGGATGGCCCGGGTGGCTTCATAACCGTCCATAACGGGCATCTGCATATCCATCAAGATCAGATCGTAGGGTTTCTGTTGAAAAGCTTCCACGGCCTGTTGACCATTCTCCGCCAACTCCACCGTGTATCCAGCACTGCGCAGATGCCGCATGGCCAGCTGCTGGTTAGTGGGATAGTCCTCGGCTAAAAGGATGCACACCTGCCGGGAGCGCGCTTCAGACAATGTGTGCCGGGTTACCAGCTCCGGGGCAGCATGGGCTTTGCTCCCCTGTGGTTGGGCCAGGACCATGGACATCGCCTGGCGCAGATCCTCCGGGGTTGTGTTTCCACTCAGATAAGCATTGATACCGATCTGGCGGCACAACCGGCCGTCTCCCGGCTTGCCCGCAGCGGCCAGGAGGATGATGGGAACGTGACCCAGGACATGGTTCATCCGAATATGGCGGGAAATTTCAAAACCATCCATATCGGCGGTCAGGCTGCCCAGGATCACCACCGAAAAGGGGGCCTGGTCGGTCACCGAGCGCTCGAGCGCAGCCAGGGCTTCCTTGCCACTGGATAGTGCCGTGAACCTAAAAGATTGGGAGGCGAAATGTTGGGTCAGGTGCGAAATTGTCTCGCTGCAAGCATGCACCAACAGGATGCGCTGGTTTTCAGGGTCGACAGGCGTTTTTCGGGAAACGCATTCACCTTTAGCATCGATCCCCATGACCACGGTGAACCAGAATTGACTTCCCTTTCCGGGTTCGCTTTCAAGGCCCATTTCACCGCCCATGAGTTGGGCCAGGCGTTTGGATATGGTGGTGCCCAAGCCTGTGCCGCCGTATTTTCGGGTGGTGGATCCGTCAGCCTGGGTAAAGGGTTCGAAAATCAAGGCCTGCTTCTCGGGGGCGATGCCGATGCCCGTATCTTTGAGGCTGAAACTGAGTTTGACTTTGTTTTCAAGTGTCTGCACCAACGTCACGGCCAGCTCGATCTGACCCGCATGGGTGAACTTGAGGGCGTTGGTCAGCAGATTCATCAGGATCTGCCGCAGCCGGCCCGGATCACCCAAAAGGTGCGCCGGCACGTGAGGCGCTATAGAAGCCGAGAAGGTCAATCCTTTGCGATTCGTCCGCATATGCATCACGCGCGACAGATCTTCAATCATGATGCGCAGGTCAAAAGACACCTGCTCAATCTCGATCTTGCGGGCCTCGATTTTGGAAAAGTCGAGGATGTCATTGATCAGGTCATAGAGGGCGTTGGTTTCTGATTCAATCGTCTGGATGAACTCTCTTTGGTCTTCATCCAGGCGGGTCTCCATGACCAGTTCGGTCATACCGAGAATACCGTTCAAAGGGGTTCGGATCTCATGGCTCAGGTTGGCCAGGAATTCGCTTTTGGCCCTGTTGGCCGCCTCGGCCAACCTTCTTTTTTCAATCAGCTCCTTTTCCAGCTCCTTTTGGTCGGTGACATCGCGAATGATTCCCCTGAACCCGCAGGGCTTGTCTTCGGCATCCCGAATCAGCGAGACCGAGTTGTCCAAAAAACGGGTTTCACCGGTTTTGGTCCGTATCACCCATTCCACCCGTTTGGCCGGCTGGCCCGTCAGAAATACGCGGTTGTACGCCTTGACCAGCTTTTGGGCGGATTCTGGGGAGGTCAACTGGCGGGCATCCATGTGAATCAGTTCTTCCCGATCATACCCGCTGATCCGGCAGGTGGAATCGTTGAAAAAGGTCAACCGCCCATTCAGATTCGCTTCATAATAGCCGTCTTCGATGTTTTCGAGGATGGTACGGGATTTTTCTTCTGAATTCCGCAGTTGTTCGGTCCGTTGCCGGACCATGGCCTCCAGGTCTTGGCTGTAACCTCTGATCTGCCGTTCGGCTGTTTTGCGGGCCATCTCCAAATTCAGAATACGGATGCCTGAATTGAGGCGGGCCATCAGTTCATTGGGATTGAAAGGCTTGACCAGGTAGTCATCTGCGCCGGCTTCGATGCCCAAGACAATGTCATCAGGGGAATCTTTGGCGGTGAGCAGAATGATGAAGACGTAGCTTTCGGTCTCTTGTTCCCGAATCCTGCGGCATAAACTCAGGCCGTCCATTGCAGGCATCATCCAATCAGTCAGGATAATAGGGAAAAAACGCTGCTCTAAGGCCTCCAGGGCCTGAAGGCCGTTTTCGACGCCAGTAATTTCATGCCCGACTTTGGTCAGCAATCTCTCCAGGATTTTGCGGGAGATTGGATCATCTTCGACCACCAGAACAGGAAAGTTCGCTTTCATGGTTTTCACGTGTTGATGTTTCAGTTGGGTGAAACAACATGGGCGCTCGGCGCTTGCCGAATCTCGTGCCCATGGGTTCGGTGCAAAGGATGCGCCAACACCGGCGATAACGGCGGAAAAGCGACGCTTGTCGGCATGTCCATGGAAATGAGCCCCGGCAGGTGTCAAGAAAATGACTAGTGTAGCTAAACACTAGCTCAGGTACTTCCAGGCACACAAACATCGTTCCAGGTAATTGAACAATTCATATAGCAATACTCCCAGAAGGCTCATCCCGATAATCCCCACAAACATCAGATCGTAGGCAAAGCGGCCCCAGGCATCCATGATGAGATACCCCAGGCCACTGGCCGTTGCAAAGGACTCCACAAAGAAGAGCACGGCGATTCCGGTGCCGGTGCCGATGCGCAGCGCCGTAAAACCGGAGGGCAAGGCCGCTGGAACCACCACATGCCGGACGGTGAGATGCCGGCCCCCGCCCAGGGAACGAAACGAGTCGATGTATTTCTTGTCCAGACCCAGCACCGCATCCCGGGTGGCCACGACGATCTGGTAGCCGATGATCAGGGCGATCATGAAGATCTTGGAGAGGTCACCCAACCCGAAAAGAATCAGAAAGACCGGCAGCAGAACGATCTTGGGAATCGGATAGGTGATAAACACAAACGGTGAGAGCAGTTGATCCGTTTTCCGATGATAGCCCAACACAATGCCCAAGGGAAATCCCATCAGCCAGGCCATGGCCATGGCGGCCGTGACCCGCAGGGCGCTGGCTCCAAAATGGCGCCAGAAGCTCAGGGTCGCTACGGCCCTAAAAAAGGCCGTAAAGGCCAGCTCCGGCGGCGGCAGAATCACAGATGAAACCATCAGCGAGGCCATCTTCCAGACCATCATCAACAACCCACCGGAGATCAGGTAGCGACCAACAAGCTTCATACACGGCGCTCCATGGCCCGGCGCAGCTGCCGGATACGGTGAAAATAACAGTCCTGGTCGCGCAGGCCGTCCCGGCCGAAGTCGGGATTGTCCACCACTGTTTTGATGCGGGTGGGCCGATCACTGAAGACCACCACCCGGCGGCCCAGAATGACGGCCTCGGCCACGCTGTGGGTGACAATGATATAGGTCAGGCGCTTTTTCCGCCACATCCCCAGAACGGTGTTTTGCAGGTGCTCACGGGTGAGGGCATCCAGGGAAGAGAAAGGTTCGTCCATGAGCAGCAGGTCGGGGCGGGTGGCCAAAGCCCGGGCGATGGCCACCCGCTGCTGCTGTCCACCGGAGAGCTGGGTAGGGTAGCGGCGGGCCAGTTCGGCCAGCCCCAGCTCATCCAGAAGATCCTGGACGATACGGCGGCATAGGGCCGGTGGTTGGCGACGGATTTTCATCCCCAGAACCACATTCTCGTAAACCGTCTTCCAGGGAAAGAGGCCGAAGTTCTGCAGAATAAATGCGGTATCACCACGACCGTGCCCCTTGCCGCGAATGGAAACCTGACCCCCGGAGGCCGGCAGCAGGCCGGCCAGGATGTAGAGCAGGGTCGTCTTGCCGCAACCAGAAGGGCCGATGATCGAAAGGGTCTCGCCAGCGGCCAGTTCAAAACTGATCCGGTCCAGCACGGCACCATCGGCCCTGTCGAAGGTCTTGGAGAGTTGTTGGACCGCGATCATGGGCTGGGACCTGGCCGGCGGCTCGCTCATGGGGCAGGTAACTTCCTGTGGGCTCAGGGGGAGACATCCAGAACAATTTGATCGTAAGGCAGCAATTCCGTCACCATTTTATGGTCCTTGAGCCACTGCTGGGTGTCGCTGATATCCTGGCGCGGCGGGGGGGCCACCGGTGGAAAGCGCGGCACCCGGTAGCGTTCCTTGACCGGCATGGGAAAGCGCGTGCGTTCGATCAAGAGCGTCTTAAAGGCCTCGGGGTTTTTATTGATGTTTGCCACGGCGGCCGCATAGGCCGTTAAAAAACGCTTCACCACGGAGCGCTCCCCAGCGGACCTTGAGGTATTGATGGCCAGGACCGTTTCGGTTACATCCAACCGGCGGTCGTCCAGCAGCACCGTTGCCCCCCTGGACTCGGCCAGGGTCAGCAACGGTTCGGGCAGCACGGCCGCCGGCACCTGCCCCTGGAGGAGCATCTGCAGGCGGATAGGGATCTTCTTGATCTCCTCGGTGCGGACGAAATCAGGGGCCAGCCCCTGGGCTTGCAGCAATCGTTCGAGAAGGTACTCGATGATGGTTGCCCGGGAGATGGCCACCGTCTGCCCCTTAAGATCCCGGAGGGTTGCCAGGCGGCTCTGCGGCCCTGCCGCAATACCGAACATGCGATCATCGGCTTGGGTGTGAAAAGCGGTGGTAATGATGCGCAGGCGTTGGCCGCTCTGGATCAGCAGAACGGTATTGAGAATGTCTCCAAAGTAGCCGTCCAGCTTGCCAGCTTGCAGGGCGGCGTCACGCTCCAGAGCACTTTGGAAAGCCACTAGTTCAAGGTCGATCTGCTGCGCCTGAAAAAAACCCTGCGCCTCTCCCACCAGCAGGGGCAGCGTATCCACCACCGGCAGGACGCCCCAGCGCAAGCGCTCGGCTCCTGAAACCGGCCCCACCATCACGGCACTGACCCAAACCATCACCAAAGCTGCGGCCACACCGGCCTTCCCCCCGCCACCCAGGCTTATCCGCTTCATCGGTCGACCCTCTCTCAATGGAATAATAAGGATCCGCTGGGGCTGGACCCTCACTGAAAGCGCTCTCCATTTTCAAACGCACCGTTCCTTTCACAATCGATCTTGGCGGAGATGTCAAGGTAAAAGAGGATTGTCTTGCCGGTTTAAAGGGGGTATCAGCGGGAAATGTGTTTGACGATTTTCAGCCCTTTTGGCATCTATTTGATGCAGTATTCGGTTTCACAGCTCTGGATGGTCAGTTGATGGACACTTGGCCATGGTGGTTCTACATTCGGAT
>Ga0316577_10000789_pt1 | contig 13688 bp, 11 predicted proteins | sample S5NA_FD_203073 | JGI IMG/M metagenome (GOLD analysis project Ga0316577, IMG submission 203073) | Rhizosphere microbial communities from salt marsh grasses in Alabama, United States - S5-7_050615r2r1 | ecosystem: Host-associated > Plants > Roots > Rhizosphere | place: USA: Alabama | collected... | reverse complement strand
CCCGAACTCGTCGCCGGCGGAATAAGAACTGCCGACCTCAGGCAATTCCACAAAAACGATATCTCCCAACTGATCTTGGGCATAGTCGGTGATACCCGCTGTGACATTTTCTCCCTCTTGTCTAGCCCATTCGTGATCATCGGTGTACCGGACGTCATCCGGAAAAACGAGATCACCGATTGCTTTGCTCATGGTGTTTCCTCCTCAATGTTTAAAAATCATGTTGCCCTTTAAGGTCTCCTTCAACAAGCGGCATAGGTGGCCGCTGAGGGGATCTTTGGTATATTCGAAGGCTGCTCAAAGCATCTCCTGGATCGGACGCCGGGCGGTGCGATCCGGGCGGATATCCGCCACGACGGCCACCCTGAGCTTGCGCCGTTTATCCTTGAGCACAACCTCTGTTCCCGGTTGGAGTGGCGCTTTTACCTTGATAAAGCCGCAGCAAAGACCTCGGGGATGAAAATCCTGAGGTTTGCCGGGGCTGGCAATGCTGAAAAGCCGCCCCTGGTGATGGTCGATCCCCATATCGGTGACGCAAGTCAACACAATCCCGATCTCAGTGCCCGTGGTGTCCAATACCACCGCCGGATCGCCAGTGGACACCTTGCGCAGGTCCGCGCCGACAAATGCATAGGTGTATTCCGGATCGTCTTTGGCCAGCAGCGCCTGGTCGCCGATGAAGCCCTTGGTGAATGCGGTCTGCTCGGCATTGAAGGGCAGGGCAAAGGTCCAGGGGTGATTGATAAACGGCCAGGCGCCGATGTCCTGATGAGACAGCGGCAGCACCGCCCCTCCCCGCAAGGAGTCCCGGGCCGCCAACCCGCAGGCCGTGAGTCCGAACGCCTGACCGGCCTGGTAGATCATCTCCCAGGTATTCACGACCTTGTCCGGAGAGACGAAAATCTCGAATCCAAACTCGCCGGTGTAGCCGGTGCGCGAAAGTAATATGGGCGTATTGTCTGTCAGCCGCACGGCATCGGCCAGGGGTGATGACGGATCAAAATGACCCTTGAAGGAAAAATAGAACATCTTTTCAAAAACGGATTCGGGCGCCGCCAGAACCTTGCTCAGAATCCTGGCGGCCATGGGCCCCTGGACGTCGATCTTGCCAAGTTTGTCGGTCAGATCGCTGACGGTCATCTCCCGGCCTCCGGCCTGGGCTTTGAAATGTCCTGCCACCACGGCACCCATGCCGGCGTTGACCACCGCCATGTAACTGTTTTCCGAGAGTTGATTGATGATACTGTCATCGATCACTTGGCCCTGTGCATTGAGATAGGCACCATAGACACAGCGGCCGGGGATCAGGGGCTTTTTCGACCGGCCAACGCAGGCATCCAGGTTGCTTGTGAAACAATGCTGCAACAGGTAACGAGCGCCGGGACCGGTAACCAGCACCGCGGCCATGTGGCTGGTGTCAAACAGACCGGCATATTGCAGTACCGATAGATGCTCATTCTTGGCGGAGGAGTACCACAGCGGCATTTCATATCCGCCGAAATCGGCCATTTTGGCGCCCTGGGCAACATGCCAAGCATGCAGCGCAGTACGTTTTGTTTCTCTTCCCATTCCTTTTCCTCATGAGTGATGCCGCGGGTCTTTGGAAGCGTCATCAGGGAATCATCTCCCCCCTGCCGATCGCTTCAATGACCGTGTCGTTGATTTGGGGATAGTAGAGTTTCTTTCTGGCCGCTTCATTGATCGTGGTTTCCCACAGCCGAAAGGCGTCTACGTTCTTCAGCGTATGGTCGGCATTCTTGGGGTTGCCTTTTTCGGCGATCTGCCGAATACCGGCCAGCGCTTCGTCATCGGATGGAAAATACAGGGGAATAACACCGCGATCCTTGGGGATGGATTCGAAAATCTGCTTGGAGCGGTGCTCTCTTTCACAATCGTCCATAAATTTTTCCAGGCTGAAAAAGTTCAGGCTTCCCAAGGCGCCCATGGCGTGACGAATCACATGCACACCGTATTTGCGCAGTGAATTGCGGCTCAATTCTGACTCGGATATTGCCTGGAGGGTCACGTCGGTCAAGCTGGTGCTGCCCCCGGACTGGGCTGACGGAAAACCTGTAATCCAGGTGTTGACCCTTGCCATGGCGGCATTGATCAGTGGCTGGTGGGGCGAGCTGTAGGAGAGATCGCCACCCGACTCGGTAACGCCGGGAATACCGCCGTGCATGCAAAAAACGCCGGGATTGACCGTCTGGGCCACGACCATCATGAACAGCACCTGGGCGTGAATCTGGGTCAGCAGCGATTCCGGACTGCCGGCGCCGGACATGCCGGCGATGGTCAGATCCAGCAACAGCAGGTTGTTTCCGCTGCGGGCACTGCGCAGAAAGGGATCCACCATGGTCTTCATGGGGGCCAGCGAGGTAATCAGGCTCGTTCCGTCCACCCAGTGGTCCTTTCCCTTGAGAAAAAGCACCTCGTCATCGGACATGCGATTAGTGGCGATCATCTTGAGTCCGGGAAAGTGCTTTTCCATGAGCTGGGCGACTTCGAAAAGCGAAATGCTTTTATCATTGGCCACAGGCAGGCTGAAAATGCCGACCACGTCCTGTTGTTCACCGACGACTTGCACGATCTCTTCGTACTCCTTCCGGCTGGCCGCCCGCAGTTCGTCGTCCGTGGCGCGCTTCAGAAACGGCGGCGTGGCACCGGTGCCGAAGGTGTTCATGCCCGGGTCTGCGGGCATTTTGCGAGGCATTTGCGCCAAACAGTGATCGATGTATTCCGGTTTGATAGGGATGAAGATGGCCGTTTCATTCTCGAAATCAATGGCATCGGCCGCCATGAGAATATCCAAGAGCGTCTGATTTTCGGCGATGTTCACGCCGATCTCGGTCAATACCCGTTTGGCGTTTTCATCGATGCGGCGGTAGATGTTTTTTTCGTCGATGAGGTCATCCATGTCTGCCATTCGCCAGCGGGCTTTTTTCAGAGTCGGTTCGTCCTCGGTATGCTCGAGAATCTCCTGGTAGATTGTTTTGGCAGCGCTGAAATCGTATACCGCTTCCAACTGAAGGGCTTTTGTCAAAGCCGATCGGGCTTGATCTTGCATGATTGTCTCCTTCTTTTTGTCAGATCAGCGTGGGCCGGCTGACTTTCTTGAGGTCCCAGGCCTTGATTTTAAAGCTCTTGTCATGCCTGCCGGGATTGAAGTAGACCATGTTTTTGCGGGTCAGTTCAGTGTCCATGAAAATGGGCAGCGCCGTCAGTTGACCGAAGGGCGGAACGCAGCCGACCTCACAACCGACCTTTTCCAGCACGGCTTCGGGCTTGGCAAAAGAGACCTTTTTGGTCCCGATGCCGGCCGCCGCTTTTTTCCAGTCCACCTTTTTATCCCCGGGCAGCACCAATACCACCATTTGCTTTTCCTTGGTCAACAGAACCAGGGATTTGACCGTCTCGGCCTCGCTGACACCCAGGGCTTCGGCCATGGCCGGGTTGGTGTAGACCGGTTCATGCTCGACCACCTCGTAGGCGATCTTGTTTTTTTGCAGGATACTGACGATGTTGGCTTCTACAGGCATAACACCCTCCCATTCATGTCAAAGACCAAATGTAAAAAGTTAAGCCGTCGCTTCGTCGACCAATTCGGCTATATCCTTGACCACAATGGCCGATTCCTTGTCCATCATGCCATCGGAAAGCATGGTGGCGCAAAACGGGCACGCGGCAGCCACGGTGGACGCGCCGGACCGTATCACCTCTTCGGCCCGATTTGCATTGATGCGCTGTCCCAGCGTCTCTTCCATGAACATACGACCGCCGCCGGCACCGCAGCAAAATCCCTTTTCGCGGATGCGCTGCATCTCGGTCAACTGGCCGTTGTTGATAGAGCGCAAGAGATCTCGGGGCGGCTGAAGGATGCCGTTCCAACGCCCCAGGTAGCATGAATCGTGGAAGGTCAGGGTTCCCAAGCTGCTGCCATTGGGTTTCAGACGTCCCTGCTTGTGCAGGTCGAAAAGCAGTTCGGCATGGCTGACGACCGGATAGCCGGCGTCGAAGTGGGGATATTCGTTTTTAATGATGTTGAAACAATGCGGGCAGCCGGTCAGGATGCGCTTGGGCCTGTACTGGTTCAGGACCTCCACGTTCTGCTGGATCAGCATCTGGGCCAGGTATTCGTTGCCGGCCCGCCGGGCCATGTCACCGTTACAGGCCTCCTCGGGTCCCAGGATGGCAAAATTGACACCGGCGCGCCGCAGCACCCGCGCCATGGCCTGGGAGATCTTCTTGCCGCGGTCGTCGAAAGAACCGGCACAGCCCACAAACCACAGCAACTCGGCCTCGGGGTTGTCGCCCATCAGGGGGACGTCCATGCCCTTGCACCAGTCGGCCCGGCTGTCGGCGCCGAACCCCCAGGGATTGGCCTGATTTTCCAGATTGGTGAAGGTCTCCTGGACCTCCGGGGGGAAACTGGCCTCCATGAGCACCTGATGCTTGCGCGCCTCGATGATGAAATCGAGGTGTTCGATGTTCACCGGGCAGACATCCTCGCAGGCCCGGCAGGTGGTGCAGGACCAGAGCACATCAGAGGTGACCGGGGAATCGTCGCGAACAATGGGCTTGACCTCGTCAAGGTCGCCGCCCAGGATGGCTTCGGACTGATCGAGCAGGTCCACCTTGAGGTCATGGATCACCTTCTTGGGTGAGAGCGGTTTATCCGTGTTCGCCGCCGGACACTGCTCTTCACAGCGGCCGCATTCGGTGCAGGCATACAGGTTGAGGACGTTCTTCCAGTTCAGTTCGCTGACCTTGCCCAGTCCAAAAGTCTCCAATTCCTCGTTTTCGATGTCGGTTCTGACGATGGCTTTTTCCCGCTGGAGCGGTTTCAGAAACACGTTGGGCACTGCCGCCAGCAGGTGGAGATGTTTGGAGCCGGGGATATAGACCAGAAAACTCAAAATGGTGGCAATATGGATCCAGTAAACGATCTGGTAGCCAATGAAGATTTGCAGCGGGCTGAGCCGCTCCAGGCCGAAAAGCGGGACGAGGGCACCGGACACCGGAAAGATACCCCGATAGTCGTACGCCCCCGGCACGATGGGCAAAAGGGTCTGGAGGGCATTGATGAGCAGGAAGGTGACAATGATCAGTGAGGTAAAAACGATGATCAGGTTGGCGTCGGTGCCCAGCGTCAGGTAGCGGGGGCGCTGCACAACTCGCCGGTAGATGGCATAGCCGAGTCCGACCAGCACCAGGGGCGCCAGGATATCGGCCACGAACAGGAAGTCGCCCCAAACGATCGGGATCCAGCGGCCCACCTCGAAGGCCGGACAGACGCCCTTTAGCATCAGCTCCAGGCTGTGGGGCTGCACGGCCAGGAAACCGAAAAAGATCAGGGTATGGGCATATCCCGGCAATGTCTTGCGCCGCACATTTGCCTGGCCCAGCACATCTTTCAGCAATACACCGATCCGCCTGGCGACATGGTCGAGTTTGAATTCGCTGGTGCCTTCCACGGCTTTCATCAGACGGAAAAGCCGCCTGACACGCAAATAAAAAAAGGAGAAGGCCCCGATCAAGGCCATGGACATGACAAAGGATTTGATGATGGTGTATTGTTCCATTGCTTACTCCGAAAAGAGGCTATAGCTTTTCTTTAAGCACCTCGGTTAACACCGGCACTACCTCGAACAGATCGCCGACAATGCCATAGTCGCACTTTTCGAAGATCGGTGCATCCTTGTCGGTATTGATGGCCACGATCACCTTGGAGGTTTTCATCCCGGCAAAGTGCTGTACCGATCCGGAAAGCCCGCAACCGATGTAGAGCCGGGGGCTGACGGTCTTGCCGGTCTGGCCGACCTGCATGGAATGGGGGGCGAAGCCCGCATCCACGGCCGCCCGCGAAGCACCGATGGTGCCGCCCAGAAGACGCGCGCATTCCTCGAGGATCTTGTAGTTTTCCGCCTTGGCGATGGGCCGTCCGCCGGTGACGATGACAGCCGCTTCGGTCAGGTCCACACTGCCGGCAGCTTCCTTTTTGACCTCCACCACCTTGACCTGACCCGGGTCCTCGACCGCTGCGGCAAACGTTTCAACAACAGCATCCGTCGGCGCTTCCACTGCTTCCACGGCGTTGGGCCGAAGGGCGCACAGCAGCACCTCCGCGGTCAGTTTGAGCATGGCGGTGGTCTTGCCGGAGAAGTGGGATTTTTTAACGGTTTTGGCTGCCAGATCAACGGCCACGCAGTCCGACGCCAGGGGAAGATCCTTGAGCGCCGCCAGACGGGCGAAAAGATCCCGACCAATGGCACTTGCCAGTCCCAACAGCGCGTCGAGGCTTAAGTTCTCAATGGCCGCAGCCAGCGCCCGTGCTGCCAGGTCCGGGCTGGCAGACACATCGCCGCTGCTCACGGATACCTGAACCACCTTGCCGGCGCCGTATTGCCCCAGCACGGTCTTGGCATCCTCGGCCGATCCGTCCAGCATCAAGGCAATGATCGTGTCGCTGCCCGTTTGGCGGGCGGCCGTGAGAACGCCAAAATTGGTCTCCTTGACCTTGCCCGCCTCGGTCTCGATGAGTACACCGATGGTAGCCATATTTCTTCTCCTTAGATAACTTTTTCTTCTTCTTTCAACACCCGAACCAGCGCCTCAACCGCCTGCCGCACATCCCCGTCCAGCATCTTGGCTCCTGTACGCTCGGGAACCTTTACCAGCTTGAGCAGTTCGCTTGCAGGTGCGTCTGTGGAAATGCCCAGGTCAGCCAGGGCGATCTCCTTGACCGGTTTCTTTTTGGCTTTCATAATGTCGGGGAACTTCGGATAGCGCGGTTCATTAAGCCCCTTGGTCGCCCCCAGCACACATGGCAGGGAGACCTCGATCACTTCGCGGGCGCCGCCACCGATCTCCCGGCCGACGACTGCCTTTCCGTCGGCCAGATCCATCTTGTTGATCTCGTTGACCACCGGCAGGTTCATGGCCGCCGCCAGGCGGTAGAGGGTTTGAAATCCTTCCGTGTCCACGGCGCCTTTGCCGGTGAAAATCAGATCGGCCTTGCCGTCCTGTCCGATGGCCGCCGCCATGGCCTTGGCCGTGGTCTGGCTGTCCACGAACTGGTCTGCCACAGTCACCAGGATGCCGCGGTGGGCGCCCATGGCCATAGCCGCGCGGATGGTGGCCACCGCGACCGGCTTGCCGAGGGTGACGACGATCACTTCACCGCCATTTTGCTCCACCAGTTGCACGGCCTGCTCGACGGCATATTCATCGTAAGGGTTGGCGATGAACTTGCAGGCGCCATCGTCGAAGGCCTTGTCGCCGACAATCCTGATGTTGGCCGCCGTATCGGGCACATGTTTCACACATACGTAGATTTGCATGATGGTGTCCTCTTTCCTCGCTTTCACAAGCCTCCTTCACCTGCCGAGTCAGCGGGCCTACCCCATGAGGAGGGGAAGGAGTGGCCCGCGACGGCGGCAGGGGGAGGGCCTGCATTCATACTTCTTATTATGCTTTCATCTTCTCATTTTTTGGATCATACAGCGGCATGGCCACCACCTCGGCCGGCAGTTTCTGGCCCAGCACCTCCACCTCCAGCCGGGTTCCCGGCGTGGCCAGGGCCGGCGGCACGTAACCCAGGGCGATACTCTTGCCCGTGCGGTGGCCATAGCCACCCGAGGAGGTCATGCCCACGATGGTTTCACCCTCAAAGATCGGGTTGTAACCCCACGGATCGGCATCCTCGGCCTCGCACACCAGGCAGACCAGCTTGCGGGGTATGCCATTGGCCTTCTGCTTCTTTAGGCCGGCCTTGCCGATGAAATCCTTGTCCATCTTCACGGTCCAGGCCACGTTGGTTTCCAGGGGGGTGTGATGCACGTTCAATTCGCTCTTCCAGGCCAGGTAGCCTTTTTCCAGACGCATGGAATCCATGGCATACATGCCGAACATCTTCAGATCGAACGCCTCGCCGGCGGCCATGAGGGTCTGGTAAAGTGAAATCTGCGCTTCGATGGGATGGAAGATCTCATATCCCAGCTCGCCCACATAGTTCATCCGGTTGACCCGGCATTTGACGCGCCCCACGAACATCTCCTGGCTGGTGCCGAAGGCAAAGGCCTCGTTGGATACATCGGCAAAGGCGACCTTGGCCAGCAAGTCACGGCTCTTGGGACCGGCGATGACGAGACAACCCAGGCGATAGGTGATATCCTCCATGCACACGCTGCCGTCATCGGGCAGGTTGTTCATCAGCCAGTGCTGATCGTGACGTTTGCCCACCGAGGCGGTGATGCACAGGTACTCGCCATCCTTGATCTTGGTGATGGTCATATCCGACTTGAAATTGCCATTGGCGTCCAGCACGGGCGACAGGGCGATGCGACCGTCCTTGATCGGCACCCGCTGGCAGGTCATTCTATTGAGCCAACCCTCGGCGCCGGGGCCGGTAATACGGGCCTTGGCGAATCGGGACAGATCCAGAAGCCCGACGTTCTCCATGACCTGCTTGCATTCGGCAGCCACGTAATTAAAGGTGTTGTTGCGTTTCCAGCCGGGATTCTCTCGGCTGTCGGCGGCATTGTCGGTAAAGTAGTTGGGGCACTCCCAACCATAGTAGTCGCCGAAGACCGCGCCGGCTGCTTTCTGGTACTCGTAAATGGGCGCCGTGCGATTGGGACGGGCGGCGTCGCGCCAGTCATTGGGGCAAATGATGGCATACAGACGCGGATAGGTATCCTCGATCTTCTCATGGTTGTAGGCCCAGTTGGCGTAACTGCCGTAGCGCCGGCTGTCCATCGGCCACAGGTCGAGCTCGGGCTCACCGTTCATGATCCAGCCGGCCAGGTAGTGACCGATGCCGCCGGCCTGGGTGATGCCGAAACTATACCCGCAGGCGTGGTAGAAGTTCTTCAGCGGGTAGGCCGGGCCCACCAGGGGATCGCCGTTGGGGGTGTAGGTGATGGGACCGGCAGTGACATGCTTGAAGCCGGTTTCGCCCATAATGGGAAAGCGATGGATGCCGTGCTCGATAAAATCGGCGATGTGGTCGATATCGGGCTGCAGCTCGGTCTGGGCATAGTCCCAGGGCACACCATCGGGATACCACTGCTTGACCTTGCTCTCGTAAAGCCCCAGGATCAGGCTGTCCATCTCCTGGCGGATATAGATGCTGCGATCGGGATCCCGGACCAGGGGCAGATAGCTGTCGCGCTCGACCACGGCATCGATGGCTTCGAAAAGAATATGCGTGTGTTCCCCGGCAATGGAGGGGATTTCCAGCCCCACCATGTTGGCCACCTGGGGCGCCCACAGACCGGCGGCATTGACCACGATCTCGCAGGTGATATCGCCCTTGTCCGTGTGCACCAGCCACTCGCCGGACGCGGTGCGCTCGATGCCGGTGACCTGGGTGTGGGTATTGATTTCGGCACCGTATTTTTTGGCGCCGATGCTCATGGCCATGGTGATGCCATTGGGGTCCACATCTCCGTCGTCTGGCCAGTAGAGACCACCGATAAAGCCATCCACGTACATCATCGGGTGCAGCTTCTGCATCTCTTCGGGGGTGACCCAGCTGACGTCCAGTCCCAGACAGCGGTTCATGCTGTAAATATAGCCCAGCTCGTCCATGCGGCCGGGATTGTCGGCGGTACGGATCGAGCCGGTGGTGTGCCAGCCCACGCTCTGCCCGGTTTCGGCCTCCAGCTGCTGATAGATTTCGATGCTCTTCATGTTGACCTGGGTGCAGTAGTAGTTGCCGTGAAAGAAAGAGCAGTTGCCCGCAGCCATCCAGGTGGAGCCTGAGGTGAGTTCATGTTTTTCAATCAGCACCACATCCTTCCAGCCGTACTTGGCCAGATGATAGGCCGTGCTGACGCCGATGGCGCCACCGCCGATGACCACGACTCTTGCCTGTGTTTTCATTGCGTTTTCTCTCCTTTTGGGTATGGATATGGCGTCGGTGCACGCGGCACCATATCCTATTTCATTCAAAAAACGGGTGGTATCAATGCTCAGGTGTTATCTTGGACTCTCGTAGGCACCATTGAAAAAATAGTTCATGACCCTGTTTTTGTACTTGCGAAAGGTGGCATCGAAAAATGCGGCGAAACCGCCGGGATAATAGATCATCACCAGGATCAGCAAAAGACCGTACAGAAGCAGGTTCAGGCCCGGCAGGTTGGACAGCGAAGAACGCACCAACTCCATGGCGAAAATAAAGGGAAAGGCCACGGCCGCTCCGCCCCACAGGCTTCCCCGGCCGCCGATATAGGCCACCGCCAGCACCTCAACGGTCTTGGAGGTGAGCATGATATCCGGCGTGAGAATACCGTAATAATGGGCGTAAAAGCCTCCCAGCCAGCCGGCCAGCGCGCATGACAGCACGAAGTTGCTCACCCGGTAGAACACCGGGTTGATCCCCGAGGTGCGCGCGGCCTCCATATTCTGGCCGATGGCTTTAAAGGCCACCCCCATGCGTGTCCGGGTCACCCACTTGCAGATGACGTAGGTCACCACCATCATCCCCAGCAGCAGATAGTAATAGGGGACGTTGGAGGCTGTGTCGAAGAGCCGGTTCACCCGCATGCCCAGCGGCCCGCGGGTCAGCCACACCATTTTGGTGGCCAGCCCCATGGCCGCCAGGCCGAAAAACCAGGCCAAACATGCGGCGAAGATGCCCCGCAGGCGCAGGGTGATCATGCCGATGATCAGCCCCAGCAGAGCCGCAACCAGACCGCCGGCCAGCATGCCGATCCACGGGGTCAGGCCGATGCGCTCGGCCAGGATTGCCGAGGTGTACCCGCCGACGCCCATGATGGCGCAATAGCCGAAATTGACGATGTTGATCAGGCCGGCGGTGAAGTCGAAGGCGATGGACAAGGAGGCGATAAACGCCGCGCTGATCAGCCAGCGGATCAAATACTCATGGTTAAAGGGCGGGACCAGGGGCAGTACCGCCAATGCCACCAGGCTCAGCAGCCCGGCCGGCGTCAAGCACAAGCTGTCCAATAACCTGTCGATAGGGTTGGCGCTCGGTGTCGTGTGGTTCATGAATCCTCCGTTACTTATCCAGTACGCCGCGCACTTCGGAGCCGAATATGCCGCTGGGTTTAAAGATCAAAATCACGATGATCAGGGCCGACGGCACCACAAAATCCCAGCCGGAGCCGATGTACTCCACGGTCAGCACCTTGAGCAGGGCCACCATGAACGCGCCCATCACCGCGCCGAGCACGTTACCCAGACCGGCCAGGATAACGACGAACCAGGCCATGTAAAGCGGCTCCAGTCCCATCGACGGATAGGAGGGGTACATGAAGAGCAGGCCGGCGCCGGCGATGGCCGCCAGGACGCATGACAAGGACATGGTCAGCATCAGGATGCCGTTGAGCCCGATACCCACCATCAGGGCGCCGGTCTCGTCTTGGGCCACGGCGCGGATGGCCCTGCCGGTTCGGGTATAGGTCATGAAAAACCAGAACACCCCCACCACCACCACCGAGAGAATGAAGGCGTAGGCACGGTCTCGGGAGATGAACACGTCCATCAGGTTGATCGGCGGACCCGACCAGTAGTGGGTGATGCCTTTGAAGTCCGCCCCGAAAAACAGCTGATGGGCATTGATCATCACCACCGACAGCCCTACGGTGAGCAGAAACGAGTTCATCACCCAGTTTTCCCGGCTGCGCTTGCGCAGCTGCCGGAACACAAACACCTCGGAGACCACCCCGGCCAGGGCGCCCACGATCATGGCGGCCAGTACGGTGATCAACGGCCCCCAGAGCGCCAGGGCGGAATCGGGGTGTGTGTTGAGAAAACTGCTGATGGGTGTAAACACGTAGTAAGCCACCAGGGAACCGATCATGAAATACTCGCCGTGGGCGAACATGGGAATGTTGAGCACCCCCAGGGTCAGCGCCAGTCCCATGGCCACCAGGGCCGTCATTCCGCCGGTGACGATGGTGTTGACCAGGATGTATCCGCCCCGGTCCGCAGTGGCCAGCAGAGCGATCAGTACCGTGGCGATCACCGTGACCCCGGCCAGAGATCGGCACCACTTGAAAACCCGTTCCCAACCGCGATTTCCGACTTGTTCAGCCATGAACCCTTTCCTTTCCGATTAAACCCCTAAGAAAACCTTGCGCACGTGGGCGTCACAGGCCAGGTCGCTGCTCTTTCCCGACAGCTCGATCCGTCCGTTTTCCAGCACATACCCCCGGTGGGTCACTGCCAGGGTCTTGGTAACGTTCTGTTCCACCAACATGATCGTCACCCCCTGCCGGACCAGCGTGTCCAGGCTCTGGAACACGCTCTCGGTGAGCAGCGGCGCCAGACCGAAGGAGGGCTCGTCCACCAGCAGCAGCTTCGGGTTGGGCATCAGCCCCCGACCGATGGCCAGCATCTTGCGCTCGCCGCCGCTCATGGTCCCAGCTAGCTGGTGGCGCCGCTCCACCAAGCGCGGGAACAGGTCAAAAACGAAATCCAGGCGGTCCTTTTGCAGCTTTTTGTCCTTAATGGTGTAGGCCCCCATGGCCAGGTTTTCCTGCACCGTCATGTTGACAAACAGATTCATCTCCTCAGATACGAAGGAAATCCCCTTGCGGGTGACCTTATTGCCCGGCAGGCCGGCGATGGATTCACCGTCGAACAGGATCTCGCCGCTCATGGGCGTAAGCAGACCGGCGATGGTTTTGAGAGTCGTGCTCTTACCCGCCCCGTTGGGGCCCACCAGGCAGACATACTCGCCGTTGTCCACGGTCAGCGACACATCGCGCAGAATCTGCAGAAAGCCGTAACCGGCATTGAGTTTTTTAACTTCCAGTAACATCGCGTCTCCGTTGGCTAAGCGGGTTATTGATCTGCGGTTGCGCAGCTGCTTTCGGCATCGCCCAGGTAGGCCTTGGTCACCGCCGGATCGTTGGCCACCTGCGCGGTGGGGCCTTCGGCGATCTTGGTGCCGAACTGAATGCACACCAGCCGGTTGCACAGGTTCATGATCAGCTGCATGATGTGCTCGATCATCAGGATCGTGATCCCCTTATCCCGAATCTTCAAAATCAGCTGCATGATGTCTTTGAGCTCGCCTTCACTCAGCCCAGAGGCCAGTTCGTCCAGAAAAAGCATCCGGGGATTGCTGGCCAGGGCCCGCGCCAGGTCCAGGCGTTTGAGTTGCACGGTGTTGAGCTGTTCGCTGATGGTGTCTTCGGAAACGGGAAAATCCACGAAAGCGAGCATTTGGCGGCTGTGGGCCTCCGGATCCCTGATCGTGCCGGACTTATTGCCGAAAATGGCCGCGGTCATGACATTTTCCAGCACGGTCATCTTGGGAAAGGGGATGGGGATCTGAAAGGTGCGCGACAACCCCCGCCGGCACATCTTCTCCGGAGTCTTGCCGGTCGTATTCTCACCGAACATGAACACCTGACCCGTCGTGGGCGGGTTGAGCCCGGCGATGGCGTTGACCAGCGTGGTCTTGCCCGCCCCGTTGGGACCGATCAATCCCACGATATCCCCTTCGTTGATGTGCAAGGACACGGCGTTTACCGCCGTCAACCCGCCGAACTGCTTGGTTAACTCCTTGGTCTCCAGTACGATCATTGGCGTCTCACCTGATTGAGAAGTGGGCAATCCCAGCGGGGAGGCCACTGTCGTGCGCCCCCGCTGGTTGTAGTGACTCACGAACGCAAATTATTTGGGGGCCATGAACTTAGCTTCGGCCCAATCCT
>Ga0316577_10000788_pt1 | contig 13688 bp, 11 predicted proteins | sample S5NA_FD_203073 | JGI IMG/M metagenome (GOLD analysis project Ga0316577, IMG submission 203073) | Rhizosphere microbial communities from salt marsh grasses in Alabama, United States - S5-7_050615r2r1 | ecosystem: Host-associated > Plants > Roots > Rhizosphere | place: USA: Alabama | collected... | reverse complement strand
ACGGAAAGCGCACGGTCGTGCAAAACGCCGAGATTGTCGCGCAGTGTTTTGGACTATAGGGAGTGAGTATGTCAGGACAATACGAGATTGTAGAGCGGGTTCCGACCATCGAGGAGTATCGCTATCTGTGCACGGCGGTTGGCTGGGAGGCGGTGATGAACTTAAACGCCGCTTCAAAAGCGCTGCCGAACTCGCTGTACGGTGTCGTCGCCATTTGCGATGGTCAGACAGTTGGAATGGGGCGAGTCGTCGGGGATGGTGCGATATTTTACTATGTGCAGGATGTCGCCGTACTGCCGGCACATCAGGGCAAGGGTGTGGGAAGCCAAATTGTGGGGCGACTGACCGACATGGTTAAGCGTGATGCACCGGAGAAAGCGTTCCTCGGCGTGTTTGCGGCCGAGGGCACCCTATCGTTCTACGAACGATTTGGCTTTGAACAGCATCCGGTTTTGACGGGGATGTTTCAGGTCGTACCGAGCAAGGAGGAGCAAACTCAATGAAACCAACACTGATTATCGACGCCGACGACACGTTGTGGGAAAATGAGATCTATTACGAGCGATGTATCTCTGACTTTGGCGCGCTGATGGGTAGCTTGGGCTTTGACCGCGAGGAGGCGGAGCGCACCGTCGACGAGGTCGAAGCGGAGCGCGTGCCGTTGACAGGTTATGGCCCGCACGAGTTCGCACGCAACATAGCCATTGCCTACGAGAGGCTGTGCCAGCGGCACGGTCGGCCTGTCGATGGGGCGGTGGCCAAAGCCTCACACCAGATCGGGTTGGTGGTGCTGGAGCCGCCGATGGAGTTGCTCGATGGTGTGGCAGAGACCTTGCCGCGGTTGGGCGAACGCTTTCGCTTGATCCTGCTGACCAAGGGAGATCGAGCGTCACAAGAGGGCAAGTTGGCGCGGTCGGGCCTGGCCCATCACTTTGAGGGCGTGCACGTTGTACAGGAAAAAGACGCGGGTATATTGCGAGAGCTGATTGCCGACTATGGTCTTTTGCCGGAGTCGACGTGGGCGGTGGGCAACAGCCCGCGTTCCGATATCAACCCTGCGCTGGAGGCCGGGATCGGCGCGGTGCACATTCCACACGAAAACACCTGGTCCTTAGAGCATCAGGAGATCGCGGACCCCGATCGGGTGGTCGTTCTGGAGAATTTTGGAGAGTTGCAAACATTGTTCAGCGAAATGGAAAAGGAGAATCATCATGTCTAGCTATACAATTCGACCTTATACTTCTGAGGATAACGCGCCCTTGGCCGTGATGTGGAACGATAGCGACGATCAGTGGCCGGGCACCTTTACCGGCGGCGTGCCGATGACGGAGGAGCAGGTGCGGGATTGGATGGACGAGGAGATCTGCCTGATGCGCCTCGTCGTCGAGAACTCGGCCGGCGGCAGCATCGTCGGCTACGGCTCACTGTGGGAGACGCCGGGCCGCAAGGATAGCTGCTACGTGGCTCTGCTCAACGTCCATCCGGATCACCAGAAGCGCAGCCTGGCCCGTCGCATGCTGACCCAGATGATCGACTGGGCTACCGAGCACGGCTATCGCCGGGTGACCATCGGCACGTGGCCGGCGAACCTCAAGTCGGTGCCGCTGTACAAAAAGGTAGGCTTCCACTGGGTGCCCGATCTGGACGTCTTTATGGAGAACTATATCCCCGCCGTCCGTCGGCTGGGCTTTGGACAGGACTTTTTCCAACAGCATGACTGGTACACGACCTTCCAGCGCGAGCTGAAGCAGGTCGCGGATGAGCAGCGCCACCCGGCGACCGGGGATATGAAGGTGTTCGTGTTCCGTTGGGAGGATGACGGCGAGGCCATCGAGGCGGTGGTCGACCGGTACGCCCAGGCGATCACGGGCGTCGATACCGCAGACTTTGCCGCCTATGCCATCGTGGACGAGAGCGAGCCCGCGCAGGGCATCGCCTACCCGGTGCGCTGGCGGGTGACCAACAAGCGGGACGAGCCGGTGAACGTCTCTGTGCTGGCCGATGGCGAGACGGGGATCGGCTTGAACCACCAGACCTCCTTCGCGCTGGCGGCGGGAGAGACGCAGACCGCCGAGGCGACGTTCGTCTGCGCTGCCGACGCGCCAAAGCTCAAGGTCGACAAGCACAACCGGGACAAGACCGCGCCCAAGATCAAGACCACCGTGGTCGTCGGCGACAGCGTCGTGGAACTGGGCACCGGCCTGCACTACCGTCCGGCGGTCGATATCGGCATCGAGCCCGAGTTTCCCTCGCTCCTGCCGGGCGAGACCAAGATGGTTCACCTGACCCTGCGCAATCGCGCCGGGCGGTCACTGAAGGGGAGCGTGAGCATCGAGCCACAGGACGCGCTCAAGACCGACTGGCTGCGGCACGACTTTGAGATCGAGGCCGGGCGGCACGCAGGCCTGCCGCTGGAAGTCACGTGCGAGCGGGCGGGAGCTGTGCCGCTGCGCGTGACGGCGACCTTTGAGGATGACGGGCGGCAGATCACTGCCGAGCCCAAGCGGTTGTCGCTTCTGGCGACGCCGGTGGGTGGCGTCGCTGCCGACTGGAACGAGGATGAGGAAATGATCGTCGTCGAGAACGACTTTTTCCGGCTCGTGTGTCAGGCCGATGGCGGCAAGTGCCTGGTGCGCAACAAGGCGTTCAGGCGCGGGGAGATGACCGTCAGGGAGGAGATCGGCCCGCCGTTCACACCGCGTGACCTGGGCGAAAGGACGTACGACCTGGCGCTGGAACGCGGCCAGGGGTGGGCCAAAGTCATCTTGACGGCCAAGTCGGGCCGCTTCTCCGGTGTGTCTGTCGCTCGAGAGGTCACCGTCACGGCATCGCCCCTGATGCAGGTGCGCCACCGAGTGGTGAACAACGGCGGCGCGGCACGTACGCTTCAGGTCAGGCCGGTGGTGAGCTTTTCCGATCAAGACCGGGAGGGCGGCATGGTCGCCCTGCCGCGTCAAGAGCGGCTGGTCATCACGCGTGGGTCCGATTTTCCGATGGTGCACGGCGACTTGCCGCAAAAGCCGGAGAAACTGTCCGAGCAGTGGGTAGCCTTTGATCGCGGCGGGCAGGTGGGCGGTGCGGTTTGGAATGAGGACGTGGTCAAGCACGAGATGTGGTGGGGGAACTTGGCGCTCTTTCACACCGAGCGCGCCTTGGAGCCTCAGAGTGCTATCGACGTTGGGCCGCTTTACGTGTACGTGGGGCCGGGCGGCTGGCGCGACGTGCGCCGGGTCTGGCAGCGCGTGAGTGGGGTGTCTCAGCCCGACGATGTATTCGCGCCGCTGCCGGCATCGGATGACGCGCACGCGTTCGGCTTGCTGCCTGCGCCGCTGGTGACGCTGAGCGGCGAGGTCGAGGCCCGGCTCGGTGTCGCCAACATCCGTGAGCGCGAGCTAAATGGTCGCCTCGTCATCGAGCCCCCGGCGGGCTGGACGGTGGACCGCACCGCGCTGGCTGTGGAGGGCGTGACGAGCGAAAAGTCGTTGACGGAAACGCTGCGCCTGACGGCAGTCGACGATCGCGCCGGTGCGTACGGCGGGAGGCTGCTGCTGGAAAGCGAGATGCTCGACGAGGCACGGCCCTTCACCGTGCTGCGGCTGGGAGATGGAAGCGCGCAGGTGGTCATCAAAGAGCGACGTGAGGCGGACCAGGCGGTGTGGGACGTCGATAGCGGCCGCTGCGTCTGGACGGTCGCGCCAGAGTTTGACGCGGGTGTCGTCGCCTGGCGAGAAGTGGATGGTCTGCAGAAGCCGAAGGCTTCTGCTAAGGAAGAAGCGCAGCTTCTTCCCAATCACTTGATGACGTCCTTCCCCGACGACGGCGGGCTTTCGTGGATGAAGCCGTGGTTCGGCGGCGTGCGACCGATTTTTGTACTGAGAGGACAGGGTCGGGAGTGGCCCGGCTGGCTTCACGCGGAGACGTTCTCCGTCTCTCAGATCGAGGCCGCCGATGCTGCCGGGGTACCCTGGCAGGGCGTGCGCTTGGCCGGCGATCTGACCCGTGAGGGGTGCGAGGATCTGCGGGCTGAGCTGGACTACCTGACGGTGGGCGGGAGCAACGTGCTCAAGGTCGTCTTTAGGATGCTCAACAGATCGAGCGCGCCCCGCGGCGTTGGGCCGGGCTTTATCGTGTTCGTGCAGGTGGATGGCGATCACCAGAACGGTGCGCTCTACGGCGATGACTTTCAGCGCAAGCGATCACCGCACGAGGCCTGGACGCGCTTGGGCGACTGGGGCGCGATAGTCAATCCCGATACCGGCCGGGCGCTGGCGATGGTCAGCGGCTCCGGAAAGGGGATCCTGGGCCTGACGGACTGGGGTAAGGATGGCGGTCACTTTTGGTTCGATGATGATCTGACGATCGCGCCTCACGGCACTTGTGAGCTGGTGGCCTATCTGGCCTTGGCCGAGTCGCTGGAGGAGGCGAGGCGATACGAGTCAATGAAGCAATTGACAATGAACAATGAGACAATGAAGCAATGACGCTCTCTGTCACATTGGCTTGTTCTAAGGTCATGGTTCTATGCAAAGAAGTCAACGTGGAAGTAACCAAACGGAGGTTTTGCAATGAAAACAATGGGTAACAAGTTCGATTTCAAACGAGTCGTTTCAGACAAGCGCCTGGTGGGCCTGTGGCGTATGCTTTCTGGCTACAAGCTGGCCTATGTGGGCGCGGTCGTCGGCGTGGGGCTTGCCTCTCTGCTGCAGACGGGCAACTACCTGCTGCTGCGCATCTTTGTGGATGACGTGCTGCCACAAAAGGGACTCGCGTACACTCTGCCACTGATCGGGGCTGGGTTTGTTGGACTGGCATTGCTCCAAGGAGTGTTTAGCTTCTTGAGCGGCAAGTGGGCCTCTCAGACGGCGGAGGGCATCGCGCGGCGGTTGCGCGATTACCTGTACGATCACATCCAGCGCCTGACGTTCACCTACCATGACGGGGCCAAGACCGGCGACCTGATCCAGCGCGTCACCTCGGACTTGGATGCCGTACGGCGCTTTTACGCCGAGCAGGCCATCGGCCTGGGACGCATCGTGCTGCTGTTCGTAGTCAACTTTGTGGCCTTGCTGAACCTGAACGTCCGGCTGGGGTTGACCTCGGTCGTGGTGGCGGTGCCTATCACGATCGTCTCTGTCTTTTTCTTCAAAAAGATGTCCAAGACCTGGGAGCACTTTCAACAGCGGGAGGCCGAGCTTTCGACCACGCTGCAGGAAAACCTGACCGGCGTGCGTGTGGTCAAGGCGTTCGCCCGGCAAGTGTTCGAGATGGACAAGTTCGAGGAAAACAACATGGCGCAGTTCAAGGCCGGTCGCGGGCTAGTGATGATGCACGCCTTCTTCTGGCCGAGCACCGACATCCTGTGCGCCGCGCAGATGCTGACCGGCTTCTTTATCGGCGCGCTGATGACCATCAACGGCGAGATCACGGTGGGCACCTACCTGGCCTACGCCGGGCTGGTCGTCTGGGTGATCTGGCCGCTGCGCAACCTGGGCCGCATCATCGTGCAGACCTCTACCGGGCTGGTCTCCTTCGGGCGCGTGCTCGAGATTCTGAAACAGGATCGCGAGCCGGTGGATGAGGGTACCTATCTGCCCGAGGGTGACGTGCGGGGCGAGATCGTCTTTGATGGCGTCTCCTTCCGGTACGATGGCGAGGAAGGCACGGTGTTGGAAGATATCAGCTTCTCCGTCGAGCCAGGGCAGGCCGTGGCGCTGCTGGGTTCGACCGGGTCAGGCAAGACGTCCTTGGTCAACCTGCTGCCGCGCTTCTACGAGGTCTCTGATGGCCGGCTGACGCTGGACGGCGTGGAGCTGAAAGAGTATCCGCGCAGCACCCTGCGCCGCCAGATCGGCATCGTGGAGCAGGAGCCGGTCCTGTTCTCCCGCACCATCCGCGAGAACATCACCTACGGGGTGGGGCGGGAGGTGGCGCACCGGGACGGTGAGCACCGTTCCGGTGCATCGGACGAGGAGGTCGAGGAGGCGGCCAAGGCGGCGGCGATCCACGACGTGATCCTTTCGTTCCCCAAGGGGTACGATACACTGGTTGGCGAGAAGGGCGTCACGCTTTCGGGCGGGCAAAAGCAGCGCGTGGCGATCGCGCGCACGCTGCTGAAGGACCCGCGCATCCTGATCCTGGATGATGCCACTTCGTCGGTCGACACGGAGACGGAGGGCGAGATCCGCGCGGCGTTGCAGCGGCTGATGAAGGGGCGCACCACGTTCATCATCGCCCACCGCATCCAAAGCGTGATGAACGCCGACCTGATCCTGGTGTTGGATCGTGGCAAGATCGTGCAGCGCGGCACGCACGAGGTGTTGATGGCCGAACGGGAGGGCATCTACCGCCGCATCTACGATGTGCAGGCGCGCATCGAGGACGAGTTGCAGCGGGAGGTTGGTGAAGGCGAGACCTTGCGGGGCTGGGAGGCCCCCGAGGTCTATGAGAGGGAGGTTGCTCATGTCGCAGTATGAATTTGAAGAAGAAGAATTTACGACCGAGTTCAACGGCAAGACCGTTTGGCGCATCCTGAAGCAGGCGCTGCCGCACTGGCCGTGGCTGGTGGGGTTCCTGCTGGCCATCGCCTCCGTCTCGGGTATAGACTCGTATTCTACCTACCTGAGCAAGCGGATCGTGGATGAGGGCATCGTGGCAGGCGATCGCGCGATGCTCACCAGCCTGGTGACCCAGTACGGTGGGTTGATTCTTATCCAATCGGTGGGCGTGTTTGCCTTCATCTACCTGTGCGGCATCTTGGGGGAGATGGTGCGGTACGACCTGCGGAAAAAGATGTTCGAGCATCTGCAGACGCTATCGTTCTCCTACTTTGACCGCACGCCGGTGGGATGGATCATCTCGCGCGTGACATCGGATTCTGGCCGCATCGCGCAACTGGTGACATGGGGGCTGCTGGACCTCACCTGGGGGTTTATGAACATCACTACAGGCCTCTACTTTATGCTGGTCATCAACTGGCGGCTGGGGCTGATCATGCTGGGCATCGTCCCGGTTCTGGTGGTCGTGGCCGCGCTGTTCAGGCGCAAGATCATCGTCGAGTTCCGCAATGCGCGCAAGGTCAACTCCAAGATCACGGGAGCGTACAACGAGAACATCACCGGCGTGCGCGTGGTCAAGGCGCTGTGCCGGGAGAAGGAAAACCTGCGCGAGTTCGGCAAGCTGACGGACGAGATGTACACCTCATCCTTCCGCGCCGCGTGGCTCTCGGCGCTGTTCCTGCCGGTGGTGCAGCTCATCAGCGCGTTCGCGCTGGGCGCCATCGTCTGGTACGGCGGCTTGCAGGCCCAGGTCGGCGCGCTGACGGTAGGCGGCATCCAGGCGTTCGTCTCGTATCTCATGTTCATGCTGTGGCCGATCCAGGACCTGGCGCGGGTGTATGCCGAGATGCAGCACACCATCGCCTCGGCCGAGCGCGTCTTTTCGCTGGTCGACGCGGTGCCGGAGGTGGTGGACCGCGAGGGCGCGGTCGACCCCGGCACCGTCCGTGGCGATATCGTCTTCGACGGCGTCGATTTCTGGTATGAGGAAGATAACCCGGTGCTGAAGGATTTCTCACTGCGCGTCAAGCGCGGCGAGACCATCGCCCTGGTGGGGCCGACGGGTGGCGGCAAGTCGACCATCGTCAACCTGGCTTGTCGCTTCTACGAGCCCAAGGCGGGCACGATCTGCATCGGCGGGCGCGACTACACCGAGCTCAGCTTGCACGCGATCCAGTCGCGCGTCGGGGTGGTGCTGCAGACGCCGCACCTGTTCTCCGGCACGATTCGTGAGAACATCCGCTACGGGCGGCTCGACGCCACCGACGACGAGATCGAAGCGGCGGCGGAGCTGGCCGGAGCGCACGACTTTATCGTCACCCTGGAGAAGGGGTACGACGAGGAAGTGGGAGAGGGCGGCGTGCTGCTCTCGGTGGGACAGAAGCAGCTCGTCAGCCTGGCGCGCGCGGTTCTGGCGCAGCCCGAGATCTTTATCATGGACGAGGCGACCAGCTCGGTCGATACGCTGACCGAGGCGCTGATCCAGAAGGGGATGGAGACGCTGATGCAGGATCGCACCAGTTTCGTCATCGCCCACCGGCTGAGCACAATCAAGCAGGCCGACCGCATCCTCGTCATCGAGGATGGGCACATCCAGGAGATGGGCTCCCACGCCGAGCTGTTGCGCCAGAAAGGGCACTACTACCGGCTGTACACCAAGCAGTTCCGCCAGCAGTTGGAGGCGGAGTACGATGTGTTCAAGGCGTCTGCTCCGGCGGCGGCGCCTTCGGCGATAGCGGCGTAGGAGATAGGACGCAGATAAAAAGATCAGCGTTACCGACCGCAGGTCGGGCATCTGCGTCCTGAAAAGATTTGTCAGTGCACTGCTGAAAGGAACACGACCGATGGCACATCCGACGCCGTACCTCGAGATCAACGCTGTACTGCAGGCGTTGCTATCGGGCGTGCAGGGCGTGTTGGGTGATTGCTTCGTCGGCTTGTATCTGTATGGCTCGCTGGTCGGCGGCGACTTTTGCTCTCAACGCAGCGACATCGATTTCGTCGTCGCCACTGCCGGCGAGCTGCCGAATGAGGTGGTTGCGGCTTTGGAGGCGATGCATGCGCGCATCGCCAACAGTGGCTTAAAGTGGGCAGCGAAACTGGAGGGGGCTTATGTTCCGCTGGATACACTCCGCCGCCACGATCCAAGCGGGCCGCCGTGCCCTTGTATCAACGAGGGCCGTTTCTACCTGGCTGCTCTGGGGAGTGACTGGGTGATCCAGCGCTACACCTTGCGGGAACAGGGGGTTGTGGTAGAGGGGCCGGACCCACGTAGCCTGATTGACCCGGTTCAACCGGACGATCTGCGGTGGGCCGTGATAGGATTCCTGCGCGAGTGGTGGGCGCCTATGCTCCAGGACCCGGACCCTCGCCTGCAGGGCAGTGAGTATCAGGCTTACGCCGTCCTGACGATGTGCCGGGCGCTCTATACGCTTCGACGTGGTACCGTCGTCTCCAAGATGGCTGCGGCGCGATGGGCGCAGGAGGCGCTCGGTGAGCCGTGGGAAGGGCTGATCGAGCAGGCCTTGGCGTGGCGGCGCGACGCGCCTTCGTTGGGAGATGGCAGTGCGTTTAGCATAGACAAAGTGTTGGGTTTCATGCGGTGCGTGCTTGAACAAGTGGCAGCGTAAGGTGAATGAGCAAGTCAGCGAATGGAGCGTTCGCTGGCTTGGAGGGCGAGATGATCTATCCACAACTTGAAAACAAGATTGTTCTGATTACTGGCGCCAATCACGGCATCGGCGCGGCCACGGCGCGGGCGTTCGCGGTGCAAGGGGCGAAGGTGTTCATCACCTACTATCGCAAGCCCAGTGACTATTCCGAGGCAGAGTTGGAGGAGGCGCGGGATGCCAGAGTCGGCGGCAAGCTGCTGTATCAGGCGATGCAGCAGCAGTCGGCGGACGCGCTCGTGGATCAGATTCGTGCTCAGGGTGGCGTCGCCGTGGCTCGCGAGGCCGACCTGGCCAATCCTGAGAACGTCCCGCTCTTGTTCGACCTGTGCGAGGAAAAGCTGGGGCCGGTGGACGTTCTGGTCAACAACCACACCTACTGCGTGATGGAGACGTTCGATCCGGCGCTGGTGAGAGATGAGGGGTTTGGCGTGCACTTGGTCAGCGCTACCGAGATCGATGCCCATTTTGCCGTCAACGCCCGGGCCTATGCGCTGATGATGGCCGAGTATCTGAAGCGCTACCTGGAACGAGAGGCGGGATGGGGGCGCATCATCAACCTGAGCACCGATGCCGCACATCGCCACGAGGCCAACGTCAGCTACGTCGCCAGCAAGCACGCCATCGAGTCCTACAGCCGTTCCGCGGCGGCCGAGATGGGCAGGTATGGCGTCACGGTCAACATCGTGGCGCCGGGCCCGATACAGACGGGCTACCTGCGGCCCGAGCAGGTGGCCGAGATCGCGGCGGATGCGCCTCTGCGTCGTGTGGGCTGGCCCGAGGATGTGGCCGACGTGATCGTCTTTTTGGCCTCCGAGCAGGCGCGCTGGCTGACGGGGCAACTGCTCTACGTCGGCGGCGGTTGGCGAATGCATCAGTGAGAGATGGGGTAAGAAGCGATAATGGAGGAGCAAGATGAAGAATGGCACAAACATTACCGTACGTCCCGTCGAGCGTGAGGACGCGGCTGACCTGCTGGAGAACTGCTTTTCGATGAGCACGCTCGCAGGGGTGCAGGAGCGGATTGAGAACACCATCCAGATGCTTGAGGAGGGGACTGGTGTGCGGTTCGTGGCCGAGGTGGATGGCATAGTGGTGGGCACCGTTATGCTGAAACGCAACTCACATCCGCTCTATGCTCACCGTGCAGAGTTGTATGACGTCGTCGTGTGCGGTTACTACCAGCGGCGGGGGATCGCCCGGCGCTTGATCGCCGAGTGCCACGCCCACGCCGCGTCTATGGGGGTCGAAATCCTCGAGATCGGGGTGCGTGGGGGAACGCCGGCGGAAGAAGTCTATCGCCGCCTGGGCTTTATCGAGTATGCGCGTTTGCCGCAGGGTATCAAGGAGCCGCGGGATGGCGGTAACGTCTTTGACGAGATACGTTTCTATCAGCCGGTAGAACGTGTGGAGTGAGGAGAGAGGGTGTTCGAGCATCACAGGAAGACAATCGACAATCTGAAAAGGGCGTTTGAGGGGAACGACGACTATCTGGCGTTCATCGTGAACGGCTCGGTGGCAAGAGAGGACGCCGGGGAAGGGTCGGACGTCGATTACTACCTGGTGATCGACGACGACGCTTTCAGCGCGCTGTTAGAGCGGAATAGCATCGGTCACGAGGCCAACGCGTGCTGCGTGCCGCCTTGCCAGGAGGCGAACGGCTTTTTGACCTCCCGCGCTTTTCTGCGGGAGATACGGGATCGAGGGAGCGAGATCGCGCGCTGGTCGTTCCACGGGGCGCAGGTGATCTTTTCCCGTGACAGAGCCATCGACGAGCTCGTGCAACAGATTCCCCGCTATCCGGAGGAAGAGCGCAGGGGGAAGATGGAGAGCTACTACAGCCAGATGTTCTACCAGATGTCCTTTTTCGAGTTTGCGTATTACAGCAAGACCAAGTATCTGATGGTCGAGACCGCCGCCAAGTTGGTTCACGCGGCGGGGAGGCTCATCCTGGCCGATAACAGGATGCTGTACTCTAACAGGAAGCGGTTCTTTGCGGAGCTGCAAAAGGCACCCGATAAACCCAAGGGCGTCTGCGACGCGATGCTTGCCTTCCTGGAAAGTCCGACCATTGAAGCCGGTTGGGCAGTGGTCCATCTGGTGCAGAATCACAAGCCGTACCCGCTTCCGCCGGAGGGTGTTAAGGGGCGGATCGTCAAAGACAGCGTGCTGAATTGGTACTATAACACCTACTGCATAGAGGATTGGTAGCTGGTTGGCTGAGGAAACTCCGCAATCGCCAGTTACTGCCAGAACGAGAAGGAATTGGACACGGATAAACACGGATTTACACTGATTTTTGTTTTTAATCCGTGTCCAGAAAAGATTTGTCCATCAGTCGGGGATTGGTAGTCCTTGAAGGAGGTATAAGTGATGGGGACGAAGGATCTCAAGTATCACCATCTCGGCATTCCGACAGACGTGCCCAGGACGGGGGAGCGATACCTGGAGCAGTTCAAGATGTACGTCTCCGGCTACGAGGATAGCCCATATGGGGTCGAGTGGATGCGGTTCGAGCCTGGCTGCCCGCTGCCCGAACTCGTGCAGACGGTGCCGCACATCGCCTTCGAGGTGGACGATCTGGCAGAGGCAATAGCCGGCGAAGAAATCCTCATCGAGCCTAACAGCCCTTCTGAGAGGGTTTTGGTCGCGTTTATCGTGCACGACGGCGCGCCGGTCGAGTTTTTGCAGATCGACGATCAGGCACAGCCTTGATCGCCGTTCGGAGGAGAGAAAGAATGGAGCTTGAGCGATTTCTTAGGATACGGATCAACACGGATAAACACTGATTTGATCGTGGATGACGAGGAGAAATCCGTGAAATCTGTGTTTTTCCGTGTCCTAGAGATTTGGTTGCGGCAGGAGGCCGTGCTATGAAAGAGATTCTTGAAAAGTGGCCCATCGGCCCGGTCGCGACGTTCGAACCGACACCCGTGGGGGACAGCACGTTTTTTGTCACGACGGTCGGTGGCGACCGCATTGTGTTGAAGGAGCGGGCCAATCTGGCCCGCATTCAGCGCGAGTGTGCCCTCTTGCCCGAACTATCGAAAGCCGGCGTCCCTGCTCCGGTTCTGATCTTGACGGTGGATGGAGATTCGTACGCAGTGGGCAGTGAGGGGCAGGCGTTTCGGCTTTATCCAAGGCTCCCTGGGAAGATAGTCACCGAGCACTATGATGGTGATGCCGAGAAACGGGCTGGAGCCTTTGGCAGGGCCATAGGGTTCTTGCACGAGCGCCTTCGAGCGTGTGATGGCTTGAACGGCATTCGAGATATGAACTTGACAGGGCAGATTCACGAGTGGGCCATCCCGCACATTCGCGCGGGTGAAGTAGTGGTCGATGCCGAGGCTATCGAAAGAATTTGGAGGGAGGTTGAGGGGGAGTTTGTCCCACTCCACGACGAACTTCCAAAGCAGTTGATTCATCGGGACGCTCACCCTTGGAATATGCTCTTTGACGAGGGTGAATTGACGGGGTTTCTCGATTTTGAATTGGCCGTGAGAGGGCTGCCGCTGTTCGACATCTGCTACTGCGCGAGCGCCATTCTGGTCGATGGGTTTGAGGATGCGGAGAGAGCGCAAAAGTGGCCTGCCTTGTTTCGCTCTTTGGTGAGTGGATATGAGACGTTTCGTCCGCTATCCTCCGCGGGGCGTCTGGCTGTGTACGGCGTGCTGGTAGCGATAGAGCTCATTTTCATCGCCTTTTGGTTGGATCGCCGCGATGAGGGGAATGCGAGGAGCAGCGAACGCATGCTGTATTGGCTGTCGGCCAACAGAGAGGCTTTGGTTGTGTGAGATGGAGGAACAATGAAGACTAGATTCCGAAAATACAAGCCGGAGCAGGATTTTGTGCGCATTCGCGATTTTCTCGCGCGTACCTACAGGGCCTTTGAAAAGCTCATCAACTGGCGCATCGAGCGCTGGAACTGGGCGCGGTATCACCCTATGGTTTTTGGGCCAGATGCCGAAGCCAACATCCGTTTGTGGGAGGATGCCATCGGCGTTTGGGAGAACGATAAGGGGGAGATCGTGGGGGTGGTGAACGTCGAAGTGCCACGGTATGGAGAGGCCTGCTTTCAGCGCCACCCAGAGTACGCTTCCTTGCTTGAGGATATGGTCGACTATGCAGAGGCGACCTTGGTCGACAGGGAGAAGGGTGAACTGCGCATCTGGGTCTATGATCACGATGAACCACTCCAGGCCTTGCTCCAAGAACGGGGCTATGTTCGAGATGCAGAGCATCCAGGGCACGATTCAGAGTTTGTCATCACAGAGCTGCCGGAAGTGGTTCTGCCGGATGGATACGTCGTCCAGTCGATGGCCCAGGGAGGCGATATCGTGCTGCGGTGCAAGGTCCAGGGCTTGGGTTTCGATCACCCGGACCCATCCGAGTGGACCACTGTTCCAGAGTACAAGCAAGTGCAAGAGGCGCCGGACTACCGGGAGGATTTGGACCTCTACGTCAA
>Ga0316577_10000787_pt1 | contig 13688 bp, 11 predicted proteins | sample S5NA_FD_203073 | JGI IMG/M metagenome (GOLD analysis project Ga0316577, IMG submission 203073) | Rhizosphere microbial communities from salt marsh grasses in Alabama, United States - S5-7_050615r2r1 | ecosystem: Host-associated > Plants > Roots > Rhizosphere | place: USA: Alabama | collected... | reverse complement strand
GTCTTCACCGTGGCCTGGGTTCCCACTGGCATGAACGCAGGCGTGTGCACGGGTCCGTGGGGGGTTTGGAAGGTACCCACCCGGGCGGCTCCCGCCGTCCGGGACAGGCTGAAGGAGAAGGAGTGGGGGGGGGCTTTCACAGGACAACCATGGCATCGCCGTAGGAGTAGAATCGGTAGCCTTCCGCCACCGCGTTGGCGTACGCCTCCATCGTCCGCTCATAGCCGGCGAAGGCCGCCACCAGCATGAGGAGCGTCGAGCGTGGGAGATGGAAGTTCGTCACCAACCGGTTCACCACCCTGAACCGATACGGGGGCCGGATGAACAGGTCGGTCTGCCCGGAACCGGGCCGGACCCTCCCGTCTTCTCCGGCCGAGCTTTCGAGGGTCCTGACCACCGTGGTCCCAACGGCCCATATCCTCCCTCCCAGATTCCTGGCGGCGTTCACCGCCTCCGCCGCGTCCGGTGTCACGGTATACGCTTCGGGGTGCATCTCGTGCTTCCCCGGGTCCTCCGACTCCACAGGCCGGAAGGTTCCCACTCCGACGTGGAGGGTGAGCTTCGCCAGCCCCACCCCCCGGAGGGCCAGCTCGTCCAGGAGGGGGTTGGTGAAGTGCAGCCCCGCGGTGGGAGCGGCAACGGAGCCCGGGGCCCGGGCGTAGACGGTCTGGTAGCGCTCCCGGTCCAGCGGCTCGTCCTCTCTTTCGAGGTAGGGAGGCAGGGGCATGTGCCCGAAGCGTTGCAGGGCACCCTCCCCTGGCATATCCGTCACCAGTCGCACGAGGCGCCCTCCCCCAGGGAGGGAGTCCAGAATCTCCACTTCCAGCTCCCGGGAGATCTCCACGCGACGCCCGGGCTTGAGCTTTCCGCCTGGCCGGACCAGGGCCTCCCACAGCCTGGCGTCCTCCCATCCCGCCGGCAGCCCGGTTCCGGGCGCCTCCCGGGGATCTATCCCCCGAGCCTCGGGGGCCGGGCGCAGAAGGAGGATCTCCGCCGGCGCCCCACTCGGCTTCCTCCCCAGAAGACGCACGGGAAGAACCCGGCTCTCATTCACCACAAGGAGATCGTCCGGGCGAAACAGCTCTGGCAGATTCCGGAACCGGAGATGCCGCATCTCCGACCCCTTCCGGTCCACCACCAGGAGCCGGCTCTCGTCCCGGTTCGGCGCTGGATAACGGGCGATCCGGTCCGCGGGAAGATCGTACTCGTAGTGCGAGACGAGGGAGCCCGGAATCCCGGGCCTGGGTGCGTCGGTCACTCTTCGAAAAGTGAGGGATGGTCCCCGGAGGACGGTCTGGTGTAGCCGAAGCGCCTGTAGGCCCGACCAGTTGCCTCCCGCCCTCGGGGAGTCCGCATCAGGAAGCCTTCCTGGATCAGGAAGGGCTCGTAGACCTCCTCCAGGGTGGAGGCGTCTTCTCCGAGAGCCACGGCGAGGGAGCTCAACCCCACCGGTCCTCCGTCGAACTTCTCGATGATGGTCTTCAGGATCCTTCCGTCCATCTCGTCCAGGCCGTATTCGTCGACGTCCAGGAGGGTGAGGGCGGCCTGCGCCACCTCCTTGTCGATAACTCCGTCGGCTTTCACCTGGGCATAATCCCGGACCCTTCGAAGGAGCCGGTTGGCCACCCGCGGGGTGCCTCTGGCCCGCCTGGCCAACTCCATCGATCCCTCCTGGGTCGCCTTGACCCCCAGGATCTCCGAGCTGCGGCGAATGATGTATCCCAGATCGTCCGGCGGGTAGAAGTTCAGGCGTTGGACGATGCCAAACCGGGCCCTCATGGGGGCCGTGAGGAGTCCGAACCGGGTGGTGGCCCCCACCAGCGTGAACCTCTCGATGTTCATGGTCATGGTCTGGGCCTTGGGTCCGTCCGAGAGCCGGATCTCCACCCGGTAGTCTTCCATGGCGGGATAGAGAAACTCCTCGATGATGGGCCGAAGGCGGTGAATCTCGTCGATGAAGAGGATGTCCGCTTCCCGTTGATTCGTGAGGATTCCCACCAGGTCCGCGGGCTTTTCCAGGACAGGGCCGGACGTGGTCTTGATATTGACCCCCATTTCCCGGGCCAGAAGAATCGCGAGCGTAGTCTTTCCAAGCCCCGGCGGGCCGTGGAAGAGCAGGTGGTCCAGGGGGTCACGGCGCTGCCTCGCCGCTTCGATGGCGATGCTGAGGGCCTCCTTGACCTTCCCCTGCCCGATGAACTCCACCAATCGCTGAGGACGAAGGGACATCTCCGAGCTCGCGTCCTCCTGGAGCTCTTCGGGGGTCGTCACCTCATGATGTCGGGTCATGTGTTATTCTGGGGCTGAAGGTTGTCTCCACAAGGTGCGAGCTTCCCGCGACCCTCCCGGGTCACACCCCAAGGATCAGTCTTCGGCCAGGGCCTTTCGGATGAGAGCCTCCGTAGTGTAATCCTCCCCTCCCACCAGGGCCTTCCGGACCGCAGCATCGGCGGAGGCGAATTCGTACCCCAGGGCCACCAGCGCAGCCACGGCCCCCTGGACGGTGGGGGGATCCCCTGGTCTCCCCCTGTCCGGGACAGCCAGGTCCTTCACCCGGTCTGCCAGCTCCAGGGCGATCCGCTCCGCCTTCTTCTTCCCCACACCGCTCACCTGCGTGAGCGCCGCCAGGTCCCTCTCCACCAGAGCCTGAGCCAGGCGCGGGGCCGAGAAGGTGGAGAGGAGCGCCAGGGCGAGCTTCGCCCCGACGCCGGAGGCCGAGAGGAGTCGCCGAAAGAGCTCTCTCTCGTGCGCTTCGAGGAACCCGAAGAGTGAGACGGAATCCTCTCGGACCACCTGCAGAGTCCGAAGCTCCACGTCACTCCCCGCGGGGGGGAGGCGTTCCATGACGGTCAGCGGAACCTCCACCTCGTAGACGACGCCGCCGGACGTTTCCACCTCCACCGTGGACAGATCCCGCGTGAGAAGAACGCCTTTGATCCGACTGATCAACTGATACCCTGCGATTCGGTTTGGAGGTCGGGGGCACCCTGCGAGGGTGGGTTCGCGCCCTCCACCCTTTTGGGTTCTCTTCGGAGGACAAGATAGGGGAACACTGGGCACCGGATCAATTCGAAAGGGATCGGACCCTTCCCCTCCTCGACACCCGGACTCCGTAGGAGGAGGGTTCCGGCGCCACGCTGCCGACGGCTCAGGGGAGTCGTCGCGCCAGAACCGCCTCGGCGGCCCTTCGGCCGGAATGAAGGGCACCCTGAAGAGACGCGGTCTCCCGGTGGTCTCCACAGACGAAGAGGCCTTCAGATACCCGGACTCCTCGTTCCGCCGGGTCCAGCACACCCGGGTTTTGTGCCGGTTGGGCGTGGGGAATCCGATACGTCCGCAGGTGGGCCCACTCCTCGACCTGCCCCCCGAACCACTCGGTCATCTGAGCCAGGACCGCCCTCAGGAGTTCCTCCTCCGGGAGATCCGGCAGGCCCACGCAGGCGGCCGAGACCAGGTGTCGACCCGGTGGGGCGTAGGCGGGACTCACCTCGCTGAGGACGGCCAGATTGTTCACCGGCCCGACCCCGCTCCCGTTCAACACCAGGATCGGTCCGTTGACCGGGGGCTCCGGTGTGTCGAAGTACAGACACGTGGCGCCCTTGGAAGCGGGGCTCGGAATCCCATCCAGGAGCCGGGCCGCCTCGGGCCCTTCGGTCGCCACCACGACCGCCTCGGCCCGCACCTCCTCTCCGCCCGAGAGGGTCACCTTCCCGGCCTCGACGGAAGAGACCGAGGCGTTCAGGCGAATCGCTCCTTCCGGTAGCAGGGCCGCAAGCTGAGCGGGGATCTCCCCCATTCCGCGTTCGGGAACGGAGATGTTCCCCTGGGAGAACATGCGGAAGATGTAGCGGGAGATCCGGCTGGAATCCGAGAGCTCAGGGCTGAGGAGGACTCCTCCCAGGAAGGGGCGGAAGAACCCCCGGATCATTCCGGAGCTGAAGCCCATCGCCTGGAGGTCCGCCAGCGTCGTGCGCTCCGGCCCGAAGAGGAGGGCTCCGGCATCCCCCTGGAGCACTTCCTTTCTCAGGCTGGTCACCTTGAGCTTGTCCGATAAGGTGCCCACGGGAGATGCCAGCGTGGCCATGGCGTCCTGAGGGCGCCGGTAGGGATCGGAGAAGCGGGTGAACTGGCTCCCGGTCCAGATCTCGACCCCAGGGAAGAAGGGCCTGAGCCGGAGGGCCTCGTAGTCCAGAAGCCGCCTGCACTCGGGATACGCCTCCAGGAGGACCTGGAAGCCCCGGTCCAGGAGGAACCCGTCCCAGGCGTCCGTTCTGACCCTCCCGCCGACGCCATCACTGGCCTCCAGGACGAGGGGGCGGACACCCTGGTCCTGGAGACCGAGGGCACACCCGAGGCCGGCCAGCCCCGCCCCTACGATGACGACGTCATGGTCGGGCATGTCTCTTCTCCCGTGGAGTCTCGGAGTCCTGCACTCGCGTCATGGGGTGCCGGAGCGAGGTCGCTTCCGACGTCTATCGGGTGGGGAGTCCCGTCACGAGAAAGTGGCACAGGGCGGCGGCCACTCCGTCGGCAGCATCGGCAGGAGAAGGCGGCGTCTTGAGCCGAAGCTGACGCTGCACCATGTACCCCACCTGTTCCTTGGTGGCGTTTCCGGTTCCCACCACCGCGCTCTTGATCTCCCGGGGGGAATACTCCGCGATCCTGATATCCTTCAAGGCCGCCGCCAGGAGGATCGCGCCCCGGGCGTGCCCCAGGGTCAGGGCGCTGCGAACGTTCTTCCCCTGGAACACGTCCTCCACCGCCATGGCACCCGGCTGGAAGCGAAGGATGATCGCCTGGATCCCCTGGTAGATCTCCCGGATCCGGACGGGCAGGGCTTCCTGGGACGAGGTCCGGATGACACCGCACTCCAGGAGGGACAATGTGTCATCGTCCCGGCGGACCACCACCCCGTACCCGGTCACAGCCGTCCCGGGATCCACGCCCAGGACGATCCGGTCCGAGGGGAGCTCGCCTCGGTCGGGTCCCCTCTCTTCTAGCCCCCTGGCCGGTGCGTCCACGCTTCACTCGGCCTGGGCCAGGACGTCCTCGTCGATGTCGGCGTTGGAGTGCACGGACTGGACGTCGTCATTCTCCTCCAGGGCATCCACGAGCTTCAGGAGCTTCTCCGCGTCCTTTCCCGCAACGGAGACTTCGTTCTTGGCGATGAAGGTGAGCTGGGCTTCCGAGAACTCCACACCCGCAGCCACCATTCCCTCCTGAACCGTGTGGAAGGTGGTTGGATCGGTGGTGACGATGTACTCGTCCCCTTCCCTGATGACGTCCTCGGCCCCCGCATCGATGGCCGCTTCGAAGACGGCCTCCTCGTGGTAGCGGTTCGCATCCACGTAGATCTGACCCTTTCGATCGAATTGCCAGGCCACCGACCCGCTGGTGCCCAGATTTCCTCCGGCCCGGTCCAGGAGATGTCGGATGTCGGCAACGGTGCGTTTCTGATTGTCCGTGAGAGTTTCGATATAGAGGGCCACGCCCCCGGGTCCGTATCCCTCGTAGGTGACCTCTTCATAGCTGACCCCTTCCAGCTCTCCCGTCCCCTTCTTGATGGCCCGGTCGATGTTGTCCGCAGGCATGTTGGCGGCCTTGGCGGTGTCGATGGCCAAACGGAGCCGGGGGTTGAAGCTGGGCTCCCCTCCTCCCGATCGGGCTGCTACCGTGATCTCCCGGATCAACTTGGTGAACATCTGTCCACGCTTGGCGTCCGTGACCGCCTTCTTCCTCTTGATCTGCGCCCATTTGCTGTGTCCGGCCACGAATTCCTCCGATCCTCATTGCAGCCCCCTCCCTGGAAGCGGGGGCGAGTCCAACCGGGAACTGTGAATGATACGAAAGACCGCCGCCGGGTGGGAGCCCGGCGGCGGCGGGGTCGATGCAAGCGGGAGAGACCGGGGCTCCAGGGCCCCGATGGATGCCCCCTCCGGCCTTCCCCTATTCGTCTTCCTTCTTAGCCTCCGCGATGATGGCCTTCGCGGCGTCGCCGGGAACCGGCTCGTACCCGACGAATTTACGGGTATGGTGAGCGCGCCCCTGGGTCATGGAGCGAAGGGCGGCGGCGTATTTGTAGAGTTCTGCCTCGGGCACTCTCGCCCTGATGGTCGTGCGGCCACCATCCGAATCCATGCCCATGACCTTTCCTCGCCGTGACGTGATGTCGCCGGTGACATCCCCCATGAACTCGTCCGGGGTCGTGACGGAGACCTCGATGATGGGCTCCAGGATCGCGGGCCCGGCCGCCTGGGCCACCTTCTGAAAGGCGATGGAGCCGGCCAGCTTGAACGCGATGTCCGAGGAGTCCACCGAGTGGTAGGATCCGTCGTAGACTTCGGCGCTGAAATCCACCATCGGGAATCCAGCGAGGATTCCCCTGGAGGCCGCCTCCTGGATGCCCTTGTCCACGGACGGGACGTACTTGCTGGGGATCACGCCACCCTTGATGGAGTCGACGAACTCATACCCGTCGCCCCGGGGTTTCGGCGTCAACCGGATGTAACAGTCCCCGAACTGGCCGCGCCCTCCGGACTGCTTCTTGTGACGGCCCTGTCCCTCAGCGGTCTTCGTGATGGTCTCCCGATAGGCGATCTTCGGAGCCTCCGTCTCGACGGTGACCCCGTATTTCCTCTTCATCCGCTCGAACTGGACGTTGAGATGGAGCTCCCCCAACCCACGGCATATGGTCTGGCCCAGCTCCGCATTGAACTCGTGGTGGAAGGTGGGCTCCTCCTCGTGGATCTTGGCCAGTACCTCCCCGAGCTTATCGTCATCGGCCCGGGACGCACCATGAATCGCCACCGAGATGTCGGGTTTGGGGAAGCTGACGCCCTGGACGACCATCGGTCGATCGATGGCCGAAAGGGTGTCGTTCGTGTGCGTGCCCTTCAGCTTGGCGACCACGCCGATATCCCCGGCGTGGAGCCGGGAAACCTCCAGCCGTTCTTTCCCCATGGGAACGCTCAGGTGGTTGAGCTTCTCTGTCGCGTTCCGCTCAGCGTTCTTGAGCTCCATCCCATTCTCCACCACCCCGCTGAGGACCTTGAAGAAGGAGAGCTCTCCCACGTGGGGTTCGGTGGCCGTCTTGAAGACCAGAGCCGTCGTGGGCCCTCCGTCCTCGGCCACCAGATCGACTTCCTGATCCAGTCCGGGACGCCTCGCCTTCTCGGGGCCCATCTGTCCTGGATGGGGGAATAACTCCACCATCTTCCGCAGGAACGCCTTCATCCCGTAACTCTTCTTCGCCGAGCCACAGAAGAGGGGGATGATCTCCCCCCGCGCCATCCCGGCCGCCATAGCCTCCACGGCCTGCCCCCGGGAAATGGTCTCTCCTTCCAGGTACTGTTCCAGGAGCGCTTCGTCGGTGGTGGCGACGGTTTCCATCAGCTCCATTTCCCATTCCTCGAACTGGCCCCTGAGATCTTCGGGAACCTCACCCTCCTTGTATTCACCGGTTGCCGTCCCGGCCTCGTAGAAGTGGGCTTTCTCACTGAAGAGGTTGATGATCCCCTGGAAGTCGTCTCCCGCGCCGATGGGGATCTCCACCGGCACGACGTTGGACGCGAGGCGCTCCTTGATATCCGCGTACACCTTGTCGAAATCGGCATGTTCCTTGTCCATCATGGACACGAAGAACATCCGGGGGATCTTCCGATCTTCCACGTACCTCCACACGACCTCCGTCCCGACTTCGACGCCGGAGGTCGCCCCTACCACGATGACGGCTGCGTCCGCTACGCGAACCGCCGCCATGGCATCACCGGCGAAATCCAGATAGCCCGGAGTGTCCAGGAGGTTGACCTTCACGTCCATGAACTCGGCGTATGCCGGCGTCGTCTGCATGGAGATTCCGTGATCGAGCTCCTCCGGAGTGGTCATGGTGAGGACATGGCCCTCCTCGACACTCCCCTTTCTGCGGGAGGTGCCCGAAGCGAAGCAGATCGCGTCGATGAGGGTGGTCTTTCCCGACCCGCCATGCCCGAGGACGGCCACGTTCCGGATCTGCTCCGTGGTGTATTCTCTTCCCGATGCCGCCATGCTGCCTCCTGAACGGGATCACAATCCAGTAACCAAAGTGGGACCGGATTCTAGAGAGGGGGGGGGAAAGGGTCAAGGACGAGGAAAGGCGGGAAAAGGCAGGGGCACGGGGGGTGGCCAGGCGCCACAGGCCCCGGTTCGCCGCGGGAAAGGGATCGACGGGGACGGGAGCCGGTCTCCCGACCGGCGCCTTCAGGTAAGGGGCACTTCCGGAACGGGGTCTTCCCTACGGAGTCATCCACCACTCCGGGCGACCGAGAACGTCCCGGAGAGGTAACCGTTGCAGGAGTCGTTCACCCTGACTCGACCGGCGAGAGAACCACCCCCCGGCTCCACCGTCCCCGTTGCGTCCAGGTTTCCACCACATCCGTCCGTAGGGTTCAGGTAGTCCAGAGAAAAACGAGCCGTGTCGGCAACGATCGTTCCCACCAGAGGGCCGGACGTACTGATGGGACTCGTCACCACGTAGGTTCCGTCGAAGCTCCCTCCGGAATGGGTTTGGATACCCATCTCGAAGGAGAAGGCCATCCCCTCCACCACGACCTCCCCGGCATAGTCTCCCAGAAGGTTGAACGGGTATCCGGTATCCCCGGGGCCCGGGGTGCCTGCGCAGGCCCAGGTACCTACCACCAGGGCAGCGACGATTCCTGTCGGCATGGTCTTCCGCATGGCACGTTCCTCCGCTTTCCGTGGTCGGGGTTCGCTCGATCCGCCGGTCGCCATCCCGGGGGCGCCCGGACTTCACGGGAGATCGACAGCTCTGACCGAAACCGCCTCCCTCAACGACGGGCGTCGGCTTCGGCCTCCGTCCGGGCGAACACCCCGGTGGTGATCTCCAGGACCAGTCGGTCGGCCTCGAAGACCTCATCCAGAGCCTCAAGAATGCCTCTGGCATCCACAGCCACCGCCCGGTTGCGCTCCGGGAGGTAGATGTAGTCGCCGGGGAGGCTCTCGATGTTCCCGTCGAAGATCAGCCCTACGATCTGGTGGTCGCGATTGATGACGGGAGACCCGGAGTTCCCGCCGATAATGTCGGCCGTGCTGATGAAGTCGACGGGGGTCGAGAGATCAAACCCGTCCGGTGGAGTGATCCAGCGGGCCGGGAGGTCCCAGTCGGTTCCTGGGCCGTAGGAGTAATAGTGATCATACAACCCGTAGAAGGTCGTGTTCACGGGGGCCAGCGTTCCGTTGTACTCGTAGTTCGCCACGAGCCCATCGGCGATCCGGAGTGAGAAGGTTGCGTCCGGAGGCACATCCGTGCCGTACACTTCGAAGTTGGCTCTGCCGATGGCGCTGGCAATCTCCGCTTCCTCGGGCTGCACCTCCTGCTGCACCTGCTGGGCCAGTACCAGCTGCTGGATCAGGGACTGGGCCAGCTGCACTGCCGGATCGTTCATGGACAGAGTGCCTTCTTCCATCGCCCTGGCCGTGGAGGCGGAATCCGCCAGCACGGAGCGACTCAGAATCGAAGAGGCAGCCCCCTCCGGAGACCTCCCCTCCAGGACCCCCTGCACGAAGGGATCATCGGGTCCGTAGTTCCTGACGAAGTCCTGAAAACGCTGGGCCATCTGCCCCTCATTGATCTCCCGCGGCTGCTCCGGGATCGCCAGCAGAGCGTCCCGGAGCTGGTCCAGCATCGGCGCCGGGGCCCCCTGGGACTGGGCCGACAGGTACTGGAAGGCGGTCAGAGCCCTTCCCACCGTGCTGGAGCCCAGCGTTTCGTTTCCCAGAGCAAGGAACGCCGAGAGCTGGGGCGCCCTCTCCCTCTTCACGTCCTGAAGCTCGGCCATCCTGGGAATGAGGTCCCCGTACCGCTCCCGTAGGCTGGGATCCGCGTCGATGGCCGCCCGGAACGTCCTCTCGTGGTCCCGTCGCTTCGCCATGATCACCGGGTCGTGGAGCCCCTTCACCACCCCGGTCTGGCTCTTGAGATAGTTCAGCCAACTGAAGATGGTGTTTCGGAGATCCATTTCCCGGGCCTGCTCCGGATGGTCTGCGGCGTACTCCTCCAGGATCGGTGTGCGCGTGCGGAGCAGATCGAGGATCGCCTGGTCTTCGACGTCCCGTCGGTACTCCAGCTGGGCCACGGTCTGGAGACGGGTCGTGTTTCCCGGGTTCCCGATGACGAAGACCAGGTCCCCTTCCGACACCCCCTCCGGGCTGAACGGGAAGTAGTGATCGGTGCGAAGAGGCTCACCGTTCTCGTCGTAGACCCGGTAGAAGCTCATGTCCAGATCGTACCGGGGGTAGGTGAAGTTGTCCCAATCCCCCCCGAAATAGGCGATCTGCAGCTCCGGAGACATGACCAACCTGAGGTCGGTATACCTCCGGAAGATGTAGACGGAATACCGCCCGCCGGCATAGAGCTCCACCATCTCGACGTTGTAGCCGCCGTCCTCGCCTCCGAACTCCTCGGTGACCTCGGACACGATCTCGTCCTGGACATCCGCCCGGCGTTGAGCTCGGGCCTCGGTCCCCTCGACTCCCTCCAGGGCGGCATAGACCCGATCCGTCACGTCCCGGATCTCCACGAGCTGATCGGCATAGTAGTCCTCGATGGGGCGCTCGTCCTCCACGGACGCAGCGTAGAAGCCGTCTGCCACCAGATCCTCGTCCTCCCGGCTCACCTGCTCGATACTCTCCCGGGCACAGTGATGGTTCGTCATCACAAGACCATTCGGGGAAACGAAGGAGGCGGTACAACCCGGAATCCGAAGGGCACCCAATCGGGCCTTCTCGAACCACGCCGCGTCGGCAGAAAAGCCATAGGTGTCCCGGAGATAGTCCACTGGCGGGTACTCGAACGTCCACATCTTCCCATTGTCGAAGGCCCCTGCACGTACGGTATCCAGTGCCGGATCGGAGACGGGCTCCACGACGGGAGCCGGCTCGGCAGCGGGCCTCTCCGCCGGTGGGGCCGACGGCGCCGGCATGGGCGCCGGTCGCGAGGATCCGGCACAGGCCGAGAAGGAGAGGAATACCAGGGAAAGGAGCCCCGAGGGGCGAACGGCGGGAGTCTTCGCAGACATGGAGTGCAGTCCCATCCAGAGTATACACCGTGGATCCCCCGCGGGACGTATCCGTCTCGCCGGATCCGGTGAACGAGTCAAGCCCTATCCCGGGATCGCCCCTTCAGGGGGAGGAGTGGACCCAGGCCTCCAAGTGCAACAAAGCGGCATGGATGGGGTGTCCCGCGTCTTGCACCGAAACCCCCTTGACCGCCTCCATAACCGACACCGCCTCCTCGTCGGACACGATGGTGAAGATCATCTTCGAGCTGTGCGTGGCGATGTCCCCATACCATCCCCCCGCCTTCCCGGCCCCGTGGCCTTCCAGGGGGAGGCGACTGTATGCGTTCACCCCCTGATCCGCCAGGAGCTTCGTGACGGCGGGTCCGTCCTCTTCCAGATAAAGCAACAGCACGATCTTCATGGCTTCTCTCCGATCAGGAGGCCCTGCCCCGTTCCGGGGCTGCCCCTCGATATCCTGGCATTCGCTTCGGGGTCCTCGAACCCAGTGAAGTCCTTCATGATCCGCGCCGGGCGTCTACTTCCGAAGGAAGTTCCTCCACCCGGCGCATGATCTAGCCAATCCGAAGAGAGGCCACAAGATGTCGAGCGACGGAGGGTGTCGTGGAATCCCGGATGAGGGTCCACACCCCAGCGGCCCGGTCCGGCGACCTCCAGGAACCGGCTCCGGGCAGGCCCATCAGTTCGATCGGTGCTTCCGGGAAACCTCGTCCAGGACCTTCCGCTCTTCAGGCGTCAGAGAGGACATCCCATGAGCGGATATCTTGTCCAGGATCCGGTCCACTTCGTCCAGGACCACGTCCTCCCGTCCCGACCAGACTCCATCCGTCCTGGTGCGGCCCCCGGATTTCTTCTCCGCATCCTCCCGGGGTACGATGGCCATTCGACGCACCCGCACGTGTCCCGACCTCCCCTTCCGGGGAATCCCGGGCCTCCACTCGCTCTTGAGGTAGAGGAATCCAGTGATGACCCCACCCAGATGGGCAAAATGGGCGATTCCTCCTCCGGTGCCGCCGAAGGCGTTGAACACGCTTACCACGAAGAGAAACCCCACCAACCACTTCGCCTTTACCGGAAAGACCCCCCAGATATAGATGGGTGCGTTGGGCCAGGTCATGGCGAACGCCAACATCAGACCGTAGAGGGCCGCAGAGGCTCCAATGATCCAGTTCGGCACGAAGAGGAAGCTCAGAGCAACGCCCCCGAGACCGCACACGAAGTAGTACTTCAGGAAGGCCTTGGAGCCCCAGCGGCTTTCGAGGGGAGGGCCGAAGAAGAAGAGGATCAGCATGTTCCAGAAGAGGTGCCAGAAGCCCCCGTGCAGGAACATGTATGTGAAGACACCCCAGGGGCGGGTGAGGATGGCGGAGGGGGCAAAAGCGAACCACCGGTTGACCAGGTCCGGTCCGATGACCATCGCCAGGAAGAAGACGACCACGTTGGCCAGAAGCAGTCGCTTCACCCAGGGAGTGAGAGCGAAACCGAGTGGTGCTTGGTAGGTGGCGTACCGCATCCGAACGAAGAACCTCCAGGTCATCGGGGGCCTACCGAGCTCGCCCCCCCTTCCAGTTGAAAACTAACCCCGCACCCCGTCAAACCCCCACCCCACCAGAGGGGTTCCGAAACGACGCGCAGTCCATCTCACCGGTGCTTCTCCTTCTTTCCCTCCCGCTTCAGAGCCATCTCCGCAAGGCGGTGGCAGAGGGCCGGAAAGGAGATCCCGGCAGCCAGAGCGGCCTTCGGGAGGAGGCTGTTCGCCGTGAGGCCCGGGAGGGCATTCACCTCCAGGCACCAGGGCACCGCATTCCCGTCCAGAATGAAATCCACCCGGGAGAAGTCCCTCATCCCCAGCGCCTGGTGGGCGGAAAGGGCAAGCTCCTGAACGGCGGTCGCGGTGGAGCTCGCGAGGTCGGCGGGGAATATCTCCCGAGCCATCCCCGGTCGGTATTTGCACTCGTAGTCGAAGAGCTCGTGCTCCGGGATGATTTCCCCGACGGGAAGGGCCTCGCCTCCCAGAATGCCCACCGTTAGCTCCCTTCCCGGGACATACGCCTCGAAGAGGACCCTCTCCTCGAACTCCAGGGCCAGTTCCAAGCCCTCGGTGAGCTCTTCTACGTCATGGGCAAGAGTGAGGCCCAGGGTGGATCCGCCGGACGGAGGTTTCACGATGACCGGGAACCCCAACGCCTCCACCACCTCCCCCAGACGGCTCTCCCCTTCTGCTTTCCCCCGGACGGTGACCCAGGACGGGGTGGGGATCCCCGCATCCCTCAGAAGCCTCTTGGAAAGGTCCTTGTCCATGGCCAACGCGCAGGCCACCCGGTCACTCCCGACGAAGGCCATTCCCGCCAACTCCAGGAGGGTCTGGATCGTCCCGTCCTCTCCGCTCCCCCCATGGAGTGCAGGGAAGACCACATCCGTCCCGGCAACCCGTGGATCCCTCGTAAGTGCCGCCGTATCCCCGGTTCGAAGGAGATCCCGGCTGAGGGCCCGAGTCTCGGGCTTCTCGATCCCCGCACCCAGTAGCGCCTCCTCCTCCCCGCTGGTGAGCACGCCCCGGGAGGTATCGACGGCGAAGACATGATGGCCTGCCTCCCGCAGGGCCCGGGCCACCTG
>Ga0316577_10000786_pt1 | contig 13691 bp, 7 predicted proteins | sample S5NA_FD_203073 | JGI IMG/M metagenome (GOLD analysis project Ga0316577, IMG submission 203073) | Rhizosphere microbial communities from salt marsh grasses in Alabama, United States - S5-7_050615r2r1 | ecosystem: Host-associated > Plants > Roots > Rhizosphere | place: USA: Alabama | collected... | reverse complement strand
GGAGCGCGGACGGCCATGGCAAACAGGGCCACGAACAGGATCGCCACCGCCAGGCGGCGGGCGTTAAGCCAAATCAGAGCGCGTCTCACCATCTTTACTCTCTTCCAGCAGTTCGTAGACAAAAAAGCGAATACCACAGGTACTTTGCACAGGGTCTATTTCACTTTTGGGGAGCGGGCTTTTATTGTGTTTGACATTCTGCTTGGTCAGCGGAAAAATCGGCTTGCCGATTTTTCGAAGGCGCATTTCAGCCGCGCTTAACAAGAGTATGGCCTTTGGGGCTCCAGATTTGTGAATCGAACGGCATCTTGTCCCCAGGCTGAAATGCGCCCCTTTGCACAGCCAATGGCGATTGCCCACCACTATAGCACAGATTCCACCCCTTGAGAAGCACAGGGGCGTATTTCAGTTCCGGAGCAATCATGCCACTGCATTTGATTTCGTCTCCACATCGTCGCTCCTGCTCGAAAAAACACTGAAATACGCCTCTACCTACAGGTAACCTCGAATATGGACACACTCTCGTCCTGATATACGACCTGCAGACAGGCTGGGCGGAACTCGTCCTCAAAAAACGCCACCGACTGACGGTGCCGACCGGTCGGATCGTGCGACAGAGACCAATTCACGTCCTCGACCTTGAACAAGAGATGCGTCACTCCCGAAGCCTGCAATCTAGCAGTCACAGTATGAACGTCAAACGTCGATACCAGGCGCGTCCAGTTAGATGGCTCCGTATCAGGCAGACAACGCGCATCACAATAGTAACTCTGTCCGTCCCACATCATCAGGACACGCGCTTCTGGAAGCTCACGCTGCACAAACTGCACAGCCGGGTAATCGGCCACAGTTCTACGCAAAAAGGCGTCTTTTGACTCCTGCCCCAGAATCACATCGAACGGCCAAAACACCTGCAGCAGAAAGAATTGAAGCAGACAAGTGACCAACACCACTGCACCGGTTGGCAGGATGAGCACCAGCTTGCCCCACAGAGGGCGGCTCTTGAAAAGACAGCTCAGACAGAAAAGGCCACCGGCCGCGAGCAGCCCCAACGCCGGAAAAAGGGGTAACAAGAAACGGGTCTGCTGCGAACCCAGGGACCAGAGAACGAAACGCAACAGCACCAGCACCACAACCTGATCCATTTTCGCGTACCGGCGGGCCAGCGGATACAGCAGCACCAAAGGAAAAAGCAAACCAGGTATCTCGATAATCGTGCCAAAGACGCCAAAGCTGCCGCTGCGAGCGTAAAGGTTCCACGGTAGCAGGACATAGTCCAAAAAACTCCGCCCAACGCCAAAGCTATCCAAGTGTGCCATCAGCAGATCCAGGCGCTCCATATCCCATTCGCTGCCGCCAAAGTAGAAGGGGTATACAGGATTCCCTCCCAACAGCCAGTTCTTCAAGTACCAGGGCAGAGCTACCAGCGCCGCTGGCAGCCCAAACGAGACGCATTGAACCAGGAGTTTCCTCCACCCCAAACGCCGGCTCTCCCACACAACCCACAAGCCCAGCACCAATCCCCCACCCAACGCCAGGTACTTGCTCCCCAGAGCCCATCCCATCGCTAGCCCCGCCAGAAGCAGCCAGCCACGCCGACGCCTCTTTTGCCAAACAAGTAGCGCATACAGCGCCAGCGACTCGTACAGCGCCCAGGCCAGATCGGCATAAGCCAAACACGCCCAAAAGGGCAAAATCGGGACGCCCAGCACGAGCATCGCCGCGACCCATCCGCCTTCCCGCCCGACGAAGCGCCGCCCCAGCCCATACGCCACCAAAATCAGGCACACCGCGTAGAGCACGTGCACGAGTCTGGCAAAGGTATCGCTACCAAAAGCCAGGCCGAGCGTAAACAGCATCTCAATGGTAAACGGGCCGTTGGATTGCCAAATGTCCGGCAACAGATAGACGCGCCCCGCCGAAAGAAAAAGCCGTGGGGCCTGTAGGTGATACATCAAACTGTCGTAACCATACGGCGGCGACAAGGATTGAGATAGGACAAAGACGAGGACGCCCCCCCCAAGGACCAACAACAGTTTTTCACCCAATGGCAAATCGACCAAAGCCCGCAATCGTCTCGGTAGCCCACAAAATGCCCAATCGACGATAGCGCCCCACTCTCGCCGGGTCCAGCACCCCACCGCGGCCAGCCAGAGCAAAAGAGCCCAGGGACGCAACACCCCCACAAAACCCAACGCCAGCACACCATACGCTAGAATCCCCAGGCCGATGGGCAGGGCAAAGACCGCTCTCTCCAAACGGGTCAGACCACCCAACCTGAGCCAGCGCTGCACCTTCCATCCCAGACTCCCCGCCAGGAGCACGACGAGGCAGAGCAACCCCAATGCAAAGCCACCGTCCAGCAACGCGCGCGGGCCAACGTGATCCATCGGACGCTCGGGGGAAATCAAGCGGCACACGCCAAACAGAAATACAGCAATGACGACGAGAGCCATCGTCCATTTCCGCCTTCGGGGTCTATATCCCCATCCACCCTCACGCATTCTCCGTCACTCCGGCAAGCCCTCCCACCCGCGCGCCGACTTCCACACCTGTGGAGAAAGGCGGAACACCTTCAAGATAGGCGCGCCATCCACCTCGATAACGTAAACGGGGTCCAGGTTTTCCTGGCAATACCTTTCGACAACTCCATACTCCGTGGAGCGGGTGGTATACATCACATAGATCGATTCACTGGCCAGTTGGGGTTCATCCACCGAGATCAATTCCACATCCTGGCGTATCCACAAACCGTGAACGGCTTCTGCCAAATGGCGCTGTCCCTCGGGCAGGTAAAGGGCTGCACCATCCGGCGCAGCGTCGTTCACCCATTCGAACCCCTGTCGATAAGAGGTCCCCCAGTAGTCAGTGGCATCCTTCACACCCGCTGCCTGCGCCCCTGGCAGCCCACCGATCAACCGGTTGAAGAAGGCAATCTCGTAGGGCGCAAAACACACGACGCAGAGAAAAGCAGGAAAGACGAACAACACGGCCACGACATGCGCCAGCCAGCGAGGTGCTCGAACGGCCTGCTTCACAAACCACGCAATTTCCCCTCCTCCCAGCGCCGCCAAAATCGCCACCGCCGGCACGACTTCCATAAAGTGCCGGATACCATCGTACACGTTCATTCCCGGCATGCTCGCCCGCACCACGGGAAGGACGATCCACAACCACAGCAACAGCAGAGAGCGCTGGCCATCGTGGCGCCACAGGCGTATGGAGCCGACCGTCCCCCAGCACGCCAACAACAAAGTCGAAAGGGGCGTCGTGAAGGCGATGGCCAGCACAGGATACAGCGTCCATCCTGCCCGCCCGGAAATTCCGACCCAGCGCCAATACTCCCACAACCCCCTCACTGTATCCAACGGCCTCACCCACACCGCAGGCCAGGCCACGATGAAGCCAACAAGCGCAGCCAAAGGAAGGGCCAGGAGCGCCGGCCAGACCCGTCTCTCATGCGCCGGCACCGCTCGCCAATGAGGAAGCCGCACCGCGACCCATAAAGCACCCGCAGCAGCAGCAAGCGCCAGATTGGGCCGCACGCTGAACCCCACGCCGAGCGCAAACCCGGCTCCGAGAATCCAGCCCGGGCGGCGAAACGTGACGCCCCGCCAAAGTGCCCACAAGGTCACGCAGAACATCAAGGTCTTGGGAATGTCCTTCAGGTTGTAATGGGCATGACCCACAAAACGCGGGGAAAAAGCCAGGGCCAACGCCGCCAGTAACGCCACCAACCGGCCAAAGGCCTCGCGCGCAAAGAGGTACGTCACAGACAAGGTCGCCCCACCCATCACCACCACAGCCGCGTGGCGGGCATCCACCGGGTCCAGCCCCCCTGTCCAACGCCCCAGCACCCGCCCTGCCAGCGCAGCCGCGATGTTGGGAAGCGGGGGATGGACGTGGCTATCCAAGAGTCGCAAGTGGAGCCCATCAGGATTGTCCACGCTCGGACGCGGATCGCTGAAATCCAAAAACGTGACGTCACCCGTGGAGAAAAAAGCCAGGTACCGTTCCCCCACCACCAGGTTCTCCGGCTCATCCCAAGTCAGGCCATACCGGTCGCCGGTAAACAGACCGATGAGGATGAACAACACCCCAACCAGTACAGCTATCGAAACGTCCTTTCGAGAAGCGATAGTAGGGGTCACGGCGATCTGCCCCTTTTCCCTGCGACCAAAAGCCCAACCGCCACGACCGCTGCAGCCGCCGTCAGTACGATGCCGGCCGTCAAGCCGGACGGCCAGTAGGCGAACATCACCTGATGCTGCCCCTCCTCCAAATAGACCCCTCGCAGAATCCCTGCGACGCGCACCAGCTCTGCGCTTTGCCCATCCACTCGCACTTGCCAGTCGGGGTCGTACACCTCGCTCAACACCAGCAATCCCGGTCCCTCCGCCTCTACCCGGACGCGGTTAGGCGTCCATTCAACGATACGCGCCTCATCCGCGCCCGCGTTCTCCAACACGTCCTCGCTTTCGACGACAAAGGTCCGTGGGAGCGCGCGCTCGTTCCGATAGAGATACACCCCGCCCTCTTCCCCAACCGGCACCAAGTCCTGTACCTCCATCGGATAGGCCGCCGCCACGTAGCGCACGTTCAAAAGCCCCAGCAAGCGCAGATCGGGCACCACGTCCCGATGGGCCAGCAGCATGTCCTCTTCCTGGGGAACATCCGGGAATGCGGGCACGGTGACGCTATAACCCGGCAGGTCGACGCCCGTAGCGGCACGCATGAAATCGACATAGCCGGCCAACTGGAACGGATCGACGCCGTCGACCATCTCGACGCCGTAAACCGCGCCGGTGTGCTGCGGAATGGAATAACTGGGGGAGTAGACGCGGAAGCGACCGGGCTGCTCCACCAGCCACGCCGCAGCAGTCTCTCCTTCCGCCAACACCTCGCCCGCCGGTCGCACCCGGTAAAGGGTGAATCCAACATAGAACAAATCCAGCAGCGCCAAAGAAAGCATCAAGCCGGCAAAGAGCGCCGGCCTCAATCGCCCGCCTATCCGCAGCGCAACCATCATCCCCGTCAAGGGCCAGAGCACCGCTGCCGCCACGACGTTAGCGGGCAGCCTCAGGACAATACCACCAATTCCTCCGGCCAACGCCGCACCGGCCAACCCGACCGCCACGCGATCTACCCAAGGGCGCCTGAGAAACCCGGTTTTTCCAAAAAACCGGGTTTCTTCCAACACGGTCAATCCCCGCGCAGCCAACATCGCCGCCGCCAGCACGACCAGGAACCAGGCACGCGCCGGGCCACGCAGCCACCCCAGCGGCGGCAGCACGCGATAGAGCAGACCGTAGAGGGACGTGTTGGTGCCCAGCGAGTAGACAGCCGCCGCCAGCGCCAGACCACCCCACCACCATCGCTCCCGACCCTGCCACCGCACCAGGCCGATCAACGCCAGCAGCAGTCCAACCACTCCCAGGTAGGTCATCGTCTCCTGGAACCCCCCATGGTCCGCCACCAACAACCCCACCAGATAGCTCGGCGGGAGTGAGGCGATGCCGCTCTCCTCCAGCGTCAACCCGCCGCGATTCAGCCGGCCAGAGACCGCCGCCAAAGGAAGCGTCTGCACGGCCACCAATGCCCCCACGAGCAACGCAGCGCCAATCGCCGTCACCGCCTGCAATTTGTAATTCGCGATTTGCAATTTGCGATTTGATATTTGATATTTGATATTTACTACCCAGTATCCTGCCGCTGCCAGCCCGCCGTAGAACCCCAAGCGCACGTCGGCCAGGATAAGCATCGCCGCTGTCACCGCAGCCGTCGCTACATCGCCTGGGCCGCCCCGTCTCGCCAGCCGCCGCACCGCCCAGAGCACCCACGGCAACCACGCCCAGGCACAGTACAGCCCCACGTGCCCCGAGGCCAGATGGGCCACCGCCTTGGGCGTGAGCATCATGACGAGGGCCGCCAACAGGCCGCCGGCTTGAGAGGCTCCAAGCGACCGTGCCAACCGATACGCCCCCCATCCCGCCCAGGTGGTGTGAAGGATAAAGAGCAAGTTGAAGGCCACGGTCAGTGGGAGAATCAGCAGCAGCAGATTAGGCGGATACCAGAGGCCGGAAAGCGGGTTAGCGGCGAAAGGCTCCCCGCCCAGAATCAGATGGCGCCACAGTGGAACCTGTCCCCAGGTCTCCAGAGAGTGGCGGACGAAGAGTGCGTTGGGCCAGTGCGTGATGGTCAGGTCAGAGTACTGGCTGTTGGTGCGATAGAGAAAACCAACGGGGGCAAGCCACAGTCGCCAGAAAAAGGCCACCGCCAACCCCAGCATCAACGGGCAAATCCACCGACCAGCAAGCAATTTGCGCACATAACCTCCGTCTAGCCAATCGCCTAATTTGAAGCCAAAACTGTGTTAGGCAACTACTTCCCAATCAGTCACGTCCAATACTAGGGACTGATTTTTTCAGCCATCTCCGGCCAAGGCCCGATAACGACAATGCCGACAGGACGTAGAAAATTGATGCCAAGATATACAAACTGCGTATACCCAGGGCCAACGAAGCATATTCAAAGACGCCACCCAACACAGAGCCAATCATATTCGAACCAAGCGCGACTTCGATCGAGTCCGTCTGGCTAAAAGTGATCGCAAAAATCACCCCGGCGAAAAAGAGCGGCGCAGCCTGCGCTAGACTTGCCAGTACCACCCGCCACACCAAGTCCAAACTCAGAAAATGATCCACCGATACAAAGAAATTGAACAAGAGCGCTACAACCAAAAGCACATAGAAGAGACGAACGTCAGTCAGATGGAAACGTTTAACCAAGACATTGGCGATCACGATCATTGCCAAAATGGCGGCAATGACCGCAGCGTTGACAATCCAGGTAGAACCCAGCAGTAATGCCATCTCGGTAATGCTCTTGGTCTCTAGCAAGAAAAACGCCGCCCCCATGAAAAAAAAGTGCGCATTGATCTGACGAAAGTTGGGTAGAGCGCGCCTTACAAACAAGATGCTCAACACCAACACACCTGCTAGCATGACGAGATAAGTCTGCGGCACAGTACGCTGGCGCAGATACAGAAAGGGCCAATCATCCGTTGTAGGCGCGATGCTTTCGCGATAATCGTAATCCGGGCGCAATTCGATATTCGGATCATCTATGATTGCCTCGGGCAGTGGATCACGCGCGGTAAGGAAAAGAACGTGACCACTTGGAAGAGAATAAGCCTGAGGAGGATGTCCAAAGGCGTCGGCAAGGATGCGATAGAGACGCAACCCAACCCACTCATGCTCCGAAGACAACACACAGAATGTAAGGACAAGCAACCCATCATCAGCCAACAGGTTTCGCGCCTCGGCTATGCTTTCGCGCGTGTACACGAAATTATCCAGACGCACGCTGCCTGCCGTACTAAACAATGTATGCGAATCGAGCAAACCAAAGACGATCAAATCATACTGCCCCCGATCCTGTCGAAAAAACGAGCGTGCATCTTGATTGACCAGTCTCACACGGGCAGGATCGGCATAGGGGCCTTCAGGGTGAAGTTCCTGGCCCAGTCGCAGAATCAGCGGATCAATCTCAACAGCCACTACCTGCTTTGCCCCTGCCCGGAGGGCACCCGCCACATCATTGCCGGTACCTGCCCCCACAATTAATACCTGATCGAGACGTGGCGCTAGCTTGTAAGGCGTATCGTACTCTGTCAGCATGGTATCAAAATGCTCAGACGCTATAGCATAGTTGTCATCAACAAAATCCGGGCCGAGATTCAACAGTTCTTGATGCCATGCGAGATTGACCGACAGATCGTAACCCAGGTTCAACGTTGGGTCAGCCGGGGCCCGCTTGGTCTGAACGTCAATGCGATAATAAGGCGACCAGAAGGTCCAATCAGCGCCAGTCGGCCAAACGAAAACCAGCACAACAGGAACAATCGCCAACGCCCAGTAAACGACCGACCTACGCCAGTGAGCACGTGGCAAAAAATACAATGCCACCATGCCGGAAATGAGAAACCAAATCGCAGGCGGCCACTCTAGAAGTGAAACAAGCGTGTATAATAGAATCCCAGCTAGACTGCCAACGATATTGATCGTGTAGCCAACAAGAGGACTGAAAGCAGCGAATTTATCGGCCGTGAGTTGTCCCAGTGGAATGAATAGAACGGTCAACAACACGAACAGGGCCAACAGGACAGCGTAAAAGATCGCATCGAACAAAAGCACCACCCACGGGCTGTCACTAGCCAAAGGCCCCGCCCACACATACTCCTGCGAGCTAGCCCTGTTCAACATAATCATCTCATTCAGTTGAGTGCGGCCAAACACCAATATGGCCACCACGGTCGCAGCCATCAGCGGGAAGTAGACCCGCTCAAACCAGCTCACCGTTTTCTCCTGTCGCTGTATGGCAAAGCCAACACCTAGCCCCAGAAACGCAGCGATCAGCGCGAAATTCTTGTAAAACGCAATTACACGCAACTCGGAAGCAACCCAACGAATAAAAACTAACTCAACGAACAAACTGAGAAGACTAGCCAAGAAAAGATCAAAAACCGCGCGTCGATTTTCCATAAGCTCAACCTCCCAAAAAGCATCTTTACACTCAAATAGCCCTTGCCACACGTCTTCTCAATAATCTGGGAAGCGGGAACGTGTGAGCAGCCACGCCGCCCGGCTCGCCAGCACCGCCAGCGCACCCCACACAATCACGAGCAGCCCCGGCGGCACGCCCAGCAGCAGCCAAATGACCAACCACAGGTTAAGTGCGTTGAACGAGAGCAGCCCGGCCGTCTCGGTCAGCGCGTCCCACGGAACGCGCCCCTCATCGACGTTCCGCGCTGCTTGAGTGCGCGCCGCATCCGCCACCGCCGCACGCAGTGAGGAGTCCCGCATCAGCACCGAGACCTCCAGCAGGCTGCGCCACTGGTTCAACAGCGGCGAGTCGGCGGGACTGTAGAGCGTGCGCAAGGTGTATTCCGTCGGGGATGCGGAACGATTGTAAATCACCAGGAGCGTCCGCGCGGGCTGGACCAGAACGGCGGGCATCTGCACTACGAAACCCAGCACCACGAGCAACGCCAATGCCAATCGCCCCAAAGCTTGCCGCGGAGACCGCTGAAACCACTCTGCGGCCGGCAGGAGCAACAGAGGCACAATTGGCAGGATCAAGCGCGGCCCCCACGCCCCGCTGCCGTGCCAGTGATTGTAGGCCGAATGAACCAGCAGGTAAAGGCCGGCCACGCTGCCCAGGAGAATCGTCGCGCGCGGTCTGCGCCGCACCAGGGGCACGAACCCGGCCAGTCCCAGCACCACCGGCGGGCAATACCACAACAGTCCCTTGCCAGGACTCCAGAGCAATCCCGCCAACCCTACCCAAGGCGGCACGTTCCAGGCGGCGGTACGGTAGCCGGTATCGAAGGGAGAACCGAATCTGGCGACATTGTAACACCCCACCCCGGCCAATGCCAGCGCCAGCGGCAAAGCCAGGAGCGTCACCGCCCGCCAGCGCCCCTCCTTGTGCAGAGCGGCAAAGACGAGAAAAGCAGGCGCGGCGACCACAGCCGCCGGCTTGACCAGCACCGCAACTCCCAACGCCGCTCCGCAGTTGATCCACGCGCTCACGGCTCCCTCACTCCCGGCCAACGCCGCCCAAACGGCCACCAGCAAGGCCAACGCTACCAACGGCTCGCTGAAAAAGGTTTCGCCGTAAACCAGCAGCGGCGTCGCCAAACCCACCACCAAAGCGGTGCCCACCGCCGCGCTCCTGCCGTACCCCAGCCGCCGGGCCAGGCGGTAAAGCGCCCCGCCCGCCACGGCCAGCGCCACGGGATTGAGCAACATGACCGCCGCCCGCGTGACGAAACCCTCCGTCCCCCAACCAGTCAGATGATAAAGCCCGCGTCCCATCAGGTAGAACGGCACCGCCAGCAGCGATTGCCCGATGCCGTATTGGGCATAGTAGCGACCGTCGCTCCCCCACGCCCCATAGGGACCACCGCCGTGCAGCTCTTCTGGAGGAATCGGCTCGCCAAAGGGATCAAGCACCACCGCGTCCGGCGAGGGCGGCGGGATGGCAAAACCACGCCCTTCCACGAAGGAGCGGGTCACCTGGTAGATCGTCTCGCCGTCGCCGCTGCCGATGCGCATCGGGGAAAGAAGCAGATAGACCAGCAGCAAGAGTAGCTCGACGAGGCAGGCGGTCCGGCGATCATCTCCCACTTTACCATTGCCGCGTTGAACCCCACAGGAGTTGGTCATTGTGTCATCCACGTGTATAATCGTATCAGGAGAGACAAGTGACGGAACATGAAATGCGTCGCAACCGCCTGGAATGGCTGCTGGTCGCCGCGTTGGTGATCCTCGCCTTGTTGGCCCGCCTCGTGCCTGGTGAGCGCATGGTAGACGATGCTTACATCACCTTCCGCTACGCTCGCAACATCGTCGATGGAAATGGCTTTGTCTACAACGTCGGCGAGCGCGTGCTGGGCACGACGACGCCGCTCTACACGCTGTTGATGGCAGGGCTTTCACTGCTAACCGGTTCTCGCGATTTCCCCGCCATAGCGTTGATCGTCAACGCGCTGGCAGGCGGGTTTTCAGTCGGCTTGCTCTACATCCTGTGCAAGCACCTTGTCGGCCACACGCTCCCTGCCGCGGCAGTAGGCCTCCTGTGGGCTGTGACCCCTCATAGCGTCACCTTTGCCATCGGTGGGATGGAGACTGATCTGACCATCGGGCTACTGCTCGCCGTCTGCTGGGCCCACATCACCGGTCACCCTAGGGCGATGGCCGTCTCTTCGGCACTGGCACTTTTAGCCCGACCGGACACTGCCATCATGCTGGGACCAATGTGGCTGGATCTCCTCCTGGCCAGACGGAACATCCCCTGGCGAGAGGGCCTGATCACGCTAGCCATACTGGCACCGTGGTTGGCGTTCGGCGCACTCGCCTTTGGCAGCCCCCTAACTGCTTCCATTGGGGCCAAGAGCGTCACGTATCGCCTACCGCCTGAGGCAGACTTGATACGGCTCCTCCAACACTATGCCACGCCTTTCTTCGAGCATGAGAGCTTGCCGCCGACCGGCGTGTTCATCGCCTTCGCCGTTCACTGCGGCCTGTACGCCCTTGGCAGTGTTAATCTCATCAGTCGCAACCGGCGGGCCTGGCCACTGGTCACATATCCCCTCATCTACTTTGCCACCTTTGCTATCGCCAACCCGCTGCTTTTCCGCTGGTATCTCTCTCCACCGATGCCATTCTACTTTTTGCTGATTCTAGCCGGAGCCTGGACGTTGAGCCGGGATATCGGTAAATTGGTAGTTGGCAAGCTGGTTCCGAGCAAATTGGCAGATTGGGAATCGCAGCGTTTCCCCATCTACCAATTCACCAATCTGCCATTCATCATCTTCGCCATCGCCGCGCTTATCTTGACGCTCAACGCGTGGGAACTGCATCCCGACCACGGTCCCGACCGCCCCGCACCCAAAATGGCTTGGTTCAAATTGGAACAGCTCTACGCCAAGGCAGCCGATATCGTACGCTTGCAAGCCGGACCTGAGGACACGTTGTGCGCTGGTGACATAGGCACGCTGGGTTACCGGACTAACCTGCACATTCTCGACACCGTTGGTTTGGTCACTCCAGAGTCATCCCAATTCTACCCGGCGGACCCATCCATCTATGTCATCAACTATGCCATCCCGGCAGACCTGGTGCTATCTCTCAACCCCGACTATATCGTCATCCTGGAAATCTATGGGCGGGAAGGTTTATTGCCTGATCCACGATTTCAGGAGCGCTACGAGCTTTTGGAAAAGCTGGAGACGGACATCTATGGCTCACAGGGAATGCTCGTCTTCACGCGCCGGTGAGCGATCACTTGATCGGTGATTTACGGGGTACGCCGGGTCGGCGGGGATACTTGTCCGGCGTCGCAGCCAGCTTGTCTACCACCACCAGGTAGCGTGTCTCGGCCAATCCGCGCAGCTCCACCGGCACTAACTGGCGCACCCGCCCGCCCAACGTCTTGATGGCCGCCTCAGCACCCTGCACCTCTGCGGCAGCGCCCTCCCCCTTCTGCGCCAACGCCGCCCCACCCACACGCACCAGTGGCAACAGGTACTCTGCCAGCGTCGGCATCTCTGCCACGGCGCGGGCCAGCGCCCAGTCATACCGCTCCCGGCGAGAGGAATCGCGTCCCAGCGTCTCTGCCCGCCCGTGCACGACCTCGACGTCCTCAAGTTCCAGCACCCTCACAATGTGCTCCAGAAAAGCCACTTTTTTGCGCGTCGCCTCTAGTAGCGTCAAGCGCATCCCGGGACAGACAATCTTGAGCGCTAGTCCAGGGAAACCCGCCCCCGTGCCCACGTCGATCACACGCGCCCCGGAAGTCAGCTCCTTCCGGGGCAGCGCTTTGAGACAGGAGAGGGAATCGAGAAAGTGGCGCACCAGTACTCCCTCCCATTCTGTGATGGCGGTCAAATTAAAGCGCCGATTCCAGTCCACCAGCTCTCGATAGCAAGTCTCGAAAGCGGCCAGGTGGCTATCGGCGAGTGTGACCCCCAGTTCCCGAGTACCCGCGACCAGCGATTCCATCACGCCTATCCTATACGACGCTCGCTCTCGCCATCAAAGAAATAGAGTCGATCGGTGGGAAAGACGACGGACACCTCGGCTCCGATATCCAGCGCAGGATCGAGCGGTCCACTCACCGCGTAGGCAAACTTCCCCGTGCGGACGTACACCATCTGCAAGCGATGCCCAAAGTCCGGCTCGATGATCTCCACCAGGCCGCGCAGATGGATGCCTTCCGGCGCAGGGCGATCGCCATATACCAGGCTCGCCGCCTCGGCATGCACGCCAAGGATCAACCTTTGGCCAGCATCGACCTGCGCCCCAATAGCATCGGGCAAGGGGACAGCCATCTCCTCGAAGTGAAGCACGCCATCGACGACCGCGCCGCCGGCAAACAGATTCATCGGACGAGTGCCCAGGAAGCCGGCGACAAAAGCGTTGACCGGGTTCTGCCACACCTCCTGGTACGACCCTACCTGTTCAATCGTGCCCGCACGCATGACGGCGATTTGGTCGCCAAGGGCGATGGCCTCTGTCTGGTCGTGCGTGACGTATAGCGAGGTGATCTGAAAGCGGTGCAGCAATCGCTTGATCTCGACCCGGGTCTGAACGCGCAGCTTGGCATCCAGGTTCGAAAGCGGCTCGTCGAAGAGAAAGAGGCGCGGCCTGCGCACGATCGCGCGGGCGATGGCCACCCGCTGCCGCTCCCCACCGGAAAGCGTGCCCGGCTTGCGCTTGAGCAGTTCATTGAACCCGATCCCCATCATCTCCGAGGTGATACGGATGCGCTCCTGCTCCTCCTCGGCCGGCGCTTTGTGCATCCTGAAGAAAAAGCTCAGGTTCTCCTGGCTTTTGAAGTGAGGGTACAGCGCGTAATTCTGAAACACCATGCCGATGTAGCGGTCGCCTGGGGGCACCTCCATCATATCCACGTCGTCGTAAAAGACACGCCCGGTAAAATCCGTCTCCAGTCCGGCAGCCACGCGCAGGAGCGTCGACTTGCCACAGCCCGAAGGCCCAACGACGGCAATCGTCTGCCCGTCAGGTACAGTCAGATTCAGGTGATCGAGGGCTGTCACGGGGTCCTGGGAGGCGAACGAATCGCCCACTTTTCGAGGGGCGCGAAAGCTCTTGGTGACGTCTTCC
>Ga0316577_10000785_pt1 | contig 13696 bp, 12 predicted proteins | sample S5NA_FD_203073 | JGI IMG/M metagenome (GOLD analysis project Ga0316577, IMG submission 203073) | Rhizosphere microbial communities from salt marsh grasses in Alabama, United States - S5-7_050615r2r1 | ecosystem: Host-associated > Plants > Roots > Rhizosphere | place: USA: Alabama | collected... | reverse complement strand
GATGCCTCGCGAGGTGATCTCAAAGTACTTCTTACCATAGTGCGCCAGCTTGTCCTCGTCCAGCTCGATGCCCAGGCCGGGGACGTCGGGCACTGCCACGGTGCTGTCGGGGGCCACCTCGATCGGACGGGCCAGCAGGCCGTCGCGCGCTTCGGAGACCCAGCCCGGCGGCTCGTACGGATACTCGATCGGGAAATCGCGCTGGCCGGCAGCATAGACGTGCAGGTTGATGAGAAAGCCCAGGCCGTTGGTCCAGGTGTGGGGTGTATAGCCCAAGCCCTGCTCGGCACAAGCGTCCAGGACTTTTTTCGCGTCACCAATGCCGCCGCCCATGGTGGCATCGGGCTGGTAGATGTCAAAGCTGCCCTTCTCGAGCATCACCTTGAACTCTTGCCAGCCGCCATTCATCTCGCCGCCGGCGATCGGCACCGCAGACCTTTGGCGCAATTCCGCCTGCTCGTCGAAGGCGTACATGTCCAGGGGCTCTTCGATCCAGCGCACATCCAGGTCGGCGCAGGCACGGGCGAATTCGGTCGCCCGCTCCAGCGTCCAGAGGGGTGCGTCGTCGATGAGGGCCACGCGCCAACCCTGGTTGGCATCCACGCCCAGGTGCAGGCTGCTGCCCACGGCGCGGCGCACGGTCTCTACCTGCGCCACGTCCTCGACGGGGTCAAAGCTGTGCACGCGGAGCTTGACCGTGCGGAAACCCATCTCGCGCAGCTGCAGGACCTCTTCCGCTCGCTGTTCGGGGGGATGGACCTCGCCGGTGGAGGCATAGACCTCGGCGCGCCCGGCCTCCTGCCCGCCCAGCAGCGCCCACACCGGCTTGCCTTCCACTTTGCCGCGGATGTCCCAGAAGGCAGCCTCGATCCAATAATTGCGCCAGCCCAGGTAGCTGGCTTCGCGTATGCGCTGGCGCGCGGTGGAAATATCGGTGGGGTCCAGTCCGATGAGATACGGCCCGAGCAGGCCGCCTAGCCCTTCTCGCTCCTCCTCAAAGGCCACGCCGGCAGCCAGTCCCTGCACGCCATCGTCGGTCGTCAGCCGCAATAGGGTAAAGCGGTTCACAGTTTGCGGATAGCCCGGAATCCAGGCGGGGTAGAATGGTTTCGGCAGCGGGATGGCCACATGATAGAGTTCGATGCGGTCAACCTTCATGGGTCCACTCCTTTCCTCCTAGCAGGAACCGCAGCGTTCGACCACCTGATTATATCACAAACTAGCCATCAATGCCTAATCGCGAAGGCGCAGCTTCAGCAGAATCGCAAAGTCTGTGGAGACAGGTGCTGCTATTCGCTGGACGGCGTATTTCCAGCATCCCGCGCACCCGGCTGCCGCCGGATCCACTTCTGGTGCGAGGCGATGTCGCGGTCGAGGAAGGCGCGACGCAAGATCACCTTCAGCCGCTCCGCTCCGGGAGGGGGAAGGGGGCGGCGGTTCGCTTCGATCCGTTTTGCCAGCGTGATCAAGATCATCGCCCCTGCCAGACGCCCGACCAGTTCCGGGCCGCCCAGCAAAACGGGACCGAGCATCTTGGGCCCGTTGAACAGATGAGCCAACAGCGGCGTCGTAAGCAGAGCGGGATAGAGCCAGGGCCCCGAATCGCCCAGCCGCCAGCCGACGCCCAGGAGCCCGCCCATCCAGAACGCCCCTGGGGGAAAGAGCGCCAGCCAGGCTCCGGCAAAGGTAGCCATGCCGCGCCCGCCATAGAAGCGCGTGAAGATGGGCCAGTTGTGGCCGATGGCCGCTGCCAATCCGGCAGCAGCGGCAACGTGCACGCCCAGATCGAGCCACAGCGCGAGTAGAGCGGGTACGGTGGCCTTGAAGACGTCATACGCCGCGACCGGCACGATCGCCCAGCGGCCGACATGCTCAAAGACCATCGAACCGCTCAGGGTGCCGCTGCCGTACTGGCGCAGGTCTTTGCCGCCCAGCCAGCGCCCTATGAGATAGGCCGGCGATACCGAGCCCAGCAGGTAGCCCCCGGCGATCAGCAGTAAAGATGGGATGAGCATACGATGCCTCTCAGGGTTTGTAGAACGCGCTCAGGCTGGACGCGGCAACGTAAAGAAAAAGGTGCTTCCCTTGCCCAGCTCGCTTTCCACCCAGATCCGCCCGCCGTGGGCCCGGACCAGCTCGCGGGCGATGGTCAAGCCCAGGCCGCTACCCTGGGCGCGGGGCTGGGCGCCGCGCCAGAAGCGATCAAAGACATGGTCCAGGTTCTCGGCGGGAATGCCCGGCCCATCGTCAGCGACCGAGACCTGGACCTCCCCCGGTAGCGCAACGGAAGAAACGGCAACATGCCCGGCGTCTGGCGCGTGGCGCAGCGCATTCGAGACCAGGTTGGCCACAACCTGGCGTACTCGCAGCGGGTCTGCCTGGACCAGGGGCAGGTCTGGCGGCTGGTCCAGCCTCAGCTCTTGTCCCTGGCTTCTGGCTTGCAGATCAAAGCCGGCAACCACGCCCCGCAACAGCTCGGCCAAGTCCAGCGGCTCGCGCTCCAGGCGCAACTGGCCGGCTTCGGCCTGGGCTAGCGCCCGGAGGTCGTCGATCAGGCGGGCCAGCAGGAGCGTCTCCTCCTGGATCGAGGCCAGCGTCTGCGGCGTCGGCTCGTACACGCCGTCCAGCAGGGCCTCCAGATCGCTGCGGATCACGGTGAGTGGCGTGCGCAGCTCGTGGGCGATGTCGGCCATGAGGTTGCGGCGCAGTGTCTCCTGCTGCGCCAGCGATTGGGCCATCGAGTTGAAGGCCTGACCAAGCTCGCCGATCTCGTCGTCACTGCGTACCTGGACCTGGGGCATCTCTCCACCGGCGAGCCGGTTTGCGGCGTCGGTCAGGGCCCGGATGGGAGCCGTGAGCTGCCGCGCCAGGAACAGGCCCAGCATCAGGGCTACTAGCCCGGCCGCAATGCCGGCCCACACCAAGGACCGGTTCACTTGGTTAAGAAACTCAGCCTCGAGCGACTCGTGTACCGTCCCTTCGACGGCGACTACCAGCGTGCCGACCAGCGCTCCTTCCACCTCGAGCGGCACTCCGGCGGCAAGCTCCGTGTCCGATATCTGCTGGCCTGCCAACTCACCCTGGGAATCGACGATTATGGTGCCGCCTGCGTCCGTCAGCAGCAAGCGATCGCTCGAAACGCCGAGCCCCTGGCCCAGGCCTCGCCCCGTTCCCCTGCCGCCCGTAGCTTCCTGCTCCAGAGCGGCCCACCAATCCCCGACACCGGTCCAGCTCCCGGTGCGGGCATAGTAGGCCGAGAATTCTGGGGCCAGCCGCTCGGCGCGGGCCTGCTTGCCTTGGCTCACATAGATCTCAAACTGATGGGTGGTGATGCGGTTGGCCATGAAGGCAACCACGCCCACGGCGATGGCTGTCACGATCACAAATGCAGCCAGCAGCTTGACCCACAGCCGTGGGGAGTGATGGATGGGAGGCTTTTTCTCTGGTTCCGGCGGATAGCCGGCGCTCGGCGCTATGCGGTCCAGTTGGCTCATTCCTCGATAAAACGATAGCCGACACCGTAGACGGTCAGGACGTACCGTGGCTGCTTCGGTTCCGGCTCGATCTTTTGGCGTAGGTTCTTTACGTGGGCGTCGACGGTCCGCTCGTATCCCTCGAAGGCATAGCCCTGCACCCTGTCCAGCAGTTCCAGGCGGGTGAACACGCGGCCCGGGTGACGCGCCAGTACCGCCAGCAGGTCGAACTCAGTCGGCGTCAGCTCCACAACCTCACCCTTCACTGTGACCAGGCGGCGCTCGAGGTCGATTTTGATGTCACCGGCGATGATGGGTGGGGCGGCCTGCTCTCGCTCCCCGCCGGTGCGGCGTAGGACGGCGCGTACGCGAGCCACCAGTTCGCGGGGGCTAAAGGGCTTGGTGATATAGTCGTCCGCGCCGAGCTCCAGGCCGATCAGCTTGTCCGTTTCGTCCACGCGGGCGGTCAGCATGATGATCGGCACGTCGGAATCCCGGCGCAGAGTGCGGGCCACATCCAGGCCATCCATGCCCGGCAGGCCCAAGTCTAGGATCACCAGCGCCGGCTTCTCATGGCGATACACGGTCAGGGCCATCTGCCCGTCCTCTGCCGTTACCACACGAAAGCCAGCGTTCTCCAGATATGCCCGTGCCGTCTTGACGATTTTCGGCTCGTCGTCCACCACCAATATGGTTTCGCCGCTCATCTGCTCACTCCTCGCCTCCGGAGCCAGCATACCCTAACTGCCTTCCCCTGTCAAGTGCATGGGCAGAATCCATCAATGCTCCACCTGATAGCGGTCGACGACCTCGCGAACGGTCGTCACTTCGATGCCGTACTGGTTTGCCAGGTCGCGCATCCACACCTGGGCGTTGATGTCGTCGGGCAGCCCCAATTCGACGATGAGGGTTTCCAGGGGCACCTGGCAATAGTCCACCACCTCTTGCAGCGTCATGCGGCCCCTGATCTCCGATCCGGGCAGGCGGGTGCCATCCTGTGGCAGCGCGAATCCTTCACCCTGGCCCTCTCCCCGTCCCTCGCCAGATCCCTGGGGGACGTGTTCCTCGGCTGGATGCGCCGGCTCGGGCGTAGGTGTGGGCGTAGGTGTGGGCGTCGGCGGCGCAGGTTCTTCGCTGGCTTCCCCCGTGTAGCGCCCGCCCTCCGGCGTCCAGCTCCCATTCTGGTAGGCCTCCACCCCGGTGCGCACGGCCCACACCTCCATGCCGGGCACCAGCTTTTCCAGGTCTTTGAGCGCCGTGTCCGGTGGGACTTCGGGACCGGCACCAATCATCTTGTACAGGGCATCTAGCGGCACGCCATAAACCGAGGAGACGTCGCCCAGGGTCATCCAACCCTTAATGCCTTGCGGATCCGCCTCACCGCTCTCGTCGACCAGGATCACGCCGCGACCGCTCACCTGCCAGGCGCCGGCTGCTTTGGCGACCCAGACACTGCCCAGTAGCGCGAGCACGGCAAATACCGGAACCAGATACTTGTTCACGCGGATGGCTTTCATGCGCTATGCTCCTTCTTCCGGGGCCTGAAGATCTTGGGCAAGGCCGGGCCGAGCGTCACGCTCAGCGCGCCTTCTCGCGGGCAGACCTCTACACACTCCAGGCAGCCGATGCAGTCAGCCGAGACGGCAGAGTCGGCCTGAGCCACGTCGATCTTGACCGGGCAGGGCGCGTTGCAGACGGCGCAGCCCTTGCAGCTGGCCTCGTTGCGGCGGATGCGCAGCAGGCTAAAGTTTCCCAGCAGGCTGATGGCGCCGCCCAGCGGACAGAGATACCGACACCAGAAGCGGGGGATGAGCAAGGCTCCGACGAGGATCACCAGCGCAACCGCGTAGGCCAGCCACTGCTCGGTGAGGTTGAACTCGAATAGCCAGCCCAGGCTGAAAATGGTGCGGTACGGATCCCAGTCGGCGAACCAGAGCTTGACTGTGGCAATGGTAGCATAGAGGATCACGCCTAGCGTGACGTAACGGCCGTAGGTCAGCACGCGGTCCAGCCGCGGGGGAATGCGCAACTCTGGCAGGTGGAGCTTCTTGTGGATCCAGTCGAGCAGGTCCTGGAGGGCGCCAAAGGGACAGATCCAGCCGCAGAAGGCGCCGCCAGCCAGGATCACGCCCGCGATGAGGCCCAAGAGCAGCACCAGGTTCGACTGGTGCGTCTTTTGCACAAAGAGGCCGCCGGTCGATATCCAGCGCCACAGTGTTTCAATGCCGCCAAAGGGGCAGTAGGCGTCGATGGAGGCGACATGCTCGGTGCTGACCAGGTAGTGGCGGATGCTGCTGCCGATGATAAACAGCCCGAATGCGGTTTGGGTCAGCCGGCGGATCACCCGCGTTCGGGAGCGCGTTGGGCTCTTCATAGGTTGGCTCGAACTGGCCATAGTTCCTTTCCCTCGATGATCCGGATGGTGTCTAACCCTGTCAGTCTAGTGCCGAATTGTGAAAAAGTTGTGAAGGTCTGGTGCAAAGATGATGAAGATGCGCCGGCCAGCCGTAACCTTTCGCCGCTGCTTACGTCTAGAGATGTGGGAAGGGTGTTCGTATGCCCAGGACCATAGCGACTATGCATGCGTCCCCTCCGGTGCGCGGCGCTGCCTGCAAGCCACGGCAGCCCGAGTGCTGAATGACCCCACCTGAATAGTGTCTCGTCTAGGCTTGACTTGCCCGCACGAAGGCTCGACTGACAGTTCCCGGCTGGAACCGATTGTACGTGGCAGAAAGGAGGCGTTTTCAGCTATAGCTGTGCGACTCAAACGGGAAAGAGACATGTTTGAAAGGATGGTGTGAATTGAAACGGAAATGGACAATCATGGCAATGGTCGTGTTGGCGGCGATACTCATTGCCACTCCAGTACTTGCCGCAGGCTCTAGCCATCCCAGGGAGGCAGCGAACCCAAGTCCCAAGAAGCAGCCCACCATCATCTCCATGACTGGCACTATCATGACGGATGATGGCGTGGCGCGCACAGGGACAGGGCAGATCTATTTTGCGATTCAGATGACCAACAAAGCCTTCAGACAGTACAGGGGCGAGACCGAGTGGGTGAAGATCAACGGCAGTACCGTGTGCATACTCTGGTTGAAGTCACAGAAATCGACAAGAATCAGTTGCAGTGAATTGGTCGCCAAGAGCATGAACACTGGTACCATGATCAGCATCAATGCAAAGGTTGATCCAAAGACCAAGGAGTTTACCGCGAGGCGAGTGCAGCTGAACCAACCGCGCGTCCCCTAGTAGGACAGTGGTAACCCATATATAGCCTATGCAGATGCGGCGTCCCGGCAGCGCTCTCTCCCTGCCGGGACGCTTCTCTGACTCGTGGTACTGGCTACTCTCTCGGGTCTTCCAGACCACGGGACAACCCGCAACCTTTTCACGTTTTCCCCGTCTTGTAAGCGAATGGGTGCGTCGCAACGAGGATTGAGCTCCACGAATAGCTGCTTGCCGTGCCGTTTCATCCCGGGAAGTACCTGTCCTCTATCTCAGAGCCTACCTTCTGTCGCCTTCTCAGTAGATCCGCATCACCACAGCACAGCTTGGTTTGGGGGCTGTCCAAGCTCTTTCGACGTTATGCCAGCGCACGATCGCGGTCGTGTGGGCATCGTGCCTGCCAGTCGGCTCGGTGCAACAGTCCCGGGTCTGGCTGCCGGAAGAGGAGGTGAGGCTATCGAACGACAAGGTGGGTTCGGCTTTGTTGTCTACATGCGCTGCGACCGGGTTTCGCAGCTGCTGATACTCGCAAACCCGTAACCTTCTTGCGGTTTCTTCGTCTCAAGAATGGGTATGTCCACAACCATTCTTTGAGACAGGGGGTTTGGGGATGAGAAAAACATTTGCCGTACTTGCAGTTGTAGTGCTTGTCGCTGCCTTGTTTGCGATTCCCGGCCTGGCGGCAGCCAGAGGGGGGAACGGCGGGGGCAATGGCGGAAGAAATGGTGGCGGGAGTCACAAAGGAGGCAATGGCGGCACGTGGTTCAATCTCTATGGCACCATCGACACGCTCGATGCGAGTGCGAGGACTATCGTGGTCACGGTGGAGTCGCCGCTGACCCTCCTGAAGTACAATCCCATCACTGTAAAGACTACCAGCGAAACTCGGTTCAAAGAGTGCGAGGATGATGTCTCGGTAGGGATTGGCTTCAACGATCTTGAGGCAGGCTGGAAGGTCAGGGTCAAGGGCACGGTGAACGATGGGGTCTTTGTCGCCACCACCGTCATCCAGTACGTCCCCTAGCTTGTTTCACTAGCCACCACCTCCTCTAGGCTACCAACGCCCCGGCAGCATGCTGCCGGGGCGCTTTGGCTGGCACGCAGGGCAGAACCTTACGGTTTGCCTTCAGACGGTGAAGAGAGTATACTACCACCATCCCAGGGGGCGATCCGGCAGGACTCAGCGATAGCACCGTGGTCACTGCGACTTCGACTGTAAACCCTGCCCTATTCGCAACCGTGCTCGACTGGACTCTGGTTCCGCGAGCGTACATCTATTTGCCACTGATCCTGCGTGGCCACTAGGCCCAAGGACAACGAAAAGCGGGAAGGGGGATCCTCCCTTCCCGCTCGTTTGACTTCTACGGACGGTCTAGCTGCCGCGCCGCCCTCCTCCGGCCCACAGGGGCCGGCCGCTCTCCTCGCGCATGGTTACCGACAGGCGGGTGGTCAGATTCTCTAGCCCACCTACCTCGAACTCTCCGTCCTCGTAGAACCCGGTCAGAGAGACCTGGTCACCGGGCTGAGCCGCGAACCCTTGCTCCTGCGCAAAGCTCCAGGGGCGGCCGCTGATCTCCACCAGCTCGCCATTGCCCACCTGCACCGACAGCAGGCTGGTGTCCACGCCGGTCACCGTGCCGGACAGCGTAAGCCATTCGTCGACCTCCGCCAAGCCCGTGCCGGTGCCGTCGCCCGGCGCCTCGGCGTTGCCTTCGCCGTCGTAGCCAGTACCCCGGCTCGAACCGCTGCTAAAGCGTCCGCCCCAGGCCACCGTGACCTGCTCCTCCGCTGCCGCACGGTTGCCGGCGCCGGACCATGCCGGGCGTCCAAGCTCATCGCGCAGCGTGATGGTCTGGCCGTCTTGCAGTCGCGTGAGCTGAGCTGCTTTCAGCTCGCCGTCTTCCACGTATCCTAGCACCTGCACCCGCTCGCCGGCCTGGAGGGTAAAGCCTGCCTCTTCCATGTACCCGGGTCCCGTGCCGACGGTGATCTCCTCACCGGCGTCGGTCAAGATGACCATGTCTCCGCTGGTCTCGGGCGAAAGGATCACGGTGCCCTCGTAAGTGCTCATCTCTTCCGGAATGTCGTCATAGTTGGGATAGAGCCGATCTCCGGTCGCTGCCGACTGTCCATTGCCGGTTGCCTGCGCCGAACGCCCCTGTCCCTGACCTTGTCCTTGTCCCTGACCTTGTCCCTGCCCCTGAGTCAAGGCTTCTCCTGCTTCCCTTGCACTCTGGCCCTGTCCTAGACCCCGGGCCTCTGCTACATTATCTGTCTTGTCCACGGTGCGGATAATTGCTCCCGCCACCAGGATGCCGATTAGTCCGATTAACAACGTACCCAACACGATTTTCTTCAACATCTTTCTACCTATCCTTTCGTATCGTACAGATTCTCTGTCTATGGTTCTGAGTATTTGATTCTGTTCTCTTGCTCAAGCCTACGCGCGGCTCTTGCTTGCCACCGTCTGTTCACGGCTGGCGCCTGCCAGGTCAGCCTTGGGCTGCGGCCTGAGCGAGAGGAAAAAGCGCGCGCTCACATTCTTCACCCACCGCCAGTGGATGGCAAAGTGGATCACTGCTGCAGCGCTCAGCACCACGCCGCTCCAGGTGTGGATCAGGTCCCAGGTGGTCCGGCTGAACAGAAAGCCCGGGTCCCAGCCTGCGTTGCCGCCTCCCTGATACCCACCAGACGGGGCAAACAGGAAGTAGATGCCGGTGAGGGCGCAAACCAAGAAGCTGATGGCAACTGCCAGATCGATGGCGACGTTGACCCAAGCGCCCCGTGAGAGCTTGCCATTACGGCCAAACATGGCCTTTGCTGAGCGAACGCTCATCCGCTTGACCCAGTCCCAATGGATGGTAAAGTGGATCGCGATGGCGGCGATCATCAGCACGCCGCCCCACAGATGGATATCGCTCCAGGTGTACCGCTCAAAGAAGATGGTGATCCCATACATCGGGTTCCGGCCCCCCTGGTAGCCACCCGAGGGAACAAAGAGAAAGTAGATGCCTGACAGGCCCGCCAGGACTCCGCCAACGAAAACGGCAACATCGATGAGCCAGTTGGCCCGCGTCTGATTTGACATCTTGACTGGATTGGACATGGTGTCCTCCTTTTGCTCAGCATCGTGATCCGAGGAAGCAGACCCTCGTTCACGTGTTACGTTCAGCAGTATAGCCCAAGACTTTGAAAAAGCTGTGAAGGACTTTTGAAGGTTTGCCGCACTTGGTGGGAGGATCCACGGTGGCGCTTGTTGCCAGGAGATGGTGTCAGAATTCTCAGCTCGACTCCGTGCAGTCTGCTGTTGGACGAAAAGAGCGCTGCCAGGTCCGCGACCTGGCAGCGTGGAATTGACCTGGGAGGAACCAGTGCTCGCTATGCGAGCGGCACCGTGAAATGGAACGTGCTACCGCGCCCCAACTCGCTTTCAACCCAGATGTGCCCGCCCTGGGCCTCGATCAGGCTCTGGGCCACCGAAAGGCCCAGGCCGGATCTCCGCGCCCACCGCTCGGCGCCTGCCTGCCTGCTAAACGAGCGAGCGCGATCGGCACGCCACAGACGCTCAAAGACATGGGGCAGGTCCTCCGGTGCGATACCCTCGCCGGTGTCGGCCACCGAGACCTGTATGGCATCTCCAGCTTGCCGGGCAGACACAACGATCCTGCCTCCCGGACCCGTGTGGTGCAGGGCATTGACCAGCAGGTTTCGTAGTACCTGGGCCAGCCGGTCCGGGTCCGCCCGCACGGGGACCAGCTCATCTGGCACTTGCACCTCGAGGGCGACTTCCTGTGCTTCTGCCACAATACTCAGATTGTCGGCCAGGGTGCGAATGACACGTCCCGCGTCGGTGGTCTGCAGGTTCAGGCGCAATTGCCCCGCGTCGGCCAGGGCCAGCTCGCGCAGGTCATCCACTAAGCGCGAGAGCAGGCGCGTCTCGTCGTACAGGCGCGATATTTCTGTTTTGTCCAAGGGAAAGACGTCGTCGAGGATGGCTCGCAGATTGCCCTGTACTACGCTGAGCGGGGTTCGTAGCTCGTGGGCAACGTCGGCGACCATGTTTTGCCGCTGCGCCTCCGAGCGTTCGAGCGCGGATGTCATCTCGTTGAAGGCCTGCGCTACCTCGGCAATTTCAGCGCTGCCTTCCACCTCCACCCGCTGGCTAAAGTCCCTCCGCGCCACAGCCCGAGCCGCCACCGCCAGGCGCTGCAACGGCGCGGTCAGGTTGCGACTCAGGGCCAGACCGAGCAAGACGCCCAGCACACCGGCGAGCAGACCGCCAATCACCAAAAGCCAGCGCAGGCGCACGACAAAAGCCTGCTCCAGCGGCCCAAGAATGGCCGATTGCAGGGGGCGCGAGACGACCAGGTACCCAACGACCTGATCCTCGACCAGGATTTCCTGGGCAGCAGCCCGCTCTGTGCGGGTCAGCTTTCCATCGGGGGCACCGCTTGCGCTGTCGTAGAGTACATTTCGGTCGACATCGGCAAAGATGATCGTGACCTGATCGTTCATCCAGTCCAGCGTGCCTGGCCTTCGGTCCATCCCCGGCGCAGGGGCCGCGGGAGCGGGCACGATCCGGACCTGGGATAGAATCTGTTCGACGCCATCCCAACTACCGTTGGCCTCGTAGTAATTGCTCAGGTTGTCGGTCAGGTTCTGAAATCGGGCGATGTCTCCGTAGGACAGATACTGGCGAAAGGCCTGACCTGCTGTCAGGTCAGCCAGCAGCCCGATCGCAGCCACCGCCACCAGGATGACGAGGGCGAAAGCCAGAGTCAATCGCACCCAAAGTCGGTTCATTGTTCGTCACTCAGCCGGTATCCTACGCCAAAGACCGTTTCGACAAGGTCTGCGCTCGCACCGGCATTGGTAAGCTTGCGTCGCAGGTTTTTGATGTGGCTGTCCACAGTCCGATCCAGGCCTTCGTAGCTATAGCCCAACCCCTTTTCGATCAGTTCCAGTCGGGTAAGTGCGTGACCCGGGTATTCTGCCAGGGCTTGCAATAGGTTGAACTCGGTAGGCGTGAGGCTGACCAGTTGATCGTTTACCTCCACCAGGTGGGCGTCCAGGTCAATGGTGACCTGGCCCGCGCGGATGATGCGCGGCGGCGCCGATTGTCCCTGGGCGCGGCGTAGCACCGCGCGGACGCGGGCCACAACCTCGCGGGGGTTGAAGGGCTTGGTCACATAGTCATCAGCGCCCAGCTCCAGCCCGATGATCTTGTCGTGATCCTCGACCCGGGCGGTGAGCATGACGATCGGCAGGTCTGCTAGCGTGGGATCGCTGCGGACGATGCGAGTGATTTCCCACCCATCCCGATCTGGTAGCATCAAGTCTAGCACCGCCAGGTCGGGGTGCTCTCGGCGCAGGATGTGCAACGCCGTCTCGCCGTCGTAGGCGCACAGCACCTCGTAGGTGGCTTGCTCCAGATAGCCGCGCAGCAAACGCACTATCTCTCTGTCATCATCTACAACCAGGATCCGCTGTCCCATCAACCTTCACTCCCAACATGCGCAATCATCAAGTCGTCCCGGGCCGCCGTGTCCGCTCGCACTGCAACCCGATTATACCACCACCCGCCGAAAAGATCACGCGCTGTGGGACCGCGGCCTGCCACGGAGGCTGTCCTCCCAAGGGTTTCTCAAGACAAGAGGCGAACGCATCCCTCCGGTGCGTTCGCCCCTCGCTGGTGCAGGGATCGCCCAACTGCACGTCCCTGCACCAACGCCTGCGTAGCCGCCCCCCCAGTGGGGCGCCTCCACACCCGATGCTAGCTGCTGGTTCCCTCGGTCTCGACGTCGTCCTCGAGGCCATGCCTGCCGCCTGGCATAAAGCCATCGCGCAGCCCGCCAGGGCTATGCACACAGTCGGGCCAGGCCGCTTCCATTCGCTCCTGCACACTCTCTGCTGCCTGTTCCAGCATCGAGTCGGCCTGCTCCTGGGTCATGCGCCCGTTGGCGACTGACTCATCCAGCTTGGTGGACAGGTTTTCCAGGTAGGCATCGGCGATGTCCTGCGTGTCGACGCCCTGTGCCTCGGCCAGCCCAGCAATGGTGTCTCCATCCTCGAGCTGGGTCACCAGGTCCTCGACGGTGGTGCCCAACTGCTCGGCTGCGATCGTAAGCAACGTACTCTGGGTTCCGTCAAAGTCGCGGAACGAGCCGTCCATACTGGGCATGCCTCCGCGCCGGCCATGACCGCCAGGGAGCATCCCCGGACCAAAGCCGTCAGCCCAACCCTCGTCCGCTCGCTCACGCATCATGTCCGCCTGATCCTGTGTCAGCCAGCCCTCGGTCACCGCCTCGTCGAGTACCTGGTCTCTGGCGCTGTCCACCGCCGAATCGTACTCGTCGGTGGTGATGCCCAGAATCCCGGCGATGGCCTCGTGCAGCCTGTCGCGGAACTGGATAGGCCAGCTGTCGCCGTCCTCTGTGTCCTGTGCCAGGGCAACGGCCCCCAGGGCCATCACGGCTACTACTGCCACTACTGTCGCGATCCCGGCAATCTTCCAAAATCGTCGCATAGAATTCTCCTTTTCTACGGGCAGGAACACCCCGCCCAGTTTGGTGGAAAACATCCTACCACAAACCTGTGAAGATTTCATGGATAATTCATGGAATCTTCAACACAACTTTTATCCCGGTTCATCCCCACACGGTCGAAGAAGGCAAAGTCTGTCGGGTTGATCGGGCCTTCCGCGCCGGACCTGGGGCTGGGGACAGGCGCTGTGCCGTGTTCCCAGCCCACACGTGTCTGGCCCGGCATCCACGTGGCTACCCCAGGAGTCAAGCACCCTCGCTGGCATGCTGACCAAGGATCGCCTACCCATTACACACCACCAGTATAGCAGGGAGGTATGGAAAAGTCGGGGAGGGCAGGTGGAGATCTGATGGAAGTGCGTGATTCGCGCCCCACCCTACGCCAAAGGTTCGCAGGGCAGTTTCAGATCGACTGGATCGCAGGCCGCGACGCACTGCTCGCAGTCGATGTAGGCA
>Ga0316577_10000784_pt1 | contig 13702 bp, 17 predicted proteins | sample S5NA_FD_203073 | JGI IMG/M metagenome (GOLD analysis project Ga0316577, IMG submission 203073) | Rhizosphere microbial communities from salt marsh grasses in Alabama, United States - S5-7_050615r2r1 | ecosystem: Host-associated > Plants > Roots > Rhizosphere | place: USA: Alabama | collected... | reverse complement strand
AGCGGTGGCTGTGCTCGACCGCATTCGGGCCCTACCACCCGCCGACCGCGGCCGTGTGCTCGCAATGGTCTCGCTGCTCGGCACCGACCCGGCGCCCCTCCTCGCATCTTCGTCGCCGTCACCGGGTGAGGCGCGCAAGCTCGCGCTTGGGCTCGGACTCGGCACGGCGACCTGGCTCCTGGTCCTCGATGAGCCGACGAACCACCTCGACCTCCCATCGATCGAGCGTCTCGAGGCCGCTCTCGTCGCCTATCCCGGGGCGATCCTCCTCGTGACCCACGACCGGCGCCTCGCCCGGGCGGTGACCCCGACGACGTGGGAGCTCGACCCCTCCAGCGAAGGGATCCGCGGATCGGCCTGACCGGCAGCCTCAAGCGGCCGCGCAGCGGCTCAACCGGTAGGCCGTGCTCCGGCCACTCCCGCGCCGCGCGCCTCCCTGCTTGATGGACGAGGGCCGAGCGCGTATGCTCGGGAATTGCGAAAGCGGTTTCACCGTCGATCACGCTGGAGGGTATGTCGTTGGGCGAAGCTCCGAGCCGCCGCGTGACCAGCGCAGACGTCGCATTGCGTGCAGGCGTCTCCATACCGACCGTTTCGCGCGTCGTCAACGGCTCCGCCCCGGTCTCGGCGGAGAAGCGCAGGGCTGTCCTCGACGCGATCGAGGCGCTCGGTTACCACCCGAACCCCATGGCCCGGGGCCTCTCCCTCGGCCGTTCCGACACCGTCTTGGTCATCCTCCCCCACATCACCGAACCTTCCTCGGCCGTCCGCCTCGGCGGCATCATCGAAGCGCTCCGGCCGTCCCCCTACGAGTTGCACGTCGTCTGCCTCGAGCGGCCGATTGAGGAGCGCCTCCGAACGATCGGCGAGATCGTCCTCCAGAACAGGCCGGCCGGAGTCGTCGTGGTGTCGTTGCCCGCAGACGAAGACGACCACCGCCGTTTCCGCGAGGCCGGCATCCCGGTGGTCCTCGTCGATTCCCCATCCGCCGAGCTCCCGGCCGACACCATCGACGACGTCGCCGCCGGGGAGACGGCGACCCGGCACCTGATCAACCTCGGTCATGAGCGGATCGGCTTCATCGGCGACGACGAGCGGACGACGATCGGCGTCCCCGCGAGCGCCTGCCGTCGCCGGGGTTTCGAGCGAGCCATGGCTGCCGCGTCCCTCAGAATCCGGCCGGGCCACGTTCGCACCGCACCGCACGGGACGGCCACCGCACAGCGCCTCGCCGACGAGATGCTCGGGCTCGGCACGCCGCCGACGGCGATCTTCGCTGCATCCGACACGCAGGCATTCGGAGTCCTCGCCGCCGCCCGCGCCGCAGGGGTCGCCGTTCCCGGGGGCCTCTCCGTCATCGGCTTCGACGACGTCCCGGCCGCATCGCTCATGGGGCTCACGACGGTCCGCCAGCACCTCGAGGTCTCCGGCCGACGGGCCGGGATCCGGCTCCTCAACCTCCTCGGCCACGACACGGGCGAGGAACTCCCCGACTACGCAGCACCCGAGCTCGTCGTCCGGGACACCACGGCCCCCCCGGGCCACACCGCACCGAGAACCCTGTCCCGCTCTTCGCGAGGAGAGCAGGGCACGGAAGCACAGGTACCGATCACGCACGGCTCTGCAGCAAGGCAGGTCCGGCGGGTACCAAGGAGGAAATAGCAAGCATGCGAAAGCTCAACTGGCTCTTGCTGCTGGTTGTCTTTGCCATGATCGCCGCCGCCTGCGGTAGCGATGAAGGCGAGGAGACGACCACCACGGCAGGCGAAGGAGGGGCGACGACGACGGCGGCTGAGAGCGGCAGGGTCGACATGGCCGGTGCCGACTTCAACCTGTTCGGCGCCCCCGTCGCAGCCGAAGGCGATGCCACGACCGGGTTCATCGACCTGTACAACTCGGTCTACGGCTCGAGCATCACGTTCACCGGCTCCGACTCGTACGAGACGCAGATCCAGGTTCGTGTAGAGGGCGGCGACCCGCCGCTCGTGACGTTCAGCCCGCAGCCGGCCGTCGTATGTCAGTTTGCAGCCGACCCGGGCCTGGTCTCGGTCGAGGACATGGGCTTCGACATCGCTGAGCTCGAGGCGACACGAGGCAAGTTCCTCATGGACCAGATGATCTGCGAGGATGGCAAGCACTACGGCATCCCGTGGTACCCGAACTTCAAGAGCATCGTCTTCTACCGGAGCGATGTCTTTGAGTCACAGGGCTACGAGATCCCGGCCACCTACGAAGAACTCGTGGGCCTCAGCAGCCAGATGGTGACCGACGGTTACACCCCGTGGTGCTTCGGATTCGAGTCCGACGCTGCCAGCGGATGGCCGGGCACGGACTGGATCGAGGACATCATGGTCCGCATGTGGGGTGCCGACAAGTACTCGGACTGGATCTCACATGCGCTGACGTTCGAGTCACCTGAGGTGAAGGCAGCATTCGAGAAGTTCGGCGAGATCGTCCTCGCCCCCGACTTCGTCCTCGGTGGAGCGGAGAACATCCCGGCGACGAACTTCCGCGACTCACCGCTGCCGATGTTCAACGTCCCGCCGGATGACACCTGCCTCATGCTCAAGCAGGGCAGTTTCGTGAGCAACTACTTCCCGGAGACCCCGAACGACCCGAATGCCGTCGTGAAGACATTCCCCTTCCCGACGATCGACGGGAACAGCGGAGCCCTGGGCGGCGGTGACACGCTCATGGTCTTCGAGGACGACCCGCAAGTGGTGCAGTTCGTCGAGGACATCATCTCTCCGGAGTGGATGTGCGCACACGCATCGGCCACCGGTGGGACGGCAAGCGAGTACGGCGGCCACGGCGTCGAAGGCGTCGAGTTCCTGCCGGGCGACTCGCGCGTGGACCCTGCCTGTTACGAGTCCGAGAGTTACATAGCATTCGCGGAGGCGATCACTTCGGCTCTCGATGCGAACACTTTCGTGTTCGACGCGAGCGACCTCATGCCCGCCGAGGTGGGCCAGGGGACGTTCTGGTCCGGGATGCTCGACTACGTTCGCGGCAAAGACCTCGACTCGATCCTGGCCGACATCGACGGTGGGTGGCCTTCGGGCTGACCGACGTCGCGACCAGACTGGAGATACGAGCGGAGGGCGGCCCATTGGCCGCCCTCTTCTCGATTCGGTAGAGTCTGCCGGGTAGCCTCCAGAGGAGGGAGAACACCGTGACGACTCCCCCGATTCTCGACCAAGAGCCGGCCGACCAGCGAAGGTTCGGTGACGAGGCCGACGAGGCACGGGGCATCGGGGTTGCGGCGCTGCGCTTCGGAGCGGCGCTCGTCGTCCCGATCCTCTCGTTCGTGGCCCTCTGGCTGACGTTCGAGTTCCTTCGCAACACCGAGGCGAACCGCCTCATCGTGGTGACCGTCGCCGTGCTGGTCGGAGTGGTCGGGGTCTGGCTCCTCTACTGGGGCATGGACCTCGTCATCAACCAACTCCCGGACCACGTGGCTGCCGGGATCCGACCGGCGGTGTTCGTCGGCCCGGCGATCGTGGTCCTCTCGGTGTATCTCGTCTATCCCGCCATCAACACCTTCCTGATCTCGTTCAAGGAAGGCGACGACTTCGTCTGGTTCAAGAACTACGGAACGATCTTCACCAACAGTTCGTACCTCGTCTCGATCCGGAACTCGATCCTCTGGGTGATCGTGGTACCCGCCGTCGCAGTCGCCGTCGGGCTCGCGTTCTCCGTGCTCGCCGACAAGCTCGGGAAGCGTTCCGAGTCGATTGCCAAGTCGCTGATCTTCTTGCCGATGGCGATCTCGTTCGTCGGCGCGAGCATCGTGTGGCGGTTCATCTACAGCTTCCGCCCTCCGGGCTTCGGCGAGCAGATCGGCCTCCTCAACGGCATATGGTCGGGCCTCCTCGGCAACGAGCCGATCGCTTGGCTGCTGCAGGAGCCGTGGAACAACCTCTACCTCATGATCATCCTCATCTGGCTGCAGACCGGGTTCGCGATGGTGATCCTCTCGTCGGCGATCAAGGCGGTCCCCGACGACCTGCTCGAGGCGGCCCGCATCGACGGTGCGACGGAGTGGCAGGTGTTCTGGAGGGTCGTGTTCCCGTCGATCTCCTCCACGATCGTCGTGGTGACCACGACCATCGTCATCACCGTGTGGAAGGTGTTCGACATCGTCTGGGTGATGACGGGTGGGAAGTTCGGGACGTCGGTCATCGCAGAGCGCATGATCACCGAGTTCTTCCTGTTCCGAAACGCGGGGATCGGCGCCGCACTCGCGGTGATCCTCTTCATCGCCGTGATACCGATCATGATCATCAATGTGCGCAAGTTCCGGCAGCAGGAGGCGGCACGATGACAGCTCCCACCGAGCAGATGGCCGAGACCTACGTGCCGGAGCAGCCCGGGTTGCTCGCACGCATCTTCTCTCGATGGCAAGTGAAGCTCGCGGTGACGATCATCGTCGTGCTCTGGTTGATCCCGACGCTCGGCCTGCTCGTCACGTCGTTCCGCGCCACGCAGGCCATCAACACGTCTGGGTGGTGGACGGTGTTCACCAATATCGGCAACAACGAGTGGACACTCTCGAACTACACCGACGTCTTGAGCCGCGCCGGCTTCGGCAACTCGTTCCTCAACAGCCTCGCAGTGACGATTCCCTCGACGGTGATCCCGATCACGATCGCCGCCTTCGCGGCGTACGGCTTCGCCTGGATGAGCTTCAGGGGACGCAACCTGATGTTCGTCCTCGTGGTGGCGCTGCTCGTCGTGCCGCTCCAAATGGCGCTCATCCCGATCCTCCGTCTCTACACGTCTGGCGGCCACCTCGCCGTGTGGATGCTCTTCGGGGTCTTCCTCGCCGCGACGATCGCTGCAGCCGTGTTCCTCATGCGGGGCAAGGGCGGAGTCATTCCCCTCGTCGTGTTCGGGGTGATCACGGTCGCGGTCGGGATCGTATGGCTGAGCGGGACCGAGTCGGTGACGATCTTCCCCGATCTCAACCTCAATGGGACGTTCCTGGCTGTTTGGCTCGCCCACACGGGGTTCGGCCTCCCCCTCGCCATCTACCTGCTTCGCAACTACATGGGGTCGCTCCCATCGTCAATCGTCGAGTCCGCTGAGATCGACGGCGCCGATCACTTCAAGATCTTCACGCGCCTCGCGATCCCGTTGTCGGTGCCGGTGCTCGCTTCGTTCGCGATCTTCCAGTTCCTCTGGGTCTGGAACGACCTCCTCGTTGCGATCATCTTCCTCGGCGGTGAGCCGCAGAACAGGGTCATCACCCAAGCGCTGATGGAGCTGAACAGCTCGCGAGGCAATGAGTGGCAGCTCCTGACCGCCGGGGCGTTCATCTCGATGATGCTGCCGGTGGCGGTGTTCTTCGCGTTGCAGCGCTTCTTCGTCCGCGGCCTGACGGCGGGGTCGGTGAAGGGCTAGCGCCATCTGGATGCTCCGGGACGCCGATGAACCGACGTCGGCCCGTCGGCGCTGGGCCGCCGTCGGAGTCGCGACCACGGTCGAGCTCGTCAGCTACTGGTCGCTGCTCCGCGCCTACATCGCCGGGCGCGAGAATCTCGGCCCTGAGGTCGCCGCACCGTCGTTCTTCTTCGGCATGGCACTCGTCCCGGTGGTGTTCCTCGTCCTGGCATTCGTGTCACGGCACCCCGGCGCACCGATGGCCGTGCTCAAGGCCATGGGGCTCACCCTGCTCGTCGGGCTCCCCATCGGCCTCATCATCCCAGCCCTCGGGATCGTCGTCGGCTACGGCACCGGAGGGATCGTCGCGTTCCGGATGGAGTCGGCCCACCGCTACGGTCCGCGGATCACCGCCGTTGCCGCGGCCGGCCTCTACATGCTCGTCCTCATGATCGTCGCCGTACCGATCGGCATCTTCACCGGCGGCTTCCTTCCGTTCGTCGCCCTCGTCTTCGCCGACCGCTACGCGGAGGAACGAGAGCGCGACAGGGTCGAGAAGCGGAGTGCCACGGGGGACGCGTGATGTGCCGGGCGCCCTACCCGCAGACCCGGCGCGCCGATCGCTATCGTCAACGCAGAGCGATGGAATAGGAGACTGATCGTGATTTGGGTGTACGGAGCCGGTTCGGTGCTCCTCTTCGTCCTGTGGGTCGTCGGGCTCGTCGACCTCGCCCGCTACCGGCGCAACATGGAGACGTGGCAGACGGTCCTGTGGGCCGTGCTCATCGTCGTCCTCCCCGTCATCGGGCTCGTCGCCTACCTGTTCTGGCGGATCTCGCGCAGCGAGGCGATGCTCGACGCCATGTCGGTGCCGCGCGACAAGCGGGGGCCCGACGACTGGGGCGGCGTCAACCCGATGCAGCGCTGAGGCCTACAGCCGCGACCGCAGCCAGGCGATGTCGGCGGCCTGTTCTTCGGCGCCGCCCGGGGTCTCCACGACGATCGGGGAGCGGGCGTCCCGCATGACGCCGACGAGTTGCTCCTCGGGGATCTCGCCCCGCCCGAAGTTCGCGTGCCGGTCCCGATGGCTCCCGAACGGGTCCCGCGAGTCGTTACCGTGGACGAGGTCGATGCCTCCGGTCGACCGGGTGATGCGCTCCACGGCCGTCGCCAGGTCCGCACCGGCGGCCCACGCGTGGCAGGTGTCGAGGCAGACGCCGACGTTGAAGTCCCCGACGGCCGCCCAGAGCGGGCCGTAGTTGTCGAGATCCTGCATCACCGTGTTCCCGCTGCCGGCCGTATTCTCGACGAGCACCCGCACCGTCACGTCGAACGAGTCGAGCGCCTTGAACCATCGCTCGAAGCCGACGTCGACATCTTCGTCGTCGCCGACGCTCCCGCCGTGGACGATGACGCCCTTCGCCCCGATGTGCGCGGCCGCCTCCACGGTCTGGGCGAGCATCTTGCGCGACGGGATGCGCACCCGGTTGTTCGGGGACGCGAGGTTGAGGAGGTAGGGGGCGTGGACGTAGATGTCGATGCCGGAGGCTCTCAGCTCCTCCGCGTCGTCGCGCGGGATCGGCGCCTTCCACGACTGGGGATTCGACACGAAGATCTGCACGACCTCGGCATCCCGGGCGGCCGCCTCGCCGAGTGGGTCCTTCGCGGGGACGTGGGCACCGATCTTGACGTCAACCATCGGGGGGCTCCTCCTCACTGAACAGTCGGGCGTGCTCGAGTGCCGTCGCAGCGTGGAGGACGACCTCTTCGATCGGCCGCTCCCAGCCGACGGCGTCCACGATGAGCCGGTCGCCCCGCCACTCGGCCCCCCACGGGTCGAACGGCAAGTCGCCGCAGTCGTTGAAGTCGATGATGAGCACGTCGCGCCCTTCCCCGACGTCGGGATCGTCGTCGGCCGCGCAGGAGATGAAGTCGACGGCGTCCCATGCCACGAAGTCCGGTTCGGCGAACGGCGAGCCGAGTGCGAGCTCGAGACCGTCCTCCCGCACGACGAGGACGGGACGGCGACGGACGAGGGTCGTGACGGCGTAGCCGAACAGTGCGCCGCCGCTCGCGAGCATGAAGGTCCCCCATACGTAGTCGGACCTGCGCTGGTTCTTGCCTTTCGACGTGATGGCGTCGCTGTACGTGTCGGGCGGCGTCGACAGCCAGTGGCCCCACATCACGTCGACGGCGGCGAGCATCAGCAGGAGCCCAACGAGGCCAAAGAGGAAGAGGCGGATCGGAGAACGGTCGACGCGCAACAGGCTCACGCCTCCACCCCCAACTCCTCCGGCGTGGCGAGCGTGACGTACCGGAGCCCGCGCTCGGCCGCCTCGCGTGCTGCAGCGCCACCGCTGCGGTCGACGAGCACCACGATCTGCGTGACCTCGACGTGCGCCTCGACGAGGGCGCCGACCGCCTCGAACAGCGCCGACCCGGTGGTGGTCGTGTCCTCCACCACGGCGACGACGTCGCCCGCTCCGATCGGCCCGACGAGGCGCCCGCCCATGCCGTGCCCCTTCGCTTCCTTTCGCACCGAGAAGGCGCGCAGGGGACGTCCGGCGTGCGCCGACGCAACGGCGGTCGCGACGGCGATCGGGTCGGCGCCCATCGTCAGGCCCCCGACCGCCGACACACGTTCATCGAGCACGGCGAGAACCGCGTCGCCGACCGCCACTGCCCCGTGGCCGTCGAAGGTCGTCTGTCGTGCGTCGATGTACCAGTCCGAGATCGCACCCGAGCGGAGTGTGAACGGCCCGTCGGTTCTGACGGCGTGCGCGCGCAGGTGGTCGATGAGACGCTGTTTGGGTGTCGAGAGGTCGGTCAAAGAAATCTCAGAGAATCGCTCAAGGAATGGTCACGGCCTACCGATACGTTACTCAGACAGGATGCCTTCCTACCTCCCGTCTAAGCCCGAGCCGAGGCCGCCGAAAGGCGGCCTTCGGTTCGTCCGGAGCAACATCCCGCACGCCCAGGAGCTTCCGAGGCCCTAGCCTCGCCCCCGTGGAACTCATCTTCATCCGCCACGGGCAGCCTGCCTGGAGCGGTGACGACGGCCTCGTGCAGCTGGATCCGGGTCTCACGCTGCTCGGTCACGAGCAAGCCGGGCGGGCAGCCGACCGCCTCGCCGAGGGCGAGCATCCGCTGAGCGAGCTCGTCGTGTCGCCGGCCCGCAGGTCACAGGAGACCGCCGAGCCGATCGCCCGCCGCTGCGGGCTTCCGATCGAGACGGTCGACGACATCGTCGAGATCAAGATGCCCGATTGGACGGGACTCACGGACGAGACCGTCGTCAAGATCTTCCGGGACGCGCAGCACCGACCTCCCGAGGAGTGGTGGGACGGGCTCTCCGGCGGGGAGTCGTTCCGTGACTTCCACGACCGCGTGACCGGTGCCCTCCTCGGCGTCCTGGAGCGGCGCGGCGTGCGCCCCGACCCGCAGCGCGAGCACCTCTGGCTCGTCGACGACCCGGAGCAGCGGATCGCCGTGGTCGCCCACGGGGGGACGAATGCCGTCGCCATCGGGTTCCTCCTCGGGGTCGCACCGACGCCGTGGGAGTGGGAGCGGTTCATCCTGTACCACGCCTCATTCGCCCGCCTCCGAACGATCCCCCTCGGCGGCGAGCACGTCTGGTCCCTTCGAACGTTCAACGACCGAGAGCATCTCCCCGCCGAGGGTCGGACGAGGTAGCGGGTCGCCGACTACTTGCCGTAGCGACGCTTCCTTCGCGTGAAGTCCCGGAGCGCTCGGAGGAAGTCGATGCGGCGGAATGCGGGCCAGTAGACGTCGACGAAGGCGTACTCGGCATAGGCCGACTGCCAGAGGAGAAATCCCGAGAGGCGGGCTTCGCCGCTCGTGCGGATGACGAGGTCCGGGTCGGGGAGGTCCGCGGTGTAGAGATGCGCGGCGATCCCGTCGGCATCGATTCGCTCGACGAGGCCGTCGGTGCCTTCCACCGACAGCTCCGCGATGAGGTCCTTCACCGCGTCGACGATCTCTTGCCTGCCCCCGTAGGCCAGGGCGATGGTCACGCGAGGGCCGCCGGTCGGCATCCGCTCCTCGAGACGCTTCGCCGCCTCTTGGAGGTCCTGGGGCAGGAGGTCGAGGCTGCCGATGAACCGCACACGGACGTCGCGGCCGGCAAGCGCCGTCGGGATCTCCTCGAACAGCTCCTCGAGCACCTCGTAGTAAGGAAGGAGCTCCTCGGCGGGGCGCTCGAGGTTCTCCTTCGACAGCAGCCAGCAGGTGACGGCAGGAATCCGTAGGTCGTTCGTCCAGTGGAGGAACTCGACGACCTTCTTCATACCGACGCGGTATGACGCCTGGTAGTCGGGGAGCCCCTCGCTGCGGGCATAGCGCCGGTGGCCGTCGTGGATCACGCCGACGTGCCGTGGGAGCCGGTCGCGGTCCAGCGACGACAGAAGCCGCTTCTCGTAGGACCGGTAGAGCGGCCGGGTGAGGGTGTCGAGCAACGCCATCTGCCCTCATGGTAAATGCACCTACCGGATCCGGCCATGCGCCCGCCCTCCAAGGGTATGGTTTCACGGGATTCGCGAGAGAGAGGAGTTCCCGCCCGTGCCTATGTCCGCAGAGCACAAGGAAGCGCTCGCCCGGGGTCGTCGGGAGTCGAAGGCGATCAAGGCGTACCTCGAGGCGCTCGCCGTCCCGAAGCGCCGGGGCCGGCCCGTGACGCCGGAGACCCTCGAAGCCCGAATCGAGGCCCTCGACGAGAAGGTGCGCACGGAGACCGATCCTCTCTCCCGGGTCGACCTCATCCAGGCGCGGCTCGACGCCCAGGACGCGCTCGATCAGGTGACCGCGACGATCGATCTGGAGGCGCTCGAGGCGGGCTTCGTCGAGCATGCGGCCTCCTATTCGGAGCGGAAAGGCATCACCTGGGCGGCTTGGCGGGAGGCGGGCGTCGCGGTCCCCGTCCTGTCGGCCGCGGGGGTCAAGCGCACCCGAAGAGCCTGAGGTCGCCGTCCCTGCGACGTCATCGCCCTCGCCGTCTTCCCGCTGCGGAGCGCGCGAGTATCTGCGCTTGAGTTCACGCGGGCTCCCGGTAGCCTGAGTCGGGTGAGTCTCCCCCTTCCTCGATGGACACTCGGGAAGATGCAGAACCCGGTTCGTGGGCTCCTCCATGGGTCGGCATCTATCGCCGGGCTCGTCGCAACGATCTTCCTCCTCTTCCACACGCCCACGTGGCCGCGCCGGCTCGCCGTGCTGGTCTTCGGCCTCGCCGTCATCGCCCTCTACACGACGAGCTCCCTCTACCACTCGATCCCCTGGCGAGAGCGGTGGAAGAAGCGCATGCAGCGCATGGACCACTCGATGATCTACGTCCTCATCGCCGGGACCTACACGCCGGTCGCGGCGATCGTCCTCGACGACCCGTGGCGCTGGATCGTCCTCGCCGCGGTGTGGGCGATCACCATCGCCGGCACCCTCCAGAAGGCGCTCTTCCCGAAGGTGCCCGGGTGGATCTCGGTGATGATGTCGACGATCCTCGGCTGGATCGGCCTGTTCTTCTTCTGGCCGATGATCCAACGGCTCGGCTGGCTGCCCGTCGGCTTCGTGCTCGCCGGCGGACTGCTCTACACGATCGGGATGGTCTTCCTCGTGACGAACCGGCCCAGGCTGTGGCCGCGCGTCTTCTCGTACCATGAGGTCTTCCACGTGTTGACGGTGTCGGCGACGTCGCTCCACTTCCTCGTGATCTGGCGCTACGTCGTCCCGCTCGCCGTCGCCTGACGACCCTGGAGAGCGCCCATGACGAATCTGAGACATCGCGGCTCCGCCGTGACCGAAGTCCCCGCCGCAAGCCCGGAGGAGGCGCTTGCGCACTTCTCAGCGCTGCTGCGGTTCGAGGCGGACTGCTGGGACGTGCACGACGCGATGACGAACGGGCCGCAGGACTTCGTGCTCGTCGACGTGCGCGGGCCGGCGATGTTCGAGGAGGAGCACATCCCCGGTGCGGTCAACCTCCCGTACGGCCGGATGGTGGAGCGCAACCTGGCGGACTACCCCGACGACACCTTGTTCGTGATCTACTGCGCCGGGCCGCACTGCAACGCGACGGAGAAGGCAGCGATCCGCCTCGCGACGCTGGGGAGGCCCTTCAAGAAGATGATCGGCGGGCTCGAGGGCTGGAAGGACGAGGGCTTCGAAGTCGTCACCGGGGCCTGACAACAGGCGTCTGGCGTCGATATGAACGCTATTTCGTCTGTATCAACGCCAGAGTGCTGGAGTCAGGGGTCGATGATCGCCTCGACCTCGATCTCGACCTTCCACTCGGGCTCGAGGAGCGCCGCCACGACGACCATGGTGGCGACGGGTGAGGCTGCTCCGAAGACCGCGGCATGAGCCCGCCCGACCTCGTCGGCGTCGCCGGGGTCGGTGATGAACATGCGGGTGCGCACAACGTCGGCAGGCGATGCGCCGAGCTCCTCGAGCGCGGACAGGGCGATGGCACCGCACCGCAGCATCTGCTCATAGGCGGTCGGCGCGACCGGCTCTCCGCCGGGAGGGATCGGTGCCGTGCCGGCGATCTCGACGCGGTTGCCGGCCCTCACGCCGCGTGAGAACCCGTAGCGGTCCTCATAGGGGGATCCGGAGCGAGCGTGGCGGCGCATCGGAGCGGCCCTCAGACGTCCGAACCGCGCACCCACGAGGCAGCTCTACGTCTCTGCGAACCCTGGGTTCGTGTGTACCTAGAGGCGCGTTTCGGGTGCCGAGTTCGGGGATCAGCGGCGTTCGCGACCACGGCTGCCTGGGATCAGTACCGCTCGGGGAGCGTCGGCCCGGGAACCCGCACGAGGAGGAGCTTCCCTTCCTCATACCCCCCGTTGTGGAATCCGTATTCCTCGCCGGCGGCGATGTGGATCGTGTCGCCCGGCCCAGCGCGGAAGGTCTTCCCGGCGACCCGGAACTCGATGTCGCCGGTGATCACGATGTACATGCGGTGGGTCTTCTCGGACACCCGGGCGTCGCGCTCGGCGCCGATCGGGACGGTGATCTCACCCACCGAGCCGATGTCGAATGCCTCCGGGGAGAGCTCGCGCACCGTGAAGTCCCCGAACTCGAACGGGGCGGCGTCTGCGTATCGCTTGAGTTGCATGCCCCGATGGTACGCCATCACCGGGGGGCCGGATCCACGCCCGGTCGAGCGCGTTTCTGTCACACCCGGCCGATACGTTGTCCGCATGAACGAAGCACCACTCCTCACCACCATGACCGATCGTGAGATCGAAGGGTGGTTCGCCGAAACAGGCCTCGCCGTCTCCGTCGTGACCCGATGCCCCGACCCGCACTGCGAGTTCTGCGCGCCACCGGGGCTCGACAAGGCCGCGTAACGCAGCATGTCGCCGGATCCTCGACCGGCCCCGACGAATGGGCACCCGGGCGGGCGTGGTGAGGACCTCGTCGGCTACCCCGGATGTGGGCCTCTCGTTGTGCCCCACGACGGTCGCGGCCCAACCGCCAGGCCGATCTCAGGGGCTCCGGAACCCGGGTTCGGATCCGGTGAGGACCCGAAACCCCGCCGCGAGCTGTTCCGGCTCGTGATCGGGAATCGTGATCATCGACAACTCCCGGTCCATCAGCGCCCACGCGATGATCTCGGCAGCGTGCTCACTGGCACGCCCCTGCCACGGCCCGTCGGCCCAGGAGGCGCACCCGCGGTGCTCGGCGAACGCCGCTCGGTCCCGCTCAGAGAGCGTCTCGTCCGTCCAGACATGGCCGAGCTCATGGAGGAGTGCACGCTTCACAGCCACGTCCGGGGCACCGACGGAGACGCACAGCGCCACACGCGGCCGTACCCCGCCGTGGATCGCTACCGCTGTGTTCCCTCCGCACGGCTCCTTCGTGTCGTAGCGCTCGATGGCGACGTCCGGGAGGATGAGGCCGGCCGTCACGAAACGATCCAATGCCCAAGCCGCGAGCGGGTCGTCCGCCGTCGGTCGCTCCACGAGGCCCACGTGGGGGTCGGACACGCTCCCGGACTTCGCCGCGGTGGCACTGGCCGGGCCGGGACCCGGGGACCACACCCCGACGGCGAGCAGCAGGATCAGGAGGGCGGAGGTTGGGGCATGCGGCATGCCCAAACCGTCCGATACGGGCCTCAGCCCGGCATCAGAGCTCGATCAGCGGGCGATCAGCCGCGTGTCAGTCGAGGTCAACCACGGTCGGCCATTCGCCGGAGGTGCCCCCGAGCGAACGCGGCGGCCTCCTCGGGAGCCATGCTCCTCCCGCTGCCCCACGCCTGAGCGCGTTCCGCTTCGCCGATACGGCCGGTGAGGATCCCGAGGTCCTTCTCGTA
>Ga0316577_10000783_pt1 | contig 13705 bp, 11 predicted proteins | sample S5NA_FD_203073 | JGI IMG/M metagenome (GOLD analysis project Ga0316577, IMG submission 203073) | Rhizosphere microbial communities from salt marsh grasses in Alabama, United States - S5-7_050615r2r1 | ecosystem: Host-associated > Plants > Roots > Rhizosphere | place: USA: Alabama | collected... | reverse complement strand
TCTCCGATCGGTGCCCCAGGCCCTTGCCCTATCCGGCGCCACGATGCGTTCCATCAAACAGAACCTCTTCTGGGCATTCTTCTACAACACCATCCTGATCCCGGTGGCGGCGGGGGTGCTGTATCCCTTGGCCTTCCTGCCGATGATGCTGAGGCAACTCCACCCCATCCTGGCGGCGTTGGCCATGGCCTTCAGCTCCGTGACCGTGGTGGGCAACAGCCTCCGGCTGCGCAGGGTCAAGATCTGACGAGTCTGCCCCGGCACCTCAGCCCTCTGAGCGGATCTCCGACTCGGGCACCGAGACCCTCACCACCCCCCTGAAATCCCCGACCTCATACCCGACGGCCAGGTCTCCGGGGTACGTAGCCTCCAGCTTCGCGTTCACCTCCGGATCCATGGCCGCCGGATCCCCGTGGCACTGGAGGCAGAGCGGGGCCACAAAGAGGGGCCTGTAGTACCTCAGCTCCTCCTCGGAGACGCGCTGGACATACTCGGATGGGGCCTCTCCATATTCGACGATCGCGTCCTCGAAGTACCTGAGAGCCATCTCTTCCGCGGGGTCCGGCGCATTGTCGGGGTTGCGGTAGCGGAAAGAAGTGCGCTTCAGCTCCAATCCACCCTCCAACCCCGCCTCCACCAGGCGGGTGAGGGGGATGGCTTCCTGGGAACAGAATTCCACCGCGTAGGGGGCCCCCCCCTCCTCGAGAGCAGCGTCGAGGCGCCCCAGCAACGTCCGGAGAAGCTCACCGGCCGCCGGCTCGGCGACTTCCACGACCCTGATTCCCTCCTCCGACGTAACCTCCGGGAGCCTCTCGTGGCACCCTGCCAGGAGGACCGAGGCCGGCAAAGCCAAGCCCACAAGGAGTCCGAACCTGCCTCGTCGAGCCACTACGGCATTGGCCACCTGAAACCTCCCTTTCAGTGGTCCTCCCCGGAGCGCTTGGCGAGCTCCCGGTCCAGCATGAGGAGGGCGCCCTTGTTGTCCCCGGCCATCTTCAGGAGCTCCACGACGCCACCGGTGTTCTCCTCCTCCTCCACCTGCTCGTCGATGAACCACTGGATCTCCATCTGGGCAGGGTAATCTTTCTCTTCCACCGCGACCTCGTAGAGGGCGTTGATGGTGCCGGTGATGTGCTGTTCGTGGGCCAGGGCCTTCTGGAAAGCCTCCAGAGGCGACCCGAAGTCCAGGGGGGGCTCCCCGATGGCCTTCAGGACCACCCGGCCCCCTCGCCGGTTGATGTGCGTGAACAGACGCATGCCGTGTTCCACCTCTTCATCGGCCTGGTGTCTCATCCAGCTGGCGAATCCGTCCAGGTTCATGGCTTTGAAGTGGGCCGCCATGGCCAGGTACATATAGGCGGAGAACAACTCCTCATTGATCTGATCGTTGAAGGCCTTCTCAACGCGCTGGTTCATTCCAACCTCCATTCGGGTCTCTTCGTGAATCCACGTGTGAGGAAGCGGTCTTCCTCGCAAGGCATAGAAGTACCGCTCCCGGCCGGAGAGGGAAAGGGCGCCGAAAGGGCACCTCCGGCTCCTCCCCCTCGTCATGGATGGGCCTGAGAGCTTTCGCGCTCTCGATACCCCGGAAGGAAGCGGAATTTCCCACCTCGGCTCCATACCATTCCTCCCGGCCATGAAAAGAGGCGCCGGGGACCTCCTGGTCCCCGGCGCGATGTGTGGTACTCCCTGCTTTCGGACTGGGCCTACCGGCCTCCCGGCTGCCCTGGATCCGTCAAGCAGGTGGCTTGTGGCACCAGGTACACATCTCGTTCGTCCGGCCCTCGTGATCGGCCGGAACGTCCGGAACCGGCTCCATGACACCCACCGCATGGCACATCATGCAGTTCTCTTTACCGGCCGGATCGTGCCCCATGGCCGGAGCTCCCATCGTAACCATGGGGGAATCCGGCGCGTGACACATCTGGCACTGGTCGTTGGTCCGGCCCTCGTGATCGGCCGGAACGTCCGGAACCGGCTCCATGACGCCCACCGCGTGGCACATCATGCAGTTCTCCTTGCCGGCTGCATCGTGTGCCATGGCGGGGGCTTTCAACTGGGCCGAAGCCGGGCTGGAGGCGAGAGCCAGGACGAACAACGCCCCTGAGAAGCTCAACAAACCACGAATCATAGGAACCATCTCCCTTGTTGGAGGGCATACCGGCGTGTCTTCTGGGGGCACCACCCTACCTCCGCGCTGCCCAGTCCCGCCACTTTCCGGTTCCGGGGATTCCCCGACCCCACATTGCGTACGGAATGAATTGTTCACTTAGCATACAACCCAGTGACCTGGGGCTGCAAGGACCGCCGGCACTTCTCCCGCATGGACCGCGCCAAAATCCGACGCCTCAAACCCGCGGGCGCTGGTCGGCCTCCTCCTGCAGCACCTCCTTAAACAGCAACAACGCCCGAAAAGATCCCCACACGGCCAGATTTCCGGAAGGCGGGGCATTTCGGCCCACGCCCCCACCGGGGAAAGGACAGAAACTCCCGCGAAGAAACGAAAAAGGGGACCAGCGGTTAACTATCTCCGTTCGGCACTGATCTTGCCAAACGCCTCCACGGCACTTAACTCGACTTCGGCCTCGAGTCCAGTTCTCCTGATAAAGCACTTGTCCTGCCACCGGAAGGGGTGAACTGCATGCCTCAGCAGGTCACGCGTCTTCTCGTCGCTTTCGCGCTGGTGGGTGCGGCCCTCCTCATCGCCCGGTACTTCCTCGTACCCGACACCTTCGGGGAGCTCGGGCACTACCGAGCCGCAGCGGTGGACTCCATCCGGAACCTCCAGAAGTCCTACGCCGGGCGTCAGGAGTGCGCCCTCTGCCATGGGGACGTGGAGGCGGTCCGGAGCGCTTCGAACCACCGGGGCGTATCCTGCGAAGTCTGTCACGGTCCAGCGGCACAGCACGTGGCGAACCCCATGGAGGTCAAGCCCGTCATCGATCGGAGGCGGACGCTCTGCACCATCTGCCACGCCTACAATCCTTCGAGACCCACGGGCTTCCCCCAGATCGATCCCGTGGCGCACAACCCCCAGACGCCCTGCATCGCGTGCCATCGACCCCACGCCCCGGAACCGCCGTCGACCCCGGAGGAATGCGGCGCCTGTCACGGGCAGATCGCGCGGCAAAAGGCCGTTTCGCACCACGCAGCGCTTCCCTGCACGACCTGCCACCAGGTGCCGGAAGAGCACAAGACCTCTCCCCGGACGGTCCAGCCCACTCGACCCACGGAACGAGCCTTCTGCGGCACGTGCCACGGTGAGCCGGCCATGGCGGGCAGCGGGATTCCCCAGGTGGACATGAGAACGCACGGGGAGCGGTACCTCTGCTGGCAGTGCCATTACCCCCACTTCCCGGAGGTGGGCCGATGAAGAAGAAAGAGGTGACAGGGATGACGGTGGATTCGGGGATGACGCAGGACCCAGGGACGACGGTGGATTCGGGGATGAAGCGGGATCCAGAGACGACGGAGACGATGGAGAAGGAGGTTGACCGGCGAGCCTTCCTCCGGGCCTGTGGGCTGGCGGCACCGGTGATCCTGGCGGTACTCAAGGTCCCCGAGGGTCTCATCGGCCAGGAGGCCATCGAAGGAGCGGAGCGAGAAGCTCTCCTCTACGCCATGGGGGTGGACGTCCAGAAGTGCATCGGGTGCGGGCGATGCGCCGTAGCCTGCAAGACCGAGAACCGTGTCCCCCCGGAGGAGCACTTCTTCAACACCTGGATCGAGCGTTATGTGATCTACTCCGACGGGCGGGTCGTGGTGGACAGCCCCAACGGCGGCATCGATGGCTTCCCAGAGCTCCCGGAGGAAGGAGAGACGCTCCGCACTTTCTTCGTCCCCAAGCTCTGCAACCACTGCCAGAACCCGCCCTGTGTGCAGGTCTGCCCCGTGGGAGCCACCTTCATCACCGAGGACGGCGCGGTCCTTGTGGACGAGGAGTACTGCATCGGCTGCCGTTACTGCGTCCAGGCATGTCCGTACGGAGCCCGCTGGATCCATCCGGAAAAGCACGTGGCCGCCAAGTGCACGTTCTGCTACCAGAGGCTGGATGAGGGGCTCGTGCCGGCCTGCGTGGAGGTCTGCCCCACCGGGGCCCGCCTCTTCGGACAACTCGGAAATCGGGCGAATCCCCTGGAGCGCTTCCGGCGCTTCAACGAGATCCAGGTCCTGAAGGCGCACCTGAACACGGAACCGAAGGTCCTCTACGCCAACCTGGACGGGGAGGTGCGGTAGACATGCAAGGCTTCATCTACCCCAACGAATTCGAGCTCCAATGGGGGCTCCTGGTAGTGCTCTATCCCTACCTGACAGGATTGGTGGCCGGAGCCTTCATTCTGGCATCGCTGGAACGGGTATTCAACGTAAAGGAGGTGGAGCCCACGTACCGCCTCTCCCTTCTCACCGCCCTGGCCTTCCTGCTGGTGGCTCCATTACCCCTCCTCGCCCACCTGGGCCACCCGGAGCGGGCCTACGAGATCTTCATGACCCCGAGCCCCACGTCCGCCATGGCCATGTTCGGGTTCGTGTACGCATGGTACCTCATGGTCGTCCTTCTCCTGGAGATCTGGTTCGACTACCGGGAGAACTTCGTCCACTGGTCCCGGACAAGCACGGGATGGCGGAAGTGGCTCTACAGGATCCTCACCCTCGGCGCCACGGACCTCTCCGAGAAGTCCCTGAGGTTCGACCGGAGCGCCGGAAAATGGATCACCATCATCGGGATCCCCTCCGCCTTCCTGTTGCACGGATACGTGGGGTTCATCTTCGGGTCCATCAAGGCGAATCCGTGGTGGAGCAGCGTCCTCATGCCGGTGGTGTTCCTGTTCTCCGCCATCGTGAGCGGGATCGCCCTGGTCCTCTTCATCTACATCTGGGCGCAGACGGTCAGGGGACGTCCGGTGGATATGCTCTGCACCGACAAGCTCGCCTCGTTCCTCTTCTACGCCATGATAGTGGACTTCTCCCTGGAGATGCTGGACTTCATCCACCGGCTCTACGAGGCGGAGGAATCCATCACCATTCTCAGCCAGCTGGTGGAGGGTCGTCTCTTCAATAGCCTGATCGTCCTCCAGATCACCATCGGCACCGTGATCCCTCTCGTCGTTCTCCTCCTTGTTTCCCCGGCTTTGAAAAAGGGAGGGTTCCTGGCTACCACCGGAGAGCTCAGGCGAATGCTGTACCTCGGAACGGCGGTTCTGGTGCAGATCGGCATCTTCAGCATTCGATGGAATGTGGTCATTGGAGGGCAGCTCTTCTCCAAGAGCCTGCGAGGGCTCACAACCTACAAGGTCGAGCTCTTCGGAATGGAGGGGCTGGCCATGACCCTCTTCCTCCTGGTCCTTCCCATCATCATCCTCTGGGTTCTGGTAAAAGTCCTTCCACCATGGTTGGACGGGGAGAAGGGAGCGCCATCCGAGGCAGGCTAGCAGCCTGAAACGATGAGGCCGGGCTTCGTTGTCAGCGTGGCATGCTTCTGGCACAACAAAACACGTGTTTCGTGAGCCGGAACTCGGTACTTTGGCAGGGAGAAAGCCACCAGAGACCGGCTCGGGCTCGGGAGTCCCTCCCCTGACGGGGGAATTCCCGGGTGCTCGGGGGAGGGCCGGTGGACAGGGTGGCCCAGGCCTGAGGCCAAGTGCCTCATGGACTCGGCGGCCCGAGGGGTGCCAAGAGGCGTGCAAAGTCTGAATCGTCGGCAGGAGAGATCAGAGGGATGGCCGCTAAAAGATCGCCCACGGTTCCCCCACCCCCCCGCCAAAAAAAGCAGGGTCAGTGACAGAGACGCCCTTTCCGACCGTTTCGACCCGAGGTTTCAAATGACCCACCGGAAGCTCTTCCTCCTCGCCCTCCTCGGGCTCCTGTTCCTGCCGTCGCCCTCGGCAGCTCAGGGAGTGGGAGTGAATGGGAAGGCACGCACCTACGTCAGTTATCTTCAGGTCCGTGATCTCGTCCAGGACAGCGTCCTGGCAGCAGCAGTCCCTGGTGAAGGATCTCAACGCACCCTGGAAGACGGCACCAGGGTGAGCTGCGCGGACCAGTGGTGCCGGTTCTACCGATCCGGCTCCGACGTGGGGATGGTTCCCTTCCTCCAGGATTTCGAGCTGAATGCCTGGTCCGGGATCACCGGTCTGAGGGGCTATGCCCACGTGCGGTTTCGGCAGCCCTATGGCGAAGGGTCCTTCTGGCCTCGGATGGACAGCGAGGTGGAAGCCCTCACCGCCTACGTGGAATACCGCCGCTCCAACTATCTGGTGAAGGCGGGACGAATCTGGGAATCCACGGCTCTGGGCTTCTACAACTACGATGGTGGATCCTTCCAGCTGCGTCTCCCGACACAGCTCGACGTGAATCTCTACGGCGGGCTGAGTCTGGTACGTGGTCTCAATCAGCTCTACCACACCGACCTCATCGGGAACGTCGAGCCATTGAACCCGAAGGAGGACGCCTACCTGATGGGCTTCCACACCCGGTGGCGGCCGTCCCCCATGGTAACCGCATCCTTCACCTACCAGAGGGAGACCACGACCAACACGTCGGATCTCTACTCCGAGCGCATCGCCGGGAACGCGCGGCTCCTGGTCAAGCGGGCGACGATGGATGTGGAGCTGAAGTACGATCTGGCCAGCAAGAACACGAACCTGGCGCGCCTCGCCCTGGCGGTCCCGCTGGGTTCGGGTCTCAGGGCCAGTGGGGAGATCAAGAAGTACACGCCCTACTTCGACCTCTGGACCATCTGGGGCGCCTTTTCGCCGGTGGGGTTCAACGAGACCATGGGTCGCCTGGATTGGATGGGCTCCACGGGTCGTGTCTCGGCCCGGGTCTACGGTAGTTACCGGCAGTACGGAGACACCGACACCGAGGCCCTGCCGGGCCGTCAGACGATCCGCGATGACGCCTGGCGCTTGGCCGCGGGGGGGCGGTACGCCATCCGCGACGATCTGATCTTCGACGGGGAGTACCGCCGGGACGTGGGATACGGATCCAGCCGGAGCGGGGGCGACGCGTCCGTTCAGCGGACCTTCGGCCCGGGCAAGTACCTGGCGTTGAGGGGGACCGCCTTCGAGACCTTCTCGGAGTTTCGGGTGGGCTCGGGCAGAGTCATCGGAGGAGGAGTCCAGGGGGCCATGCCCCTTTGGACCGCGAACCTGCAGGCGAGCGCCATGTTCTACAAACACCAGGAGTCCGACCAACCCAGGATTCTGGACTTGAACCAGGCCCGGCTCAACTTCATCCTGGAGATTCCCATCGGGAGTGATCCCGGCATGGCGAGAGGGGGTGACCGATGAGACGCGCCCTGCTTCTGGCCGGACCGGCCATGATTCTGGGAGCCTTCCTGACCTCTTCCACGCTGGAAGCCCAGATCGAGTTTCCCCATCAGACCCATTCCGTCTTCTTCTCGGAGTGCACCGCGTGTCACGCGGGTGTGCCCACCGGCGAATGGGCCAGCGTCTACCCCGAAACGAGCACCTGCGCGGCGTGTCACGATGGCACGACGGCGCCGCACATCGACTGGACGCCACCGGAGAGTCCCCGAGCCTCCAACCTGACCTTCCAGCACCAGGACCACGGCTTCGCCTGCACCACGTGCCACGTACCGGGAGGTGGGGAGGATCTCTCCCTCATCCGCATCCCGGAGCCCACGACGTGCCTGGGCTGCCACGCACCCCAGGCCGGAGGCCACATGGAGGCGGTGGAGCAGTGCCAGACCTGCCACGTTCCGGCGGCGCAATCGGGTCTCACGGACCGGAGGATGGCCGAATTCCCGAAGCCGGAATCCCACTCCTTCGGCAGTTGGGTCAACGGACACGCCAGCCTGGCGGCATCTTCGCCGGATTACTGTTCCGTCTGCCATACAGAGGGAACCTGCGCGAGCTGCCACGAAGGCCAGGGGGCTCCGTCCTTTCACCCCATCAACTTCATGGCCTCACACGGCCCGGAAGCCTACGGCAGGGTGAACGATTGTAGCTCCTGCCACAACGCGGAAGCCTTCTGCCGGACCTGCCACCTCGGCCTCGGCCTGGACGCGGCAGGCGCCATCGGGGGGGCATACCACAACGATCAGACCGTCTGGATCCTCAGCCACGCCCCTGCGGCGCGGCAGGACCTGGAGAGCTGTGTTTCTTGTCACCAGCAGACCGATTGTCTGCGCTGTCACTCGGCCCAGTCGGGTCTCGGGGTGAGTCCCCACGGTCCCGATTTCGACGGCTCCAGCATCAGCGACCGGAACCAGGCCATGTGTACCCTGTGCCACATCTCCGGAGGTTGATGAGGAGCGCCATGGATCAGTGGCAATCTACATAGAGCCCGCTTGATCCCTCCCCTTCCCTGCCCGAGAGGGGGAAAGAGCGGCGGGGGTGTGCGACCGATGAAGCGTATCCTTCGCTTTGCGATAGATGTGCGGATGATGTGGCTGGGGCTGGCGTTCTTGAGCTTCCCTCACCCGGGGGCGGCCCAGGGAGCTGATGACCCATGCCTGATGTGCCATTCCATGCCGGCCATGTTCGAGGCCACCGGGGATCCCGGGAGGTACGTGGTGACCCAGGAGTCGTTGGCGGGCTCCGTGCACGGACCCCTGGGGATCTCCTGTTCCTCGTGCCACCAGAACATGGAGTTCCCCCACCCGGAGAACCCGAAAGCCACCTGTTCTCCCTGCCATGCGGGGATCGAGGAGGAGTTCGCGGAAAGCCTCCACGGTTATGCCCTGGCGCGGGGAAATGAACGCGCCCCTGACTGCAGCACGTGTCATGGGACCCACGACATCCTCCCCAGCTCCGATCCCCGGGCGGCAACCCACAAGGTCCGGCTGCCTAACACCTGTGCCCAGTGTCACGGCGAGGTTGGGCTTCTGACAGACCAGTATGTCCGCCTTCCCCAGTCTTTCCAGCAGTATGCCTTGTCGGTGCACGGCCGGGGGACGAGCAGGGGGGTGGCCGCCGCCGCGTCCTGTTCGGATTGCCACAGCGTACATGCTGTGAAGGGGGCGGCGGACCCCGAGTCCCGGATCAATCCAAGGAACGTGGCCAGCACCTGCGGCCAGTGCCATCCGGACGTCCAGCTCCAGTATGACCAATCCATCCATGGCCGAGCGCTCCAGGCGGGGGTCACCGACAGCCCCACCTGCACGGATTGCCACGGAGAGCATCTCATCCTGTCCCCGAGCGATCCCGATGCGAAGGTGTTCGGGGCCCGACAGGCTATCGAGACCTGCGGGGAATGTCACAACGACCCTCTCATCATCTCGAAATACGGCCTCCAGGATGGAGTCGTGGGTACCTACCTGGACTCCTACCACGGATGGGCGACCCGAAGGGGAGACCGTCAAGCCGCCACCTGTATCGACTGCCACTCCGCCCACCTGGTCCTTCCCGCCGAGGACCCGGCGTCCACCGTCTCGGCACAGAACGTGGTGTCCACCTGCGCTCAATGCCACGAAGGAGCGAACGCCGCATTCGCTGCCTCCTATAATCACCAGTCGACCTCCATCACCGAGAACCCCGTCAACCGGTTCATTCGGAAGGTGTATATCTGGTTGATCGTCCTGGTCATCGGTGGGATGGTGCTGCACAACATGCTGATCATGAACTACTACATGATCAAGCGGCGGAAGGAGCAATCCGGTGACGGCGCCACGGTGGTGCGCTTCACCATCAACGAGATCTTCCAGCACCTGGCCCTCACCGTCTCCTTCATCACCCTCGTCATCACCGGCTTCGCCCTCCGGTTTCCGGAGGCTTTCTGGGTGCAGTGGCTGAGCTTCCTGGGGATGTCGGAGGACGTCCGGGGGAATATCCACCGTGTGGCGGGCGTGGCCCTGATCCTCACCTCCGCATACCACGCGTGGTACGTCTTGGGAAACAAGCGGGGGAGGACGGAGCTCAAGGCCCTCTTCCCCAGCTGGAGGGACGTCGTGGACGCCGTCGACAACCTCCTCTATTACACCTTCCGTTCAAAGCGGAAGGTGAAATTCGGGCGCTACGACTACTCCCAGAAGGCCGAGTACTGGGCCCTGGTGTGGGGCACCATCGTAATGGCCATCACGGGATTGGTCCTCTGGTTCCCCACCCTCACGGCCCGTCACCTCCCAGCTCTGGTCATCCCGGCTTCGCAGACCGTTCACTACTACGAGGCGTGGCTGGCCACCCTGGCCGTCATCGTGTGGCACTTCTTCTTCGTGATGTTCCATCCGGAAGAGTATCCCATGAGCTGGACCTGGCTCACCGGAAAGATGTCCAAGAAGTTCGTCAAGGAACATCACACCCAGTGGTACGAGGAGGAGATCGAGCCTCTCGGGGACGAGAAGGAGGAGCAGGTCAATCCCGTCTCCGGGGATTGATCGAAGGGGGGCAGCCGGATCCCGGGGGAAGGCCGGACCTCAACCCGGCTCACCCCCCCCTCCCCCGAGGGGAGGCATTTCATGGCAGAGGGTGCACTCGGCCCCGCCGCTGTGCTCCTCCTTGTCCTGGTGGCACACCAGACAGATCTGCGCACTCCACGTCGTGAGACCAGCCTGATCTTCCCCTGTATGGCAGGTGGTGCAGCCTGCGGTGTGAGCCAGCTCCGCCATGTGCTTCCCTTGGGTATCCTCCCCATGGCACAGGCGGCAGTTCCGATCCGGCATGTGATGGAGGGAGTGGCACTGGGCGCACGGGTCGCCGGTCACGGCCATGGACGGCGCCTGGTGACAGGTGTTGCACGCGAATCCCATGTCCAGGTGCGGCTGGTGGATGAAGCTCTCGGAGCCGAAGGCCAGCGTGTCGGCAGCCGGTGCGGAGTGGCAGAACCCGCAGGCCCTGGGAGAGTCGGAGACGTGATGGCAGGCATCGCAGGCCGCGGTGCTTTCCATCTTCAGGCCACCGTGCTCGTCGAAGGATGTGTGACACGCGGTGCAGGTCATCCCCGCGTTCACCGTGTGGCGGCGGTGGGGGAACCGACGGCCCTGCCAGTACACGTCCCCTCGGGCGCCTTCGCCGAAGTGGCACGTGGCACATCCCCCTTCCGCGATGGGGGGCCCAAGCTGGACCGATGCCAGCCCCGGGCTCACCCCACCGGCCCTGGCGGCCTCCTGTGCCATCCTCAGGGCCGCCCGAAGGAGGTCGTCGGCGTACTGGATATTGTGGACGCCCTTCCCAACGCCTACCAGCGCGACGTTCTCCTCGGCAGCCGTGAGGAGGGAATCCGCCTGCCTCGCCGGACCGGGACCGACGGCCGCCCTCACCCGCCGGACGGCCCCCGACACGGCCTCCACCCGGGTGTCTATCTCCGCTTCCCACTCCGGAAGGATACCCGCGAATTCGATGCCATGACAGGAGAGACACGTGGCCTCCCCTGCGATGGAGACCCCCTCGTGGCCCGGTAGCTCCCCGGGCAGGGCGTGGCAGCTCTCGCAGGTTACCCGGGCCAGGAACATGCTACTCGGGGATCCCTCCACCCCGTGCCCTCCACTACCCGACACCAGGGATTGCTGGGCGTTGTGAGCGCCCCGGTGGCAGTTGGAGCAGTCCAGCTCCAGGGTCTCTTCCAGGGCGACCACCTTGTGCTGGATCTCCGTGTGGCACTGCTGGCACTCCACATTGTGCTCGGCGATGTGCACCTCATGGAGCAGGGTGGGGTTATCAAAGGCCTCCACCCGTTCGCGGATGTTATGACAGTTCCAGCACCGCTGCTCCTCGGCGGCTCCATCCCCCACTGCCACGTCGGAGTGGCATTTTATGCAGGAGACCAGGTCCCGAACGATCTGGGAGTGGTCGATGGGGACCCCCTGGAACTCGATGTTCGGCGGAGACGGATGGCATCCCAGACATCCCCCCAGAGGCTGGCCCTTGGGGCGATCCTTGAAGTGGCAGAGGGCACACGACGATGGCGTGACGGTGAGGTGCTCCCCCTGGACGATCTGGGAGTGGCAAGAGGTACACCGCAGGTCCTTGCCCCGCTGGAGCTCCCCGAGGTGCTGCCTGTGGTCGAACCGCACGCCCATATAGGAAACCACCCCCAGCCGCTGCTCCAGATGACACCCTTCCCGCGTGCAGGCTGCATCCTCGATCTCGGCCCAGGGCTTCTCCCCGAAGCTCCGGGTGAGGTACTTCACCACCTGGTTCGCCGCCTGGACCTTCCCCATGGCCTCGGCCTTGATCCCCGGGGCGTAATGGCACTTGATGCACGGCACCATGTTATGGGAGGATTTCAACCAGGACTCGTAGTAGGGCTCCATGTTGTGGCAGTTATTACAGAAACCCGGCTGGGCGGAGTATTCCAGGAACCCCACGGTACCGGCCGCTCCCAGGACGCCCAGAACGATGGCCACCTGGACCAGGAGGATCAGGAGCTTTCGCCGCTTCTTCATCCCGCCGCCTCCGGCTCCGTCTCACCCTCGCCCTCCACAACCACTCCCCCACTGCCACCCGCGAGGAGCTGGCGCCGTTTTCTCAGGGCCAGGAAGGCTGCGAAGAGGACAAGAACCCAGAGGGGGATGGCCAGGAGCTTCCGCTCCCAGCGATGCTCCTCCACCGTGTCTCCTCGCTCCCCGATCTCCTGGGCGAGGGAAGAGATCCTGCGGACCAGCTCATCCACCACTGCCGGATCCAGCGAGTGGGCCTGGACCAGAAGCTCCTGGAGGTGAGTGTCCACCATCTGGAGGCGAATCTGGAGGTCCTCCGTCCGTTCCCCGGCCTGAACCATCATGTGCGTGGCATCGTGGGCTCTCTGTCCGGCTGCTTCGGCGTGGAGGATCTGCTCCTGCACCTGGAGACCCATGATCCCGGCGGGAGAGCTCTCCTCGTGACATCCCAGACAGAGCTCTCCGATCCGGCCCAGGGGAGGCATCGTCGTGGCATGGTTGGCATGGCACCCCAGACAGCCACCCTCCCTACCCACGGAGCTACCCAGATTGGCGTGGGGTCCCGAGAAGTAGGCCTGACGCACCAGCTGATGGCATTTCCCGCAGACATTCGGGATCTCCTTCACCCCGGGCGGCAAAGCCGAATGGGACCCATGGCAGGACGCGCAGGTCGCCGATCGATTGTTCAGCTCCTCTGAGAGCGCCTTCCCGTGGGCACTCTCCGACCACTCGGCGAACTGGTCGGTGGGGTACCCTGCCGGGACCCGATCCGGGTCGGAATGGCAGCTACCACAGGTCTCCGAGACGCGGGTGGGGTGGATGGGACTGCGCTGATCCACCATGGGGAAGATGGCGTGCGCTCCGTGGCAGTCGCTGCAGGCCGGGGCCTGGGTGTTGCCTTCCAGGAGAAGGCTCTGCCCGTGGCGGCTGATGAGGAATTCCTCCCGGGTGACCGGCTCCAGGGCATACTGCCGCATGGCAGGGATGTCGCCGTGGCAGGAGAGGCACAGCTCAACCGACTGGACCTTCGTGAACCCTCCCCTGAACCCGGCGCTGTGTGCCCCCTCGGTCTCGAACTGGCTGGGATCACCCCCGTGGCAGTCTGTGCACTGGATACCCCGGTCGGCGTGGACTCCTTCGAGGAAATCCGTCCGCATCTCCGTGTGGCACATGATACAGGAGTATTCCTCCTGGAGGTAACCGGCCATGGTATCCTGCGAGAGCGCCGGAACGGGTACCGCCAGAGCCAGCACGCAAACCAGGAGCTTCCCGTGGTTATTCATGATCACCTCCCCCATCTCCTTCCTCCCCTCCCGCCCCTCCCGTATCCGCCGGAGCTCCGAACTCACTCCGCACCGCGTCCAGAGC